>Ga0065165_1002514_pt1 | contig 15295 bp, 15 predicted proteins | sample AraplaMF_Cvi_mMF_FD_63813 | JGI IMG/M metagenome (GOLD analysis project Ga0065165, IMG submission 63813) | Arabidopsis root microbial communities from the University of North Carolina, USA - plate scrape MF_Cvi_mMF (version 2) (version 3) | ecosystem: Host-associated > Plants > Roots >...
GAGGGCGCCTCCCCTCGGCCCGGCAAAGCCGGATCCTGGGGAGTTGCTTGACTTCACCCGCCTACAATCCGTGGATGCCGATCTCCCCTGTTCCTGAACTGATCGCCGAGCTCGCCGCCGGCCGCATGGTCATCCTCGTCGACGAGGAAGACCGCGAAAACGAAGGCGACCTGGTGCTCGCGGCCGACCATGTGACGCCCGAGGCGATCAACTTCATGGCGCGCTTCGGCCGCGGCCTGATCTGCCTGACCCTGCCGCGCGAGCGCTGCGAACGGCTGCAGCTGCCGCCGATGGCCACGCGCAACGGCACCCGGCACGGCACAGCGTTCACCGTGTCGATCGAAGCCGCCACCGGCGTCTCGACCGGCATCTCGGCGGCCGACCGCGCCCGCACCGTGCAGGCCGCCGTCGCCCGCGACGCCCAAGCGGCCGACCTGGTGCAGCCCGGCCACATCTTCCCGCTGCAGGCGCAGGACGGCGGCGTGCTGATGCGCGCCGGCCACACCGAAGCCGGCTGCGACCTGGCGGCGATGGCCGGCCTGAGCCCGACGTCGGTGATCTGCGAGATCATGAAGGACGACGGCACGATGGCGCGGCTGCCCGACCTGGAGGTCTTCGCGAAGGAACACGGCCTGAAGATCGGCACCATCGCCGACCTGATCGGCTACCGCAGCCGCAACGAAAGCCTGATCGAGCGCATCGGCCGTCGCGCTCTGACCACTGCGCAGGGCGAGTTCGACTGCACCGCATTCCGCGACCGCACCGGCGGACTGCACCTGGCGCTGAGCCACGGCAGCATCGGCACCGCCGACGAAGTGCTGGTGCGCGTGCACGAACCGCTGTCGGTGATGGACCTGCTCGACACCGGCGCCTGCAGCCATTCGTGGCCGCTGCACAAGGCGCTCGCGACGCTGCAGGCCGCCGAGCGCGGCGTCGCGGTGCTGCTGAACTGCGGCGACGACGTGCAATCGATGCTGTCGCACTGGCAGGAAACACCCGCGGCCCCGGCGCGTGCGCGCGCCCAGATGGACCTGCGCACCTACGGCATCGGCGCCCAGATCCTGCGCGAGCTGGGCGTCACGAAGATGAAGCTGCTGGGCAGCCCGCGCCGCATGCCGAGCATGACCGGCTACGGCCTCGAGGTCACCGGCTTCGTTGCCCCCGAACACTGAACGACACCGACTGGATTGACATGCAAGCAGCAGACAAGGGCCAGGCGGCCGACCTGGACGGCACCGACCTGCGCATCGGCATCGTGCAGGCCCGCTTCAACGACAAGCTGACGCAGGCGCTGGCCGACGCCTGCATCGCCGAGCTTGGCGTGCTGGGCGTCGCCGCCAAGCACATCAAGCACGTGACGGTGCCGGGGGCGCTCGAGGTGCCGCTGGCACTCAACGCGATGGGCGCGAGCGACCGCTACGACGCGCTGGTCGCGCTCGGCTGCATCATCCGCGGCGAGACCTACCACTTCGAGCTCGTGTCCAACGAGAGCGGCGCCGGCGTCACGCGCATTGCGCTCGACCACGAGATCCCGATCGCCAATGCCATCCTGACCGTCGAGGACGAGGCCCAGGCCTGGGCCCGCGTCGAAGAGAAGGGCCGCGACGCCGCGCGCGTCGCCGTCGAGATGGCCAACCTGCTGGAAGACCTGTCGTGAGCGAGAACGATCCGAAGACCCCCGCGGCCGCACCGGTGCCCGGCAAGCCCGCCGGCAAAGGTGGCGCCAAGGGCGGCAAGCCGCAGCCCAAGTCGTCGCGCCGCCGTTCGCGCGAAGCCGCGCTGCAAGGCCTGTACGAGTGGCTGCTGTCCGGCGCCGACGTCGGCGTGGTCGATGCCCACATGCGCGAGCAGGAGGGCTTCGACAAGGCCGATGCGGCGCACTTCGACGCACTGCTGCACGGCTGCATCGCCGAGGCCGCCGACATCGATGCGGTGCTGGCCCGCCACGTCGACCGCAAGACCACCGACCTGTCGCCGATCGAGCACGGCGTGCTGATGATCGGCGCCTACGAGCTGAAGCACTGCATCGACATCCCGTACAAGGTCGCGATCAACGAAGCGGTCGAGCTGGCCAAGAGCTTCGGCGGCACCGACGGCCACAAGTACGTGAACGGCGTGCTCGACAAGGCGGCGCTCGACCTGCGGCCGGTCGAGGTCGCAGCCTTCCGGGCCCAGCGCCGCTGACGCGGCGCCGAAGCGACGATCGCGCGATGAAGCTCGCCACCCGCCTCGACCACATCGAACCGTTCTACGTGATGGAGTGTGCGAAGGCGGCGGTCGAGCTGTCGCGCACCGCGGCCTGCGACCCGGCTCAGGGTGGCCGGCCGATGATCTTCCTGAACATCGGTGAGCCCGATTTCACCGCGCCGCCGCTGGTGCAGCAGGCCGCGCGCGACTGCCTCGAACGCGGCAGCACGCAGTACACGCAGGCCACCGGGCTGCCGGCGCTGCGCGAGCGGCTGAGCCGCTGGTATGCCGAGCGCTTCCTGGTCGACATCGCGCCCGAGCGCATCGTGATCACCGCCGGCGCGTCGGCCGCGCTGCAACTCGCCTGCCTGGCGCTGGTCGAGCGCGGCGACGAGGTGCTGATGCCCGACCCCAGCTACCCGTGCAACCGCCATTTCGTCGCGGCCGCCGACGGTGTCGCCCGCCTGCTGCCGGCCTCGCCCGAGCACCGCTTCCAGCCCGACGCGGCCACCGTGCAAGCGGCCTGGACGAGCGCCACCCGAGGCGTGCTGCTCGCATCGCCGTCGAACCCGACCGGCACCTCGATCGCATTCGACGAGATGGGCCGCATCGTGCAGGCGGTGCGCGAGCGCGGCGGCTTCACGATGGTCGACGAGATCTACCTCGGGCTGAGCTTCGACGATGCGTTCGGCCGCACCGCGCTGGCGCATGGCGACGACGTGATCTCGGTCAACAGCTTTTCGAAATACTTCAGCATGACCGGCTGGCGGCTCGGCTGGCTGGTGCTGCCGCCGGAACTCGTCGCGCCGGTCGAGCGGCTGGCGCAGAACCTCTACATCTGCCCGTCGTCGATTGCGCAGCAGGCCGCGCTGGCCTGCTTCGAGCCGGCGTCGATCGCCGAATTCGAACGCCGCCGCGGCGAGTTCCGCGCGCGCCGCGACTTCCTGGTGCCGGCGCTCGAGGCGATGGGCCTGCGCGTGCCGGTGCTGCCCGATGGTGCGTTCTATGCCTGGGCCGATTGCTCGGCGCATGCCGACAGCAGCTGGGACTTCTGCTTCCGGCTGATGCGCGAGGCGCAGGTGGCGATCACGCCGGGCCGCGATTTCGGGCCCCATGCAGCCGCTCGCTACATCCGGCTGTCGTATGCGAGTTCGATGGAGCACCTGCACGACGCGGTGCAACGGCTGCAAAAACTGCTGTCGGCGCCCCAGCCGAAATCGCTGTCGCTTGCGGTGTCGATTCAGCGTTGAACCCCCTGCACCATCCTGTCGACTTTCGCAAGCGCATGTTACGAATGCACGGAACGCGGGGTTTTTTACTGCCAGGGTCCGATGCGCTTGCACTAAGCTGCGGTGGTGGTGGACCCACGTGCCATGAACCCAACCCGCCTCATGCCCGGCCCTGTTCCTGATCCTTCCCCCGACCTTGCCAGCTCGACGCCCGGTGCGCCGAAGTGGGGCGACACCGACCTCGGGCTGCCGGCGCAACCGTCGGCCACGTTCGCGACCAACCCGCCGATGGGTGGTGCCGACCAGATGCCGACCATCGGCCACATCGGCCGCTACGCGCTCAAGTACCGCATCGGCGAAGGCGGCCTCGGCGTGGTGTATGCGGCGCACGACCCGCTGCTGTCGCGCCTGATCGCGATCAAGACCCTGAACCTCGAGATCTCGGCCGAGCAGCGCGATTCGTTCAATGCGCTGTTCCTGAACGAAGCGCGCGCCGCCGGCGGCCTGAGCCACCCGCACATCGTCACGGTGTTCGATGCCGGCGCCAGCGAGCAGGGCGCCTACATCGCGATGGAGCTGCTGAAGGGCCGCGACCTGCGTCAGCTGCGCCTCGAAGGCTGGCGGCCGACGCCGCACCAGGCCGCGCTGATCGTGCGCCGCGTCGCCGACGCCCTCGCCTACGCCCATTCGAAGGGCGTCGTGCACCGCGACATCAAGCCGGCCAACATCTTCATGGTCGGGCGCACGCAGCCGCGCGTGCTCGACTTCGGCATCGCCCGCATCGCGCACCAGCACGATTCGAACGGCGAAGACATCGTCGGCGGCTCGCCGTACTACATGTCGCCCGAGCAGGTGCGCCAGGAGCCGGTCGACCGGCGCTGCGACGTGTTCTCGCTCGGCGTCGTGCTCTACGAACTGCTGGCCGACGTGCGGCCGTTCCGCGGCAGCTCGCTGGCCGAGATCACCCGCGCCGTCGCCGAGTACAACCCGCCGACCGCGCACCAGGTCGACGCCAACGTGCCGAAGGCCTTGTCCGAGATCGCCGCGCGGGCGATGGAGAAGAACCCCGACGACCGCTACCGCTCGGCCCGCGCGCTGTCGCGCGAACTGCGCCACTGGCTCGAAGAACATCCGCAGGACGGCGACGGCGCCGACGACGCCGGCTCGCAGCCTGCCGGGCGCCACCGCCTGGCCTGGGGCCTGGTCGTGGCGGCCGGCATCGGCATCGCCGCCGCCGCGTGGTGGACGCTGATGTCGCCGCGCTCGGGCGAACTGACGGCCTCGGCACCGCCGGCCGCTTCGGCGGTGGTCGTCGCCGTGGCGCCGGCGCTGGTGCCGGCGTCGGCCGCAGCGTCCGAACCGGTGGCCACGGCCGCCTCGCAGCCGGCGCCCGGCGCCAGCACGCCCGAGTCCCCGGCCTCCGGCGTCCCGGCCACGCCGTCGGCCGGCGCCTCGGCTCCGCTGGTCGTCGCCGCAGCCGCGCTGCCGGTGGCCGCCGCCACGACGCCCGAACCGGTGCTGGCCGCCGCCTCCGGTGCCGACACCAGCCGCAAGCCGCTGCCGCCGAAGGAAACGCTGAAGGAACGTCGCGCCCGGGAGGCCCGTGAACGGGCTGCCGCGGCCGCGCCGGTCGTCGTCGCCACCGGCGTCGTGCGCCTGGCGATCAGCCCGTGGGGTCAGGTCGAGGTCGACGGCAAGTCGGTCGGCACCGCACCGCCGCTGAACGAACTGACGCTGGCCGAAGGCCGCCATGTGGTGACCATTCGCAACGACGACTTTCCGCCTTACAGTTCGACGGTCAATGTCGTGCCGGGCCAGCCGGTCAACCTCAAATACCGATTCGGATCATGAGACTGCTTCCTGTTGCCACGCTGGTTCCCACCCTCGCCGGCGTGCTGTTGGCGGCCGGCTGCGCGCAGATGGCGCCGCCGCCGGTCGGCCTGCTCGACGTGACCTCGCGGCCCGCCGAGCGCGCGTTGCAGGGCGGCATCCGCGCCTATGAAGACGGCCAGTACCCCGAGGCCGAGAAGCAGCTGAACCTTGCGTTGACCACCGGCCTGGTGTCGCCGCGCGACCGCGCCGCCGCCCACAAGCAGCTGGCGTTCATCTACTGCACCAGCAACCGCACCAGCGACTGCGAAGCGGCCTTCCGCGCCGCGCGCCAGGCGGACCCGGCCTTCGCGCTGAACAAGTCGGAACAAGGCCACCCCGTCTGGGGGCCGGTCTACAAGCGCGTGCAGCCATAATCGGCGCCGCACCGCGCGCGTTTGCTCGCGGGCAGCCCCTTGTGGCTTGCCGTTCGCGCCCATGACGTTCACCGACGCCCCCGCCTTCATCCACCTGCTGCGCATCTACTGGGAAGACACCGACGCCGGCGGCGTGGTGTTCTACGCCAACTACCTGAAGTTCTTCGAGCGTGCCCGCACCGAATGGCTGCGTTCGCTCGGCTTCCAGCAGGAGCGCATGCGTGCCGAAGGCGGCGCGATGTTCGTCGTCGCCGACACCCGTGTGCGCTACCTGAGCCCGGCCCGGCTCGACGACCAGATCGAGGTCAGCGTGCGTGTGGTCGAATCGGGGCGTGCCAGCCTCCGGCTCGTGCAGGAAGCCCGCCGCGGCGGACAGACCCTGGCCGAGGGCGAGATCCGCATCGGTTGCGTGGACACCGGAACCTTCAAGCCGCGCCGCATTCCCAACGACATCCTCGACGCCATCGCATGAACCAAGACTTTTCCATCATCAGCCTCGTCCTGCATGCCAGCTTCGTGGTCCAGCTCGTGATGGCCGGGCTGCTGCTCGTGTCGCTCGGCAGCTGGACGGTGATCTTCGGCAAGCTGTTCGGCCTGCGCCGGGTGCGCACGATGAACGACGACTTCGAGCGCGAGTTCTGGGCCGGCAAGAACCTGAACGACCTGTTCAACGCCGCATCGCAGAAGGCGCACAGCGCGCCGCTGGAGCGCATCTTCGCGTCGGGCATGCGCGAGTTCATGAAGCTGCGCGAGCGCCGCGTGGTCGACGGCGGTGCGCTGCTCGACGGGTCGCGCCGCGCGATGCGGGCGAGCTTCCAGCGCGAGCTCGACGCGGTCGAGTCCAACCTGTCCTTCCTCGCATCGGTCGGCTCGGTCTCGCCGTACGTCGGGCTGTTCGGCACGGTGTGGGGGATCATGCACGCCTTCGTCGGGCTGTCGAACCTGCAGCAGGTGACGCTCGCGACCGTCGCGCCCGGCATCGCCGAAGCGCTGGTCGCCACCGCGATCGGCCTGTTCGCGGCGATCCCGGCGGTCATCGCCTACAACCGCTTCGCGCGCGACATCGACCGCATCGCGATCCAGCTGGAGACCTTCATCGAGGAGTTCTCCAACATCCTGCAGCGCAACGCGACGCAGCCGATGCCCGCGGGTCCCACCGGGGCCGCCGGTCCGGCCGGGGTGCGCTGAGATGCCCGCCGTCGCCGGCCGCGGCACGCGCCGCCGCACGATCTCCGAGATGAACATGGTGCCGTTCATCGACGTGATGCTGGTGCTGCTGATCATCTTCATGGTCAGCGCACCGTTGATCACCACCGGCGTGGTCGACCTGCCGACCGTCGGCAAGAGCAAGCAGCAGCCCGAGCACGTGATCGAGGTCGTGGTCGGCAAGGACGAGAGCCTGAAGCTGCGCGTCGACGGCAAGGAGCCGTCGCCGTTGAAGCTCTCCGCGCTGGCTGCCACCGTCAAGGAGGCGCAGGGCGGCAACGCGCAGTCGCCGGTCGTGATCTCGGCCGACCGCCAGGTCAAGTACGAAGCGGTGGTGCGCGTGATGGACACGCTGCAGCGCGCCGGCGTGCTGCGCGTCGGGCTGTCGGTGAAGAACACCGGGACCTGACGCACCGATGAGCACCGGCACCCTGCTGCATTTCCGCGAGCGCGACCCGCTGCGGCCCGACACCGAAGACAGCGTCGGTGCCGGCTTCGCATTCGCGGCCGGCGCGCACGTGCTGCTGATCACCGCGCTGGCCTTCGGCGTCAACTGGCAGTCGAGCGAACCGGTGGCGGCCTCGGCCGAGCTGTGGTCGGCGGTGCCGCAGGTGGCTGCGCCGCGCGCGGTCGAGCCGCCTCCCGCGCCGCCGCCGCCGGCGCCGAAACCCGCGCCCGAGCCGAAGGTCGAAACCCCGCCGCCGCCCCCTGCCCCCACGCCCGATCCGCAGATCGCGATCGAGAAGGAAAAAGCGAAGAAGAAGGAGCTGAAGGCCCAGCAGGACAAGGAAGCGGAGGAGAAGAAGGTCGAGGAGAAGAAGGCCCAGGACGCGAAGCGCCTGGCCGACAAGGCCGAGGCCGACCGCAAGAAGAAGGAACTGGAACGGCAGACTGCGCAGACCGAAGACCAGCGCAAGAAGCAGCTGGAGCGCATCCTCGGCCAGGCCGGCGCCACCGGTGCGGCGACCAGCACCGGCACTGCCGCGCACGATGCGGCGCCGACCGCGAGCTACCGCGGCAAGATCGTCAGCGCGATCCGGCCGAACATCCTGCTGATCACGACCATCGACGGCAATCCGCAGGTCGAGGTCGAGGTGCGCACCGGACCCGACGGCACCATCCTCAGCAAGCGCGTCACGAAGCCCAGCGCCAGCAAGGAATGGGACGAGACGGTGCTGCGCGCGATCGACAGGACCAACCGGTTGCCGCCCGACGAGAACGGCCGCGTGCCGTCACCGATGACCCTCGTTTTCCGGCCGCTCGACTTCTGAGGCCGCCACCAGCGACGCCGCCGGCAGCTGCTGCGGCGCGCCTGCCCGGCGGCGGTCGTGCCGGCGCAGCAGCCATGCGACGAAGCGGCCCTCGAACGACCACGCGCCCCAGCTGACCAGCGCATCGCCGTCGCCGCAGTCGACCCAGCGCAGCGCCGGCCCGCCGGTCTTCGCGGTGACCAGCGCGCCACCGGCGACGAAGCGGCGCAGGTTGGTCGCGAGCGTCGCGGGATCGTCGTCGCCGCGGAACACCTCGGGGTGCGATGCGCTCTGCAGCGTCGGGCCGACCGCCACCGCGCCGCCTTCGGGGTCGAGCTGCAGCCCGCTGGCGTCGACCCATGCCGGCGCGCGGCCCGGCAAGGCCAGCAGCGGGGCGTCGCAGACCAGCCGCATGCCGTCGCCGACCATCACCTGGCGCGCACCGATGGCCACGCCCTGCTCTTCGAACAAGGTGACGTTGCGGCGCTTCAGGATGCGGTGCATGCGGCCCTGGGCCGACGACGGGAAGTCGGGCAGCGGCGGGCCGCCATGCGTGACCAGCGCGACGCGGGCTCGCTTGCCGAGGCGGCGCTGAACCGCGAGCGACAGTTCGACGCCGGCAATGCCCGAGCCGATCACCACCACGCTCAGCGTGCGCTGCTGCGCGAGCGCGAGCAGCGCCTCCCACAGGCGCACGAACTGCTCGGTGGGCTGCATGAAAAGGGCATGTTCGCCCGCGCCGGAGATCGCGTCGCGGTCCATAGCCGGTGCGGTGTCCAGGCTCAGCGCGTCGTACTCGATGACCTGCCCGCCGACCAGCACGATGCGGCGGCCGGCGGCGTCGAGCGATGCCACCTCGCCTTCCACCAGCGTCGCCCGCGCCTGCTGCGCGAGCGGCGCCAGCGGCGTCACGCTGTCATCGAGGCTGCGGCGGCCGGCGATCCAGCCGGGCAGCGCCGCCTGCGACATCGGGCGCAGCGACGGCGCCACCAGCGTGACCTGCGTCGCGGGCAACGCCTGCGCCGCGAACTCGCGCAACACCTGGAGGTGGGCGGGCCCGGCGCCCAGCAGAACGAGATGCTTCATCGAAGGGAGGGCAAGCGATGCGGGGTGCAATCCCGCATTGTGCCCCGCCCGCTGTCCGCGGCCGTCAGTGCGCCGCCAACCCCTGCCGACCGCCCCAGCGCGCACTGATCAACCGGTCGAGCGACAGCAGCCCTGGCCCCCACAGCGCGAGCCCGATCAGCAGGCTGCCCCAGAACTGGTGCTGCTGCAGCGCGGCCGGTGCAATCTCGGCCAGGCTCAGCACCGCGACGACGTTCATCACCGACAGCCCGAGCGCCGCGAAGCGCCCGGCCAGCCCGAGCGCCAGCAGCACCGGCAGCACCAGCTCGCCGCCGGTGCCCATCACCGCGGCCAGCCCGGGCGGCAGCAAGGGCACGTGGTATTCGTCGCTGAAGAGGGCCAGCGTGGTGTCCCAGTCGCGGATCTTCGTCAGGCCGGACAGGAAGAAGGCGTGTGCGACGTACAGGCGCGCCGCCAGCTGCGCGACCGGCTGCAGCGATTCGAGCACCGCGACGAAGCGGCGCCACAGGGTCGGCACGAGGGTCAGGTTCATGGGGGTCTCTTTCGGTTCGATGCGCATTGGTCGGCGGAATGCGGCGTTTCTTTCGCCGATTCAACGGCGACGGGCGGCGGCCAGCCATCCGTGCTGCACGGCCTGCAGCAGCCATGGTTCGAACGCAAACCCTCCCCCGGCGCGGTCCGATGCCTCCGACAGCGGCCGCCCGTCGAGCAGCGCCTGCGTCCAGCGCGCATCGGCCTCGCCGACCGCCTGCACGCGCGCGCGCCAGCCATCGCGCCACACCAGCGCGTGCTCGCCGCGCCCTTCGGCCAGCGCTGCACGGGCCGCATCGAGGCGAGCGGCCGCGTCGTCGCTAGGGCGATGCGCCAGCCACAGGCTCGCCACCGGCCAGGCGCTGGAGAGCAAGGCCACCGCCGGGACGAGCACCAGCGACAACGCGGCCGGATCGACCTCGGCCAGCAAGGCCAGGCTCGCGGTGTCGCAAACCCCATCGGCCGCCTGTTCGCAGCGCGCCACCAGGCCATCGAGCCGCGCGCAATCGGCCAGGTACGGCACATCGGCGAGCTGCTCGCTCGCTTCGATGAACGCCGGCAGCTTGTCGCCGAACTCGGCCAGGTCGCCACGTTGCGGCGGCTGCGCATGCCAGAAGGCCCGCGACAACGCGGCGAACGACGCCTCGCCCAGCAAGGCCTGCACGGTCGGACAACGCTGCGCCAGCGCGCGCTCCGCCGACGCGCCGCCGTTCGCCTGGTACGCCTGCCAGCCGCGCAGCAGCCGGGCGCCCTGCTCGCCGACCGCGCCGGCCAGCGACGCGCCATCGTCGCGCGCCCACAGGCTGCGCAACAAGGCCTGCTGGCGGTCCAGTTCGTTCATCGGACGCTCGCCTCGGCGATCACGCGGCCGGCCTGCGCCGCTTCGTCGAGCAGCACGGCCAGCGGCGGCACGTCGGTGTCCCATTCGACCAGCGTCGGTCGTGGTCCCAGCCTGCGGATGGCATGCGCGAACACCTGCCACACCGGCGCGTGCACGCGGCTGCCGTGGTCGTCGATCACGATGTCGGGCAGTGCGAGGTAACCGGCCAGGTGGATCTCGCCGACGCTCGCCGCGTCGATCGCATCGATCCAGTCGCAGGCCTCGCGCACCGCGTCGCGGTCGCCGTCCCCATCACCGTCACCGCGGCCGTCGCGCGCCCGGTTCAGGCCGTTCACCACCAGGTTGTTGACGTCCAGCAGCAGGCCGCAGCCGGTGCGGCGCGTCAACTGGCTGAAGAACTCGGTTTCGCCCATCTCGCGGTCGCGCCACGCCAGGTAGGCCGACAGGTTCTCGACCAGGATCGGCCGGCGCAGACGCTCCTGCACCTGCGTCACGTTGCGCACCATCACGTCGAGCGCCTCGTGCGTGAACGCGAGCGGCAGCAGGTCGTTGGCGTGCAGCACGGCGGGACCGTTCGCCGCGGCGGGAGCACGCGCGAAGCTCGCGTGGTCGGACACCCTCACCGGGTCGATGCGCTCGACCAGCCGGGCCAGCCGGTCCAGGTGCCACGGGTCGAGCCCGCAGGCCGAGCCGAGCGACAGCCCGACGCCATGCAGGCTCACGTCCCAGTGCGAGCGCGCCTCGTGCAGCACCGCGACCGCGGCGCCGCCATCGGCGAAGAAATTCTCGGAATGCACCTCGACGAAGCCGAGCGCCGGCGCCGCCTGCGGGCGCTCGAGCAGCTCGGCGTAGTGAGGCTGGCGCAGGCCGATGCCGACCCACGGGTCGGCGAGCGGCCTCGCGGCGACGCTCAACGCGCGCTCACTTCTTCTTGGCTTCGTCGGCGGTCTTGCCGCCCATGCTCTTGCAGGTGCCCTTGGCGACGTACTTCCATTCGTCGGCGCCCGCGTCGACCTTCGACTGGCCGGCGCACGAATGCGAACCCGACAGGTTGGCGCAGTCGTTCTGGCCGGCCTTGGCGATGCCGAAGCACTTTTCCTTCGCCTTCTCGTCGGCGGCGTTGGCCTGGCCCATCAGGCCCAGGGCCAGCAGGGAAGCGAGGGCGGAAGAAGCGATCAGGCGGTTGTTCATGGGGTTCTCCTTGCGGTGGTTCAGGGATGGGGTCGCCATCGATGAAAAGATGAAACGACCCGCCTGAGTCGAACTCGGGCGGGTCCCCTTACATCCACCGACATCATGCCCGCGTCGGAGGGCATTTCGTCACGGAGTTACCGGGTGGTGGTTTCCCAGCCGCCGCCCAGCGAGCGGATCAGCCCGACCGTCGTCGTGGCCCAGGTGCCACGCAGCTTCACCGCCTGGCGCTCGATGGTCAGCAGGTCGCGTTGCGCTTCGAGCAGCTGCAGGTAGCTGTCCTCGCCGGCGCGGTAGCGCTTGTCGGCGAGTTCGGCCGCGCGGCGTGCCGAGGCCACCGCCTCGTCGGTGAAGCTCACCTGCTCGCGCACCGCGCGCAGGCCGGACAGGTTGTCCTCGACGTCGGCAAAGGCCAGCAGCACCGACTGGCGGTAGTCGGCCACCGCGCCTTCGAGCTGCGCTTCGGCTCGCCTGACCGCGGCCTTGTTGCGCCCGCCGTCGATGATCGGCAGCGAGAACACCAGGCTGGTCAGCCAAGACTGGGCGTTGGTCTTGAACAGCTCGCTGAGCTCGGTCGATGCATAGCCGCCGTTGGCCGTCAGCGCGAGCGCCGGGAACAGCGCCGACTTCGCGACGCCGACCCGCGCCGTCGCCGCCGCCATGCTGCGCTGCGCGGCCGTCACGTCGGGCCGGCGCTCCAGCAATGCCGACGGCAGGCCGGGCGGCACCACCGGCACGCTGGCGTCCATCGCGAGCGGCTGGTTCTCGAAGCTGAAGCCGGCCGGCGCCTGGCCGAGCAGCAGCGCGAGCGAATGCTCGATCCGCGCCCGGCTGCCGCGCAGCGCGACCACTTCGGCCTGCAGCGTCGACAGTTCGGTGCGCGAGCGCGCCACGTCGAGCTCGGCCACGTCGCCGGCCTGGAATCGCTTGCCGATCAGGCGCACGTTCTCGGTGCGCAGCGCGAGCGTCGCATCGAGCTGGGCCGCTTCGGCATCGAGTGCCCGCAGCGCGAAATACGTCTGCGCCACGTCGGCCTGCAACGCGAGCAGCACCGAGCGGTAGCTGGCCTCGACCTGCTCGGCATCGGCCTTCGCGGCGTTGACGCCGTTGCCGACCCGCTGGAACAGGTCGACCTCGTAGCTCGCGCCCAGCCCGGCGGTGTAGACGGTGGCCGGCGACACCGGCGTGCCGGCCGGCACGCCGGCCTGCGCCGGCGCCGAACGGCTGCGCGTCGCGCCGGCGTTCAGGCCGAGCTGCGGCCAGCGGTCGGCCTCGGCGCTGCCGAGCGCGGCACGGGCCGCCTTGACGCGGGCAGCGGCCGACGCGAGCGTCGGGTTCGCCTTCGCGGCCTGCTCCTCGAGCGCATCCAGCTTCGCATCGCCGAAGGTCGCCCACCAGGCGCCGCGCTGCTGAGCCTCGGACGGCGCCGCCGCCTTCCAGCTGCCTTCGACGGCCGTCATTTCCTTGTAGGCCGACGGCACGCCCACATCGGGCTGCGGCACCGTCGGGGCCAGCGAGCAACCCGCCAGCACCAGCGCCGTGACCAGCGCGGAAGTCTTGAACAAAGTGTGTGTCATGGTCTTGTCGTCGCTCAGTGCGTCGCGTCGTGTGCCAGCGGCGCAGCGGCAGCGCCGGAGCGCCTTTCGATCGCCACCGCGAGCTTGCGCAGCAGCACGTAGAACAACGGGGTCAGGAACAGGCCGAACAGCGTCACGCCCAGCATGCCGGCGAACACCGCGACGCCCATCGCATGGCGCATCTCGGAACCGGCGCCCGACGAGAACACCAGCGGCAGCACGCCCATGATGAACGCGATCGACGTCATCAGGATCGGGCGCAGGCGCAGGTGGCAGGCTTCGAGCGCCGCTTCGACGATGCCCTTGCCCTGGTGCTCCAGGTCACGGGCGAACTCGACGATCAGGATCGCGTTCTTCGACGCCAGCCCCACCAGCACGAACAACGCGATCTGCGTGAAGATGTTGTTGTCGCCCTTGGTCAGGTAGACGCCCAGCAGCGCGCACAGGATCGACGCCGGCACGATCAGGATCACCGCCAGCGGCAGCGTCCAGCTTTCGTACTGCGCGGCCAGCACCAGGAACACCAGCAGCACGCACAGCGGGAACACGATCACCAGCGTGTTGCCGGCCAGGATCTCCTGATACGTCAGGTCGGTCCATTCGAAGTTGATGCCGCGCGGCAGCGTCTCGGCCGCCAGCTTGGCCATGATGTCCTGCGCCTGCCCCGACGACACGCCCGGCGCTGCACCGCCGTTGAAGTCGGCCGCCATGTACGAGTTGTAGCGCTCGACGCGGTCCGGCCCGTAGGTGTTGCTGACATTGACCAGGCTGCCCAGCGGCACCATCTCGTTCGCTGCATTGCGCACCTTGAACTGCCCGATCGCCGCGGCGTCGGAGCGGAACGGTGCGTCGGCCTGCGCGATCACCTGGTACGTGCGGCCGAACTTGTTGAAGTCGTTGATGTAGAGCGAACCGAGGTTGATCTGCATCGTGTCGAAGATGTCCGACAGCGGCACGCCCAACTGCTTGGCCTTGGTGCGGTCGACGTCGGCCTTCAGCTGCGGCACGTTGATCTGGTAGCCCGAGAACACGCCAGCCAGCTGTGGCGTCTGCCATGCCTTCATCTGCAGCGCCTGCACCGCCTGGTACAGCGCATCGGGGCCGAGGTTGGCGCGGTCTTCGACGTACAGCTTGAAGCCGCCGATGGTGCCGAGGCCGTTCACCGGCGGCGGCGGGAACACCATGATGAAGGCGTCCTGGATCGCGCCCAGGCGCTTGTTCACTTCGGCCGCGATCGCGCCGCTGGACAGGTTGGCGGTCTTGCGCTTGTCGAAATCGTCGAGCGTGTAGAACACGATGCCGGAGTTCGGCGCGTTCATGAAGCCGTGGATCGACAGGCCCGGGAAGGCCACCGAGCTCTTGACGCCCGGCACCGACTGGGCGATCTCCGACATGCGGCGGATCACGCTTTCGGTGCGGTCGAGCGACGCCGCATCAGGCAGCTGGGCGAAGCCGACCAGGTACTGCTTGTCCTGCGCCGGAACGAACCCCGACGGCACGATGCGGAACATGAACACCGCGCCGACGATCAGCAGCACGTAGACGACCAGCGTCGCGCCCTTGTGCGCCAGCACGCGCTTGACGCCGCCGGTGTAGCCGTGCGACGAGCGATCGAAGAATCGGTTGAACACGCGGAAGAAGCCGCCGAAAGCCCAGTCCATCGCACGCGCCAGCCGGTCTTTCGGGGCACCGTGCGGCTTCAGCAGCACGGCGGCCAGCGCCGGCGACAGCGTCAGCGAGTTGAAGGCCGAGATCACGGTCGAGATCGCGATGGTCAGCGCGAACTGGCGGTAGAACTGGCCGGTCAGCCCGGAGACGAACGCGATCGGCACGAACACCGCGCACAGCACCAGCGCGATCGCGATGATGGGCCCGGAGACCTCCTTCATCGCCTGGATGGTCGCTTCGCGCGGATTCAAGCCGTTGGCGATGTTGCGCTCGACGTTCTCGA
>Ga0065165_1002515_pt1 | contig 15284 bp, 10 predicted proteins | sample AraplaMF_Cvi_mMF_FD_63813 | JGI IMG/M metagenome (GOLD analysis project Ga0065165, IMG submission 63813) | Arabidopsis root microbial communities from the University of North Carolina, USA - plate scrape MF_Cvi_mMF (version 2) (version 3) | ecosystem: Host-associated > Plants > Roots >...
GCCCGTGAACAAGGGCAATTCCGGCGGTCCGGCCTTCGACACCAACGGCGAGGTGATGGGCGTCAACACCGCGATCTACTCGCCCTCCGGCGGCAGCGTCGGCATCGCGTTCTCGATTCCCGCCAGCACCGTGAAGAGCGTGGTGGCCCAGCTCAAGGACAAGGGCTCGGTCAGCCGCGGCTGGATCGGCGTGCAGATCCAGCCGGTGACGTCCGACATCGCCGACAGCCTCGGCATGAAGAAGGCCGAAGGCGCGCTGGTGGCGGAGCCGCAGGCGAACGGTCCGGCGGCCAAGGCCGGCATCGAGTCCGGCGACGTGATCACGTCGGTCAACGGCGAATCCGTCAAGGACGCCCGCGAGCTGGCCCGCACCATCGGCGGCATGGCGCCCGGCGCGACCGTGAAGCTCAACGTGCTGCACAAGGGCCAGGACAAGGTCGTGAACCTCACCCTCGGCCAGCTGCCGAACACGGTAGAAGCCAAGGCCGATACCGATAACGACAGCGGCAAGGGCGCCAGCAAGGGCACCGACGTGCCGAAGCTCGGCATGACGGTTGCGCCCGCCAATTCCGTGGCTGGCGCCGGCAAGGAAGGCGTCGTCGTCACCGAAGTCGATCCGAAGAGCGCAGCCGCCGAACGCGGCTTCAAGGAAGGCGACGTGATCCTCGAGGTTGGCGGCAAGACCGTCGCCACCGCCGGCGATGTCCGCGACGCCATCACCGCGGCGCGGACCGACAACAAGAACAGCGTTCTGATGCGCGTGAAGAGCGGCGGCCAGTCGCGCTTCGTCGCCATCCCCCTCGCCAAGGGTTAAGCGCGAGGAGACTACGAGATGAGGGGTGTCGCCGGCATCAGTCGCCCCCGCCGCCGGCGCCCTTCGGGGGAGCAGCGTAACGTAGCTTCCCCAGTCTACCTTCCGGTGGAATTACGCCCCCCCTCCGTCGGAAGGCCTAGGGCGGTGAGGTCCCCCCAGCTTCACCGCCCGCCTTTCTCGCTCCAGGTCTGCTCGCCCCAAGTCTGTTTGGCTTGCATGCGAATGCCGCTCGCGCCATGTTCATAAAAGGTTGCCCCCCTTGACCGCCGCCGAACGCACGATGCGCCTCCTCATCATTGAAGACGACCGCGAATCCGCCGACTACCTCGTGAAGGCGTTTCGCGAGGTCGGGCACATTGCCGACCACGCCGCCGACGGCGAGGAGGGCCTCGCCATGGCCGAGAGCGGCGAGTACGACGTGCTGGTGGTCGACCGCATGCTGCCCAAGCGCGACGGCCTGTCGCTGATCGGCGCGCTGCGCGACAAGGGCAACACCGCGCCGGTGTTGATTCTCTCGGCGTTGGGGCAGGTCGACGACCGCATCAAGGGCCTGCGCGCCGGCGGTGACGACTATCTGCCAAAGCCCTATTCCTTCGCCGAGCTGCTGGCCCGGGTCGAGGTGCTGTCGCGCCGCCGCGGCGGACCCGCCGAGGACACGCTCTATCGCGTCGGCGATCTCGAGCTCGACCGTCTCTCCCATCGCGTCGCCCGCGGCAAGGACGAGCTGACGCTCCAGCCGCGCGAATTCCGCCTGCTCGAATACCTCATGAAGCACGCCGGCCAGGTGGTGACCCGCACCATGCTGCTGGAGAATGTCTGGGACTATCATTTCGATCCACAGACCAACGTGATCGACGTGCACATCTCGCGGCTGCGCTCCAAGATCGACAAGGGCTTTGAGCGGCCGCTGCTGCACACGATCCGTGGCGCCGGGTACATGATCCGTGACGGCATTCGGTAAGCTCGTCCGCACCACGGCGTTCCGGCTGACGCTGGCCTATCTGTTTTTGTTTGCGATTTTCGCGGCTTCGCTGCTTGGCTATTTCGCCTGGAATACGCGGCGGCTGATCACCGAAGAGATCACCCAGACGGTCAATTCCGAGACCTCGGAGATCAACGAGATCTACGGGCGCGGTGGCCTGGTCCGCCTGGTGCGCGCGATCGAATACCGCGCGCTGCGGCCGGGCGCCAACCTCTACCTCGTGACCACGCCGACCGGGCAGGCGGTTGCCGGCAATGTCGGCTCGCTGGCGCCGGGCGTGATGGCGACCCGCGGCTGGTCGGAGACGGCCTACAGGCGGATCGAGGACGCGGACGAGCGCGACCATCGCGCGCTGGTGCGCGTCACCGAGCTCGAGAACGGTTTTCGTCTCCTGATCGGCCGCGATCTCGACGAGCGGCGGCGCCTGTTCGGCATCGTAGCGAAGGCGGCGCAATGGTCGGTCCTGATCGTCGTGGTGCTGGGTCTCGGCGGCGGCGTGTTCGTCGCGCGCAGGGTGCTGACGCGCATCGATGCCATGACCGGCACCGCGCAGCGCATCATGACCGGCGATCTCAGCGGGCGCCTCCCGGTCGGGCGCAGCGGCGACGAGCTTGATCGTCTCGCGGAAAACCTCAACGCCATGCTGGAGCGGATCGAGGCGCTGATGGCGGGGCTGAAGGAAGTCTCCGACAACATCGCCCATGACCTCAAGACGCCGCTGACGCGCCTGCGCAACCGCGCCGAGGAGGCGCTGGCGCGATCGAGCAGCGAAGCCGATTACCGTGCCGCGCTGGAGCGGACCATCGAGGAATCCGACGGCCTGATCCGCACCTTCAATGCGCTCTTGATGATCGCGCGTGCCGAGTCCGGACAGGCGCGCGGCAATATGGACGATTTCGATGCGGCCGATGTCGCGGGCGGCATCCACGAGCTCTACGAGCCGCTGGCCGAGGACGACGGCATGACGCTCAAGGTCAAGGCCGATCCGACCCCGGTTCACGCCAACCGCGAATTGATCAGCCAGGCGCTCGCCAATCTGGTCGAGAACGCGATCAAATATGGCAAGCCGGCTGCGCCAACAGGCGGAACCGTGGTGAGCATGGACTCCCGCCAGATCACGATCGAGGCGAGGCGCGAGGGCGATCAGGTGCTGCTCAGCGTCACCGATCGCGGCCCCGGCATCCCCGAGGCCGACCGCAAGCATGCCGTCGAGCGATTCGTGCGGCTTGAAGCCAGCCGCACGCTGCCGGGCTCCGGCCTCGGCCTCAGCCTCGCTTCCGCGGTCGCGACGCTCCATGGCGGTGAATTGCGGCTGGGCGATGCCCATCCGGGCCTGGTCGCCACGCTGGTGCTGCCGGCGCGCGCGGGCGACAGGGTTGCTCCGCCAATACCGGATGTGCCACAGAAGGTGGCATGAACCACTCCGCGCCGGGAAACGCGGACAAGCATGGTGAGAGCCTGGCCGCGCGCTTTGCGGAGACTCCCCATATTGCCGCTTCCGCCACCGACGAACGACGTTTCGACAGCTGGCTGGCCGAGCTCGAGCCGGCGCAATCGGCCCGTCTCGAAAAGCTGCTGGTTCATCCGTTCGCCCGGGATATTTTGGCCGGGATCGCCGAATTCTCGCCCTATCTGTTCGATCTGGTGCGTGCTGATGCGCAGCGTCTGATCCGGCTGCTCGACTGCGATCCGGATATGCATCTCGCCGCACTGATCGCCGAGGCGAGAGACGCGGTGCTGGCGGCGCCTGACGAAGCCGAGGTGATGCGTCTGCTTCGCCGCATGAAGGCGGAGGCGGCGCTGCTGATCGCGTTGTGCGATATCGGCGGCGTCTGGCCGGTGATGCGGGTGACGGCGGCGCTGACCGACGTCGCGGTCTCCTCGGTGCAGGCCTCGCTCCAGTTCCTGCTGCGGCAGGAAGCCGCACGTGGCAAGATCCTGCCGCCCAATCCGGAAGCGCCGGAAGAGGGGTGCGGCCTGATCGTGCTCGCGATGGGCAAGATGGGCGCGGGCGAGCTGAATTATTCCAGCGACATCGACCTCATCGTGTTCTTCGATCCCGACAACACGACGCTCGCGGCCGACATCGAGCCGCAGCCGTTCTTCGTCCGCGTGACGCAGGGCATGGCGCGCATCCTCCAGCAACGCACCTATGACGGCTATGTCTTCCGCGTCGATCTGCGGTTGCGTCCCGATCCGTCCTCGACGCAGGTTGCGATCTCGCGGGACGCCGCGCTGCATTACTACGAGCGGGAGGGGCGCACCTGGGAGCGCGCCGCGATGATCAAGGCGCGCGCCTGTGCCGGCGATGCGAGGGCAGGCGAGGCGCTGCTGGCCGAGATCGCGCCGTTCGTCTGGCGCAAGCACCTCGACTTCGCCGCCCTTGCCGACGTCCACGACATGAAGCGGCAGATGCAGACCTATCGCGGCCAGAGCGAGGTCGCGGTCGAAGGCCACAACGTCAAGGTCGGCCGTGGCGGCATCCGCGAGATCGAGTTTTTCGCCCAGACCCAGCAGCTGATCGCCGGCGGTCGTCATCCGGAATTGCGGGTGCGGCCGACGCTCGCCGCGCTCAACGTGCTCGCAGGCAGCAACTGGATCACCTTAGCAGCGCGCGACGAGCTCACCAGGGCTTACGAATTCCTGCGCCGGGTCGAGCATCGCCTCCAGATGGTCGCGGATGAGCAGACCCATGCGCTGCCCGACGACAAGGACGCCGTCGAGCGGTTCGCCCGCTTCTTCGGCTATCCCGATCGCGAGGCGTTCGCGCGCGACCTGCTGCGCCAGCTCGAGATCGTGCAGGGGCACTACGAGAAACTGTTCGAGGGCGACGATCCGACCGGCACGGCAAAGCTGCCGGCGCTCGACTATGGTGCGGGTCCCGACGATCCGCGCCTGCTCCAGCACCTGACGACGCTCGGCTTCAAGAAGCCCGCCGCGGTCGCGCAGACCGTGCGCGACTGGATCACCGGCGACTATCGCGTGTTCCGCGTTGAGGCGACGCGAAGCGCCTTCATCGAATTCGTGCCGGCGCTGATCGACGGCCTCGCGCATGCCGAGGAGCCGGACCGCGCCGTGGTGTCATTCGATCATTTCCTCGGCGCGCTCCAGCGCGGCGGCCGCCTGATCACGCTGCTCGGCCAGAACCGCGACCTCGTCGCGCTGGTGACGCTGGTGCTGGGCGCGGCGCCCCGGTTAGGGGAGATGCTGGCGCGGCAGCCGCAGCTCATGGACGGGCTGATCGATCCGCGCTTCTTCGGTGCGATGCCGGACAGGCAGGAATTGTCGACGCGGCTTGCGGCCACCGTGCAGGACGCGGCTTCCTACGAGGAGTTTCTGGATCGCCTGCGCCTGTTCGGGCAGGAGAGCCTGTTCCTGATCGGCACGCGTATCCTCTCCGGCACCGTCTCGGCGCAGCAGGCCAGCACCGCCTTTGCCGACGTCGCCGAAGGCGTCGTCCACACCGTGCATGGTCTCGTCGCCGACCGCTTTGCCGCACAGCATGGCCGCATCAAGGGGCAGGAGACTGCGATCATCGCGATGGGCCGGCTCGGCAGCCGCGAGATGACGGCGTCGTCCGATCTCGATTTGATCCTGCTCTATGATTTCGACAGCGAGACCCCGGACTCCGACGGCGCGAAATCGCTCCACGGCGCGCATTATTTCGCCCGCTTCACCCAGCGGCTGATCAGCGCCTTCACGACCCGCACCAATTACGGCGTGCTCTACGAGATCGACATGCGGCTGCGCCCGTCGGGGCGGGCCGGGCCCGTGGCCTCCAGCCTGGTCTCGTTCGCGGACTACCAGGCCAATGAGGCCTGGACCTGGGAGCACATGGCGCTGACCCGCGCACGCGTGGTATCGGCATCGCCTGAATTCCGCGAGAGGATCGAACGCGTCATCCGCGACGTCCTGACCCGCCGCCGCGATGGCACGATCATCGCCAACGACGTCGCCGACATGCGGCGCGCGATCGCGCAGGAGAAGGGCGAGAGCGACCATTGGGATCTAAAATATGCCGCCGGCGGCATGATAGACATCGACTTCATCGCGCAATATCTCCAGCTCGTGCATGCCCACACCAAGCCGGACATTCTCGACGTCGGCACCATGCAGGTGCTGGACAATGCATGCAGGCTCGGCGTGCTCGCGCAATCGGAGACCGAGATATTGCGCGCCGCCGCGCGACTCTATCACGATTTGACGCAGATCCTGCGGCTCTGCGTCAGCGACCGCTTCAAGCCGGATACCGCCGGCACCGACCTGTTGCGCGTCATGGCCCGCGCCGGCGATGCGCCGGACTTCTCGTCGCTGGAGGCGCGCGTGAAGGAGACGCAAAGCGAGGTGCGGCGGGTGTTCAGGTCGTTGGTCGGCAAGGCAGGTTAGTCGCGCCGCGTGCGCGGCTGGGAGCCGAAGGCTACCTGCCGCCGAACACCACCTCCATGGTCCGCCAATGTTCGAACGGCCCCTTCACCCTGACGGGCTGGCACGTCTTGATGGCGTCCACCGCGATCGCGGTGGCTTCCGGAGTGCTGGTGTCGTCCGGGAGACGAACGATCTCCGGCTCGCCGTACAACGTACCGTCGATGTTGTAGTGGACCATGATCGATACTTCCGGAGGCGGGTCGACCTTCGGCGTGGGCCAGCATGCCATGACCTGATTGCGGATGGCCTGCATGGCTTCCAGCTGCGACGACTTTTCGGTGAGTCCCAGCCGCTTGACCATTGCGGACTTCATGATCGGGTTGGTGATGGGCCGCAATCCCCAGGCGGCGAACGCCTGGGCAAAGACCGCATTCCCGCCCGATCCCTTCTGGACCTTCAGATAGGCTTTGCTCTTGTTGCCGTAGTGCAAGGGAAAGACGAGCCAGTCATTCTCGTTGATGAGCTGCATGTTGTAGCCGCGGCGCTCGGGTTTATCGGTGATCGCGAGCAGGAACTGCGCGAGGTCAGGATTGTCCTCGTAAGACCTGGAGCCGCTCATGGTAAGGGGGCTTCCCGCTTGAGTTTGACCCGGCTCCACGAGAACGTCGGAAATAGCGGAAACGCCTGTCACTCTCGCGAATTCGCGAGGATTCAGGTATATCTCGAAAAAATACGAAGCGGTCTTGATAGTCGGCGGGGCCTTGGTCAGCGTGACGAGGAGCCTTAGGCCGCGTTCGCGAATTTCGACTTCGCCCGCCACGATGACGTCGGACGTATTGGTGCCGTTCTTTCGCTTTTCCAGGGACCAGGTGACGGTGCCGGAAGCAAAATTCGAAGCGGCGCTTCCCTCTTCGAACAGTTTGACGTCCGAGGGCGTTTCAGCCCATGCCGGGAACGCCATTAGCAACGTAAGCAGCACCGCCCAAAATTTCATAGTCGTTTCCCATGAGTGCCGTCGGGAGCGGGGTTCGGATTGTCGATCGTCGCAATTCTCTCTGCCACGGCTCTACCGCCCGCCGAAGACCACTTCCATCGTGCGCCAATTCTCGAACGGTCCCTTCATCTTGACGGGCTGGCATTTCTTCATGGCCTCGATCGCGATGGCGGTGGCTTCCGGCGTTGCCGTGCCATCGGGCAGGGGAACGACCTCGGGCTCACCGAACAGTGTGCCATCGATGTTGTAGTGGACGAGGATCGACACCTCGGAAGGGGGATCGACCTTGGGCGTGGGCCAGCACGCCATGACTTGATTCCGGATGGCCTGCATGGCCTCCATCTGAGGAGAATTTTCCGGCGTTCCGAGCCTTTTCACGAGCATGGATTTCATGATCGGATTCTTCATCGGCCGCAGGCCCCAGGCCGAAAAGGCCTGGGTAAAGGCCGCATTTCCGCTCGGCCCTTTTTGAACCTGCAAGAGAGCCATTGTCTTGTTGCCGTAATAGAGGGGAAAGGTCAGAAAATCATTCTCGTTGATCAACTGTAAGCTGTAACCGCGTCGCTCCGGCGGGTCGCTGATTCCGATCAGGAACGATGCAACATCCGCTCTCGTCTGGCCGATCGCAAGCGGGCTGCCCCTCTGGATCTGGCCTGGTTCTGCAAGAATGCCCGGAATGGCCGACACGCCGTTGACTCTGGCGAAGTCGCGAGGGACGAGGTGAACTTCAAAGAAATGAGACGCGTTTTTGAAGCCCGGTGGCGCTTCATACATGATGATGACGAGTTTGATGTCGCGTTCGGGAATGACCACGTCCGCGGCCACGACGACCTCCGCAGCCGGGCCATGATCGTTGCGAGGAGCAAGCTTCCAGGTGGCTGTGCCGCGGGCTTCGGTGAATTTCGAGCCTTCGCCTTCTTCCAGTAATTTGACCGCCGATGGCATCTCGGCACGGGCCGCGGTCGCGGACAGCAAGGCGATGACTATCAAAAAGAACTTCATTGCCGGTCTTTCGAAAAGACAGACAATAGCGCTGCTTCGCTAAACCTCAAGTGGTCCAGTGACAGGGGCGAAGGCCGGGCTCAAAGCCCGGACGCGCCGCCGGCTTCTCGTCAACGCGCGTTCACGACGCTGCCGGAAGGCTGTGCTTCAGCGAGGTGAGGGCTTCCCGCACGTTGGGTTCGAGGCCGGCGCCGCCGGCGTCGAGATGGGCGAAGATCGCCCGCTTCATCCGGGGGTCCCAGAATTTCTTGATGTGGTCGGCGATCCCCGGCACGGCCTTGTCGTGGCCCTGGCTGCGGAAGAACGTGCCGATCTGGTTGGCCATGTAGACGAGGCGGTCAGGCGACGACATCGATGATCTCCTGGGCAGTCCCTTGGGCACGAAGAGCCGTGACGCGGCCCTGGTGCGTGAACACTTCAAACCCGTCGCTGCGGGCAATCGCGATCAGCGTGATGCCGGCGGCCTCCGCAGTGCGGACCGCCAGCGCGGTGGGGGCGGAGACTGCGACCAGCACGGGCGCGCCGATGGCGGCGGTCTTCTGCACCATCTCGACCGAAACGCGGCTGGTCAGCAGCACCATGCCGGCGCTTGCGTCGGTGCGGCTGCGCGCCAGCGAGCCCGCGAGCTTGTCGAGCGCGTTATGGCGGCCGACGTCCTCACGCAGGGCCACGATGCCGTTCGACGGCGACCAGAAGGCCGCGGCATGGACCGCCCGGGTCTGCATGTTGATCGATTGCAGCGGCGCGATTGCCTGCATCGCCGTCATGATCTGTTGCGGCGTAAAGATCTGGCCCTGCGGAACGATGGCCGCGGGGCGTATCGCCTCCGCGATCGAGTCGATGCCGCAGAGGCCGCAGCCGGTCGGGCCTGCGATGTGCCGCCGGCGCTCGCTGATGCGCGCGGCATCGTCCGCGGCCAGCCACATCCGCAGCTCGATGCCGTCGTCGAGGCGGACGATGTCGAGCGACCGGATGTCGTCGACCGATGTGATGATGCCTTCGTCCAGGCTGAAGCCGACCGCGAAATCTTCCAGGTTCTGCGGCGTCCCCATCATGACGGCGTAGGTGCCGCCATTATAGGTCAGCGCCAGCGGCGTCTCCTCGGGGATCAGCCGCGTCCCTTCCGACGGGACGCCGTCGCGCCAGATTTTTCGGTCGATGGCCTGGACCGGCACGTGCATGCCGTTACTCCGCAGCTTCGGCCGGCACGATGCGGCGGGAGTTCCGCGCCTGCTCGTCATAGGCCTTCTGCCAGTCGGACGGGCCGTTCGACGGCGAGATCTGCACCGCCGTGACCTTGTACTCCGGACAGTTGGTCGCCCAGTCCGAATAGTCGGTCGTGATCACGTTGGCCTGCGTATCCGGGTGGTGGAAGGTGGTGTAGACGACGCCCGGCGAGACGCGGTCGGTGATCTCCGCGCGCAGCGTGGTCTCGCCGGCGCGGCTCGTCAGCCGCACCCAGTCGCCGTCGCGCACGCCGCGCTGCTCGGCGTCATGCGGATGGATTTCGAGCCGGTCCTCGGCGTGCCAGACCACGTTGTCGGTGCGCCGCGTCTGCGCGCCGACATTGTACTGGCTGAGGATGCGGCCCGTGGTGAGCAGCAGCGGGAAGCGGGGACCGGTGCGTTCGTCGGTCGCGACATATTCGGTGACGATGAACTTGCCCTTGCCGCGGACGAAGCCGCCGATATGCATCACCGGCGTGCCCTCCGGCGCCTTCTCGTTGCAGGGCCATTGCACCGAACCGAGCTCGTCGAGCTTGGCATAGGAGACGCCGGCGAAGGTCGGTGTCAGTGCCGCGATCTCGTCCATGATCTCGGAAGGATGGCTGTAGTTCATCTCGAAGCCCATCGCCTTGGCCAGCGCAATGGTGACCTCCCAGTCGGCCATGCCGTTCTTCGGCGACATCACCTTGCGCACGCGCTGGATGCGGCGTTCGGCGTTGGTGAAGGTGCCGTCCTTCTCGAGGAAACTCGAGCCGGGCAGGAAGACGTGGGCGTAGTTCGCGGTCTCGTTCAGGAAGAGGTCGTGGACGATGACGCATTCCATCGCCGACAGCGCGGCGACCACATGCTTGGTGTTGGGATCGGACTGGAGGATGTCCTCGCCCTGCACGTAGAGGCCCATGAACGAGCCTTCGATCGCGGCGTCGAACATGTTGGGAATGCGCAGGCCCGGCTCGGGGTTGAGCTTGACGTTCCAGAGCGCCTCGAACTGGTCGCGCACGGCATCGCCGGAGATGTGGCGGTAGCCCGGCAGCTCGTGCGGGAACGAGCCCATGTCGCAGGAGCCCTGCACGTTGTTCTGGCCGCGCAGCGGGTTCACGCCGACGCCGGGACGGCCGATATTGCCGGTCGCCATCGCGAGGTTGGCGATCGCGATCACCGTGGTCGAGCCCTGGCTGTGCTCGGTGACGCCGAGGCCGTAATAGATCGCGCCGTTGCCGCCGGTGGCATAGGTGCGGGCGGCTTCGCGCAGCATCTTCGGATCGACGCCGGTGAGCATTGCGGTGGCTTCCGGGCTGTGCTTGGGCTGCGCGACGAAGGCGGCCCATTCCTCGAACTCGCTCCAGTCGCAGCGCTCGCGCACGAAGGCTTCGTTGGCGAGGCCCTCGGTGACGATGACATGCGCCAGCGCGGTGACGACGGCGACGTTGGTGCCGGGCATCAAGGGCAGGTGCAGCGCCTTCACGTGCGGCGATTCCACCATCTCGGTGCGACGCGGATCGATCACGATCAGTTTTGCACCCTGGCGCAGCCGCTTCTTCAGGCGCGAGGCGAACACGGGGTGGGCCGAGGCGGGATTTGCACCGATGATCACCGCGACGTCGGTGTCCTCGACCGAGTCGAAGTCCTGCGTGCCGGCCGATGTGCCAAACGTCTGCGACAGGCCATAGCCGGTCGGGGAGTGGCAGACGCGGGCGCAGGTGTCGACATTGTTGTTGCCGAAGCCGGCGCGGATCAGCTTCTGCACCAGATAGGTTTCTTCGTTGGTGCAGCGGGACGAGGTGATGCCGCCGATGGCGTCGCGGCCGTACTTCTTCTGGATGCCGCGCATCTTGGCGGCGGCAAACGAGAACGCCTCGTCCCACGACACCTCGCGCCAGGGATCCTCGATCCGCTCGCGGATCATCGGATTGAGGATGCGTTCCTTGTGGTTGGTGTAGCCCCAGGCGAAGCGGCCCTTGACGCAGGAATGGCCGCGATTGGCCTTGCCGTCCTTGTACGGCACCATGCGCACGACTTCCTCGCCGCGCATCTCGGCCTTGAAGGCGCAGCCGACGCCGCAATAGGCACAGGTGGTGACGACGGAGTGCTCGGGCTGGCCGATCTCGATCACGGATTTCTCCGTCAGCGTCGCGGTCGGGCAGGCCTGCACGCAGGCGCCGCAGGAGACGCATTCGGAGCCGAGGAAACTCTCGCTCATGCCGGGCGAGACGCGGCTGTCGAAGCCGCGGCCGGAGATCGTCAGTGCGAAGGTGCCCTGCACCTCCTCGCAGGCGCGGACGCAGCGCGAGCAGACGATGCATTTGGAGGGATCGTAGGTGAAGTAGGGATTGGACTCGTCCTTCGGCATCCAGGCGGCGTTGACCTGGCCGTTGGATTTGGCGAAGACGTGGTTCTCGCCGTCATGGCCGTAGCGCACGTCGCGCAGGCCGACAGCGCCCGCCATGTCCTGCAATTCGCAATCGCCGTTGGCGCCGCAGGTGAGGCAGTCGAGCGGATGGTCGGAGATGTAGAGCTCCATCACGCCCTTGCGCAGCTTCTTCAGCCGTTCGCTCTGGGTGTGGACCACGAGGCCGTTCATCGCAGGCGTGGTGCAGGAGGCCGGCGTGCCGGCGCGGCCCTCGATCTCGACGACGCAGAGCCGGCAGGAGCCGAACGCATCGACCATGTCGGTCGCGCAAAGCTTCGGGATCTGGTGGCCCGCGTCCATCGCGGCCCGCATGATCGAGGTGCCCTCGGGCACCGTGACTTCCTTGCCGTCGATGGTCAGCGTCACCATCGTTTCCGATTTCGAGCGCGGCGTGCCGTAGTCGATTTCTTCGATCAGAGACATCGTCGTTCTCCTATTCCGCGGCCTGAAGCGTGGTCGGGGCCGGGACGAAATCCTCCCGGAAATGCTTCAATGCGCTCAGCACGGGGTAGGGCGTGAAGCCGCCGAGTGCACAGAGCGAGCCGAATTTCATGGTGTTGCAGAGGTCCTCGACGAGCGCGAGGTTTTCGGCCACCCGCTCGCCGTTGATGATCTTCTCGATGGTCTCGACGCCGCGGGTCGAGCCGATCCGGCAGGGCGTGCACTTGCCGCAGGATTCGATGGCGCAGAACTCCATGGCGAAGCGCGCCTGCTTGCGCATGTCGACGCTGTCGTCGAACACGACGATGCCGCCATGGCCGATCAGGCCGTCGCGCGCCGCGAACGCCTCGTAGTCGAACGGCGTGTCGAACAGCGCGCGCGGAAAATACGCGCCGAGCGGGCCGCCGACCTGCACGGCGCGAACCGGACGGCCCGTGAAGGTGCCGCCGCCGATGTCGTCGACGAGCTCGCCGAGCGTCACGCCGAACGCGGTTTCGAACAGCCCACCCTGGCGGATGTTGCCGGCGAGCTGGATCGGCATCGTGCCGCGCGATCGCCCCATGCCGAAATCGGCATAAGCCTTCGCGCCCTCGGCGAGGATGAAAGGGATGGCGGCAAACGACAGCACGTTGTTGATCACGGTCGGCTTGCCGAACAGGCCGTGATGCGCCGGCAGCGGCGGTTTTGCGCGCACCAGGCCGCGGCGGCCTTCGAGGCTCTCCAGCAGCGAAGTCTCTTCGCCGCAGACGTAAGCGCCCGCGCCGACCCGCACTTCCATATCGAAGCTGTAGGCCGAGCCGCCGATCTTGTCGCCGAGATAGCCGCCGCGCCTGGCCGCGACGATGGCGGCGTTCATCGCCTCGACCGCATGCGGATATTCGCTGCGGATGTAGATGTAGCCCTTGGTGGCGCCGACGGTGATGCCTGCGGTCGTCATGCCCTCGATGACCAGGAAGGGGTCGCCTTCCATGATCATGCGGTCGGCGAAGGTGCCGCTGTCGCCTTCGTCGGCGTTGCAGACGATGAACTTGCGGTCGGCCTTGGCTTGCGCGACCGTCTTCCACTTGATGCCGGTCGGGAAGCCCGCGCCGCCGCGGCCGCGCAGGCCGGATGCCGTGACTTCGTTGAGGATCGCATCCGAGCCGAGCGAGAGCGCACGCGAGAGACCCTTGTAGCCGCCATGGGCGCGGTAGTCGTCGAGCGAGCGCGGGTCGATCACGCCGCAGCGGGCGAAGGTGAGGCGGGTCTGGCGCTTCAGCCAGGGAAGCTCATCGGTCGCGCCCAGCCGCAGCAAATGCGGCTTGTTGCTGGCGAGCGCGTCGAGCAGGGACGGCACGTCGGCTTCGGTGACCGGGCCGAATGCGATCCGGCCCTGCGGCGTCGCGACCTCGACCAGCGGCTCCAGCCAGCACATGCCGCGCGAGCCGGTCCTGATAATCTCCACCGTCACGCCACGCTTTGCCGCAGCCTGTTCCAGCGCCAGTGCAACCTCGTCGGCGCCTACGGCAACCGCGCTCGCGTCGCGTGAGACGAATAGACGCATGCTCATCGCTGGGCCTCCGCGACGAGTGCATCGAGGCGCTTCTGATCGAGCCGGCCGACGAGGCGGCCATCGAGCATCGCGGACGGCGCGGTCGCGCACAGGCCGAGGCAGTAGATCGGCTCCAGCGTGACGCGATCGTCCGCCGTCGTATGTCCAAGGGACACGCCGAGCCTTGCTTCCGCACGTGCCGCCAGCGCATCGCCGCCGGCGGCCTGGCAGGCCTCCGCCCGGCACAGCTTCAGCACGTGGCGGCCGGCCGGCTTGTGGCGGAAATCATGGTAGAAGGTGAACACGCCATGCACTTCGGCGCGCGACAGATTGAGCGCCTGCGCCACCATGGGGATGGCGGCCTCCGGCACATATCCGAACGCCTCCTGAAGGGCGTGGAGGATGACCAGCGTCGCGCCCTCTTGCTTCGCATGTTCGGCGATGATCTCGGCGCCGCGCGTCTCGTCCCAAGGTTCAAAAACCGCTGTCATTCATTGTTCTCAGATTGAGCGTCCCTCCCTCGCAAAGTATTTGGAATCGTTCGAAGATCAATAAAGCTGTCTCATGCTGCGATTGCGAATTCAGATCGATTGGCGTTGCCAATTGGTCGATAGGAATTGGTAATCAAGCTCGTATCGGTTGCCGGTTTTTGCGTGTTGGTGCAGGGCCGGCGTGCTAGCTTGCATGCCACGACTGAATTCGGGGAGACGTCCGGTTGATCGACAAGCTTGAACTGCTGCTGGCGCTGGCGAAGGAGCGGCATTTTGGTCGCGCGGCAGAGGTTTGCGGCGTGACGCAACCGACCATGTCGACCGGGCTGAAGCAGCTCGAGGAGATTTTGGGCGTGATGCTGGTCCAGCGCGGTTCGCGCTTCCAGGGTTTCACCCCCGAGGGCGAGCGGGCGCTGGACTGGGCGCGCCGCATCGTGGGCGACGCGCGGGCCATGCGCGACGAGATCAACGGTCTGAAGCATCAGCTCTCGGGCGAGATCCGCATTGCCGCGATCCCGACCGTGCTCGGCATGGTCGCCCAGCTGACCACGCCATTCCGCGCCAAGCATCCCGAGGTGCGCTTCCGCATTCAGTCCACGACGTCATCGGAGGTGCTGGGGCTGCTCGAAAATCTCGAGGTCGATGCGGGGCTGACCTACATCGAGAACGAGCCGATCGGCAAGGTGCGCACCATTCCGCTCTATAACGAGAGCTATCGCCTGCTCACGGCGCCCGACGGCATGTTCGGCGATCGCGAGACGGTGACGTGGAAGGAGGTCGGCGAGGTGCCGCTGTGCCTGCTCACGCCCGACATGCAGAACCGCCGCATTATCGATCGCGCGCTGCGCTCGGTCGGCGCGGAGGCGACGCCGACCTTGACCTCGAACTCGCTGCTGGTGCTGTTCACGCATGTGAAGACGGGGCGCTGGGCCAGCGTGATGCCGGCCAAGCTCGCCGAGACGCTCGGCCTGTCCGACACGGTGCGCTCGATCCCGATCACCGATCCCGACGTCAATTACAGCATCGGC
>Ga0065165_1002516_pt1 | contig 15274 bp, 8 predicted proteins | sample AraplaMF_Cvi_mMF_FD_63813 | JGI IMG/M metagenome (GOLD analysis project Ga0065165, IMG submission 63813) | Arabidopsis root microbial communities from the University of North Carolina, USA - plate scrape MF_Cvi_mMF (version 2) (version 3) | ecosystem: Host-associated > Plants > Roots > Endosphere...
CTGCTGACCGGCGTGCTCAAGGGCAAGATGGGCTTTCAGGGCTTCATTGTCGGCGACTGGAACGGCCATGGCCAGATCCCGGGCTGCACCAACACCGATTGTGCCGCGACCTTCAATGCCGGGCTCGACATGGCGATGGCGCCGGACAGCTGGAAGGGCTTGTTCGAATCGACAGTGAAACACGTCAAGGACGGCACGATCCCGATGGCGCGCGTCGACGACGCGGTGCGCCGTATCCTGCGCGTCAAGTTCAAGCTCGGGCTGTTCGATCCGGCGCGCCCGATCGAGGGCAAAGCCGGCGTGCTCGGCGCCCCCGAACATCGGGCAATCGCGCGCGAGGCGGCCGCCAAGTCGCTGGTGCTGCTCAAGAACAATGGCGTGCTGCCGGTGAAGGCGAGCGCCAGAGTGCTCGTCACCGGCCCCGGCGCCGATTCGATGGGCATGCAGACCGGCGGCTGGACGCTGAGCTGGCAGGGCGACGGCAATGGCAACGACCTGTTCCCCAATGGCGAGACGATCTTCTCGGGCGTGAAGAAGGCCGTCGAGGCGGCCGGCGGCACCGCAACTCTGTCCGAGGACGGCGCTTTCACTGCCCGGCCCGATGTCGCGATCGTCGTGTTCGGAGAGCAGCCTTATGCCGAGATGCGCGGCGACATCCGCACGCTCGAATTCCAGCCCGGCGACAAGCAGGCGCTGGGATTGCTCAAGAAGCTCAAGAGCGCCGGCGTGCCGGTGGTGTCGGTGTTCCTCTCGGGCCGCCCGCTGTGGACCAATCCCGAAATCAACGCCTCCGACGCCTTCGTCGCGGCATGGCTGCCGGGCAGCGAAGGCGGCGGCGTGGCCGACGTGCTGATCGGCGATGCCGCTGGCAAGCCGCGCACCGACTTCAAGGGCCGCCTGTCGTTCAGCTGGCCGAAGACCGCAGGGCAGTTCGCGAACAACAAGGGCAAGCCCGGCTATGATCCGCTGTTCGCGCTCGGTTACGGCCTGACCTATGCCAAAAGCGGCGCGGTGCCGGCGCTCAGCGAGGAGGCCGGCCTCGATCCGTCGCTCGGCAACACCAGCACCTATTTCGCCAAGGGCGTCACGCCCGCGCCCTTCTCGTTCGCGACCGACAGCCGGATCACCCGGAAGACCGTCGACGGGCCGCAGACCCAGGAAGGCGCACAGCAGCTCGTCTGGCCGAACGGCCCCGCGACCTTACGGATCGGGGGGAGCGAGCTCGATCTCAGCCGCGAGGCGAATGGCGATCTGTCGCTCCAGATCAGCTACCGCGTCGATCGCGCGCCGGCGGGCAAGGTGCAGCTTTCGATGGAAGGCGGCGTCAACAAGGGAGCGATCGACGCGACCAGCCTCTTTTCCGGCCAGACCGGCAGCTGGCGCACCGCCAAGGTGTTCCTCAAATGCTATCAGCAGAACGGCATCGATCTGACCAAGGTCAAGGCGCCGCTGGTGCTGGAGGCATCCGGCCCGTTCGGGCTCAGCATCGCCGATGTGCGGATCGTCTCCGATCCCAACAACTCGATCTGCCCGGGCGTGAAGCCATGAGCAAGGACGCACCGATCGAGAAGATCGTGATCGCCCGCGACGGGGTTCGCGCCGAGCTTTTGACGCTTGGCGCAACCTTGCGCCGGCTCGAAGTAGCGGGGCGCGACGGCAAGTCCGCCAATGTCGTGCTCGGCTATCGCGACCTTGCCGAATATCGGGCGCATCCGCGCTTCTACGGCGTGGTTGCGGGGCGCTATGCCAATCGGATCGGCGGCGCGCGCTTCAGCCTCGACGGAACCGAATATCGGCTGCCGGCCAATGACGGCGCGAACAACCTGCATTCGGGACCGGGCGGATTCGACGTTCAGAACTGGAAAGTCGCTGTGCGCGACGCGCATTCGGTGATCTTCACCTTGCTGAGCCCGCATCTGGATCGCGGCTTTCCCGGCAACCTGCACGTCCAGGTGCGCTATGCGATCGAGGCGGGCGGACTCACAATCAGCTTCCACGCGGTCACCGACCATGCGACGGTCGTCAACCTCACCCACCACGCCTATTTCAATCTCGCGGGCGAAAGCAGCGGGACGACGATCCTCGATCACGTGCTGCAGATCCCGGCAAGCCAGATCACGCCCACCGACGCGGCAATGATTCCGACCGGGGAATTCAAGCCGGTCGAAGGCACGCCCTTCGATTTCCGCACGGCCAAGCAGGTCGGCCGCGATATCGAGGCGGCCGACACCCAGCTCAAGTTCGGCCGCGGCTATGATCATAATTTCGTGCTGGACGGCACTGCCGGCAAGATCCGCCGCATCGCGACCCTGTTCGATCCGAAATCGGGCCGGGTGATGGACGTGCATTCGACCGAGCCGGGCGTGCAATTCTACACCGGCAACCATCTCGCGAACGGGGCGCCGGGCACCGGCGGCGGCATCTATCCGGCGCGCGCCGGCCTGTGCCTCGAGCCGCAGAAATTCCCCGACAGCCCCAACAAGCCGAACTTCCCCTCGGCACGGCTCGATCCGGGACAGGAATATCGCCACGACATGGCATTCCGGTTCCGCACCGCGAAGGATGCAGCGGGGGCGTTTGGATAGTTCAGGAACGCATAACTTCCACCCCTCGCCACCCGGCCTTGTGCCGGGGTCCACCAACCCGCTGGAGAGCAGCTAGACCCTTGGGGAACTCGCGTGCTGCACAGTGGACCCCGGCACAAGGCCGGGTGACGAAGAAGGGTATTCGCCGAATCCAATGGCTGCTTCCGCCCTGAAGTCGGTCACCAGTGCGAGAACATGCGTTTCCTGCAACCAGCATTCAGTATGGCTTTTTGGTTCAGTCGCTCGAGCGTGGACAATGCTCACCAGTTGAGTAAGCACACCTTATGGGACGTGACGATTGGTATCGAAACCCACATTGGGACAGCGAAACGGAGGCGATGTTTCGAGCTAAATTGTCTCGATCCCGAACCTCCCGCCCTCAATATCTGCGGATACAAGCCAGCTATCTGACGGAGAAATTCCCCGAAACTGCTATTCAGTTGATCGAAGAGTATTTCGATACGGGGGACGAATTCGATGTTCCCAACGCACTATGCGTGCGGGCAGAGGCCAATCTCACGCTTGGAAGAAAAGCAGAGGCGGTTTCGGCCTACAGGCAGGCGCTGGAGTGGGAAGAAGCTCATCCCCGACATATCTCTACGGCCCGTATAGATCTTCCGAAACTCGTGGCAGCAGATCGTCTCGCGCTTGAGTTCGATTACGTACTCGACATACTTACAACCCGTTTCTCACCGATGGACCATCAGTTTCCCAGTACACGGTACTTTTGGAACGGTAGCTGTGCCCTGATCTTCTACGAGCAGGGGCAACTGGTTGAAGCGAGGGAGTTCGCGGAGCGGGCATTACGCGCTGCTATGGAAACCGAGAGCCCATTCCGCTACCACCGAACTGTCGGCGTGGTGCGAGACACCTCGGATGATTTCGGGCAGCGCATCAAACGCATCGCACAACCGTCAAAGGTTCGCTCTCTGCTTCGGCTGCTTTCCGGAAGATAGCTCAGATGTCAGGGTGAAGGTGGCGTCTTCCTATCTGCGGTTTGCAATTGAAACCAGCCGTTCCGCTTCCCACTAATAGCAGACATGCTTGCAATGTAGGATTTCGCCTGACAGCCTCCTCTAGCTCTTTGACATCGTAACGCCCCTCGTGCTCGTGCGAAAGCAGGAGTATAATGCCGCCTGATCCACCCCATCCCGGATTGCCTGCGCAGGAACACGGCCGGCCAGAACGATGCAGGCAGTGTGACCCTAGTGTGACTTTCGCGGCTAACCGCCAATAGCCGACATTCGTGCGATCACCTCTGCCTCTACGGCCCCTTCCGTTCCACATTGAAGATCTTGTTGACGATCCGCCACTCGCCGTCCGCCTTCACCAGCGAGAGATAGTCGGTGAACTTCACGCTGGGATAATCGAGCACGACCTTGGCCATCGCGGCATTGCCGGTGACATCAAGGCTCTCGATCGCGCGACGGCGCTGGGGCTCGTCGGCGGCGGGCTTGCCGGGGGCGCCGGCGATATAGTCGGCGCTGGTCCGCTCGGCGAAGGCGCCGTCGCGGTTCCAGTAGAGCATCGCCTTGGGATGGAAGGCCGCGCGGAACTCGTCGGGGCTGCCGGTGGCGTGGCCGGCGAGATAATGGTTCACAGCGGCGCGCGCGCCGGCCTCGTCCTTTTCCTGCGCAAAGGCTGGCGCGGCGATCGTCAATGCTGCGAGCAACAACAGGCTACGCATAAGCTGGGCTCCTCCCGATTGAGGAGCCCAGCCTAGGGCGTCTTGAACCCAGCGCAACGCCCGGCGGGCCGAACATTGCGCCGGTGGGACGAACGTCAGAGCGTCGGCTTGCCGTCGACGCGCCGGGGAATGCCCGCATCGCCGTCGCGCAGCTCGGCCGGGAGCAGCGCGGCAGGCAGGTCCTGATACGCCACCGGACGCAGGAAGCGATCGATCGCCAGCGTGCCCACCGAAGTGCTGCGGCCGTCCGAAGTCGACGGGAACGGCCCGCCATGGACCTGCGCATCGGTCACTTCGACGCCGGTCGGCCAGCCATTGGCGAGGATACGGCCCGCGAGCCGCTCGAGCACGGGCAGCAGCTTCTGCGCAGTCGCGGTGTCCTCGTCGGTCAAATGCAGCGTCGCGGTGAGCTGGCCTTCGAGCAGTCCGACGACCTGAATCAGTTCGTCGATGCTCGCGCAACGCACCAGCAAGGATGCCGCGCCGAATACTTCTTCGGCATGGCTGGGATCGGCGATGAAATCGGCGCCGGTCATCGTGAACAACGCACCGCGGCCCGACGTGGGGCCGCTCGGCTCCTGGCCCTGTGCGACCAGTTTGAGCGCCGGTGCCGAGGCCCAGCGCGCGACGCCGCTCTCATAGGCCTTGTGAATGCCCGGGGTGAGCATCACCTGCGACGGCGCGCCGCACATCGCGTCCGATGCCGCGGTCACGAAGCGATCGAGATCCGGACCTTCGAGCGCGAGCACGAGGCCGGGATTGGTGCAGAACTGGCCCGCGCCCATCGTCAGCGAGGCGATGAAGCCGGTGCCCAGCGCTTCGGCCTTCGCCGCCAGCGCGCCGGGCAGCAGGAAGACCGGGTTGATGCTGCTCATCTCGGCATAGACGGGGATCGGCACCGGACGGCTCTGTGCGAGCTTCATCAGCGCGGTGCCGCCGCCGCGCGAGCCGGTGAAACCCACTGCCTTGATTCGCGGATCGGTGACCAAAGCCGAACCGACCGAATTGCCCGCGCCGTTGATCAGCGAGAACACGCCCTCGGGCATGCCGGTCTTGGCGGCGGCGCGGGTGATCGCGCCGGCGACCAGTTCCGAAGTGCCGGGATGCGCCGAATGACCCTTGACGATCACCGGGCAACCGGCGGCGAGCGCCGAGGCGGTATCGCCGCCCGCGACCGAGAAGGCGAGCGGGAAGTTCGATGCGCCGAACACGGTGACCGGTCCGAGCGGCACCATGCGCAGCCGCAGGTCGGGCTTGGGCGCGGGCTGGCGATCGGGGATGGCATGATCGATGCGCGCGCGCAGATAATCGCCGAGCCGCAATTCCTTCGCGAACAGGCGGAGCTGGCCCGCGGTGCGGCCGCGCTCGCCGATCAGCCGCGCCTGCGGCAGGCCGCTCTCTTGCATCGCACGCTCGACCAGTTCGTCGCCCAGCGCCTCGATCTCCTCGGCGATCGCCTCGAGAAACTTGGCGCGCTCCTCGCGCGGCAGATTGGCATAGATCGGGAAGGCGGCCTCGGCGGCGGCAGCGGCGGTTTCGACATCGTCGGTGGTGGCGATGCTGAAGCTCGGCTCGATCTCGCTGCCGGTCGCCGCGGCGACTGCCTTGAAGCCGGGGCCGTCCCGACGCACGCGCTTCGAAGCGACGAACAATTCCCCAGTCAGGGCCATGCGAACTCTCCCGATATCAAAATGAAGTTAGCGGTAACAATGCTTCCGGGGCGACTTAGGCATGCGCAGGCCCCGGTTCAATCCCGCACGCGTCAGCAACACACGGCGATCGGCCCGCGGCCGGCGTCCGGATCGCGCGCTTCCATCGTGTCGGAGTAGCCGCGATCAACCAATCGGGCCATCGCGTCGTGTGCGCCCTCGGCGTCCTGCGCCTCGATCGCCTCGTACACTGCGAGGTGGACCGGCAGCGCGTCATGCGGCGCGGGCAGCCGGTGCTGCTTGAATGCCGTGGTGATCGCGATCGCCGCGGCGACGCCGCTGGTCAGCGAAACGATGAAGTCGTTGGCCGAGGCCTCGAGCAATGCAGAGTGAAATTCCTCGTCGCAGCGCCGGCCGATCTCGGTGGCGAAGCCGTGCTCCGCGACGCCATCGAGCCCTGCCTTCATCCGCATGAGTTGCTCGGGGGTGCGGCGGGTGGCGGCGAGGCGCGCTGCATCGGGTTCGACGATGCGGCGCAGCTCGAACAGATTGGCGATCAGGCCTTTGTCGGGCTCGCCGGCGAAAATCCAGCTCAGCACGTCGGGGTCGAGCAGATGCCATTCACGGCGCGGACTCACCTGAGTCCCGATCTTGGGGCGCGCATTGACGAGGCCCTTGGCGGCGAGGATGCGGATCGCTTCGCGATAGGCGGTACGTGAGACGTTGAACTGCACACTCGCCGCAATCTCGCCCTCGAGGATCTCGCCGGGCCGGAGCGCGCCAGAAACGATGCGGATGCCCAGGTCGCGCGCCACCGTGCCGTGCAACCGCAGCGAACGCGGCCGCGGCGGCCGCCGGCGCACGCGCTTCGGCTTGGCGTCGGGCTGGGATGGGGGCTGCGCGGTGGCCATCGGCTCCTGGCTGACGTGCTGGCCGGAACGGAAACCGTCCGGCCATGAGATAAGGCTGGTCGCGGTCTTTAGCCCCATTTGGCCGCGGCCGGAAGGCCGTCGCCGGACGCGTGCCGCGGAAAATAGACGAAGATATCTGCATGGATACGCAGTAAAAACTTCCGAGTTGCGAAAGATGACTAAAATGAAAGCAAGGCCTTCCCAAGTTCTCGATCGCTGTTAGCCTCCGCATTGCGAGTCGCCGGGATTGTCGAATCCCGGGTGGGGATTCGTCGATCCCGATCGGGAGCGACGGCGGCTGGCGTGCACGGGCTGTCGCTCTCGAACAGGGAGTAACGACATGGCTTCGATACCGGCTCGCACGGCGCTGCGGCGCGTGCTGCAAGGAACGGCTGCGCTCGGCGCGCTCGCATTGGGGAACTCCGCCCTCGCGCAGGAAGCTCCTCGACCGACCGGCGTCATCGACGCGCCGGGGATCGTCGTCCGCAACGATCTCAATCCCAACACGCTGCCGCCGACCGGGGTGCTCGATCCCGTCGACATCACCGGCGTCGGCCAGGTGACGGTGGACCAGGGCGGCGGTTTCGTCGGGCTGTGCACAGGCACGCTGATCAATCCCCGGACGGTGATCCTTGCCGCGCACTGCGTGAACGACGCGCCCGCCGCAAGCTATGGATCGGCAACCGGCGGCACCGGGATCAGCGTCGGCTTCAAGATGGACAACCGGCCGGCGCTGATCAGCTGGCTCAATTCGGGCCATGCCACCAACACCGCCAACGCACTCTATAATGTCGAGCAGGTCTGGTACGATCCGCGTTCGACGACGCCGAGCGCAGCCAGCTTCCTCGAGGGCGATGTCGCGCTGGCGACGCTCGACACGCCGGCCACGGGCATCCCCACCTGGACGATGCTGTTCTCGCCGCTGACCGAGGAAACCCACGCAGTTGTCACCGGCTATGGCAACCGCGGCACCAGCGCGACCGGCGAGGCGGGAATCGATTTCCGCCGCCGCGTCGCCGAGAACATGCTCTCGGTGCTCGGCTCGCTCGACGATCGCAACGACTGGCTGTTCGGCCCGGCGCCCGCCGAGAATCCGCAGAGCCTCTACATGCTCGATTTCGACAGCCCGGCGGGCGAAGGCGCGTTCAACACCGCGACCGGCAATTACGACTTCGACCTCTTCGACGGCGGTGCGCTTCCTCGCGAAGGAACGACGGGCGGCGGCGATTCGGGCGGCCCGCTGATCGTCGACCATGCATTCGACAAGCCGGTGGTCGTCGGCGTCCTCTCGGGCGGGTCGCGCTTCTTCGCGAACCAGAAATTCTCAACCTACGGCACGCACAGCTTCTATCAGCCGCTGTTCCTGTTCTGGGATGCGATCGTCGCCAACAACAGCTATGTCTATGCCAGCAACCGCGCCGGCATCCGCGACTGGACCGACCCCAATCACTGGGTGCAGACGATGGATCCGAACTACGGGATCATCGTCAACGGCGAGCTGGTGAACGGGCTGCCGGACACGCCGGCGCTGGGCGTGAGCGGCAACACGCCGAAATTCGGTTCGATCTGCTTCCTGAGCGATTGCACCGACCTCGCCGACGATCCCGAGGCGACTCCGCCGGCGACGGGCAACGGCACGCCAGTCTACATTCCCGGAGGGCCCGGCACGCGCAATTTCGTGCCCAACAATGTCGTGGCCAACCCGACCGCCGGCGTGAAGGCGCGTTATTACGACGTCACGCTCTCGGCGATCGGCGCGACCAGCCTGGGTAGCAACGTCACGATCGACCGGCTGACAGTGGACGGCACACACCTGCTCGACGTTCGCAAGACCGGGCAGCTTCAGGTGCTCACCGACTTCACCCAATGGGCGGGCTGGACCAATGTGGACGGGCTGCTGCGCTCGCGCGAGGCGTTGGTCGCGTCCGGGATTCTGTCGGGCTCAGGGACGGTGGATCCGACCTATCTGACGATCGGCAAGGCATTGGTCGCACCGGGCGGCAGCGGCATCGGCACGCTGACGATCCAGGGCGATCTGATCTTGTCCTCGGGGGCTTTGCTCAGCATCGATCTCAGCCGAACCGCGTCGGACAAGCTCGTCGTCACCGGTGATGCGTTAAACCCCGGAATCGCGGCGCTCGACGGCACCGTGCTGTTCAATCGCGGCAGCCTGCTCTCGACGCCGCGGCACGGCCAAAGCTTCACCTTCCTCACCGCCAGCGGTGGCGTGGACGGCACCTTCGCACATGTGGCGAGCACGCTCGGCCTGCTCAGGGCGGAAGTCGTCTATGATCCGAATGCGGTTCGGGTGAACCTCAAGGCCGGATCGATCTTCGACTATCTGCGCAATGCCGGCGAGTTGGTGGGCGTTTTCGCCAACGCTCTCGATGCCCTGCGGGATCGCAGCTATTCGAACCTGTCCAACCTGTACGGTTCGATCGATCTCATGGAGCCCGACCGGCTGGCATCGACGCTCAGAGGCCTCAATCCCGGCATCGTCGGCGAATCGCGTTCGCTGCAGGAGCGGCAGTCGACGATCATGCTCAACGCAGTCACCGATCGCCTGTCGATGCTGGGGACCGGCCGGACCGGCGGCCAATTGAGCATCGTCGGCACGCCCGACGCGCTCGGCGGGCTTACCGGTCTCGATCGCGGCGAATCCGCGGCGCGATCGAGTGCGGTGCGTTCGATGCTGCCGAGCACCACGAGCATCGGCCGGCTGCCTGAGAATATCTCAGGGTTCATCTCGGGCGGCTTCATCGGCGGACAATCGAGCTACGGCGTCACCGGCCAAGCCAATGGCCAGCATAGCTGGTATGTCGGGATGGGCATGGAGATGGAAGTCGCGCCCTATACGACCCTGGGCACCGCAGTCGGCTTTTCGGAGGGCACCAGCCGGCCAGGCGTCGATCGCGCCGAGGCCGATACCCGCGTCTCCCAAATCGCCGTCTATGGCTCGCACCGCCTCGGCGGCGGAGTCTATCTCGCCGGTCTGGGCATGGCCGAGCAGAGCCGCACCGGGCTGCGGCGCGAGGCGAGCACCGGCGACATGGCATACAGCCTCGCCGGCAACGCCCGGGTCAGTCGCTATGCGGCGCGGGCCGAGATGGGCGTCAACCTGCCGGTGGCGAAGCAGCTCAGCCTCACGCCGCGCGTGTCGCTCGGCTATTCGTCCTATGCGTTCAAGCCGTTTCGCGAATCGGGCGGAGAGCTGGCGCTGCAGATCGATCGGATGCGCGCCGCGACCTTCGAAGGCCGGGCCGGGGTGCAGTTCGCCGGTTCGGCGCGGATGGGAAGCTGGACGCTCGTTCCCCAGCTGACCGGCGACTATGTCCGCACGCTGGCGGGCGATCGCGGATCGCTGGTGGTGCGCTTCGCCTCGGCGCCCGAGGCGGCGATGTTGCTGCCGATGCTCAACGGCGACGCGGCATGGGGTGAAGTCCGCGGCGGGCTGCGGCTCGTCAACGGCCCGCTCGAGTTCGGGGCCGGCATCGAGCGGCGAATCGGCCGCACGCTCTATCGCGACGATCGCGCGGTCCTCGACGCGCGGTTCCGCTTCTGATCGGCGCGCGCGGCGTCGGGGGCGACCCGACGCCGTGCCGTCTGGTCAGCCTTGGTCGCCCCACGCAATCGCGGCAGGGCCAGTCGCCGCAACGGGGTCTGCCCGGCGGGCAAATATTTGAATTATGGGATATTTAGAGAGGCAAAGCCCTGGCGGAGACGGAGGGATTCGAACCCTCGGTACGAGTAATCCCCGTACGGCGGTTTAGCAAACCGCTGGTTTCAGCCACTCACCCACGTCTCCGGAAAGGGCCCCGAACCCGAGGCCTATAGCGAGGGTCTTTTGGTCGATCAACGGCAGAACGGCCCTGGCGTGAAATCGATTCCCGTCGTCGTGCGCAGCGTGCCAGCGATCCTGCCTTATTGTCCGGAAAGCCGGGCCTGGCCGAACGCCCAGCGCAGGGCGCCGGCGACGCTGCGCGTGCCCATCCGCACCGCCGGCGTCGCCAATCCCGGCCCGTGCAGTCCGTGCATCGCGCGTGCCCAGGCCGGCAGCAGGTCCACCGCCGCGCCGAAGGTCAGCGCCTGGAAGGGCTTCACCGCAAGGCTCGGCGCCGGCTGATCGAGCACCATCCGCGCCACTTCGCGCGTCCGCGCGTCGGCCACCAGCTCGCGCCGCATCCCATCGATCAGCGCCGTGGCTTCGGCCCGGCTGCGCGGGATCGGATCGGCGCCCAGCGCCTCCGCGATCCGCGCGAAATCGGCGAAATACCGGTCCTGGTCGGCAAGCGGCATGTTCGGTTCAGCATAAAGGATCCACGCGTCGAGGAAGCTCACCGCCTCGGTCACGTGCACCCAGGCGAGCAGTCGCGGATCGTCCGCCGCATAGAATGTCCCGTCGGGCAGATTGCCTTTCACGCGCGTGTGCACGTCGCGCACCTTCTCGATCATCGCCTCGGCCTCTTGTGCCGAGCCATAAGTGGTGACGGCGATGAACCGCGCGGTGCGGCGCAGGCGCCCGAGCATGTCGCCGCGGAAGGTCGAATGATCCCAGACGCCGGCGAGCACTGCGGGGTGGAGCATCTGGAGCAGCAACGCCGCGACTCCGCCGACCATCATCGTGGTGACGTCGCCATGCACGCGCCACACCACCGATTGGGGCCCGAACAGGCTTTCCTCGGGCTTGCGCTGGACCGGCTTCTCGCCTCTCGCCTGATCGTTGAAGACCGCGCGCACCTGGCCGATCAGGACGCGCTTGAGCGTGCGGGCGACAGGAGCGGCTGGAGTCATCGCTTCCCAAGCTAGGGGTTCGCGGCGCGGCCGCAACCCGCATTGCCGGTTCCACATCCCCGGTATCGCTGATAGGCTCGCGTTAACCATGTTGAGGGACACGCGGCCTTGCTGAACTTCAGGCCCCTCTGCGCAGTGTCGCTTGCCGCACTGATACTGCTCGCCACGGCCGGACGCGCAATCGGCACCGACTCCGCCCCGGTCGAAAGCGCGGCGCGAATCGCTCCCGCCAAGAGCGAGGATCCGATGCTGTTGGTCGTGGATCTCGCCAGCCAGCGCCTCGTCGCCTATCGCGGCGGGGAGCCGATCGCCGCGTCGCCCGTCTCCACCGGCAAGCCGGGATATGGCACGCCGCGTGGCGTGTTCACGATCCTCCAGAAGAAGAGCTTCCACCGCTCCAATCTCTACAGCGACGCGCCGATGCCGTTCATGCAGCGGCTGACCTGGGCCGGAGTGGCGCTGCATGCCGGCAACCTGCCCGGCTATCCCGCCTCGCATGGCTGCATCCGGCTGCCGCACGATTTCGCCCGGAAGCTCTTCGCGCAGACGCGGACGGGGATGACCGTTATGGTGGTTGGTCAGCGGCCCTCCATCCGCAGCCGGCCCGTGACCGGCCCGGCCTGGTGGCGCTCCGGCCTCGCGACGCGCGGACCGGTGACGATCGTCGTCAGCGGGGCGGATCGGCGGATGATCGTGCTGCGCGACGGCGTGCAGATAGGATCGGCGCCCGCCGCGTTCGACGGGGTCGTCGAGCGCCCTCAGGCCTATGTGCTGCGCGCCGACAGCGGCTGGACCCGCGTGACGCTGCCGGGCGAACACGTCACACCGCGCATCCCCTTCGCGGTTGCCGATACCGGCGATGCGGAAGCGGGCGATCCCTTCCAGCGCGCACTGGCTACGGTCGTCGGACCGGGCGCGACGATGCTGGTGACGCCCGAGAGTCTCGCCGCCGGGATCGGCGCAATGCCCGCGCCGCGGCAATTGTCCGGCGACGAGGAACTGATCGAAGAATGGCTGGCCGATGACGGCATGACCGGAGGGCGTTGACCGCGCGCCTTTTGCAGTGCAGCAACCGCTGCCATGGCTAGCCTGGCGATCGCAAACAACCCCGATATCCGCTTTCTGGGTCGGCTCCTCGGCGACGTGATCCGCGCTTATGGCGGCGAAGAGCTGTTCAAGCGCATCGAATATATCCGCGCCACTTCGGTCGATCGGCACCGCGGCGTCGCCGGCGCGGGCGCGATCGATTCGGGGCTCGACCGGCTGAGCCTCGACGAAACGCTCGATTTCGTCCGCGGCTTCATGCTCTTCTCGATGCTCGCCAACCTCGCCGAAGACCGGCAGGGCGTCGCGACCGAAGAGGACACCGACATGGCCTCGGCGCTCGCGCGGCTGAAAGAGCAGGGCATCGGCCATGACGCAGTGATGGCGCTGCTCGACCATGCGCTGGTCGCTCCGGTGCTGACCGCGCATCCGACCGAGGTGCGGCGCAAGTCGATGATCGACCACAAGAACCGGATCGCCGAGCTGATGTCGCTCAAGGATCTCGGGCTCGAGGAGACCGAGGACGGCGACAAGGTCGACGAGGCGATCCTGCGCCAGATCGCCTTGCTCTGGCAGACGCGGGTGCTGCGCCGCGAGAAGCTCGGCGTCGCCGACGAAGTCGAGACCGCACTCTCCTATCTGCGCGACGTGTTCCTGCCGGTGCTCCCCGCGCTCTACGCGCGCTGGGACCGGGCGCTCGGCGAACGCGCGCCTTCGTTCCTGCGCGCCGGAAGCTGGATCGGCGGCGACCGCGACGGCAACCCGTTCGTCACTGCCGACTCGATGAAGCTCGCGCTCGCCCGCGCGGCCGAGACGGTGCTCGCTTATTATATGGACGCCGTCCACGCGCTCGGGGCCGAGCTGTCGATCTCGACCGAACATGCCAGCGTCAGCGAGGCAGTGCTCAAGCTCGCCGAAGCGAGCCATGACACCGGCCGCAGCCGCGAGGACGAGCCCTATCGTCGCGCGCTCACCGGCATCTATGCGCGACTATCGGCAACGCACGAGAAGCTCACCGGCAAGCGCCCCGGCCGCCCGGCGCCGCTTCAGGGTGAACCCTATGCCGAACCTGCCCAACTGCGCGAGGAGCTCGCCTCTATTGCACGCGGGCTCGCGGCAGAGGGCGCCGGGCCACTCGCCAGCGGTGGGGCGCTCGGCCGGCTGATCCGCGCGGTCGAGACGTTCGGCTTTCACCTCGCCACGCTCGACATGCGCCAGAACAGCGCGGTCCACGAACGCGTGATCGCCGAGTTGCTCAAGGCCGGCGGCGTCTGTGACGATTATGCCGCGCTCGACGAGGACGCGCGCGTGGCGCTGCTCCGCACCGAGCTGGAAAGTCCGCGGCTGATCACCAGTCCCTATGCCGATTATTCGGAGGAGACCGCGTCCGAGCTGGCGATCGTCCGGGCCGCGGCCGAAGCGCATGCCAAATATGGGCGCGAATGCATCACGCATTATATCGTCTCGATGGCGCAGTCGGTGTCGGACCTGCTCGAGGTCCATGTGCTGCTCAAGGAAGCCGGGCTCTACACTCCCGGCGAGGCGCCGCAGGCGCACATCATGGCGATCCCCCTGTTCGAGACGATCGCCGATCTCGAAGGCGCGCCGGCGATCATGGAAGCCTGGCTTGGCCTTCCCGAAATCGCCGCGATCGCCGCCGAGCGCGGGCACCAGGAAGTGATGATCGGCTACTCCGATTCGAACAAGGACGGCGGGTATCTCACTTCGACCTGGCAGCTCTCACGCGGCTCGACCGCGTTGAAGCCAGTGTTCGAAAAGGCCGACCTCGCGATGCAGCTCTTCCACGGCCGCGGCGGCGCGGTCGGGCGTGGCGGCGGCTCGAGCTTCTCGGCGATCCTCGCCCAGCCGCCGGGAACGGTGCAAGGCCGGATCCGCATCACCGAGCAGGGCGAAGTGATCGCCGCCAAATACGGCACGCGGGCGAGCGCGATGACCAATCTCGAGGCGATGGCCTCGGCGACTCTGCTCGCCAGCCTCGAGCCCGAGCAACTCGCTCCCGCCGACTCGGAACGCTTCGCGACGGCGATGGACGAACTCTCGGCGACGGCGTTCAAGGCGTATCGCGGGCTGGTCTACGAGACCCAGGGTTTCACCACCTTCTTCCGTCAGGCCACGCCGATCGCCGAGATCGCGGGGCTCAAGATCGGCTCGCGCCCCGCCAGCCGCAAGAAATCGGACGCGATCGAGGATCTGCGCGCGATTCCCTGGGTGTTCAGCTGGGCGCAGGCGCGCGTGATGCTGCCCGGCTGGTACGGCGTCGGCGCCGCGATCGAGGCGTTCGCGGACAAGGGACTGCTGCGCGAAATGGCCACGGGTTGGCCGCTCTTCGCCGCGACGCTGGCGAACATGGAAATGGTGCTCGCCAAGTCCGACATGGACGTGGCCCGGCATTATGCCGCCCTGGTCGAGGACAAGGACTTGCGCGACGGCATCTTCGGCCGCATCCGCGACGGCTGGAACGCCACGCATGACGGGCTGCTGACGGTGACTCGCCAGACGCGATTGCTAGAGAAGCATCCCGGCCTCGAAACGTCGATCCGGCTGCGCACGCCCTATATCGAGCCGCTCAACCTGCTCCAGATCGAA
>Ga0065165_1002517_pt1 | contig 15273 bp, 15 predicted proteins | sample AraplaMF_Cvi_mMF_FD_63813 | JGI IMG/M metagenome (GOLD analysis project Ga0065165, IMG submission 63813) | Arabidopsis root microbial communities from the University of North Carolina, USA - plate scrape MF_Cvi_mMF (version 2) (version 3) | ecosystem: Host-associated > Plants > Roots >...
GGTGCCCGAAGCCATCCTCGGCGCCGGCACGGTGCGCAGCGTGGCGGACGCGAAGGCGGCGCTGAACGCCGGCTGCCAATTCGCGGTGAGCCCCGGCTACACCAGCGAGATCGGCCGCGCCTGCCGCGAGATGGGGCTGCCGCTGCTGCCCGGCACGGCCACCGGCAGCGAGGTGATGCAGGCCAACGCCGACGGCTACTTCTTCCTGAAGTTCTTCCCGGCGATGCAGGCCGGCGGCATCCCGATGCTGAAGGCGCTGGCCGGGCCGTTCACCGACGTGGTGTTCTGCCCGACCGGCGGCATCACGCTGGAAACCGCGCCGCAGTTCCTCGCGCTGCCGAACGTCAAGGTGTGCGGCGGCTCGTGGCTGACGCCGGCGGATGCGGTGAAGGCGAAGGACTGGGGGCGCATCACCGCGCTGGCGAAGGAAGCCAGCGCGCTGCGCGCCTGATCAGACCTCGACCAGCTTGCGGTTCGCCGCCCCCGGCAGCGTGCGCAGGCTGCGCCCGGTGCTTGCGGTGTACTCGCGCTTCAGGATCGTGTCGACGAACACCCAGTCGGCACGCGCTTCGCTCGCCGTCAGGTTCAGCACCATGTAGCCGCGCAAGCTGGTCTGCGCGTACTGCAGCGGGTCGATCAGCTGCGTCAGCGCGGCGGCGAACGCGGTCGGCTCCTCGGCCGTGAAGATGGTCTCGAAGCCCGGCGAGGTCACCGACGAGGTCGCGAACTCCACGCCGATCCGGTTGCCCGACAGGTCCTTCAGGTCGCTGGCCCAGGCGTTGTGCGTGTCGCCGGCCAGCGAGATCAGGTTCTTGTCGAGCGTGCGCGCCGTCGCGAGCACCGTCTCGCGCGCGGCCGCATAGCCGTCCCACGCATCCAGGTTGTACGGGATCGCCGGCTGCGCCAGGATCGCCTGCTCGGTCGGCGTCAAGGTGGCCGGCGCGGTGGCCGCCTTGGTCGCGATGGCGCCGTACGCGGCCACGCTGATCTGCTGCGTGACGATCGGCGCCGGCACGTTCATGCGCGCCATCAGCACCTGCTGGCCCAGCACCTGCCAGGTCGCGGTCGAGGCCTGCAGCTTCGACTGCAGCCAGGCCGTCTGCGTCGTGCCCATCAGCTGGCGCGCCGGGTTGCCGACCGCGTCGGTGAAACCCTTCGCATCGAAACCCGACGCGGTGATGTAGTTCGCATAGCTCAGCTGCTGGTCGCGGCCGACCTGCCGCGTGTCGAGCATGTGCAGCGACAGCAGCGTGCCGAAATCGAACGAGCGGTAGATCTGGTCCGGCTTGTTCGCATCGGGCTGGCGCAGCGGGATCCACTCCAGGTACGCCTGGATGGCCGCCGCGCGCCGTGCGGCGAAGCTGCCTTCGGTGGCAGGGTCGTGGTTCTCGGCGCCGCCGGTCCAGGTGTCGTTGGCCACCTCGTGGTCGTCCCACACCGCGATCATCGGCATCGCGGCGTGCAGCGCCTGCAGGTCGGCATCGGTGCGGTACTGCGCGTAGCGGCGCCGGTAGTCGGCGAGCGTCAGCGTCTCGTTCGCCGGATCGGGAACGCGCTGCAGCGCGGCGGCATCGCCGGTCGCATAGCCTGTGCTGTCGTATTCGTAGATGTAGTCGCCCAGGTGCAGCGCGGCGTCGACATCGTTCCGCTTGGCAGCCTCCGCATAGACGTTGAAGTAGCCGGCCGGGTAGTTCGAGCACGAGAACACCGCGAGCCGCACCTGCGACACGGCGCCCACCGGCAGCGTCTTCGTGCGGCCGGTGGCCGAGCGCTTGCTGCCGATGCTGAAGCGGTAGTGGTAGACGGTGTTCGCGGCGAGCCCGGTAACGTCGACCTGGGCGGTGTAGTCCCGCGCCGCGCTGGTGCTGACGCTGCCCGATTTGACGATGTTCGCGAACTGGGGATCGCTGGCCAGCTCCCAGCTCAGCTGCAGCGTGGCATCGGCCGATGGCGTCGCGCGCGTCCACAGGATCACGCGGTCGCTCAGCGGGTCGCCACTGGCGACGCCGTGCTTGAACTCGATGCCGGCGCCGGCGTCGGCGCCAGCCTCGGCGGGACCCTCATCGCCGCCGCCGCAGCCCGCGAGGCCCAGGCCGCCACCGACGGCAACGGTGCCGAGGGCGACATCGCGGATGAACTGGCGGCGTGAGGTGTCGATGGTCATGAACAGCTTCCGCAAGGGTGGCGAGGCCGCCACTCTAGAAGCCGTTGATGATCGGATCGTGACGCTTCTATGCGGCTTTCAGCACGCTGTTCGACGTCGCCTGGCGCCGGATCAGCAGCACCGACACCGCCGCCACCAGGCAGGCCGCGCCGGCCGCGAACAGCGCCGGGTTGTAGGTGAGCAGCAGCGTGCGGGTCAGCCCCGCGCCATAGGCTGCCACCGCGGCGCCCAGCTGGTGCGATGCGAACACCCAGCCGAAGACCATGCCGGCGCGCTCCTTGCCGAACTCCTGCGCGGCCAGCTTCACGGTGGGCGGCACGGTCGCGATCCAGTCCAGCCCGTAGAACATCGCGAAGGTCGCGAGGCCGTACAGCGTGAACGTGGAGTACGGCAGCCAGAACAGCGACAGCCCGCGCAGCCCGTAGTACCAGAACAGCAGCTTGCGGTTGTCGTAGCGGTCGGACAGGTAGCCCGACAGCGTGGTGCCGACCAGGTCGAACGCGCCCATCATCGACAGCACCGACGCTGCCGGCACCGCCGACAGCCCGTTGTCGCTGCACAGCGAGATGAAGTGCGTCTGCAGCAGGCCGTTGGTGCTGAGCCCGCAGATGAAGAAGCTCAGCGCGAGGATCCAGAACGTGCGGTTGCGCGACGCCTCGCGCAGCACCTTGAACGGGCCGAGGAAGTTCAGCGGCGTGGCGGCCGGCACCGGCGGCAGCGCGGTGCCTTCGGGCTCGCCGAGCGACAGCAGCCCGAGCTCGCTCGGGTGGTTGCGCATGAACAAGCTGACCAGCGTCACGACGACCACGCAGGCGATGAAGATCGGGATCACCGCATAGCGCCAGCCGTGGTGCTCGATGATCCAGGCCGCCAGCGGCAGGAAGATCAGCTGCCCGGTCGCGGTGCTCGCGGCGAACAGGCCGACCACCAGCCCGCGGTGCGCGGTGAACCAGCGGCTCGCGACCATCGCGCCCAGCACCAGCGCGGTCAGCCCGGTGCCGCAGCCGAGCACCAGCCCCCACAGCAGGAACAGCTGCCACAGCTGCGTGACGCCGGTGGCCAGCACCATCGCCGCGGCGATGAAGCTGGCGGCCGCCACCATGATGCGCGGCAGGCCGAAGCGCGCGATGAAGATCGCGGCGAACGGCCCGAGCAGGCCGAACAGCGCGAAGCGCACCGCGAACACCGACGACAGCTGGTCGGTCGTCCAGCCGAACTCCTTGGCCAGCGGCTGCAGCATCGCGCCGGGCAGGCCGAGCGCGGCCGAGGTGGTCAGCATCGCGAAGAAGGTGACCGCGGCGATCACCCACGCATAGTGGATGCCGCGGCGGCCAAGGGAGGCGGAGATCTGTCGGGACAGCAGCATGGGGTTGGGTCCTGGGCGTGGGCTCAGTCGAAGCGGCGTTCGATCAGTTCGACCTTGTAGCCGTCCGGATCGGTGATGAAGGCGATCACGGTCGTGCCGCCCTTGACCGGGCCCGCTTCGCGCGTGACGTTGCCGCCGCCGGCACGGATGCGTTCGCAGGCGGCGGCCGCGTCGGGCACCGCGATCGCGATGTGGCCGTAGGCGGTACCGAGCTCGTACGAGCTGACGCCGTGGTTGTAGGTCAGCTCCAGCTCGGCATGCTCCGGGTTCGGGCCGTAGCCGAGGAAGGCGAGCGAGTAGTGCTGCGACGGGTTCTCGGACTGGCGCAGCAGCGTCATGCCCATGATGTTCGTGTAGAAGTCGATCGAGCGCTGCAGGTCGCCGACGCGCAGCATGGTGTGGAGGAGTCGCATGGTGGAGGTCCGATGAGGTGTCAGGAAGCGTCGAAGGACGCGTCAAAGAGAAAGCAGGTCGTGGACGCGTGCGCGTACAGCTTGCCGTCGGGCCCGACCAGGCGGCCTTCGGCGGTGGCCATGCGGCCGCCGACGTGGATCACGCTGCCGATGGCGCGCAGCACCGGCACGCGCTGCGTGACGGCACGCACGTAGTTGATCTTGAGTTCGGCCGTCGTGTAGGCCTTGCCGGCGGCGAGCGTGGTGTGCACCGCGCAGCCGACGCACGAATCGAGCAGCGTCGCGATCCAGCCGCCGTGCACCGTGCCGAGCGGGTTGTAGTGGCGCAGCAGCGGCGTGCCCTGGAACACCGCGCGGCCGTGCGTCATCTCGATCGGAAGGAAGTCCATCGTCTCGCCGATCGGCGGCGGCGGCAGGCGGCCGTCGAAGATGGCCTCGAAGAACTCGAGCCCGCTCAGCCCGGCGGCTTGAGCCGGACTGGCGACCCCGGGCGGCAGCAGGCGTTCACGGCGGGCTGCCGCCTCGGTTTCCCACCGGGACTGCACGGCAGCGGCATCGACAGGTGTGTCCATGGTCGGTCGCGCCGCGGGGCAGTCGCGAAGAGTTGTATCTGCAACGATTGTAGCTACAATCATCAAGTCATGCCAAGCCGCCTGAAATCCGAAGCGAAACCGTCGACGCCCAGCGGCTGCAGCAGCCTGAAGCTGCGGCAGCTGTCACGCCGCGTCAGCCAGCACTTCGACCGCATCGTCACCGACGCCGGGCTGAAGACCACGCAGTACTCGCTGCTGTCGCAGGTGGTCGGCCTCGGGCCGCTGAAGCCGGGCGCGCTCGCTGCCCACATGGAAATGGATGCGTCGACGCTGACGCGCAACCTGCAGCCGCTGGTCGCCCAGGGCTGGGTCACGGTCGGACCGGGCGAAGACGGCCGCAGCCGCGTCGTCGAAGCCACCGCGGCCGGCCGCGTCAAGCGCGACGAGGCGCGGCGCGAATGGAAGCGGGCGCAGCTGGCGTTCAACGAGCGGCTGGGCGACGAGCGGGTGATGCGGCTGCACGCGCTGATCGACGAATGCCTGGAGGCGATGAACGAGGCTTGATCCCGTTCATCCGCTCATCCATCCATCCAGCCAGCGTCAGGGCGCCTGCCGCGTCGCCTCGGCGCCCGGAACCACGTCGTCGCCATACGCCGCCTTCCAGCGCTCGATCAGTTTCACATGCTCGTCGAGCCGCGTGCCCGGCAGCCCGTCGTCGACCTCCCAGTTCGCCACCTTGCTTTCGACCGCGAAGTGCGACACCGGCGTGATCGCCGACGGATCGTCGAGGCTGCCGACCGAGATGTCCATGTTCTGCGACCCTTCGTACGCGAAGCTCAGCGGCGTGCCGCAGTGGCCGCAGAAGCCGCGCAGCGCGAACTTCGACGACGCGTAGGTGGTCGGCTGCTCTGTCAGCCACTCGACCTGGTCGCGCTTCAGGTTCAGGAACGGCACGCGCGTGTTGCCGAAGGCCAGCTGGCACATGCGGCAGTGGCAGTAGTAGCCCTCGCGCTTGTCGGGTGAGGCCCGGTAGCGGATGCGGCCGCACAGGCAGCCGCCTTCCAGGCCGGTGGACGCTGGCGCGGTGCTCATGTCGCCACCGTGTAGTTCAGCGTCAGCCGCCCGCCGTCGACGTAGACGATCTCGCCGGTCATGTAGCTCGCCGCGCTGCTCAGCAGGAAGGCCGCCACGTCGGCGATCTCGCCGGGCTCGCCGAGCCGCTTCATCGGCGTGCGGCTCATGATGCGCGCGCGTGCCTCCTCGCTGCCCAGCACCGCGTTCTTCGCGAGCTCGGTCGCGATGGTGCCCGGCGCCACCGCGTTGACGCGGATGCCGTGGTCGGCCAGCGACAGCGCCATCACCCGCGTCAGCTGGTTGATGCCGCCCTTGCTCGCGTTGTAGCTGGCGATGCTCGGGATCGCCATCACGCTGTTGACCGAGCTCATGTTGACGATCGCGCCGCCGCCGGTCTTCACCATCGCGCGCGCGACCGCCTGGCCGACCAGGAACGAGCCCTTCAGGTTGATGTCGATCACCGCGTCCCAGTCGGCTTCGGTGATCTCGAGGAAATCGGCGGCCTTGAAGATGCCGGCGTTGTTGACCAGCCCGTCGACGCGGCCGAACGCGGCGAGCGTGCCGGCCAGCGCGGCGTCGACCTCGGCCTTCTTCGAGACGTCGCAGTGCAGGTAGGTGGCGCGCTGGCCTTCGGCGGCGAGCGTCGCCGCGAGCGCCGCGCCGCGCGTGTCGTCGACGTCCCACAGCGCCACCGCGGCGCCGTCGCGCGCGAGCCGCTGCGCGCAGGCCGCGCCGATGCCTTGCGACGCGCCGGTGATCACGATGACCTGCCCCTGCAGGTTGAACTGGACCGGTTTCATGGAGGCTCCCGAAAGCGAACGAGTTTAGGACCCTTCAGCGGTCGAGCCAAATCCCGATGCCCTGCGCGTTCAGCTCCAGGTCCATCGCGAGCAGCGCCATCGCGTCGTCGCGCGGCACGGTGCTGCCGAGCTGCTGCAGCCGGGCCCAGTACAGGTCCGCCAACCCGGTCATCAGCGCCGCATGGCGGGCCGGTGCCCGCAGCGGGCGCAGCCGCTCGCCGAGCGCGACGATCTCGTCGACCTGCGCCAGCATCATCTCGCCGAGCCGCGGCACGTTCTCGACGCAGCCGTAGTGCGTCAGGTACAGGCGCTCGGGGTGGAAGCCGAGCATGCGCCGCACCGACTGCTTCAGCGCGTCGGGCTCGAACTGCACCGGCGTCGTGGTCGGCAGCAGCCACGGGCCTTGCGCGGTGTCGAACTCGCGGTAGCTCAGCCCGAAGGTGTCGCCGGTGAAGAAGCCGCGGCTGCGCTCGTCCCACAGGCAATGGTGGTGGCGGGCGTGGCCCGGCGTGTCGATCAGCAGCAGCGGCCGGCCAGCCAGCTCGACGATCATGCCGTCGTGGCTGTTGACGACCCGCTCGGCGGGCACCGGCACCACCTCGCCGTAGGCTCGCGTCACTTCCTGCGCGCCGTACACCGCGCGCGCGCCGTTCAGCAGCGCGAGCGGCTCGATCATGTGGCGCGCGCCGCGCGGGTGGGCCAGCAGCTTCGCCGAGGGCAGTTCGCGCATCAGCGCGCCGGCACCACCGGCGTGGTCCAGGTGCACGTGCGTGACGATGACCCAGTCGACGTCGGCTCGCTGCAGGCCCGCCGCGTCGACCGCCGCCAGCAGCCGCGGCAGCGAATGCGTGGTGCCGGTGTCGACGAAGGCGCCGCGACCGTTCTCGACCACCAGGTAGCAGGCATCGAAGGCCGGTCGGTGGAAGCCGGTGTCGATGACGTGGATGCCGAAGGGCGCGGTGGTGGCCATTCGCCGATCGTAGCCGGGATGCCCGTCCGGGTTGTGCCGGACGAACCCGGATGAGCACCCGGGCTACAGCAGCTTGTCGAGCGTGATCGGCAACTCGCGCACCCGCTTTCCCGTGGCATGGAACACCGCATTCGCGATCGCGGCGCCGACGCCGGTGATGCCGATCTCGCCGATGCCTTTCGCGCCCAGCGGGTTCACATGCGGGTCGTCCTCCGGCACCACCAGCGTCTCGATGCTGCCGATGTCGGCATTCACCGGCACGTGGTAATCGGCCAGGTTGGCGTTGACGAAGCGGCCGTTGCGCGGATCGCGCCAGGTCTCTTCCATCAGCGCCAGGCCGACGCCCCAGACGATGCCGCCCATCAGCTGGCTGTGGCCGGTCTTCTCGTTCAGCAGCCGGCCGATGCCGTAGGCGCCGACGATGCGTGGCACGCGGATCACGCGCAGCTCGGTGTCGACGCGCACCTCGGCGAACACCGTGCCGAACGCATGCATCGAGAACTGCTCGCGCTCCGCGCCGGGCTTCGATTCGCTGCGCGCCTCCAGCGGCTGCCCGCCGTGGCGTGCCAGCACCGCGGCCACCGGCTCGCCGCGCGACGCATCGCCCTGCGGCCGCAACCAGCCGTCGCTGACGACCACCGCCTGCGGGCCATGCCCGTGCAGCGGCGACGCGGCATCGGCCACCGCCAGCGCGACCAGTCGTGCGCGCACCGCCTCGCAGGCCTGCTTCACTGCCGGCGCGACGCTGGCGGCGGTCTGCGAGCCGCCCGACACCGGCGCCTTCGGCATCGCCGAATCGCCGAGCTCGAAATGCACGCGGTTCGCCGGCAGCCCCAGCGCATCGGCTGCCACCTGGGTCATGATCGTGTAGGTGCCGGTGCCCAGGTCCTGCGAGCCCGATTGCACCTGCGCCGAGCCGTCGGGCATCAACCGGGCCACCGCCTCGGCGGCGCTGCGATTGGTCGGATACGTGGCGGTGCCGACACCCCAGCCGACCTGCCAGCGGCCGTCGCGCATCGACTGCGGCCGCGGGTCGCGGCGCGCCCAGCCGAAGCGCTCGGCGCCGAGGCGGCAGCATTCGCGCAGCGATTTGCTGGAGAACGGCAGCTTCTTGTGCAGGTCGGTGTCGGCATGGTTGCGCAGGCGCATCTCCAGCGGATCGATGCCGACCCGGTACGACAGCTCGTCGATCGCGCTGTCGAGCGCGAAGGTGCCGGTCGCCTCGCCGGGCGCTCGGGTGAAGGTGGGCGTGGCGACGTTCAGCTTCACCAGCCGCTGCGTCGTCGCGACGTTCGCGCAGGCGTACAGCATGCGGGTGCACAGCGTCGACGGCTCGACCCAGTCCTCGAGCATCGAGGTTTCGCTGACCACTTCGTGGCGCAGCGCCGTCAGCGCGCCGGCCGCATCGGCCGCGGCCGACAGTGCCTGCTCGGTGCGCGGCCGGTTGCCGATCGAGCCGAACATCTGCGGCCGCTCCAGCACCAGCCGCACCGGCCGGCCGACCTGGCGCGCGGCCATCGCGGCCAGCACCACGTGCGTCCAGGTCGAGCCCTTGCAGCCGAAGCCGCCGCCGACGTAAGGGCAGATCACCTGCACCTGCTCGGGCGAGATGCCCAGCGTCTTGGCGACGGTGTCGCGGTCGCCGCTGACGTATTGCGTCGCGTCGTACAGCACCAGCTTCTCGCCGCTCCACGCGGCGAGCGTCGCATGCGGCTCCATCGGGTTGTGGTGCTCGACCGGCGTGGTGTACAGCGCCGACACCACCTGGCTGGCCGCCTGCAGGCCGGCCGCCAGGTCGCCGCGCGAGGTGTCGGGCTTCTGCTGCTGCACCTCCTTCGGCGCATACGCCTGGGCCCGCGCCGAGGCGAGGTCGAGCACCGCATCGGGCTGCGGCGCGTAGGTGATGACGAGCTGGCGCGCGGCCTCGCGGCATTGCTCCAGCGTCTCGGCCACCACCAGCGCGACCGGCTGGCCGTTGTAGTGCACCTGGTCGTCCTGCAGCAGCGTCAGCACGCGGCCGGCCGGCGGTTTCACCGCGGCCTTGCCGCCTTTCGGCAGCCGCATCGCGTTCTCGTGCGTCATCACCATCAGCACGCCGGGCACGCCGAGCGCGGCCCGGCTGTCGATGCGCTGCACGCGCGCGCTCGGCACGGTGCTCAGCACCATCTGCGCATGCACCATGCGCGGCAGCGTGAACTCGGCGGCGTAGCGGGCCTGCCCGCTCACCTTCAGCGGACCGTCGGTGCGGTCCAGCGGTTGTCCGGTCAACAGGCGGTCCATGGGATCCTTTCGTGTTCTGTCGATGCCGATCAGGCGGTGCCGGCGTGCGCCTGCGCCAGCGCGCGCGCCACCGCGCGGCGGGCCAGCTCGATCTTGAAGTCGTTGTGACCGAAGCCGCGCGCGCCGTCGAGCAGCAGGCGCGTCGCGTCGGCGACCGATGCGTCCGACAGCGGCCGGCCGACCAGCGCCTGCTCGGCCGCCAGCACGCGCCACGGCTTGTGCGCGACGCCGCCGAGCGCCAGCGCCGCATCGGCGACCGCGCCGTCGCGCTCGTCGAGCGCCGCCGCCACCGACACCAGCGCGAACGCATAGCTCGCGCGGTCGCGCAGCTTCAGGTAGGCATGGCGCTGCGCGAAGCGCGAGGCCGGCAGGTCGACCGACAGGATCAGTTCGCCCGGCTGCAGCACGGTGTCGAGCTCGGGCCGGGCCGCCGGCAGCCGGTGGAATTCCGTCATCGGGATCGTGCGCTCGCCCTGCGCGCCGCGCACCCGCACGGTGGCGCGCAACGCGGCCAGCGCGACGCACATGTCCGACGGGTGCGTCGCGATGCAGGCCTCGCTGGTACCGAGGATCGCGTGCATGCGGTTGAAGCCGCCGATCGCCGCGCAGCCGCTGCCGGGCTCGCGCTTGTTGCAGGCGCCGAAGCCGGTGTCGGTGAAGTACGAGCAGCGCGTGCGCTGCATCAGGTTGCCGCCGACGGTCGCCATGTTGCGCAGTTGCGCCGACGCGCCCGACAGCAGCGCCCGCGCGAGCAGCGGGTAGCGTTCGCGAACCAGCCGGTGGTTCGCGGCATCGCTGTTCGGCACGCCGGCACCGAGGCGCAGGCCGCCGTCCGGCAACTGCGCGATCTCGCGGCCGGGCAGCCGCGTCACGTCGAGCAGCCGCATCGGCCGCGCGACGCCGCCCTTCATCAGGTCGAGCAGGTTGGTGCCGCCGCCGATGAAGGCGGTGCCCGGTTGCTGCGCGAGGCGGATCGCTTCGTCGACCGACGCCGGCCGCTGGTAGTCGATGTTGTCCATCGCGGGGCTCCTCAGGCGATCGGGCGGATCGCGGCGACGACGCGCACCGCCTTCACGATGTTCGGGTACGCACCGCAGCGGCACAGATTGCCGCTCATGCGCTCGCGGATCTCGTCGTCATCCAGCGCGGCCGGCTGGCGCAGGTCGGCGGTGACCGCACTGGCCTGGCCGTCGCGCGCCTCCTGCACCAGCGCGACGGCCGAGCAGATCTGCCCGGGGGTGCAGTAGCCGCACTGGAAGGCGTCGTGCTCGATGAACGCCGCCTGCATCGCATGCAGAGCGCCCGGCCGGCCGAGGCCTTCGATGGTGGTGATCGCACGGTCTTCCTGCATCACCGCGAGCGTCAGGCAGCTGTTGATGCGGCGGCCGTCGACCAGCACGGTGCAGGCGCCGCACTGGCCGCGGTCGCAGCCCTTCTTGGTGCCGTACAGCGCAAGGTGCTCGCGCAGCGCGTCGAGCAGCGTGACGCGCGCCTCGACCAGCAGCTCATGGCGGGCGCCGTTGACGGTCAGCGTGATGCGCCGCGGTGGTGGCGCGGGGCGCGGTGGGGGTGGCAGCGGTGGTGCTGCGGTGGTCGGTGCCGCGGCGGCCGGCGTGCCGGGCAGTGCGGTGGCCAGCGCACCGGTCGCGGCGCCGGCCGACTTCAGGAAGCCGCGACGGGTCGGAGCCGGCAACGCGGGGTGAGGGTGGCGGGCGGCGCGGTCGGCGTCGTCGAGAGGATCTGACATGCGGCGGGCTCCTGCGGCTGGCGATGCCGACGCACGGCAAACGACGTGCCGTGCACTGCAGTCCGCGTCCTACGCCCAACTCGGAGCCGGCCGACAGTCGCGGCCTGCCGCGATCGCCAGACTGAAGTTTTTCCGCACTGAAAGGCCCACGATGAAACTCAACGCACGACTCTCGACCCTGTTGATCCTCGGCGCGCTCGGCAGCGTCGCGGCCACTGCCGCGCATGCACGCTCGGACGCCGCGTTCATGAAGGAAGCCGCCCAGGCCGGCAACGCCGAGGTGGAGGCCAGCAAGCGAGCGCAGACGAAGGCGCAACGCGCCGACGTCAAGGACTTCGCGCAGAAGATGATCGACGACCACACGAAGGTCGGCGACGAACTGAAGGCGCTGGCCGCCAGCAAGAAGGTCGACCTGCCGGACGGCCCGTCGATCACGCAGAAGGGCGAGCTGACGATGATCGACGTCGGCGACGACAAGAAATTCGACGAGCGCTACGTGAAGGCCTTCGGCGTGAAGGCCCACGAAGACACCGTGAAGCTGTTCCAGCAGGCGGCCAGCGAGGCGAAGGACGCCGACGTGAAGGCCTTCGCGCAGAAGACGCTGCCGGGGCTGCAGCACCACCTGGAGATGGCGCGCTCGCTGCAGAACGCGAAGCCCTGACGGGACGGTCGCCGGGTCACTGCCCGGCGATCGCCTCGACCTGGATGCGCAGCGTGACGTCCATGTTGAACTTGTAGTCCTTGCCGACATCCATGCCGAATTCGTCGCGCCGGATCGTCGTGACGGCGTCGGCACCGCACATCTCGCGCTTCAGCATCGGGTGCGGCATGCAGCGCAGCCAGTTCAGCTTCAGCGTGACCGGCTTCGTCACGCCGTGCATCGTCAGCTCGCCGGTCACTTCGGTGGGCACGCCGTCGACCGGCTTGTCGAAGCGGCCGCGGTAGACCACCGTCGGATGCTTCCTGACGTCGAACAGGTCCTTGCCCTGGGCCCACTTGTTCAACGCGTCCTGGCCGTAGTCGATGCTGGCCGGCAGCACGGTGACGTCGAGGTCGCCGGTGCCGGTCGCCTTGTCGTAGTGCACCGTGCCGCTGCTCTTGTTGAACTTGCCGCGCCACACCGAGATGCCCAGGTGGTCGGCCTCGAAGCTCGGGTAGGTGTGGTCGGGGTCGATCTTGTAGGTGACCGGGGCGGCGTGCGCTGCGGTGGCGGTCAGCAGGCCGGCGATGGCGAACAGGGCGAGGCGCATGGAGGTTCTCCTGAGAGGGGTTGAGGTGAACGGCACCGCGATTCTCGGTGCCTTCATTCCCACGACGAACCAACCGCGCGCGAATCGACATGCGGGGCCGTCGACACGCCGCTCATTCGGCGACCACGGGGGGCGCGGCGGACTGCTCGAACAACTGCAGCAGCCTGCGCGCCGCCGGTGACAGGAAGCTGTTGGCCCGGTAGGTGACGACGAGCCGCCGCCGCATCGCGGCGCCCTTGACCGGCACTTCCTTCAAGCCCGGGATGCGTGCCCTGCCTTCGAGGTGGTGGCGCGAGATGAAGCTCAGCAGGCCGGTCTGCACGATGAGCGTCGGCAGCATCAGCAGCATCGTGGTCTCCACCTGCACGCGCGGACGCGGCAGCCCCTGGCGGTCGAACGCATGGTCGAGCCAGTCGCGCGTCGGGGCCCCGGGGGGCTGGAGCGCCCACGAATGGTCGGCCAGGTTCCTGAGCGTCATGGCGGAGCGGAAGACCGGGTGCCTCGCACTCGCCGCCACGACGATCATGTCTTCGGCCAGCGCGTTGGAGACCCAGCCGTCTTCGGCGGCACTCTCGGTGCCCACCATCAGGTCCAGCTCGCCGGCCCGCAACTGCGGCTTCAGGCTGTCGATCAGCCCGACCACCGTGCGCAGCGTCACGTCGGGTGCTTCCCGCAGCAGCTGCCGGGCCACCGCGGGCAGCAGGAACTGGGCCGCGGTCGGCACGATGCCGATCCGCACATGGCCGCTCAGGCCGGCGCCGATCGACTGCAGCTCGCGTTTCGCGTCCTCCACGTCGAAGCGCATGCGCTGCGCCCACTTCAGCAGCACCTTGCCGGCCTCGGTCAGCCGGATGCCTCGACCCGACCGTTCGAACAGCGCCGCCCCGCAGTCGGCCTCCAGCCGCCGGACGCTGCTCGTCAGCGCGGGCTGCGTGCGGTGCAGCCGCGCCGAAGCGCGCCCCAGGTGCTGCAGTTCGGCGATGGTCTCGAAGTAGCGCAGGTCCCGCAGGTCCATTGCAAAAGCTCCATCTATGGATCTGAAGAAAGTATTGATTGGACTGTACGCCGCGCCGTGCCAATACTGGCCGCCAGACCCGACGCCCGTCATCGACGAAGCGCACGAGGCACCCACGGAGACAACATGCACCTGACCCGACGCGTCACCCTCGCGCTCGTTGCGGCCACCCTCGGCGGCGGCGCGTTTTCCCCGGCCTGGTCCCAGGCCTGGCCGGCCAAGCCGATCCGGATCGTCGTGCCGTTCCCGCCCGGCGGCGGCACGGACATCATCGCCCGCGAGACGAGCCAGCGGGTCGCGAAGGCCACCGGCTGGACCTTCGTGATCGACAACAAGCCGGGCGCCGGCGGCAACCTCGGCGTCGATTCGGTGGCCAAGTCGCCGGCGGACGGCTACACGATCGTGCTCGGCCAGTCGAGCAACCTGGCGATCAACCCGACGCTGTACGCCCGGCTTCCGTACGACCCGCAGAAGGACCTGGCGCCGATCGTGCTGCTGGCCAACGCGCCGCTGGTGATGGTCACCGGCCTGCCGATGCCGTACAAGACGCTGGCCGATGCGGTGAGCGCCGCCAAGGCCAGGCCGGGGCTGTTGAACTTCGCGTCGCCCGGCAACGGCACCGTCGCGCACCTGACGAGCGAGATGTTCCAGAAGGCCGCGGGCGTGAAGACGCAGCACGTGCCGTACAAGGGCGCGTCGCAGGCGATGACCGACGTCATCGGCGGCAACGTGGACTTCTACATGGCCTCCGTTCCGACGCTGCTGCCCCACATCCGGCAGGGCAAGGTGCGCGCGCTGGCCGTCACGTCGGTCCGGCGCGTCGACGACCTGCCGGAGGTGCCGACGATCAACGAGTCCGGCTACAAGGGCTTCGACGCAGTGACCTGGTTCGGCCTGCTGGCACCTGCCGGCACGCCCCGCGACGTGATCGCGAAGCTGAATGCCGAGTTCAACAAGGCGCTGAAGCAGCCCGAACTCGCGAAGCGGCTGGGCGACGAAGGCGCCGACCCGGCGGGCGGCACGCCGGAGCAGTTCGCTGCGCTGATCAGGGACGAGATCCCGCGCTGGGGCCGGGTCGTCAAGGACTCCGGCGCCAAGGTCGATTGACTGTTTTCAAGGAGATTCGCATGAGTCCAGCTGCTGCAGGGCCCGACGTGATCCGGGACTTCGAACGCGTGGACGCCGACGTCGTCGCGCAGGCCGCCCGGTTCCCGTCGTCCATCCTGGCCGATGTGGCGGGGCGCCGCGGCGCCCTGCACGGGCGCATCGCGCCGCTCGCCCCGTCGATGCGCTTCGCCGGCCCGGCGCTCACGGTCGAGGTGCGTCCTGGCGACAACCTGATGATCCACGCCGCACTGGCGGTGGCGAAGCCGGGCGACGTGATCGTCGTCGACGGCAAGGGTGACCTGGGCAGTGCACTGATGGGCGAGATCATGAGCCAGCAGGCGGCCGCGCTCGGCGTGGTCGCTGTCGTGATCGACGGCGCGGTGCGCGACAGCGAGGCCATCCGCGAACTGGGCTTCCCGATGTTCGCGGCCGGACTCAACCCGAACGGCCCGAGCAAGGGCATCGCGGGCCGGCTCAACCACCCGATCTCGGTCGGCGGCGTGACGGTGAAGCCCGGCGACCTGGTGGTCGGCGATGCCGACGGCGTGACGGTG
>Ga0065165_1002518_pt1 | contig 15271 bp, 11 predicted proteins | sample AraplaMF_Cvi_mMF_FD_63813 | JGI IMG/M metagenome (GOLD analysis project Ga0065165, IMG submission 63813) | Arabidopsis root microbial communities from the University of North Carolina, USA - plate scrape MF_Cvi_mMF (version 2) (version 3) | ecosystem: Host-associated > Plants > Roots >...
TCGGCACGCAGGGTCACCGAATAGAGGCTCTGCTCGCCGTGGGTATGGGGCCACCAGGGCTTGACCTCGGCTATGTGAAGCTCGGCGGTGCAGAACCCATCGATGCATTCGAAAGCCGCCTCCTGTCCGGCGCAGGCGAGGCGCAGGCTGCCGGTGTCCGTATCGCAGGCGAAACGAACCGAAAGCTGCCCGCTGCCATCGGATGAGAGGGCCGCGCGGATCGAGAGGTCGCGAAGGGCCTGTCCGCGAGGTCGGATCAGCGAGATCGGCCGGTATGGACCGACCGCATGAATCTCGGGCGCCCAGCCGGGCATGAAGCCGAGCGCGGTGGTGCGCACGAGGCGGATCCCCTGATTGTTCATAAGCCGCGGCCGCCAGCGTGCGCGCGGTCCGCTGCGTTCCAGATGGGGTTGGAGGGCCCTGAAGCAGATGGAGAGGGTCTGCGTACCTGTCAGCACCACCGCTACGTCATGGCTCTCGAACATGCTTTCGCACGTCAGGATCAATGCATCGTCCAGAAAGACGTCGGCAATCGTCGCCAGACCCTCGAAACGAAGGATCGCCTGGCCGGGTGCTTGCCCGGAAAGCGAATGCCGGTACCAGATGTCCCTGTCGATCAGCGGATCGGGTGCATTCCTGTCGAACAGGCCGGCCGCCTCCAGGGCCGCCGCTGCCGTTCCGGGCACGATGGCGGGGATAGCTTGGTCGACCGGGGGCAGGTCGCTCGGAAAATGATGGATGCCCGGCGCGCAGACAAGCAGCGACCAGCCCCGATCGAGGCTTGAGGTCTCTGCTGCCAGGAGGTGGCTTTCGCTCACGCGGCCTCGCGGGACTGGTCGAGAGTTCGCGACAGATCTGCTATCAGGAGATCCCAGGCTTCCGCGGCAGGCTCGAGGGCCGTCAGCAAGGGCTCGAACTTCTTGCGGCTGACGGCGCGGGCGAGCTGGAACTGCGCGGACTTCGCCACCTCGGAGATGCGAAGCGCCTGCCGTTCTGATTCCGCAAATGCCGAATGGTTGAGCCAGGCAAGGTGGGTCGCCAGGAGTTCGAAATTGGCACCGAGCTGCCGCAGCGTGTTGAAGGCGTATTTGTGAAAAACGCCGAAATCGCGCTCGGCAAGTTCGCGGACCTGGTCTGGAAAGACTGCGGAGAAAGCCTGTATCGGGTTTTCGTCCGGCCGGCGCGCGAAGTGGTGGCGCAGCAATTTCCAGGCGGTCTCGCGAACCGCCTTGGCGGACGGGTATGCAGCCGGGAACTTCGCAAACTCCGCATAGGGCAGGAAAGGCAGGCCGGACGGGCTGCCGTTCAGTTGGAGCAGGCCTTCCAGATCCTCGCCAGACAGCGTGAAAAAGCCGCCATTGTGGAAATAGTCGAGCTGGCGCGCCTCCAGATCAAGCCGATTGACCGCGACCGTCGTCTTGCCATGCTCCTGGCGATAGGTCAGGCCACGGGTATCGGGCAGGTAGAAGCTGTCGAGCTCCAGCATGGCCAGCCGACCGCGGCCGATCTGTTCGGTCACATGCCGCTCGACCTTGTCGAAGATGGCAAGTTCCGTAACGCGGATGCCGTAGAGGGCCTCGAGATCCTCGAGCGGCACCTTGAAGAAGGTGAAATGATCACCTTCGAAATCCTGGGTCAGCGTGAAACCGAGCATCGCTTCGGGCGAGAGGCCCTGCGCGGCCAGCACCTCGATCCAGAGATCGACGTAGCAGTTCGTTTCCGGCCACATGCGCTCGGACGCGTGCAGCGCGTGCGGCGCGTACCGCGCCGGGTCTAGCCCCTTGAAGACGGTTCGGTTGTAACCGGACATTGCGTCAACCCCAGAGCGTTGCGCGGACGCTTTCGGGCCATGCCTTCACGTCGAGCCCGTGAGTGTGGAACAGCGCCAGCGCGATCCGCTCCAGGCCGAAGCCGACGCAGGCCGTGTGCGCAACCTTGCCATCGGCAAGGTTGAGGCCCCACTTGGTGCCGAACGAATCCTGGTGATAGTTGAAGCTCATGCAGGCCGTCGGGTTGGCGGTCGAGGTGATCGGGATCAAGAGCTCGAATTTCAGGTTCTGGTCGCGCTGGTTGTTGACCATCATCTTGCCAGCGCGGCCGAAGAACGGGTCGTTGGCGACATCGATCACCACCTCGAGACCGACAGACTTCATCATCTCGACGCCGCGGTCCATCCAGAGCTGGCGGAAGTCGGTGACGTGCTGTTCGGTGCCCATGCAGACATATTCGCGCATCCGGAACAGCTGCTGGCGGGCGGGATCCTGAGAGGGCTCATGACGGAAGCAATAGGACTGCAGGTCGAACAGCGCGCCCTCGGCCGGAAGATTGCCGCGCTTGGCGACCGTCGGATAGAGAGGATAGCAGGCCGCCGGCGTCAGCACGATCTCGGTCGCTTCCTGGCCCTTGGTCCAGTCATCGCCGACCTCCATGCATTTCAGCAGGTTCATGTGATCCAATTCGCCGCCACAGAAGCTGTGAACCGTACCGGCCAGCTGCGGGAAGCTCTTCATGTAACCGCTCTTTTCAAAGATGGCGCGGTTCATGCCGGGCGGGAAGCGCATGGCCTCGGCGCCGTCGGCGCCGCCATAGGTGTCGATCAGCCGCTCGAAAGCGGCGATGACGCTCTCGAACTGGCCGCTGCGGCCGTAAAGGCCGTCGACGCCGGTGTCGATCAGAAGACCGGCATCGAACAGGCGGTCGAGAAAGGAAACTTGCATGTCCATGGCTTCACCTCGTTGGCTCTGATTGGCCTGATGGACGGCGTCAGCCGAGCAGGCTCGTATCCGGTTTCTGGATCAGCAACATCGTCGACGTGTTGCCGAGAATGCGGTCATTCGAAATCATGAGCTGCGCCGAATGGGCATCGCGCAGGTGCCGGCCAAGGCTGTAGGGCGTACCGTTCTTGTAGCCCATGATGCCGCAGACGATCATCGCCTGGTTGATGATGGTCAGGATCGTTTCGGAGGAGGCGAGCTTGATGTTGTTCATGGCGATCGAGAAGGCCATGGAGGACAAGTGGTCCGGATCGGCCTTGGCCTGCTGATAGGTCTTCAGGCCGCACAGAATGTTGGACTTCAGCATCTGCAGGAGGCTGGAAGCTTCCGCCAGCCGCAACGTGCCGGGAGGCTGAGCCCCGGGGGTCTTGCGCGCAGCGGCCCGCACGAAGGCCTGGGCGCGGCTGACCGCATCGGCGGCGATGCCGAACCAAACACCGCTCCAGAGCAGGTGCGAATTGGCGAGCATGGATTGTGCCGCGATTTCCGCAAAGGGTTTTGGGAAGATCTGTACTGCGGGCGCTTCGCCCTTGAAGAGGAAGCCGTCGGAGCAGGTGCCGCGCATGCCGAGCGTATCCCACGTCACGGTCTTTTCAAGAGTGTACTGGCCGCGGCGGAAAACGGTCATGACCTGATCGCCGGGGGCGGCCTTGTCGTGGGCGCGCGAGGTGATCATGATCGCATCCGCATGGGTGCCGTAGGAAATGACCGTCGCGTCCTTGCTCAGCCGGCAAGTATCGCCGTCGATCTCGATGGCGCAGATCGAATTGCGCAGGTTTCCGCCGATGCCGCCTTCGGTCGTTGCCGACGCCACGAGCAGCTGGCGGGCTGCAAGTTCGCGCATGAAGTCAATGTGCCAGGCGCTTTCCTCTCCATGCTCCACAAGGCTCGAAACCTTGATCTGGTGCATGGCAAAGACCATCGCCGCCGCCGCACAGGACTGGCCAAGGATGGCGCAAACTTCGGCAAGTTCCAGCGTGGTGGCGTCTTCGCCGCCCAGACGGGCAGGGATTTGGATGCCAAGCAGCCGCTCGGCCTTCATGGCGTTGACCGCCTCCTCGGGGAAACGGGCATCGCGGTCGACGGTCTCTGCAAACTCCGCCGCGACCGCAGCGACGCGGTGAGCGCGGGCGCTCATGCTTAAGTCGGTTGCTAGCGCGGCGAGGCTCATCAGGCGGCCTCTTTGCTTTTCAGGATATGCGTCAACGTCTGCTCGATAGCGGCGATGCTGGAAAACGACTTGCGGTTGAGCAGGTTGTCCGGAAACTCGATATCGAACGCTTCCTCGAGGCCCAGCATCAGCTGTACCGAGGCAAACGACGAAAGGCCTACTGCGTAGAGGTCTGCGTCGTCTTCCAGTTCTGCGACAGGCCCGGGCAGTCCACCCACCTTGCCCAAGAGTTCGCGAATGGTCTCATTCATTTCACCATCTCCAGCTCGTTCGTTGTGGCGATCATTGCTATTCAGGGTTTTTAGGGAAAAAAGCCTAAGATAGCGGTAAGGAAGTTGATAAAAGGCAGGCTGTGGGATTCGATAAAATTCGAACGATCCGGACCTTCCGCTTCGCGCTTGACAGAAAGAGGCTGCAGGTCTCTGATGACGATATTCACCAGGGGGGTCCCGTCAAGGGGCTGAGATACTGCTTGGTAAATGGCTTTCGCCATTCACAGCGCAGTGACCCGTTGAACCTGATCCAGTTCATACTGGCGTAGGGACGGTGCAAGCGCTGCGTTGCTGTGACAGTTCTTGTCTTGGCTCCAGGCGTTTTTTCATCTTTCCAGCACGGGAACTGGGTCTCCAAACGTCAAACCTTGGAGCCTCACCCATGAATATCGTTAGCCCAAAGCCTATTCCCGCAGTCACCACCGGCCCGCTTCCGGCCTCGTCGAAAGTCTTCAGGCCCGGCACCATCCATCCGCAGATCCGCGTGCCCCTGCGGGAAATCGCGCTTCACCCCACAGCCGGTGAACCGCCCGTTACGGTTTATGATGCTTCGGGTCCCTATACCGATCCCGCGGTGCCGACACGCATCGATCTCGGCCTGCCGCGCGTGCGCGCGGAGTGGCGCCGCCCTGACGGAGAGGTGGAGACCTATCAGGGCCGGATCGTCAGGCCCGAGGATAACGGCTTCGTCTCGGGCGAGCGCCTGACGCCCGAGTTCGCCCATCGACAGAGCCCGCTTCGGGCGAGCGGCGGCAAGGCTGTCACCCAGATTGCCTATGCGCGGGCCGGGGTGATTACGCCGGAAATGGAGTTCGTCGCCATTCGCGAAAATCTCGGCCGCGCGATGGCCAGGGCAGAACTGCAGCGCGACGGAGAGAGCTTCGGCGCCCATATCCCGGATTTCGTCACGCCCGAATTCGTGCGTCTCGAGGTAGCCGAGGGCCGGGCCATCATCCCCGCCAATATCAACCACCCGGAATTGGAGCCGATGATCATCGGCCGCAATTTCCTGGTCAAGATTAATGCCAACATCGGAAATTCCGCTGTCACCTCCTCGATGGAAGAAGAGGTGGAGAAGATGGTCTGGGCCATCCGCTGGGGCGCGGATACCGTGATGGACCTGTCGACCGGCCGCAACATCCACAATATCCGCGACTGGATCATACGCAATTCACCGGTGCCAATCGGTACAGTGCCGCTCTATCAGGCGCTGGAAAAGGTGGGCGGCATTGCCGAAAACCTGACCTGGGAGGTCTACCGCGATACGCTCATCGAGCAGGCCGAACAGGGTGTGGATTATTTCACGATCCATGCCGGACTGCGGCTTCACCACATCCCGCTGACGGTCAATCGGGTGACCGGCATCGTTTCGCGCGGTGGCTCGATCATGGCCAAGTGGTGCCTGCATCATCACAAGGAAAGCTTTCTCTACGAGCGGTTCGACGAGATTTGCGATATCGCCCGCGCCTACGACGTGTCGTTTTCGCTCGGCGACGGATTGCGGCCGGGTTCCATCGCCGATGCCAACGACGCGGCGCAGTTCGCGGAGCTGGAAACGCTGGGCGAACTGACCCGGATTGCCTGGGCCAAGGACTGCCAGGTGATGATCGAAGGTCCCGGCCACGTGCCGATGCACAAGATCAAGGAGAACATGGACAAGCAACTGGCCGTCTGTGGCGAGGCGCCGTTCTATACGCTGGGGCCACTGACGACCGACATCGCCCCCGGCTACGATCACATCACCTCCGGGATCGGGGCGGCAATGATCGGTTGGTTCGGCACCGCCATGCTGTGTTACGTGACGCCCAAGGAGCATCTCGGCCTGCCGGACCGCAACGACGTCAAGACCGGCGTGATCACCTACAAAATCGCTGCGCACGCCGCCGACCTTGCCAAAGGGCATCCCGCAGCGCAGCTGCGCGATGATGCGCTCAGCCGGGCCCGCTTCGAGTTCCGCTGGGAGGACCAGTTCAACCTGTCGCTCGATCCGGAAACGGCGCGCAGCTTCCATGATGAGACCCTGCCCAAGGAAGCCCACAAGGTGGCGCATTTCTGCTCGATGTGCGGGCCGAAATTCTGCTCCATGAGGATCTCGCACGACATTCGGGCAGAGGCGCAGAAGGAAGGGCTGGAGGCGATGGCTGCCAAATATCGTGAGGGCGGCGATCTCTACATGCCGGCCGACAAGAACTGACCGAAGAGGTGAGGGGCGTGGGAGGCTGGTAGGACCGGCGCTCCCTCTCCCTCGACAGTCGTGTGCCTATCAAAGGACTGGATCAGCGCAGCGTCGCGGCGCAGCAATGCGGCGCAATCTCCCGCCGTGCCTCCGCACGGCTCCAGGCTCGTTGCCGGCATGACGCAGCAAGGTCACCGAAACCCCGCCTCCGGGCTATTCCTGCGGCGGGTAGGGATGCGCCTCGCCGCGAAAATCGCTGACGGAGAAGCAGCCCCCGTCTTTGCTCAGCGCGCTCTCGCCGACCACCGCCTTGCCGTGCCCGCCCGGGATATCCAGCACATAGGTCGGCTGACAGAGGCCCGAAATGTTGCCGCGCAGGGCAGAAACGATCCTCTGGCCTTCGGCGATATCCAGGCGGAAATGGCCGGTGCCGGGGGCAAGGTCGGGGTGGTGCAAGTAATAGGGCTTGATGCGGGTCTCGACGAAGGCCTTCATCAGGTCGCCGAGCACGATGGCATCGTCGTTGACGCCGCGCAGAAGTACGGTCTGGCTGACCATGGCAATGCCGGCATCGATCAGGCGGGCGCAAGCGGCCCTGGCCGCGTCCGTCATCTCGCGGGGGTGGTTGGCATGCAGCGCCACATAGGTGGTCTTGCCGCTTGCCATCAGCGCCTCGATCAGTGCCGCGTCGATCCGGTCCGGCTCGACCACCGGCACGCGGGTGTGGAAGCGTACGATCTTCACATGCGCAATCGTGGCCAGCGCCTCCATGATGCCGGCAAGCCGCCGCGGCGACAGCACGAGCGGATCGCCGCCGGTGAGGATGACCTCCCAGATCTCCGGATGCGCACGGATATAGTCCATGGCCGCGGCCATGTCGTCTGGCCCGAGCGTGCCGTCTCCCTGCGGGCCGACCATTTCGCGCCGGAAACAGAAGCGGCAATAGACCGGGCAGACGTGGACGGCCTTGAGGAGGACGCGGTCCGGATAGCGGTGCACGATGCCTTTGACGGGGCTATGGGCCTCGTCGCCGATCGGGTCGGCGCGCTCTTGCGGCGTTGCCAGAAGTTCGGCCGGATCGGGCACGAACTGGCGGGCGATCGGGTCGTGGTCGTCAGTCGGATCAATCAGCGCAACGACGGTCGGCGTCAGCGCGATCGCGTAGCGGTCGGCAACCGCGCGGATGCCGTCCAGCGCGTCCGGGGCGATCAGGCCGGCGGATTCCAATTCGTGCGGTGTCTTCAGCGCGCGGGCGATCGTCACGGCAAGACCTCCGCCACCGGTGCCCACATGACCTGGTCCACGCGCGTCGCGCCGGTCGCCAGCATGGCGAGGCGGTCAAAGCCGAGCGCTGCGCCGCTCGCCTGAGGCATCAGGGCGAGGGCCGCCAGGAAATCCTCGTCGAGCGGATAGGTTTCGCCGTAGATGCGCGCTTTCTCGGCCATGTCGTGCTCGAAGCGGCGGCGCTGTTCGCCGGCATCGGTCAATTCGCCGAAGGCATTGGCAAGCTCGACGCCGCAGGCATAGAGCTCGAAGCGTTCGGCAACGCGCGGATCGGCGGGCGAGGGGCGCGCGAGAGCGGCCTCGGACATCGGATACTCGCAAAGGATGGTGGCACGCCCCTTGCCCAGATGCGGTTCGATCCGGTCGACCAGAACCTTGCTGAACAGGTCGGTCCAGCCATCGTCCGCGGCGACCCGCATGCCTGCCTCAAGCAAGGCGGCCGCGAGCGCCCGACGGTCGGTCTCGCCGGAGGCGGAAACGGTCGACAGAAGGTCGATTCCTGCAAATCTGTCAAAAGCCTCGGCAAGCGTCAGCCTCTCCGGCTCGGCAAAGGGATCCATCTGCATGCCGCGGAAGGCAAAGCTGCGGGTTCCGGTGGTCTCGGCGGCCAGCCGCAGCATGTCGGCGCAGTCGGCCATCAGCCGCTCGTAACCTTCGCCGACGCGGTACCATTCGAGCATGGTGAATTCAGGATGATGCAGCGGTCCGCGTTCGCGGTTGCGATAGACATGCGCGAAGGTGAAGATGCGCTCTTCCCCCGCGGCCAAAAGCTTCTTTGCGGCAAACTCGGGCGAGGTGTGGAGGTAAAGCTGCGCACGGCCGCCATCCATCGCCACCGCTTCCGTCGCGAAGGCATGCAGATGGGTTTCGTTGCCGGGCGAAATCTGCAGTGTTGCAGTATCGACCTCGATGAAACCGCGGTCGGCAAAGAAACCGCGCAACGCTGTCTGCACGGCGTTGCGGCCGATCAGAAAAGGGCGGCGGTCGGCATGGGTTTCCGGTTTCCACCAGATGGAAGGGTGGATGATCGGGTCTGGCAGCGTCATTTGCGGCTTTCTTTGCCGGTTCCTGCGGGCAAGGCTTCCACTTTGGACGGTTTTGCGGTAGTTGCGGCCGGAATATAGAGGATCCGTCGCCTGCCGCTCAGAGGAGCTGGCGATCGACTGGTCCTCTACGATGCATTTTCTGCCGTTACAAGCCGGTTGGCACGATAAGGAATCCAATGGTCAAGGTCATCGCCTCTTCCGTCCGCAAGGGCAACGTCATCGATGTCGACGGCAAGCTCTACGTCGTCCTCACTGCGGAAAACTTCCATCCCGGCAAGGGCACGCCGGTCACGCAGGTCAACATGCGCCGCATCGTCGACGGCGTGAAGGTGGCGGAGCGCTGGCGCACCACCGAACAGGTCGAGCGGGCTTTCGTCGAAGACGTCAACTTCCAGTTCCTCTACGAGGACAGCGAAGGTTTCCACTTCATGAACCCGGAAAGCTACGACCAGGTGGTCGTGGACGTGGATACGATGGGCGACATGAAGGCCTATCTCCAGGAAGGCATGACCTGCATCCTGTCGATGCACGAAGGCATTGCGCTTGCCCTGCAGCTGCCGCGCCACGTGACGCTCGAGATCGTCGAGACCGAGCCGGTCGTCAAGGGCCAGACGGCGTCGTCGTCCTACAAGCCGGCCATGCTGTCGAACGGCATCCGCACCAACGTGCCGCCGCATATCGATGCCGGTACGCGGGTCGTCATCGCGACGGAAGACAATTCCTACGTGGAACGCGCCAAGAGCTAAGGTATGGCGGCCCGAAAGGGCCGCTCCCCGCCGGAACTTCAATCTCCGTCTTGCGCATCAAAAAAGCCTCCGAAGTCTGACTTCGGAGGCTTTTTCGTATCGTGATCCTGGTAATGCGGATCAGGGCCGGCGGACCGGCCCTAAAGGAGCAAGTCAGTCCTTGGTGACCATGGCGACCCGGGCCGGGCCCACGGTCTTGCCGACCGCGTAGCCGCCACCGACAGCCACGCTGAGCGAGACATAGTCCTGCGCCATCTGCTGTACCGCTGCGGCAAGGCTTGCCTGGGCCGTGGAGACCTGGCGCTGGGCGTCGAGGACGTCGAGCAGCGACGACGCGCCGTCGCGATAGCTGGCGGTCGAGAGCTGCAGGGCTTCCTGGTAGGACTTGACGGTCGCCTGCAGTGCGGAAACCGTGCGTCCGTCTCTGGCAACCGCGGCAAGGCCGTTCTCGACCTCTTCGACCGCGTTCAGCACGACCTGCTTCCAGTTGAGATAGGCTTCGCGCGCCTGGCTCTCGGTCGAGGACAGGTTGGCACGCAAAGCGCCACCATCGAAGATCGGCAGGCTGAGAGACGGACCGAAGGACCAGGACAGGATGCCTGCTTCCGAGCCACCGCCAAAGCGGGTGTAGGACGGCGTGATGGAGCCGCCGAGCGAGATCGACGGATAGAGCTGCGCCTCGGCTACGCCGACATTGGCAACGGCCTGGGCGAGAGTGCGCTCTGCACCGCGAATGTCCGGACGGTTGCGGATGAGGTCGGCGGGAATGCCAGACTTCGGATTGAAGCGTGCCACCGGCTGACGGGCCTGCTTCTGAAGTTCCGGAACCAGAGACGATGCCGGCATGCCGAGCAGCGTCGCGACGCGGTGCGCGGCACCCCGGAAGGAGGTCTCGAAACCCGGTATTTCGCTGAGCGTCGAATTGACCAGGCCTTCGGCCTGAACCACGTCGAGGCGGGACGCGGCACCCGCATCCAGCTGCAGCTTCGTCAGGTTGAGGGTCTCGCGACGGGAGCGCAGGTTCTGCTGAGCAATAGCGATGCGCTCCTGATAGTAGCGCACGTCGATGTAGGCCGCGGCAACGTTCGACAAAAGCGACAGGCGGGCCGTGTCGACACTGGAATAGGCAACGTCGAGATTGGCGAGCGCTGCTTCCTTGGAACGGCGGTAGAGGCCGAACAGGTCCAGGAACCACGAGGCCGACAGGCCGCCGCTGACGGTGGTGCGCGGCGCGCTTGCAGATGCGGCACCCGCGTTGCCGCCGATGTCCTTGCTGCCGCTACGCTCGGCCTGCGAGGAAAGATCGAGTGAGGGCAGCGATCCGGCACCGGCGCTTACCACATTGGCCTGCGCCTGATTGATGCGCTCGAGGGCCTGAAGGATATCAAGGTTCTGGGCCAGGCCCTGATCGATGTAGCCGTTCAGGCGGCGATCGTTAAATGCGGTCCACCAGGCGTTCTTGGCAACATCACCATTGCTGGTTTTCCTGCCCTCGGCAAACTTGGCGGGCAGGGCAACCTGCGGCGGCGTGTGGTCAGGTCCCACGACGCAGCCGGACAAAAGAAGCAAAACTAGAGGAGCGGCTACACGGATGGATGTCATGATTTGGTCCCAAAGGCTTACTGATGGCTTCGCGTCTACGAAGCATCTAACAACGGCCGCCGACTCAGACGCCAGCAGCGAGCGCTAGCAATCCGTTAACAGATTCACACTGTCTTCTCTTTTTTTTCACGGTTTGATAACCGCCGAATTACAACAAAGAAGGACGGAACGAAGAAAATTCCGAGCAGTGTTGCAGAAAGCATACCACCCAGCACCCCAACGCCGATTGCATTCTGCGCCGCCGAGCCCGCACCGGTCGCAACCGCCAGCGGAACGACACCCAAAATGAAGGCGAGAGAGGTCATGATAATGGGTCGCAGACGCAGCCTTGCCGCTTCGAGCGTCGCTTCTACGATGCCAAGGCCGTGCTCCTGCCTTTCCTTGGCAAACTCCACGATCAGGATGGCGTTCTTGGCCGCAAGCCCGATGGTGGTGAGAAGGCCGACCTTGAAGTAAACGTCGTTTGACTGTCCCATCAGGGTTGCCGCAGCCACTGCGCCCAGCACGCCGACCGGCACCGCCATGATGACGGAGAGGGGGATGGACCAGCTTTCATAAAGAGCCGACAGGCACAGGAAGACGATCAGCACCGAAAGCGCGTAGAGCAGCGGTGCCTGCGAGCCCGAAAGCCTTTCCTGATACGAGATCCCCTGCCAGGCAACGGTGTAGCCGCCACCCATGGCCGAGACCAGGCTTTCGGCCTCGTTCATGGCGTCGCCCGAGCTGACGCCCGCTGCCGCAGACCCTTCAAGCGAATAGGCGGTGACGGCGTTGAAGGCCGACAGCGATGGCAACCCGTTCACCCACTTCGTATCGACGAATGAGGAGAAGGGGACCATTTCATTGCTGGCGTTGCGCGCGTTCCAGTACTTCAGATCCTCGGCCTGCATGCGGTAGGGCGCATCGGCCTGAACGTAGACCCTCTTGATCTTGTTGTTGAGGGTGAAGTCGTTGACCCGGCTGCCGGCGAAGATCGTCGTCAGCATGGAGTTGGCGTCGGCGATCCCGACACCCATGGCACTCAGCTTTTCCTGGTCGAGGATAAGCTTGACCTGGCTTTCCTCGTCGCGGTCATTGGCACGCATGGCGGTGATCTTGCCGCTGCTGTTGGCGGTCTGAATCAGCTGCTTGGCAGCAGCGGCGAGCGCGTCGGCACCGCGGTTGCCGGTATCGACGAGATACATGGAGAAGCCGCTGGAATTGCCCATGCCCTGGATAGCAGGGGGCAGGATCGGGAAGACCTGCGCTTCGCGGATGGTGAAGAAGTAGCCCATGGCGCGCTTGACGATCGATGCCGCCGCGAGTTTGTCATCGCTGCGTTCATCGAAGGGCTTGAGGCTTGCAAAGACCAGGGCGTTGTTCTGGCCCTGGCCGGTAAAGCTGAAGCCGTTCACCGAAAAGACCGAATCGACGCCGTCCTTTTCCTTGTCGAGATAATAGTTCTCGACCTTCTTGATCACCTCGGCCGTCTGGGTGGCCGTCGCGCCGTTCGGCAGCTGGATGATGGTCATCAAAGCGCCCTGATCCTCCTGGGGGAGGAAGGAAGAGGGGAGCCGCAGGAAGAACCAGGCGCAGCCACCGACGACGACCGCAAACAGAAGCATGACCCGGAGGGGTCGATTGAGCAGGTAGCCGATCGTTCCGACATAGCCATTGGTCGTCTTGTCGAAGCCGCGGTTGAACCAGGCGCCGATCCCCTTGGTCTTCTTGTGATGGTCGATTGGCTTCAGGATGGTGGCGCAGAGCGCCGGGGTCAGCACGAGGGCGACCAGCGCCGAAAGCAGCATGGCGGACACGATGGTAATCGAAAACTGGCGGTAGATAATGCCGGTCGAGCCACCGAAGAACGCCATGGGAATAAAGACGGCGGTGAGGACGAGGGCAATGCCGACGATTGCGCCGGTGATTTCCCCCATCGATTTTTCCGTTGCCTCGAGCGGCGCCAATCCCTCCTCGGCCATGATGCGCTCGACGTTTTCCACGACGACGATGGCGTCGTCGACGAGAAGGCCGATCGCCAGCACCATCGCGAACATGGTCAGCGTGTTGATGGAATAGCCGGTCATCGCCAATATCCCGAAGGTTCCGAGCAGGACCACCGGAACTGCGATCATCGGGATCAGGGTTGCGCGCAGGTTCTGCAGGAAGACGAGCAGAACGACGAAGACGAGGACGATCGCCTCGATCAGCGTGTGGATGACCTTCTCGATGGAAAGTGACACGAAAGGGGTCGTATCATAGGGGTAGATGATCTTGACGTTTTCCGGCAGGCTCGGTGCGATCTGCGCAAGCTTGCCCTTGACGACGGAGGCCGTGTCCAGGGCATTGGCGCCGGTCGCGAGGTTGACGGCGAAGCCGGAGGCGGGCTGGCGATTCGAGCGCGATGTGGTGGTGTAGGCTTCAAGGCCGATTTCCACCCGGGCGACGTCGCTGAGGCGCACGTTGGCGCCGCTGGTGTTGACCTTGAGGATGATGCGCTCGAAATCCGAAACCGTGGTCAGCTGGCTCTGCGCCGTCATGGTGACGTTGAGCTGCTGCCCCTCGACGGACGGCAGTCCGCCGACAGAACCGACGGAGACCTGGGTGTTCTGGGCTTCGATGGCCGAGGTCACGTCCGCCGGCGTCAGCTGGAACTTCTTCAGCTTGAACGGATCGAGCCAGATGCGCATGGCGTAGGCGGACCCGAAGGAGTTGATGCTGCCGACCCCTTCGAGCCGCTTGACCTGGTCTTCGATCTGGGTGGAAAAGATGTCGCCAAGATCGGCCGAGGAGCGCTTTCCGTCGCTCGATACGAGCGCGCCCACGAGCAGGATGCTGGACGTCGATTTGGTCACTTCGACGCCGAGGTCCTGGACGATGGCGGGCAATTGCGAGGTCACGAGCTGCAGCTTGTTCTGCACCTGCACCTGCGCGATATCCGCATCGACGCTGTTGTCGAAGGTCAGCGTCACCGTCACCTGGCCGGTCGTGGAGGAGGACGTCATATAGGTGAGGCCGTCGAGACCGGTCATGCCGTCCTCGATGATCTGCGTGACGGTCTTTCGCACCGTGTCGGCGCTGGCGCCCGTGTAGCTGGCGCTGATGCGCACGGTCGGCGGGGCGACTTCAGGATATTGCGAGATCGACAGCGTGTTGATCGCCAGAACGCCGCCAAGCATGATGACGATGGCAATGACCCAGGCGAAGATCGGCCGCCGGATAAAGAATTTGGACATGGTTTAGATCCTGATCACGATGTTGCCGGGCATGTCATGGAACATCATGATTTCGGCGCCGGGGCACTGGCGTTGGCATCTGCGGGCTTCTCGACGACAAAGCCCTTGTCGTCGACGTCCGCTGCGACCGGCTTCACAGTCGCGCCTTCGGTGATCCCCTGGAAGCCGTCCAGGATCAGCTTGTCGCCATCGGCGACATCGTCGGTGACGAGCCAGTTGTTTCCCGAAAGGCTGCTGGACCGGAATGTCCGGGTTTCGACCTTGTTGTCGGCGGTGACGAATTTCGCGGTCAGATCGCCGTTGGCGTTGCGGCTGGCGGCGCGCTGCGGAATGAGGTAGCCGCTTTCCTTGCCGACCGTGATCGTGGCGCGAACATACATGCCGGGCAGGATCGTGTTTTTGGGGTTGTCGAACAGGGTGCGAATCGAGACCGTGCCCGTTGTCGTGCTGACGGCCATCTCCGACATGTCGAGCTTGCCGCTCTCCGGATATTCAGAGCCATCCTCCAGCGCGAGGTGAATATCGGTGCCCTCGCCCTTTTCCCGTTCCGACAGGGTTCCCGAAGCAATCGCCTTCTGCAGGCGCAGCAGGTTGACGCTCGATTCATTGAGCTGGATGTAGATCGGGTTGATCTGCCGCAACGTCATCAGCGAATCCGCCTGGCTGGCGGTCACGACGTTGCCGACCGAAAAGGCCGTTGCCGAGGTGACGCCGTCGAAGGGCGCGCGCACTTCCGTCAACCCGACATTGATCTGCGAGGTCTGCAGCGCCGCCTTCGCTTGCGAGACGGAGGCCTTTGCCTGCAGCAGCGTCGTCTGGGCGTCCTCGTATTCCTTTTGGGATGCGCCGCTATTGGCCAGGCGCTGGTAGCGCTGCAGGTTGGCTTCGGCCGCCGGTACGCTCACCTGGGCCTTTTCCAGTTCCGCCTGCGCTTCGGCCAAGGAGGCGAGATAGGTCTCGTCGTCGATCTTGTAGAGGAGGTCGC
>Ga0065165_1002520_pt1 | contig 15255 bp, 20 predicted proteins | sample AraplaMF_Cvi_mMF_FD_63813 | JGI IMG/M metagenome (GOLD analysis project Ga0065165, IMG submission 63813) | Arabidopsis root microbial communities from the University of North Carolina, USA - plate scrape MF_Cvi_mMF (version 2) (version 3) | ecosystem: Host-associated > Plants > Roots >...
GAGGCCACGGCCAGACACAGGCTCTGCTCGACATCTACCTGTCGCGCAACAGCAACTGGTGGCCGGGCCGGAAAGAGGAACTCGCTTTCGTTGCCGGCGACCGTAGCCTCAACGGCACGTTTACGCTCTGGAGCATCCTCAAGAACCTCAGCATCGCCTCGCTCGGCGGACTGTCCTCCCGCAGCCTCGTCGACCGCAGCCGCGAGGCAGGTCTTGGCGAGACCTGGAAGAAGAGGATCGAGATCCGCACTCCCGATATGGACAACCGCATCCTGTCCCTGTCCGGCGGCAACCAGCAGAAGGTGCTGTTTGCCCGCGCTTTGGCGACGGCGGCAAGGACAGTCCTGATGGACGACCCCATGCGCGGCGTCGATGTCGGCACCAAGCAGGAGGTCTACGACATCCTGCGCAGCGAAGCGGCGGCCGGGCGAACCTTCGTCTGGTACTCCACCGAAATGGACGAGATCCGCCTCTGCGACCGGGTCTACGTCTTTCGCGAAGGCGCCATCGTCGCCGAACTCGTCGGCGACCAGATCACCGAACAGAACGTGCTCGCTTCCTCGTTTACCGCGGGAGAAGCCGCATGAAGCTGTCCTCCGCCACGGTCCGGCTGATCATTCCAGCCGCATCGCTTGCCCTGCTTCTGGTCGCTGTCTTCTACATGCAGCCGCGCGCCATGAGCTACACCGGCCTCAACCTCCTCTTCAACCTTGCCGTTCCGATCGCCTTGGCGACGATCGCGCAGATGCTGATCATGGCCGTCAACGACCTCGACTTGTCGATGGGCACCTTCGTCAGTTTCTGTGCCTGCGTCGCGGCGACCTTCCTGCAGACATCGCCGGCTATCGGCATCCTGATCTTTCTCGGAGCGATCGCGGTCTATGCGGCGATCGGCGTCGTCATCCATGTCCGCGAGCTTCCCTCCATCGTGGTGACGCTCGGCATGAGCTTCGTCTGGGGTGGGCTCGCGGTGCTGTTGCTGCCTTCGCCGGGCGGCGTCGCGCCGGGCTGGGTGCGCTGGCTGATGACCGCCAAGCCGCCCGTGGTCCCCGTTGCCATCGTCGCCAGCATCCTCATCGCCGCTATTACCCACTTCGTCGTCATGCGCTCGTCCTTTGGCGTGGCGATCCGTGGCGTCGGCGGCAATCACCGCTCGGTCGAACGCGCCGGCTGGTCGGTCATCCGCCTGCGCGCCGCCACCTACGCGCTGGCGGGCGTCTTCGCCGTCCTCTCCGGGGTTGCGCTCGTCGGCCTCACCACTTCCGCCGATGCCAACATCGCGTTGCGATACACGCTGCTATCGATCGCCGGGGTCATCCTAGGCGGCGGCGAGTTCGTCGGCGGCAAAGTGTCGCCGATCGGTGCGGTGATCGGGGCGCTGACGTTGACGCTCGCCGGCTCCTTCCTGTCCTTCATGCGGATCTCGCCGGACTGGCAGATCGGCGCTCAGGGCGCCATCCTCGTGGTCGTGCTGGCGCTCCGCCTCGCGCTGAACCGCCTTGAAACGCGGGAGAAGACCCGATGAACGCCTCCCGCCTCCTGCTTGCAAAGCCGTGGATCTGGTCGTTTGCCGCGACCGCCATCGTCTGGCTCGTCACGATCCTCTTCACCGGCGTAGCAAGCAGCCTCGGCCTCAGCCAGGCCGCGCTGACGTTCGCCGCCTTCTCCGTCATCGTCGGCATCGGCCAGATGTTCGTCATCACGCTCGGTCCGGGCAATATCGATCTGTCCGTACCCTCCACCATGACGCTGTCGGGTACGCTCGCGCTGAAGCTGATGGACGTGCAGGACGGCATGATCCTGTTCGGCCTTGCCCTCTCAGTGCTGATCGGCTTTCTGGTCGGCATCGGCAATTACGCGCTGATCAAGCTCCTGCGCATTCCGCCGATCATCGCAACGCTCTCCATGAGCTTCGTCGTCCAGTCCACGGCCATCTGGTCGAACCGCGGCCTGCGCATCAAGCCGCCGCAAAGCCTGGCCGAATTCACCACCTCCAGCCTCGGGGGCATTCCAAATATCGCGCTCGTTGCGCTGGCACTGTCGCTGATCGCCTGGGTGCTTCTCGAGAAATCCATCTACGGCCGCTGGATCTCGGCGATCGGCCAGAGCACCTTTGCGGCACGCATGACCGGCATTCCGGTCGATGGCACACGCTTCGTCACCTACATCCTGTGCGCCGTGCTCGCCTCGGTTGCCGGATACCTGCTGGCGAGCTTTTCCGGCGGCGCCGCACTCAACATGGGGGCAGAATATCTTCTCATGTCGATCGCGGTCGTGGTCATCGGCGGCACGGCGGTGGCCGGCGGCAATTCCAACATCCCGGGCATCTGGGGCGCCTCGCTCTTCATGTTCCTGGTCGTCTCCATGCTCAACACCTATGGCTTCGGCGCCGGCTTCCGCCTCATCCTGACCGGCCTCATCATCATTGCTGTCATCCTGCTCGCGGGCGGCCGGCAATCCGCGCGCTAACGAACAATCCGGACGCACCCCATGCCGCAGACCGCTTCAATCTTCGAAATTCATGACGACCGCTTCCGGCACCTGATTGTCGGCAGCGCCGGTCTCGACGAACTCTACGGCGAGTGCCGATGGGCCGAAGGTCCGGTCTGGTTCGCCGACCTCAACTGCCTGGTCTGGAGCGACATCCCCAACCAGCGCATGCTGCGCTGGGCGGATGGGACGGTGTCCGTCTTCCGCGAGCCCTCCAATTTCGTCAACGGCAATACCCGCGACCGGCAAGGCCGCCTCGTCTCCTGCGAGCACGGCGGGCGGCGCGTAACCCGGACGGAGATCGATGGCTCGATCACGGTCCTTGCCGACAGTTACGAAGGAAAAAGGCTGAATTCACCAAATGATGTCGTGGTTCGGTCAGACGGCAGCGTCTGGTTTACCGACCCCACCTACGGCATCAAGTCCGATTATGAAGGCTACCGGGCCGAACCGGAACAGGCGACCCGCAACGTCTACCGCCTCGACCCGCAGACAGGCGTTCTTGCAGCCGTGGTCACCGATTTCGGACAGCCCAACGGGCTCGCCTTCTCGCCGGACGAAACCAGGATCTACGTGGCCGACAGCGCCTCCAGCCACGACATCTCCGCGCCCCGTCACATCCGCGTCTTCGATATCATCGAGGGCACCAGGCTATCGGGCGGCCGCGAGTTCTGCAGCCTGGACAACGGGCTTCCTGACGGGTTCCGGGTCGACATTGCCGGGAATATCTGGACGAGCGCCGGTGACGGGGTCCACTGCTTTGCACCGGATGGCACACTGCTCGGCAAGATCCTGGTGCCGCAAACGGTGGCCAACCTCACCTTTGGCGGCCCGCGCCGAAACCGCCTCTTCATCACCGCGACGAGATCGCTCTACTCGGTCTACCTCGCAACGACAGGCGCCGCTCTGGGCTGAGCAGCGCCTGCACTAGGAGTATTGTTAAAGGTAGCAGCGGACGGGATGACGTCCGGTCGGACGATGTTGACGAGCAGTCGTCAGTGAACGGTCGTCGCGGCAGATTTTCTGCTCCGCATCCTGAACTGCTCGATCATCACCATGCCCTGCTGCAGCAGAAGCTCTGCTGCCATCAGCTCGCGATGTGACAGCTCTTCGGTACTGGAACGGATCATGCGGGCCAAGCTGTGGGAGTTTGACGCAAAACTCTCGTCCCCGTTCTCACGGGCCTCCTCTGCGCTGAGGTCGAGGGTATCTGCAACCGCGGCCAAGAGTTCACGGCGTTCGCGCACGGACATTTCTCCGATGGTTTTCGGCTCTGTCATTTTTTTCTCAAATGTTGGGAGTGCGCGTGAATGACGCGGCATCTCCAGGCGGGAGTTCACGCGGCATCCACCGGTGAAAAAATGAAAAGGCTAGTGCCGGGGTTTGCCCCGGATAAGGCTGCCTGGACGCGAAAAGCGACAAAAAAGCGACGCGGCTGACCGCTGTGCCCGCTACGTCCGATTATAACGTTTACCGCGATCCGCGAAAACTGCCTTCATTCATTTCGGCCGGATCGTACGTCAGAGGATTATCGTCCTCGGGTGCCTTGGTTCCCGGTGGCAGCCTGTGAACGGTCGCATCTTCCGATCCCGTCACGACGGTCGGTTTGGCACTTGCGACACCCGAAGCTTTCGGATCGGCTTCGGACTTTGCGAACTGGCCCTTGGCGTCCTGCTCAACGACGGATTTGGAATTTGTCATTTTCGGCTCCATTGGCTATCGGACACCAACACGTCACGCCGGGCTTGGTTCCAGATCCACGCCAAACCATCGCGCGCAAAAAAGGTCCGACCAGTGTCCCTGGGCGGAACCTTCCGGCCGTCCAACAGTTCCGCTCCATTCGCGGAAAGCTTCGTACGATCTGGACGAGGGTCAGACCCCTTTCTCGGGATTGGCCTGATCGAATTGGACTTTGCGTTTGCGCCCCGGCTCGTGAACAGGATGGACGGTATGAAAAATATCCATGATTGGCTGGCCGAAAGGGTCGGCGAGGACTGGCTTGGACTTGGAACCGGTGACCCGACGGAATTCGGCATGCTCGCGGGCGTGCTCCGTGCGGAGGCCGAAGCGGTCGGCTATGGCGCCCAGCAACTCGAATCCGTTTGCAGTGGTGACATCTCGGACTATCTGATGAAGCGCATGTCGCCGGACGCCTTTACGAGCCTTCACTGAGCGGAGCTCGGTCCGTATCGCCGTTCTGGAAGGTCCGGCGATTGCCGTCGCCTTCCGGCAAATCGAAATCCTTGACCGGGCCATCGACAACATCGCTGACGTCGGCAGCCGGGCTGGCGACGTCATTCTGGTAGCGTTTCACCTGCGGCTTGGTGTCTTTGCTCTGGTCGGTCATGTCTGCGCTCCTGAGGCCTGCAGCGTCAACGACCGCCGGACCCCTAAGTTCCTGGAGCACAACATTCACTCCCCGGCGACCGCACGCCGTACCTTGCCGCGATAGCCGCTGATCTCCTCGCCGGCATTGGATGCAAAGCGCAGGTTCCAGATCGTCGCCGTCAGCGAAATCACCGCAACCACGATGAAGGCGCTCGAGAAATCTCCAAGCGCCGGCTCGCTATTGCCGCTGGCTGCCATCGAGGTATGAAGCGCCAGTGCCCCGATGCAGATCCCGAGCGACAGCATCAGCTGCTGGAACGTCGTGTAAAAGCTCGTGGCCGCGCTCATCTTGTCCTGGCTGATCTCGTCATAGGCGATTGTGTTGTAGGCGGTGAACTGGAAGGACATGAAGAACGCGCTCAGCACCAGCACGACGAAGATCACCCATATCGGCCAGTCCGGCCGGAAGGCGGCGCAAAGGCCGTAGCCCACCGTGCCGATAATGCCGTTGGCAACGAGGCTGGTGCGAAATCCGATCCGCCGGAACACCGCCCTCGCAAGCGGCTTCATTGCCATCGCCCCGAGCGCCGTCGAGATGACGATCTGCCCCGCGGCAGCGGCGGAAAGCCCGAATCCCACCTGGAACAGCAGCGGCAGAAGGAAGGGCTGGGCACCCTGGGTGATGCGTGTCAGCGACCCTGCGATCACCGACGTGCCGAAGCTCGGGATCTTCATCAGCGAAAAGTCCATGATCGGCGATGGATGGCTGCGGGCATGCTTCAGATAGGCAATGCCGAACAGGAGCCCGACGGCGATGAGGAAGATCGCCGCTGCCCCCTGCCCTTCGTGGCTCGAAAGTTCGAAGCCGAACAAAAGCGAGCCGAGCGACACGCCCGACAGTATAAAACCGACGGTATCGAAGGGACCGCTCGGCTTGCCCTTCACCTCGTCGATGTAGATCGACACGAAGATCATGCCGATAATGCCGATCGGAACGTTGATGTAGAAGATCCAGCGCCAGTCCAGATAGGTGACGATGAAGCCTCCAAGGGGCGGGCCGACGATCGGCCCGATCAGCGCTGGAATGAGCAGCCAGGACATGGCGCTCACCATGTCCTTGCGCGCCACGCTACGCATCAGCACCAGCCGGCCGACGGGCATCATCATTGCGCCGCCAATGCCCTGCACGAGCCGCGCCAGCACCAGAAGTGTCAGCGTCGGCGCGATGGCGCAAAGGATAGAGCCGACGACGAAGACCAGGATGGCGGCGCGGAACACGGTTCGCGAGCCGAAGCGATCGGCCATCTTGCCACTGGCGGGAATAAAGATGGCGAGGCTGAGCAGGTAGGACGTCAATGCGATCGACATGGCCGGCGCATCGACGCCAAAATCGCGCGCCATGGTCGGCAAGGCGGTAGCCAGCACCGTCGCGTCGATGTTCTCCATCAGCATGGCGCTGGCAACAATCAGGGCAATGACTCGGAAATTGGCAACGGCTCGCCCCGCCAGGGGCGTATCACAGGTCTGATCCGACATCGTCCGGATTTACTCGCAATGCCACGGCTGCCAAATCGAGCTGACCGCGATTCTGATATGGCTTAGGGCCATCGGGGGGATGCAAAAAGGTATACGCCCCAGATCGTGGCAGCGCTATGGCCATGTCGAATTTCTCATTGTTTTCTGTGGTGGTGTCCTGTCAGCCCCTGCCACAACAGACAAATATGCATACCTGGACGGCTCGTCGCCCCGTCCAAGCCGCGGCGCGATGCGGCAGATCTGCATCACTGCGCATCTTCGCGCCGCCTTCAGGCGGCTTGGCAAATCGCAAGATTAGCACCCCGTGCTATAGGGACAGCCCTTATGATTCGGAGAATGCCAATGTCGATCGAAACGCGCCGCCGCATTGCTGATGAGGTTATGGGGCGGATGCGCGGCAGGGGCTTTCCGGTCGACGAGGATGGCGACTTCACGCAGCTGATCGGCCGCTGGGTGGACGGCGAAATCCCCATGTCGGAGTGCCACCGGCACTATCTGGCGCGCCTGCGCGAACGTCGGCAGCAGAGCCTTGCGACGGAAACAGCGATCCCGACGCCGGTGTATTTCACCCCGGACATGGACGTCCGCGCCGACCTCTAGAATGGTTTCACATAGCCGGTTGCGGCCGCCTCAGAGCAGTGGCGCGACGCCCGCCAGGCCTGCGACGCTCATCTCGCAGGTGAACACCTGGCCCGAAAGCGGATGCTTTTCCCGCGCCTCCGGCTCCATCCCGTCATAGGCCGTGGTGATGTAGAGGGTGCGCAGATCCTCGCCGCCAAAGCAGCAGCTCGTCACATTGGGAACGGGCAGCGTGATCTTCTCGACCAGCGCGCCGCGCGGCGAATAGACGGCGACCCCCGAACCACCGTAGAGAGCGGCGAGTACCCGCCCCTTCGAATCCGAGCACAGCCCATCCGGACTGCCGTCCTCGACCCGTGCAAAAGCGCGCTTGTTGGCGATTGCCCCGGTTTCGAGATTGTAGTCGTACTGCCAGATAATGTTGCGGCTGGTGTCTGCATGGTACATGACCTGGCCGTCCGGGCTCCAGGCCTTGCCGTTGGCATTGACGTAGCCGCCCTCGACTTCACGCAGCTCACCGCCGCTCATTCGGTAGAGCGCGCCGGTTTCCGAAGGCTCCTTTGCCGTGCAGATCGTGCCCACCCAGAGCCGGCCGCGCGGATCGCACTTGCCGTCATTGAGGCGATGCCCAGCCGGCAAATCGAGCCGCGCCACTGGGACGACGCCCTCGTTCGGCGTGGTCTTGTAGACGCCGGCCTTGAGCCCGAGCAGCATTTGCTCGTCCGGCAGCGAAAATACGAAGCTCACGGGGCCGGAGGTCGGCAGCGTCCGGTGAGCGCCTGAAGCATCGACGATGTGCACGCTGTTGCCCTGGATATCGACCCAATAGATCGTACCGGTCCTGTGGTCGCAGAATATCCCCTCGCCGAGTTGGCACGGCGGCAGGGACGGGTTCAGCGGCTGGGCTGTTGTCATAAGTCAGTCCCTCGAATTCTATCAATTTCCTGAAGCGAGAAAATCGCGTGCAGCAGCGCGAGGTGGCTTATCCCCTGAGGCATGTTGCCGAGCCCCGCGCCGGTCGCCGGATCTGTGATCTCCGTCAGCAGCCCGAAATTATTGCCGAGTTTTTCCAAAGGCTGCTCAAGAAGCACCGTAGCCTTATCTGGTTCGCCCAGAAAGGCATAGGCCCCTAAAGCCAGCAGGAGCACGCCATGAACGCACCCTCCAATGCAGCGTTCTGGCCTGGCGGTAGACGAGCGGGCCGACCGAAAGCGTCCGTTCGATCGCGTCACGGATGCGGCGCAGGCGATCCTCGTGCTTGAAGCCGAACCTGGTCGTGCGGCAGGCGCCCCGGGACTTCCGCCGAAAACCGTGCGACGGAGAACGACCAGCCCTCGCTTTGGTGGACCGTCGGCCTATCTCATCCCTGCGCCGCAAAACGGCCTGTCGAACGAGGGAGTGTCAGGATGAACGTCGACCAGTACATCGAAATATACCACCGGACGGGCGTGGACGGGCTGAACGACGCCATCGCAACGCTTGAGGGCGGGCATCGGGCTGACGTGCTGAAGTCGCTTCAGGCAAAGGGCTTCGAGATCCTGCAGCACGGCGGACGAGAAGGCGGTGCTGCAGGCATGGTGCTCCGCGGACCGGACGAAAAGCTCGGCCTTACCCGGTAACGCCAAACCACCCTTGGGGACGCTCCTCCCAGTCTTTGGCGTCGCCTCGGGTCAAAGGCCCATGCTATGGGAGAGGCCCGATTCTCATCTGGCCGCTTATGGAAACCCTCCTCTACCTTCCCGTCAAAGCCTTCCTCGAAAAGGCCGGCTATACCGTCAAGGGCGAGATCGGCGGCTGCGATGTCGTCGGCTTGAACGAAGGCGATCCGCCGCTGGTGGTGATCTGCGAGCTCAAGCTCACCTTCAACCTCGAGCTCATCCTTCAGGCTGTGGACCGTGCCGCAAGTTCCGATGAAGTCTGGATCGCAGCCCGCATTTCGGCCCGCGGCAAGGGCCGTGAGAGCGACAAGCGCTACCGCGACCTCTGCCGGCGGCTTGGCATCGGCATGCTCGGCGTGTCGGATCAGGGCGATGTGCAGGTCCTCGTCAGCTCAGCCTCGCCACTGCCGCGCAGCAACCCCAGGCGGCGCACCCGGCTTGTCAACGAGCACGCGAAGCGGCGCGGCGACCCGGCTCTCGGCGGATCCACCAAGGTACCGATCATGACGGCCTACCGGCAGCAGGCGATCGCCTGCGCCAGGGCACTGGCTGACGGGCCGCTCCGCCCCCGCGATCTGAAACAGGCGTCGCCGACGGCCGGGCGCATCATGCTCGACAACCATTACGGCTGGTTCGAACGGATCTCCAAGGGCCTCTATGGGTTAAGTCCGGCTGGCCGCGAGGCGGTCGCTCGATCGGTGGACGCCTAAGCCGAGCCGCGGTGGCGGTGGGCTGCAATGCCTGTGCGAAATCGGGACGGGTTAACCGGTCATTAACCCGAACGCATCATCGTCGGAAGGTTAGTCGCGTCTGTTGGAGTTTGTCATGCGTATCCGAGGCGGTATCGTTCTCTTGGTTATTCCCATCATGGCCATTCTCTTGTTCGGCGCATCGCTTGCCTGGGATCGCCTGGAAGTGATTGATCCGGTCCTCACCGGCTCGATCCACTGACGGCCACCGCAATGAATCGCCGAAGAAAAGGCCGCGGGCGGAACAGGCCGCCACTGCTTTCGTTAGGGTTGTGAACCGACGAAGGAACGGGCCATGATGAATTATTTGCCGATGATCGCGCTTGCGGTCGTGCTTGTAGGGGGGATCGGATTGACCGGCTGGTGGATCGTCCATGGCTGGAAAAGCAGCCGCCCGACGACCGAGCAGCTGCCACCCGAAGTCCCGACGCGCCGTTGGCTACGTCGCGAGGCGAAGAACGCTGCGGCTGCCGCTCGTCGCTCCTAGTCACACGCGCAAACCGCCGCGCGTCTAACGCCGCCCGCCTCCTGACGCTGTGCGCCGCGCAGGCGCGTCGATAACGTGGGCGGATGCTGAACCATCGCTGGTCCGGAACCGCCCGACCATCTGCGAAAGCTCGCCGGCCCGTTCGGCCAGTTGATGGCTTGCCGCATTCTGTTCCTCGACACTGGCCGCGTTCTGTTGCGTCCCTTGGTCGAGCTGGTTGACTGCCTGGTTGATCTCCTTGATCCCGACGGTTTGCTCGCGGCTCGCTTCGACGATCGCAACGACGTTCTGGTCGATCTCCTGCACGCGCGTGACAATCGCCTGCAGCGCCTTGCCGGTCCGATCCACGAGCTCGACCCCGGCCTTCACCTGGAGCGCCGACGTGCTGATCAGCTCCTTGATTTCCTTTGCCGCCCGTGCCGAGCGCTGGGCGAGCTCCCGCACCTCTTGTGCGACGACCGCAAACCCCTTGCCCGCTTCTCCGGCACGCGCCGCCTCGACACCGGCATTGAGCGCCAGAAGATTGGTCTGGAACGCGATCTCGTCGATCACGCTGATGATCGATGAGATCTCCGCCGACGATGCCTCGATCTGACCCATGGCCGAGACCGCATCGCGGACGACCTTGCCGGATTCCTCCGCAGAGGTCCGTGTTTCGCGCACCAGCGACCCCGCCTCGGCCGCACGCTTGCTGGAATCGTTGACGGTCTGGGTAATCTGTTCGAGCGCCGCGGCCGTCTGCTCCAAAGCGGCAGCCTGCTGCTCGGTCCGCTTGGCAATCGAGCCGGCGCTGTCGAGCATCTCGCTCGCCGTTGTCGCAATATCGCGCGAGGCCTGCGCAATGTCTACCACGACCCGGTCGAGCTTGGCGACAGCCGTATTGTAGTCGGTCCGGGTTGTCTCCATGGACGCATCCAGCGGCTGCGTCAACTGCGCGGTCAGATCCCCTTCGGAAAGCCGGCCGATCATCGTGCTGAGCGTGCCGATCGACTTCATCCGCTCCGTGACATCGGTCGCGAACTTGACCACACGGTAGACGACTCCTCGTGAACTATAGACGGGATTGTAGGTCGCCTGGATCCAGACCTCGCGGCCGTTCTTACCAACTCTTCTGTATGTGTCTGCAAAGAATTCACCGGCCCGCAAACGATCCCAGAATTTTATGTAGGCGTCAGAGTGCGCGAATTCAGGCTGGCAGAAAAGCGCGTGCTTCTTGCCGATGATTTCGCTGCGCTCGTACCCCATGGTCTGGCAGAATGCGAGATTGGCATCCGTTATGGAACCATCCGGCTCGAATTCAATAACCGCGACGGACCGCTCCAGCGCCCTCAGGATGTTCTGGTTGTGAAGGGCGGCGATCTTCGTTGCCGTAATATCCGCTGCGATTTTCACCACACCGGTCACCCGACCGCCCTGGATGATCGGGTCGTAGGAGGCTTCGATCCAGACGTCCTGTCCCGTTTTCGAAACGCGCCTGAACTGCCCGCGCTGTGGCTTTCCAGCGGCCAGATCCCGCCAGAAGTGCGCGTACTCAAGCGACTCTGTCACGGCGTTCTCGACAAACATCCGATGATGCTTGCCGACGATCTCGTCGATGGAATAGCCGAGCGCCTTGCAGAAATTCGCGTTAGCGCCCGCGACGATACCATCGGTCGAAAACCAGATGATCGCGTGCGAGTGCGAAATTGCGGTGTACTGCTGAACAATGCGATGGTTCGTAAACGGGAGTTTGAGCATGGGCGTTCCTCTTCGTTGCCTTATGCTCACCCTCCGACATTACCGATTGGTGATGTGCGGTCCGCAACAATTTGCTGATGTGAAGTGCTAGCATGGCTCGATTAGCCAAGCTTTTGCGGCCCGGATCCGGGTTCGAGGGCGGGCAGAACCCGTCTGGTCACAGGCCGAAGTCTACCGGACGATCACCGGCTGCTCTTGACCTCCGCGGATTTCTCGCCAAGTCTTGCCCTAATTCATTTGCCGTTCATGGGCGAATGATACAAGAGAACAAAAGGGAGGGCGTTCTATGCGAAAGTTGTTCGTCGCAATACTCTTGACTGGAGCGGCGCTTACTTCGGTAGCGTCAACCGCTTCGGCGCAGAGGTATCTTGACGACTATGAGGGCCGCGAAATCAACAGCGTCAAGGACTCGTTGCGTCGCCAGGGTTTTTCCGATGCTGGTCACGTCACCAAGCGTAGGGGAACCTTCGCCGTGATGTTCGATGGTCGGACCTGTATCCAGCTTCATGGCAGCCGCGGTGTGATTGACGAGATCGACGTCACCGATCCGCGCGACTGTGGTGTTCGGCCAAGGCCCTCGGGCCCAAGGCCATGGGGCCCGCCGCCCCCGCCGCCGTGGGGACCGCCACCGCCGCGTTACTGAGGCCAAGTTTTCAACGACCCGAATTCATCAGGATTCGGGTCGTTTGCTTTTGGGCCTGTACGCCCCCGGAACGCCGCGCACCAGTGCCTTCGCGTCAGCGCCGGCCCAAGTTTTTCTGTCATCGATTGGAAGGAAAATGGTAGCGGGAGAGGGACTCGAACCCCCGACACGCGGATTATGATTCCGCTGCTCTAACCACCTGAGCTACCCCGCCACGAGAGCCTGGACGCGATTTCGTCGTGCAGGTCCGTTTGGATGTGCGGCTTATAAAGGCCGTGTCACCGAAGTGTCAAGCAGGCAGCGGGAGAAAAACTGCCCTCGCGCGCGCCCTGCTCCAAAGCCCTGTTTCAGGCCGCCACCGGGGTCGAAAGCAGAGCCCGCAGAGAGGCTTCCGCATCGACTGCCCGTTCGGCGCGCAGGATGAAGCCGCCGCCGTAAACGCGCGCATCTGCGCCCTCGCCCGAGTAGAGCACGCAGGCCTGGCCGGGCGCAACGCCGGCCTCGCCGACCGACAGGTCGACATAGACACCATGCACATCGCTATGCAGCGTCACGGGCGTCGGCGGACGCGTCGAACGCACCTTCGCAAAGCAGGCAAAGCCGCCCGCCGTTTCGTCGGCAAGTGCACCGTCGCCGAGCCAGTTCATGTCGCGCAGGTAGACCCGGTGCGTCTCGAGCGCCTCCTTGGGTCCGACGATCACGCGGCGCGAGCGGGCATCCAGATAGACCACGTAGAGCGGTTCGCCGGTCGCGACGCCCAGTCCCTTGCGCTGCCCGATCGTGTAGCGGACGATCCCCTCATGACGGCCGAGCACACGGCCATCCATGTGCACGATGTCTCCGGCAAGGGCGGCATTCGGCTTTACCTTGGCGATGATGTCGGCATAGTTCCCGGCCGGCACGAAACAGATGTCCTGGCTGTCCGCCTTCTGGGCAACGACCAGTCCCATCTCCTCGGCAAGCCCCCTCACCTGCGCCTTCGACATGCCGCCCAGCGGAAAGCGCAGGTAGTCGATCTGCGCCTGGGTGGTTGCGAACAGGAACCAGCTCTGGTCGCGATCGGCATCGACCGGCCGATAAAGGGCACGGCGGCCGGGATTGTCGGCGCTTGGATTGGCAGACGAACGGATATAGTGGCCGGTGGCCAACGCATCGGCGCCGAGGTCCTTGGCCGTCGCCAGAAGATCGGCGAACTTGACCGTCTGGTTGCAGGCGACGCAGGGCACCGGCGTCTCGCCCATGGCGTAGGCTTCCGCGAAGGGATTGATCACGGTTTCCCGGAACCGGCGTTCGTAGTCGAGCACGTAATGCGGGATGCCGAGTGTTTCGCAGACCCGCCGCGCATCGTCGATATCTTGGCCGGCGCAGCACGAACCGGCGCGATGGACCGCCGCACCGTGGTCGTAGAGCTGTAGGGTGATGCCGAGCACATCGTAGCCCTGGCGTTTGAGGAGGCCTGCGACCACGGAAGAATCGACGCCGCCGGACATGGCAACGACGACGCGTGTGTCTTCTGGCCTCTTGTCAAAATCCAGGCTGTTCACGGGGTCTCTCTTTCGCTTGGTCCCGACCGCGGCATACGCCGGCCGGTTCATGAGCCGGGGCGGGATCGGCCGCCAGCCGGGCATTTCCAGCCGATATAGAAAGAAACGGCGGCCGGCGCAAGGAGCGGTCGGTTTCGACCGCACTCGCGGGCCTGTCTTCTCAGCGGTCGGCTCCCCGGTTCATGTCACGCACGACCCACTTGAAGAACCAGTAGATCACGAGGAAGAACATCATCAGAGGCAGCAGATTTTGGGCGGTGTCCATCGAGGTCTTCCAGCTTGCCTCCCGTGCCGGGCATAAAGTGATTCACCCTTATCTACAATATTGCATTCGAATTGACGAAATATCTAATAATATGCGGTCGACCCTGCTTCAGTTCTGCACCGCCGCATGGCGCAGGACTTCCGTCGCCACGGCGTCGTTCGCCGATGCCCCCGCTTCGGTGCGCACCCGCGGTAGGCTTGCGGGATACTGCCGCTGCACGAATTCGATGAGTTTCTCGCGGATCTCGCAGCGCAGGTCGAACACCCGCGGCGCGCTGGTGGCCGAGGCAAGGATCCGCACCTCCATCGTCGTCTCGCGGAAATCCGTCACCTGGACGGCCACCACCCGCTTGTCCCAAAGGGCCGAGCCGGCAGCGATCTCCTCCACCTTGCGGCGGATCGCGGGTATGGGCACGGAATAGTCGAGATAGATCATCACCGTGCCGATCAGCGACGCGCTCTCGCGGGTCCAGTTCTGGAACGGCTGCTCGATGAAATAGCTGAGCGGCAGGATCATCCGGCGCCAGTCCCACAGCTTCACCACCACATAGGTGGAGGTGATTTCCTCCACATTCCCCCACTCGCCCTCGACGATCAGCGCATCGTCGATGCGGATCGGCTGGGTGATGGCAAGCTGGATCCCGGCAAACACGTTCTTCAGCACCGGCTGCAGAGCAAGGCCGAGCACGATACCCGCGACGCCCGCCGACGCCAGGAGGCTGACGCCGTACTGCTGGACCGCCGGAAAGGTCAGCAGCATGATGGCGATGGTCACGCCGATGATCAGCACATGGGCAATGCGCTCGAGGATGCGCGACTGGGTGACATGCGTTCGCGCCAGAAGGTTGTCTTCCGCATCGAGCTTGAACCGCCTCAGATAGACCGTCATCCAGATGTGCAGCGTTGTCCGCGCGCCCCAGCCGACCACAAGGATAAATCCCAGGAGCAGGACGTGACGGATCACGCTTGCCTGGTCGGAGGTGAGCGGCGCAACCGACGCGCCGAACGACAGGGTCCAGGTCAGGATTGCAAGCCGGAGCGGCCGCCGGCCGCGCGAAACCAGGGAGCGCCAGAACAGGTCCCGCTTCTCCACCACCTTGGTAAAGAAGCGGAAGGCGGTCCGGTGAATGAGGAGGCCGATGAAGAAGGCGGCGGCCAAAACGCCGAGGCTGACCATCCAGGCTGGTAGCCAGGCCGTCTCGGCACGGAATTCGTCGATCAAGCGTGTCATGCCCCCTCA
>Ga0065165_1002521_pt1 | contig 15251 bp, 18 predicted proteins | sample AraplaMF_Cvi_mMF_FD_63813 | JGI IMG/M metagenome (GOLD analysis project Ga0065165, IMG submission 63813) | Arabidopsis root microbial communities from the University of North Carolina, USA - plate scrape MF_Cvi_mMF (version 2) (version 3) | ecosystem: Host-associated > Plants > Roots >...
ATCATCCAACGGGAGTGCGTCATGCAAAGTTCCGAATCCAAACGCCGCATCGCCGTGGTCACCGGCGGCAGCCGCGGGCTGGGTCGCAATACGGTGCTGCAACTCGCACGCCGCGGCGTGTCGAGCGTTTTCACTTATCGCTCCAACGAGATGGAAGCCAAGGCGGTCGTCGAGATGGCCGCGGCGGAAGGCGCCAAGGCCGTAGCGCTTCAACTCGACACCGGCGATACGGCCGCGTTTCCGGAGTTCACGCAGCGCTTGCGGGACGCCTTGCGGCAGTTGGGAGCCGAGAGCTTCGACTATCTCGTGCACAACGCCGGCACGTCGCACCACACGCCGATCGAGGACACCACGGAGGCTCAAGTCGATGCCCTTTACCAAGTGCACTTCAAGGGCGTGTTTTTCCTTACGCAGGCTCTGCTTCCCCTGCTGCGCGACGGTGGCCGCATCGTGACGGTGTCGAGCGGGCTCACGCGCGTGGCCATGCCCGGCAGCGCGCCTTACGCGGCGATGAAGGGTGCCGTCGAGGTGCTTACGCGTTATCTGGCGAAGGAACTCGGGCCGCGCGGCATCACGGCCAACTGCGTCGCGCCGGGCGCGGTGGAGACGGACTTCAGCGGCGGCATGGTGCGGGACAACCCCGAAGTGAATCGCCGGGTGGCCGAGTTCACCGCGCTCGGACGCGCCGGTGTGCCGGACGATATCGGGCCGATGATCGCGTCGCTGCTTTCGGACGACAACCGATGGGTCAACGGCCAGCGCATCGAGGTGTCGGGCGGCATGTTGCTCTAACCGGCCCAGGCTCCCGGGATCAGTCGCGCCAGGCGCGCGCCGCGCCGTCACGGGTGTCGGCGCGGCTCACGCACTGGCGCGCATCGAGGGACCACGATCCTCCGTTGTGGATACAAGCGTCCACGTCGGCCAGTTCCTGGGCCAGGCCACGCGGATCGGGCGCTTGCGGGTGGAACCGTTGGCAGGATGCAAGTGCGGCGATGGCCACGCCGAACACCGTGGTCATGCGCGCCATCCACCAGCGGCGGCTCTGCAAGCTGCCGAAGGGTATCGATCCGGTTCCAGCCAAGGCCTCACTCCCGTAACGAGGCAGGCCAGCCTAGGGAGTCGTGAGAACAACGGACATCGAATAATTCTGAAAACTGGCTCCGGCGGGTCCGCTGTGGGAACCACGTCACATTCGTGTCAGGCCTTGCGCACGCGCATCATCGTGATGATGCCGACGCCGACCAGGATGATGGCCATGCCGGCGAGATCGAACCCGCCGACGTGCTCGCCCGCGAGCGCCACGCCGAACAGCACGGCGACAGGCGGGTTCACATACGCGTAGCTGGTGGCTAGCGCGGGGCGTACCGTCTTCAGCACATAGAGATAGGCACTGAAGGCGACGATCGAGCCGAAGACCACCAGATAGGCGAGCGCCATGGTGGCGCCGGCTTCCGGGTGGGCCGGCACGCGTTCACCATGCAGCAGGGCGATGACGGCCAGCGATACGCTGGCGCAGAGCATCTGCGCGGCGGTATTCATCGGCCCCTTCGGCATGTCCTGGCGCTTCGACCACACCGACCCGAAGGCCCACGACATGGCGGCGACGATCAGCGCGATGGCCCCCAGCGGCGAGCCGGACAGGCCGGCACCGAGGTTCAGTACGGTCACGCCCACGAAGCCGAGCAGAAGTCCTGCCGTTTCACCGCGCGAGGGCCACTCTCCGTAAATGCCGCCGAAGACGGCAGCGAAGAGCGGCATGCTCGCCACCGCCACGGCGGCGATGCCGGAACTCACCGACTGTTCCGCGAAGCAGACGAGGCCATTGCCGCCCGCCAGGAGCAAGGTGCCCACGATGGCCGCGTTCTTCCACTGGCGCGCCGTGGGCAGGGCTTCGCCGCGCACTCGCAGCACGGCGAACAGGAGCACGCCGGCCACGGCGAAGCGGATGGCCGCGAGCATGAAGGGTGGATAGCTCACCAGCGCATAGCGGATGGCAAGGTAGGTGGAGCCCCAGATCACGTACAGCGCGAACAGCGACAGCGGCACCAGCCAGCGAGGATCGGCCACGACGGCGGCGGGAGCTTGGTTCGTACAGGCGGTGTCTGACATGGGGAAGATCCGGGGTCGTTCGCAGCGCGCGATGTGTTGCGAATCGTGCAAGATATCGCTGCCGGACCGCGGGCGGTAGCGAAACCTTTCGGGGTCAGGCTTGAGCCGGTTTCATGGCGCGCTCGGTGGCGAGCAACTGCTGCTTGATGTCCAGGCCCCAGCGCCAGCCGCCCAGGCTGCCGTCCTCACGGATGATGCGGTGGCAGGGCACCAGCAGGGCCAGCTTGTTGCTGCCGCAGGCCCGCCCGATGGCACGCGCGGCCTTCGGCACGCCGAGCTTCGCGGCCAGTTCGCCGTAGCTCAGGGTTTCGCCGCGGGGAATGCGGGTGAGGGCGTCCCATACTCGCCATTGGAAGGCCGTGGCGGCCACGTCCAGCGGTGGCATGGCCGGCGCATCACGATCGCTCCAGCCCAGCTCGCTGGCTACCCGACCGATCACCGCGTCCAGCCATTCCTCGCGGCCTTCGTCCACGCGCTCGCGCTGGGCCAGCGGAAATTCCGCCGCCAACCGGGCTTCCAGTTCGGCGTCGGTGTCGCCCAGGGTGACCGCGCAGATGCCCTTGGCGGTGGTGGCGACGAGCAGCCGGCCGAGTGGCGTGCCTGTGGTGGTGTAGCGAATGGAGGCGCCCGCGCCGCCGGCGCGGTAGCTGGCCGGTGTCATGCCGAGGCGGCGGTCGCTTTCCTCGTACACGCGACTGCCCGAGCCGAAGCCGGCTTCGTACACGGCGTCGGTAACGGCCGCGCCTTCGCGCAGCGCCTCACGCAATTGCCCGAAACGGCGGGCGCGGGCGTACTCGGCCGGGCTGACGCCGTACCGGCGGCGGAAGGCGCGTTGCAGGTGGGTGGGGCTCAGTCCCGCGATGGCCGCGAGGCTGTTGAGGTCGGTGGCGCCGTCGCCGCGTTCGAGGGCGGCACGCACGCGTTCAAGGGCGTCGTCGGCAACGGGCATGGCGCGGATCTGGGCATTCATGGTGGCCTCCTTCATGGAAGCCAGCGTAGGACGAGGCCAGCCCCGTCACCATCCGCTTCTTGCGGCGTCAGTGATGGACGGGCCGACCCTGGCGGATGACCACGAACTCGCCCTCGAGGACGTCCGGCTGTTTTGGCGTGGGGCGGGTGCCGCCGCCCGCCATGCGGGCACGGGAAAGCTTCCACTGGCGCACGGCGAGGAAAACCAGGCCGCCCGCGAACAGCACGCCGAGCACGACCACGCCAAAAACGAGCAGCACGCCGACCACGGCAAGGCCGAGCACCAGCGACAGGGCGCGGACGAGGGGATTGCGCGAACGGCGAATGGGCGGGAAGACGAGACGCATTGGTTAAAAATCCGTATATGGCACAATGACATGCATGTGAGCCCCTGTACCTTGGGGCATCCCGCCCCCATAGACAAGTGCCATGACGACTACCGCCCAAGCGACCCCTCTCTGCCAGCTGGCGGATATTCCCGATGGCAGCGCCATCGAAGTCGAGGCCTCGGTGAATGGGGAGATGGAGTCCCTGATGGTGTATCGCCACGGGGCCGAGGCCAGGGCCTATCTCAATGTATGCCCCCACGCGGGGCGCCGCCTGGACTACGTGCCGGGCAAGTTCCTGGTCCGCGGCGGGCAGATCATCTGCGCCGCCCACGGCGCCACCTTCACCGCCGACACCGGCGACTGCACCGCCGGCCCCTGTCGGGGCGACCGCTTGAGGGCGGTGCCCGTCAGCGTGATCGATGGAGCGGTTCGGCTCGCTGACGCTTGAGTCGCTGGGCTCCTGCCTGCGCAGGAGCGACGAGTTGAAGCACCCCGCATCGCCGTCGCCCCTGCGAAGGCAGGGGCCCAGCGCCTTTCGCCGGCACCTCACCGATACATCAGGTTGATCGTAACCAGCGTCAGCACGAGGACCAGAAGGGTCAGCGGCACACCCACGCGCAGGAAGTCCTTCGAGCGATAGCCGCCGGGGCCGGCCACCATCATCAGCGCCGGATGCCCCGACGACAGCAGGAACGTGTTCGACGAGGACACGGCCACGATCAGCGCATAGGCCGAGGGATTGCCGCCCGTGGTGACGGCCACGCTGATGGCGATGGGCACCATCATCACCGTGGCGCCCACGTTCGACATGACCTGCGAGAACAGCAGCGTGAGCACGGCGATGGACAGCTGCAGCGTCCACTGCGGCGCATGGCCGAGAATCTGCAGCACCTCCTGCGCGATCCACGACGCGGTGCCCGTGGCATCCATCGACCAGCCCAGCGGGATCAGGCAGGCGGTGACGAAGATGGTCTTCCAGTTGATGGCCTTGTAGGCCTCGTCCATGTTCAGCACGCCGGTGAGTAGCATGCCCACGGCGCCGGTCATCATCGCCACCGACAGGTCGAGGTGGGTGAACAGGGCGAGGCACTTCGCCAGCACGAAGAAGCCCACCGCCTGCCAGATCTTGCCGGGGCGCTGTTCTTCCTTCGGAATGTCGGTCACCACGACGATGTCGCGGTCTTCCTCCGCCAGCATGAGGTCGCGCCACTTGCTATGCAGCACCAGCGTGTCGCCGGCGCGCAGGGTCACGGAGCGCACATCCTCGCGGAACACCTCGTCGCCGCGGTTCACCGCCAGCACGGAAATGCCGAAGCGCTTGCGCAGGCGCAGATCGCCCACGCTCTGCTTGATGAAGCGCGAGCTGGGCGGCACCACCGCCTCGGAAATACCCGCGCGCGTGGTGTTGAACTGTTCGCCCAGCTGGCGCATGCGCATCGACACGCGGCACAGCTGGTTGTTCGCGAACGACATGATGGCGTCGCGCGGAGCGAGCACGCCCAGCACGGTACCCACCCAGATCATCTGGTCCGACGGCGGAGCCACGCGGCTCTCGTTGCCGTTCTTGATGGCCAGGATCAGTGGGGCGCCGTGCAGCTGCTCCACCTCGCCGATGCTCATGCCCACCAGGGGACTCTCGGCGGTGACCGTCAGCTCGGCCGTCTCGCCGGCGATGCCGTAAGTGTCGGCGAAGTAGCTTTCCGTACGACCGGGGGTGACCTTCAGGCGATCGTCTTCGCGCTCCGGCAGCAGCTTGCGGGTGAACAGGTAGAAGAACAGCACGCCGGCACCCGCCAGCACGAGTCCCACCGGCGTGACGCTGAAGAGCCCGAATTTCGGGATGGTGTGGGCGCCGGGCGGGAGGTTGCTGTTCGCGCTGGCGATCAGGTCGTTGAGCACGATGAGCGGCGAGTTCGCGATCAGCGTGGTGTTCGTGGCCGTGAGGATGCAGAAGGCCATGGGCAGCAGCAGCCGCGACATCGGCACGCCGGTGCGCGCGGACAGGCGGCTGGTCACGGGGATCATCAGCGCGGCCAGGGCCTGGCTGGGGATCACGGCGCTGAAGAGGCTGGTGACGCTGTTCACCACCACGCCCAGGCGCGATTCCACGCCGCGGGCCATGCGCATGACGAAGGCCGCGGTGAGGTTCAGCACGCCGGCGCGGTCGAGCCCCGCGCCCATGATCATGATGGCGATGATCGCGATGACGGCGTTACCGGCGAAGCCGTTGAACACCTGGTCGCCGGGGATCAGCCCGGTGAGCCCGATGGTGACCACCACGAGCAGGGCCACCAGGTCGGCCCGAATCCACTCCAGAACGAGCATGAGCATGGTGAAGCCCACCAGGCCCAGCACGAGGATCATTTCGGGAGTGAGTGTGAGTGCCACTAGCCGGCTATCCGGATCCGGTCGGTTGGAACGTGCGGTGGCATGGTCTTGCCAGGCTGTGGTGTTGCCGCCGGAGTATACGCGCTGGGCGTGGACTGCGGCTGAAGCAGCAGATTGTGGGAGCCGGCTACGCCGGCGATCCCCGCGGCAGCGGGCACGCGCGCCGCGAGCACCGTATCGCCGCTGAAGCGGCTCCCACAGTGCCCGTCCGCGGGCCCGCTATCAGCCTTCTACACGCTCGTACAGGAAATCCCACACCCCATGCCCAAGCCGTGTGCCCCGACGCTCGAAGTGGGTTTCGATGCGCCACGCGGGACGCTCAGCGGATTCGCCCGGCCCGACGCGATTCCGCCAGCCCGGCGCCGCTTCCATCGTCTCGCGCATGTGCTCGGCGTAGGCTTCCCAATCGGTGGCCAGGTGCAGCAGGCCACCGGGCGCCATGCGCGAGGCGAGCAGTTCCACGAACGCGGGCTGCACCAGGCGGCGTTTGTTGTGGCGCTTCTTGTGCCACGGATCCGGGAACCAGATGCGCACTTCGGAGAGGCTGCCCGGCGGAATCTCGTGCTCCAGCACTTCCACCGCGTCGTGCTTGTACAGCCGCACGTTGCCTGCGTCACGCGCGGCGAGGGCATTCATGAGGCGCCCCACGCCCGGCCCGTGCACTTCCACGCCGATGTAATCGCGGGCGAGGTCGTGCTCGCTGGCCCAGGCCAGTGCCTCGCCATTGCCGAAGCCGATTTCGAGCACGCGCGGCGCGCTGCGTCCGAACGTGGCATCGAAATCGCGCTGCTTGCCGGTGTAGTCGAGCCCGAAGCGCGCCCAGTGCTCGTCGAAGGCGCGCTGCTGGGCCGGCGTCATGCGACCCTCGCGCAGCACGAAGCTGCGGATGCGGCGATGGAACGGCGCGTCGCCCTGGGTGTCGTCGTCGTGCGCCATCGTCAGCCCACCAGTCCGTCGACGGGGCTGGAGGCCGAGGCGAAGCGCTTGCGCGGAATGCGCCCGGCCCGGAACGCGGCCCGGCCCGCCTCGACGGCCAGCTTCATCGCGTGCGCCATCAGCACCGGGTCCTTCGCGCCGGCGATGGCGGTGTTCATCAGCACGCCGTCGCAGCCCAGTTCCATGGCGATGGAGGCATCGGACGCGGTGCCCACGCCGGCATCGACGATCACCGGCACCTTCGCGTTCTCCACGATTTCAAGGAGGTTGTAGCGGTTCTGGATGCCGAGGCCCGAACCGATCGGCGCGGCCAGCGGCATGATGGCCGCGCAGCCGATCTCCTCGAGGCGGCGCGCCAGGATCGGATCGTCGGAGGTGTACACCATCACGTCGAAACCGTCGGCCACCAGCTTCTCCGCGGCGGCCAGGGTCTGCACCACGTCCGGATAGAGCGTGCGCTCGTCGCCCAGCACTTCCAGCTTCACCAGATTGTGGCCGTCGAGCAGTTCGCGCGCGAGGCGGCAGGTGCGCACGGCATCGTCGGCCGTGTAGCAGCCGGCCGTGTTCGGCAGCAGCGTGAAGCGGTCCGGCGGCAATGCATCAAGCAGGTTCGGCTGGCTGGCGTCCTGGCCGATGTTCACCCGGCGGATGGCGAGGGTGACGATCTGCGCCCCGGCGGCGTCGGTGGCGCGGCGGGTCTCGTCGAAATCCTTGTACTTGCCGGTGCCGGTGAGCAGGCGCGAATGGAACGTGCGGCCGGCAACGATGAGCAGGTCGTCGGCGGCGGGAGCGAAGTGGTTCATGGGTTATCCGTGGGGGAGCGGCGTCAGCCGCCGCCAATGGCGTGGACGATCTCCACCCGGTCGCCTTCGGCGAGCAGGTGCGTCGCGTGCGCGCTGCGCGGCACGATCTCGAGGTTCACCTCCACAGCCACCCGCTTGCCGGCATAGCCGGCGGCATCGAGCAGGGCGGACACGGACGTACCTGGCGCGCAGTCGCGCGCATCACCGTTGAGCGTAATCAGCATCCGTCGATTCTAGCGAGCCCGTCAGCGCCCCCGCCACCCATCGCCGCCGCGCATGGGAATGCCCGTGCCCGGCTGGTTCCCCGAGCCCATCCCGGTTCCGGGCTGCGGCGCCCGGCTGTTCGTGTAGCCGGTACCCGGCTGCACCGGCGGGTTCCCGTAGTATCCGCGGTTCCAGCCGCGGTCGCGATCCCGGTCGTTCCAGCCCGGCGGCCGTTCGGGCGCCAGTTTCACGCCCGCGCCGCTGGCCGAGGCATTGCCGCCGCTACCGGCCGCGAGACCGAGCGAGCCGTTCCGGTCGTCGTCGCGATCGTGGCCGCCGTGGCCGTGGCCCGGGCCGTCGTGGTCGTGATCGTGGCCCGGCCGGCCATGGTCGTGATCCCTTCCGTCGCGGTCGTTCCAGCCGTAACCGGGCGGATAGCCGCCATAGCCATAGCCGTTGTCGACCACGACGCCACCGCCGCCGTAGTCGCTGCGTTGCTCATACGCTCCGCCCCCCGTCGTCACCTGGCCGCCCACATAGAGGCGAGCCGGCTGGGGCAGGTTGCCCGTGCTCACGGTTTCCTTCCGCACCGGCGCCGAGGGCGAGGGCCCCTTGATATAGCTGACCCCCGGCTTGGGCATGTTGTCGGTGGACACCGTCCGCGACTGCGCCGAGACCCCGAACGCGGCCAGCGCAAGCCCGACGCCGGCGGAAAGCGAAAGCACTCGATGCATGGTCCGACCCTCGCAAGGATTCCCGAGGGCGATTATGCGCGCGCCCCCGCCGGGTGGCGTAAGAATCCGCCGTCACGTTCAGCCACCCGCCACCTTTGCCCCAGCCGCCGAAGTCGTATTACCATCCGAGCCCCGACGCGGGTGTAGCTCAATGGTAGAGCTGTAGCTTCCCAAGCTACTGACGAGGGTTCGATTCCCTTCACCCGCTCCAGTTCTTTCGGCTGGCCTCTGCCAGGTGAGCAGCCCCCCCATATCCGAGTTCGGTAAGCAGATGGTGTGCTGAGGGCGGTCACGCCGTTGCCCTGTTTCCACGCGACGGCGGCTTCTTATGCAAAATCTTTTGTTGTTGCTGATCTGGCTGCCAATGATCGCGCTCGGCCACGTGCTGTCGACGATTTTGTTTGGCCCAACATCGCCTAGCAGCTACGTGTTCTTCGTCGTCTGGCCCTTCGCCAATTTCTGGCTCGCTTATAAGCTGTGTAAAAAAGGCAATGACATCTTGGTGATTCGATTGGTTTCCTTTTTTCTCACCGAGTCGGCCATGTTGGTCATCACAGTGCGCTATTTTGGGTAAGCTTCACTTCGTTACTGGCCTTCTGCGCCGGTCGTCGCGGTTTGTGTTTCCTGGCTGATCAATCGCGGCATGTGCGACGGTCAGTCACCCGTGGCGCGTTTGGATTCGCCCATCCGAAGCCGATTGAGCCAACCGGTCAACAAGGAGAGCCGCCATGCGAAACGTGAGAAGGCAAGCTGTTTGCGTCAGCCTCCGCTTTGCTCAGCTTGCCATCGCGGCTCTTTTGGGGCTTGCATTGCCCGGCCATGGTAAGGAAGTAACGGAGCAGATCAGACGCCACGTCATGGGCAACGTGCTTGTATCCGACAATTATCCGAGTGTGGTGATCAAGGTTTCGACGGATTACCGCTTCCTTTGCTCCCAGCGCATCAATCTTTATGGCAATGCTGAAGCACAGCAGATCATCTTTGCGAAACAAGCGAAAGATGGCGGTCTGATCTCCTTCTATCTTTTTCAGTTCGAGCATTTTTTGCCGTCCAACAAGCTCACGTACAATTACGAATCGATGCGCTCGTCGCAGATAGGCAATCTTCGCTTCAAGACGGACGTCAAGAGCTGGCCAGACCTTGGATCAGCGATAAGGTGGAACCGAACTCCGACATCGCCGCGCTCGAGAGAGCGCTTGCGGCAAGGGGCGTCACGCTAGCGCCCAAGACGGCCCTGGTTCGGATGTTTCATTTGCCAACCGACGATCATCGCAGGGAACTGATGATTCTTTACGGAGCGACGATTCCGGAGCACGGCGATGTGCCCGTACGAAAAGGGGGGCGTCTTGCTGGATGCCGAAGCTCCGGTAGCAGCTCAAAAGCTCTACGGGCATGCGGTTAGTGGCTTCTCGATCCGAGAGCCATGACGTAGCCCCGATCAACTAACCCCGGTCGGCCCTTCCAAGACCATCCGCATCTTCCGCGCCAGATCCGCGCGGGCTCCTACAGTTCGCAGAACAACACCTACGACGGCGTCTTTCAGTTCTTAAAAAACGACCAGAACGAAATTAGGTGCACTGTCAAAAGGTGCTCTTTCGAAGAGCCCCAGGACCTATGCGCTCGGACCATAAAAGGCTCCGCTTCTCCTGGAATGAAGTGAGTCGTCACGCCGCATTCCCACAGATACCCGACGTGGAACTTTTACGACCATTTCCCATTGCGGTAGGCGAAAAGATGCGAAAATTGACGCAGTCCGAATCTTCCGTAGTCCGCACGCTGGGAAGTTTCATAGCCGATGACCGGCTTCGAAGTCAGTTCCTCATCGACATCAATGAAGTTGAGGTCACGGAGGAAGCGTCGGACGGATCTCGATTGCGGTTTCACCTTCCGCCGTCCAAGTTCAGTTTTATCGAGGCCAAGACAGCTTTCGCGGCCGTGACGGATTTCCAGTCGAGGGAAAAATGTTGGACGCTGGCGGTGCGCTTATCGAAGTGTATTTCTTCCAGGCGGACGGGCGGGTGTTGGAGCTTGAGTTTCTCCGCCCAGATGGGAAATCCGTTTTGAATCCCGTCTGGACGTCGTTTAGTGCAAATTGAAAAGGGCATTGCAGTCGGGAGTCAAGCCGGAGGATGGGTCGCCCGGTTCGGTTATTCGATAACTGTCTTTGAGAACAGTAGGCAACTTAAGTGGGAACGTACACGATGACCAAGGTTCTGCCGCTCTTGTTGCTTGCGGCTTCTGCTGTGGTGTTGTTTTTCCAGCTATTTTTCTTTACAACCACGGCGGAACAGGTGATCGGAACGGCGGTGGGCATCGTCATCTACGCAATGACTGTTCTTGCGTGCGGCCGTTACGCCATCTCGCTTTTGTAGTTGCTTATCCACTGGTTCACATCGTTCTACTTGCCGGATTCATTATCTTCTTCCGGGGGCGAAGGGTAAGCGTGGCCGTTCCTGAGCAACGCCGGTGGTGAGGGCGATAATGCTTCGCAGTCGGAATTTGCGGGGCCAATCCCATCGATGATCGAAGTGGCTGCGTGGCGCCAAAACGTGAAGGAGATCGTTGACCGTGCAAAATAAGCGTCTGGCTCTCTCCCTCGGTGCGCTCATCGGCGCGTTGATTGCGCATTACCTCATCTACGCATACCGCTTCATGTGGTACTTGGGTCATCCCGACTTCGTAGTATTGGTATCCGCATATCTTGCCATTATCGGCATTATGGTGGTGACATTTTTCGTCCTGCTAAGGTGGTGGATCATGGTCCCGCTTGCCTTGCTTGTGATGTTTGCCCCGCCGCTGCTGGGGGCTGGCCGCTGACGCCGCCAACGAGGGCGTTGTCGAGTTTCGTGGATTTACGACACCACGCGGTGGATCGTGCGATCAACCGGTCAGTCAAGCCATCCTACATCTAGGGAGACCAGTCCGATGAGAGTAGCTATCTCTCCTGAAGAACTTCATTTACTTGAATCAGAGGACGAGACGAAGGATCTGCTGGCATCTTTGGTTGTCCGGGAGCCGAGTCTCGCGCTGAAAGGCACGGGTTATCCATTGGCTCAGCTTCGAGAGGCGTGTGGCGACGTGCTCAACAGGATAGGTTTCGACGAGAATTACAACCCGAACGCTAACGGGAAAATGTTAGAAGCTTTGATCGATAGGCTGTTCGAGGCTTAGGCTCGCGAAGGAAGTCACGCGCAGATGCCAGCTAGGGCTCTCTATGGCTCGCGGCCTTTATTCCAGCGTACGATACATGCTCCGATCCGTCCGCCAGCGTCCTTCGCCAGCCTGCCCCGAAGCAGCAGAACTGGTCGTGAGATCGAAAAGCACGCCAGCCCCGGCCGGGCAGAGGGCCGGCCATGAGTATTCGTGCGCTCCGGTATACCCCCATTTCAGGGTTTAGCTAACCAGACGTGCCAACTACCATGCCGGGCTCGCCCACGAGAGTCCCCCATGCACCGTCCATTCCGTCGCATCCAGCGACTCGCCTTTAGTCTGCTCGCCCTCCTTCCGCTACACGTTGCATCCGCTCAGAACGGGCCAGAACGCAGCACCTACGGCAGCTTCGGGCTCGACATGACGGCCATCGACTCCGCCGTTCGGCCAGGCGACGACTTCTGGGCGCACGCAAATGGTGCTTGGGCAAAAACCGCGCGCTTCGCGGGTAACCAGGAAGTCGTCGGCGTCGCGGTGGACTTCAATGCGCTTGCCGACGCCCGCGCTTCAAGCCTCATGGACCTCCCGGAATTTCTGGAGGCGGCCGATGCCGACCAGCGCAAGGTCGCGCAGTTCTACGCGAGCTGGATCGATACGGCAACGACGGAGCGTGCCGGCCTATCGCCGCTTCGTCCGCTGTTGGCTCGCATCGCCAGCCTTAAAACCCGTGCCGACTTGAGCGCGGCATTCGGAGCCGCGGAATTTGCCTCGCCCTTCGACATCGATGTGACGCCGACGGCCTTGGACCCGAAACGGAACGAAGTCGTGGTTTCCGCCGGAAGTTTGGGCATGCCGTCCAGCTATTACCTCAAGCAAGGCGCGGCGTTCGACGCGGACCGGGCCGCCTACCGGCGCTATGTCGGGCAGATCCTTACGTTGAGCGGCATCAAGGTGCCAGCTGCCAAGGCCGACGCCATTGTGGCCCTCGAGATGCGCGTGGCGAAGGCACAAGCGCAGGGCGCGACCGGGGGAGATATGGTCGTGCCTGTCCCGGCGCTGCCGACGCAGCTTCCGCAAGTGGCATGGCTCGATCTTCTCAAGGCGCGTAGCCTTAGCGGTGCACAGGAGCTTCGCCTGCATTCGGGCGATTCGGTGCGGGCCCTCGCCGAGCTTGTAGCCAGCGTCCCGTTGGACACGTGGAAGGACTATCTCGCGTTCCGCCTGGTCAGCGACCACGCCGACTATCTTCCGGCCGCGTTCGCGACAGCGCGTGAAAGCTTCTACGACCGCACCCTGTACGGCCTCACGGCGTCACGTGACCGGGCGAACCGGGGTGTTCGGCTGGTCGAAAAGGCCATGCCCGAAGCGGTGAGCCGGCTCTATGTAAAGCGGTACCTGGACGCCACGACGGGCCAGACCATCCGCGAGATGTTCGACAACGTGAAGGCCTCCTATGCCGAACTGATCGACCGCGCGGCGTGGATGGACGAACCCACCCGGCAGGCCGCGCGTGCCAAGCTGGAGGCCTTGACGGCATGCATCGGCGGTCCGGAGTTGAACACGGACTTTTCCGACCTACTCATCGCGAAGGACGACCTGTTCGGCAATGTCGTTCGCAGCGAACGCAAGCGCGTTGCACTGCTGGCCACATCGCTGACCTCGCCCCCCGACGCCTGCGCGCGCTATGGCGCCGCGCAGGGTAGTAACGATTTCTACGTGCGCGAGGAAAACCGGGTGCTCATGCCCGCCGGCAGCATGATCCCGCCGTTCTTCGATCCCGCCGCCGATCCGGCGGTGAATTACGGGGCGATCGGCGTCACGATCGGCCACGAGATCGGGCATGGCTTCGATGTCGACGGCGCCGGATTCGACGGGCACGGAAAGCGGGTGAACTGGTGGTCCGACGCGTCACGTAAAGCGTTTGACCGAACGGCCGCCAAGGTATCGGCCACGTACGCGTCCATGGAAGTGCTGCCGGGCCTGCACGTGGATGGCGAAAGGACGCTGGGTGAAGACATGGCGGATCTCACCGGCACGCAGGCAGCGTTGATGGCGTATCGAAAGTACCAGCAGCGCCATGGCAGCGCCCCGGTGCTGAACGGTACGACTGGCGAGCAGCGCTTCTTCCTGGCGCTGGCCCAGATGCGGCGAACACTTGTGCGGGAGGAAACTCTCCGGTTCCTGGTGGCCTCCGACACGCACACGCCGTCCCGGCAGCGCGTGAATGGTGTCGTCCGACATATCGATGCCTGGTACGACGCATTTTCCGTGCGCCCGGGCGACCGGCTCTATGTGTCGCCGGCCGACCGTATCCATCTCTGGTAATACCCGCGCCACGAACAGCGTGCCCCGCATGTCCGTTACATCGGCAGCGGGGCATCGTCTGGCGTGCAGGCTCAACTCACCCCCGTCGGCCCCTCCAGCACCAGCCGGACCTTCCGCGCCAGGTCCGCGCGGGCGTACGGCTTGTGGATCATCTCGAATTCCCGCCCGCCCGCGTCCTCGCGTTCGATCGACGAGTTGGCGTAGCCCGTGGTCAGCAGGATGCGCACCCGTGGCAGGCGCTCGCGCACCTGGCGTGCGAGCATCACGCCGTTCATGCTTCCCGGCATGATGAGGTCGGTGAACAGCATGTCGAAGGCTTCGCCGTCGTCGAGCCGCTTCAGCGCGGCCGAGGCGTTGTGCGAGACGGACACGTCGTAGCCGTAGTCTTCGAGAATGTCGCGCGCGAGTTCGGCCACGTCCTCGCGGTCTTCCACAACCAGGATGCGTGCGTGGCCTCGTTGCTCCGCGGCTGCCGTGTGCTGCTTCTCGATGGGGTGGGTGATGTCGTGGCCCACGGCGGGGAAGAACAGCCGTACCGTCGTCCCCACGTTCTCCTCGGAATAGATGTGCACGCTGCCGCCGGACTGGCGGGCGAACCCGTACACCATGGAAAGCCCCAGCCCCGTGCCTCGGCCCTCTTCCTTGGTGGTGAAGAACGGTTCCATCACGCGCTTGATGATTTCCGGGGGCATGCCGGCTCCGGTATCGGTGATGGCGATCTCGACATATTCGCCCGCCTGCAGATCGCTGAAGAGCCTCGAATCGCCCGCCGCGATGTGCACCTTCCGGGTGCCGATGGTGATGCGCTGCACCTCGCGGCCGGCCATGGCGTCACGCGCGTTGATGAGCACGTTGAGGAGCGCCACCTCGCCCTGCGTCGGGTCGATGCGACACAGCGGAAGGTCGTCGTCGAACTCCAGGCGGATATCCGCTGCCTCGCCGAGCACGCGCATCATCATGTCGTGCATGCCCGAGATGAGCGCATTCGCGTTCACCGTGCGCCCGTCCAGGCGTTGCTTGCGGGCAAATGCGAGCAATTGCTGCGTCAAGGTGGCGGCGCGCTGCACGGCGCGCTGCGACGACTCCACATACCGGGCCACCCGGGCAGGATCGGCCGTCGGCTTGTCGTTGGTCATCGCGATGCCTTCGAGGTAGCCCGTGATGACCTGCAGCAGGTTGTTGAAGTCGTGCGCGATGCCGCCGGTCAGTTGCCCCAGGGCTTCCATTTTCTGGGCTTGCCGGAGTGCGTCTTCGGCATCGCGGCGTCGGCTCACATCGAGCTGCGAGGCGAAGAAATAGATCAG
>Ga0065165_1002523_pt1 | contig 15241 bp, 12 predicted proteins | sample AraplaMF_Cvi_mMF_FD_63813 | JGI IMG/M metagenome (GOLD analysis project Ga0065165, IMG submission 63813) | Arabidopsis root microbial communities from the University of North Carolina, USA - plate scrape MF_Cvi_mMF (version 2) (version 3) | ecosystem: Host-associated > Plants > Roots >...
GACGACATGTTCGAGAAAGTCCGCCAGGTGAAGAGCTACCTCTGCGCCCATGGCTCGGAGCAGCACCACCACCACAAGATTCCACGGTACACGGATGGCGACGTCATCTGGAAGCCGGGCTCGTCCATCAGCCCTTTCTGGAGCAGCTACATCCCCAGCAACATGAAAGACGAGGCGCTGGTCGCGACCGAGGCCAGCAAGGACGTCTGGGCGGCCTTCATTCGCACCATGGCGCTTGCGCCCGGCATGCGCGCGGCGGCGGCCCAGCGGGAGGCGGAAGCGCTGGCCGCGCAGTGGCTGTCGGTCAGGGACGAACAGGAGACGCTGGCCTGGTACCGGGACAAGGACCACCGCGGCCCGAGCTATGTCCGCTCCACGAAGGCCGAGGACGACGGCGGCAACGGCCGGTCCCAGGCCGATTGCATGGCGGCCGACTGGAAGGGCAGGAAACAGAAAGAGCAGATCAGCCTGTTCGAGGAGGGGCAGCGTATCTGCGTGTACAACATGGTGCCCACCTGGGCCAATGAGAGCGAGATCGACGAGGCGCTGCACGTTCCTTACGCATGGCAATGGCGCGACTCGCGTGCTTTCGTGCAGCCGCCCGACAACTGGAAGATCGGCGATCCCACCGATGTCAACGTGAGGATCGCGAACCGGGTGAATGGTGAGTTCCTGCACGTGGACAAGCATTATCTCTACAACACCCGGCGCGGCAAGGTCGCCGAGTTCGCGGTACCGCTCGCCAGCGTGCTGAAGCCGGTGTCCGACAGCATGGTGCTGCGCGCGGTCGGCGATCCGGGTTATTTCATGAACCGTGCCAGTACCGCATGGGGGCTGGTGGCGCTCTGGCGCAGTACCAACAAAGGCCATTTCCGCTTCGAGCGCCGCGCGGATGGGTACTACAACATCAAGAACCTTGACGACAACATGTACATCTACATGCACACGGACAAGCAGACCTACCTGAACAAGGATGGCAACCCGGACAATCCGAATGCCCAGTGGCGCATCGAGGGCATTCCCGAACCCTTCCCGATGAGCGGGGCCTACCGGAACGAGACCACCGAGTTCGCATTCGGGCGCGCCGCCGACGGCGCCGTCCAGGCCGTGCGCTACCAGGGCCTCAGCGAGCTGTTGACGCTGCAACGGCAGGACGACGGCAGCTATACCATCAAGAAGGACGGCGACTTTGTCCGCGCCGATCCGGCCGGCCACCGGCTCACCTGGGAAAAAACGGGCGGCAGCAAATTCTTCCTCGACCAGCAGCAGGATGGCAGCTACCTGGTGCGCGGCGAGGACGGCTTGTACTGGCGCGTCGAAGCTCTGCCCGGCGGCATCGTCAGGACCGACGCCCGCGCGGAGTGCCCGCCCGATCCGTGCCGGCCGGCCTTGTCGGCTGCGGGGATCCCGCTGCCCGACGAATGCAGGGCACAGGTGCAGAACAGCTGTTCGGTGGCGACACCCCTCAGGCTGACGCGCGACTGGTCGCGCTAGGGCTGGACAAACGGCGAGGCTGAAGTAGGATGAAAGGCGAGGCTCCACCAGGAGGTCTGCCATGAAATGGATTCTTGCGGCGCTGCTCGCCGGCGCCAGCCTTGCCGCCCATGCGGCGTCCGGGGCCAGCCGCCACGTCGATCTCGACAGCCCCGGCGCGCTCGCCCAGGTGCAGCGCGACCATCCCGAGCACTACCGCGCCATTGCCCGCATCCTGCAGGAGGCACCCGCCCGCAAGCCGCAGACCATTGCCGGCTGGGTGCGCACCGCCTTCGATGCGCGCATGGCGTCGGCGATGCTGGTCAAGACAAGCTATCCGCCGCAGGCCAGGCTGGAGTTCGTGCTCGGCGACACCGAGTACCGGACCATGGTCACGCTGCGCAATGTGCAACCGTCCCTCATACCCGCGCGGGATTTTTGATTCGCAGTCACAAATCGCGTAACGCATGCTAGAATCGCCGCGTCGAAAAAGGCAGCGGCGGTTCCCGGTAAGCCCGCCCGCTTCCCACGCACGGAAGTTCTGTTCCTTCGCATGTGACCCATGCACGAGAACCCACGACGAACCCGAGACATCGTTCATCGGGCTCGTCCGCGTTCGTGCTGTCTGCTTCAATGCGCCGATGAGCCCCAACCATGGAGCTCAATATGCAAGAACACCAAGCGGCCTTCGACGTCATCGTTTCCGGCGCCGGCCCGGTCGGCCTTTTCCTCGCCTGCGAACTCGCGCTCGCCAAAGCATCGGTCCTGGTATTGGAGCGGGACGCCGACCCGCATTCACCATTCAAGCAGCTGCCCTTCGGCATACGGGGCCTCTCCGCGCCCACCATCGAGGCGCTGTACCGCCGCGGCCTGCTCGATGAACTCGAGGTGCCGCGGCGCCTGAAGAATCCTTTCGGCAGCGGGACCGCACAAGCGGCAACGGCGCCGCGCCAGGCCGGCCACTTCGCGGGCATCGGCTTTCGTGCGGACCTCGTCGACGCATCGCGCTGGCCCTGGCGCCTTGCGGGTTCGCCTGACAGCAGCGCGATCGCGGAAATGGCGGAACTCGAGAAGGTGCTGGCGCGGCGCGCCCAGGCGCTGGGCGTGCGTATCCGTCGCGGCTGCGAAGTGGAAGGCTTCACGCAAAGCGGCGAGGAAGGGCAGGTGCAGGCCGGCGGCCTGTCTTTCACCAGTCGCTGGCTGGTCGGCTGCGACGGCGCCCGCAGCGCGGTGCGGAAATGTGGCGGCTTCGATTTCGCCGGCACCGAGCCGGAGTTCACCGGCTATTCCGTGCAGCTGGAACTGGCCGACGCGGAAAAACTGGGGGCGGGCCGCAAGCTGACGCCGGCCGGCCTGTATTTTCAGACCCAGCCAGGCTTCCTGGTGATGCAGGAGTTCGACGGCGGCGCGGGCCACCGTGCGCACACGCTGACGCGCGAACATATCGAGGCCGTGCTGCGCCGGGTGTCGGGCACGGATGTGTCGGTGCGGGCGCTGCACGCCGCAAGCACCTGGACCGACCGCGCACGCCAGGCCACGCGCTATCGCCAGGGCCGCGTGCTGCTCGCCGGCGATGCCGCGCACATCCACGCGCCGCTGGGCGGGCAAGGCCTCAACCTGGGCATCGGCGACGCCATGAACCTGGGCTGGAAGCTGGCGGCCACGATCCACGGCACGGCGCCGGAAGGTCTGCTGGACACGTATGAGAGCGAGCGCCAGCCGGTCGGCGAACGCGTACTGGACTGGGCGCGCGCCCAGGTGGTGCTGATGCGGCCCGATCCGGCGTCGCGGGCGCTGCGGGCGATCGTCGAGGATTTGATGGACACGCCCGATGGCGCGACCTATATGGCGGGACGGGTGCGCGGCATCGGCCTGCGCTACGAGCTTGGCGATGGCCACCCGCTGGTGGGCGGCAGCGCGCCCGATTTCGCATTCGAGGACGGCACGCGCCTCGGAGAACTGATGCGCGACGGCCGGGCGTTCCTGCTCGACTTCAGCGGGCAGGCGCCGCTACACCAGCTGGCCGAACGCCATGCCGGCCGCCTGCGCTATGTGGCCGCGCGGGCGGACGAAGACTTCGGCCTGGCCGCGCTGCTGGTGCGCCCGGACGGCATCGTCGCCTGGGCAGCCGGCGTGGAGCCGGACGCGGAGCAGGCCGCGCGCGCTGCCGCGGCCTGGCTTGGGGATTGATACCCCCTCACGGCTTGGCCCCGCAATAGCGCTCCACGTATTCCTGGTGCTGCGGCAGCTGGGCCACCGTGCGCTCCACGTGCTTGCGGATGCCTTCCAGGAAGCCGGCCAGCTCCTCGTCGCCCATCAGGTCGGCGCTCGGGTGGTGCTGGTCGGGCATGATGCCCTGGCCCAGCATCACCTGGATCCAGGAGTTCTCGGCAAACAGCTCGTTCAGCACGCGGAAGGAGCGGCCGGTCTCGCGGAACATGTCGATCCGGTGCTGCAGCGGCGCCGGCACCGCCATCTCGGCGGCTTCCTTCCAGTAGGGCGTGTCGCGGCGCTCGGTCACCTTGTAGTGCAGGATGATGAAGTCGCGGATGAATTCGATCTCGGACCAGGTCTGGGCGTTGAACTCGTCGACGTCGCTCTTGCGGATGCCTTTCGACGGGAAGTTCTGCAGCAGGCGCACGATCGAGCGCTGGATCAGGTGGATGCTGGTCGACTCGATCGGCTCCAGGAAGCCGCTCGAGAGGCCGATCGCCACGCAGTTGTGCGACCAGGTCTGCTTGCGCTGGCCCGGCTTGAAGCGGATCACGCGCGGCTCGGTCAGCACCTTGCCCTGGATATTCCCGAGCAGGGTGGCCTTGGCCGTATCGTCGTCGATGTGGCGGCTGGAGAACACGATGCCGTTGCCGACGCGGTGCTGCAGCGGGATGCGCCACTGCCAGCCCCAGTCGTGGGCCATCGAGCGGGTCAGCGGCAGCGCGGGCCCGGTCGATTCGGTCTGCACCGCGATCGCGCTGTCGTTGAACAGCCAGTGCGACCAGTCCTCGTAGCCGACGCCCAGGGTCTCGCCCAGCAGCAGCGAACGGAAGCCGGTGCAGTCGATGAACAGGTCGCCCTCGATGCGCTTGCCGGAGTCGAGCAGCAGGGCTGTGATGTCGCCGCTGGCCGGGTCGGTCTCCACCTTGGCGATCTTGGCCTCGACGCGCTCGACGCCGAAGTGCTCGCTGTAGCGGCGCAGGAAGCGCGCATAGCGGCCGGCGTCCAGGTGGTAGGCGTAGTTCAGGCCATCGTTGGGCAGGTGGGCGAATTTGCTCTCCGTTGATGCCTTCAGCTCCAGGCAGTAATCGCCGTAATCGCCCGCCAGGCCGCGCTCGCGCCCCTTCATCCAGAAGTGCTGGAAGCCGGCGGTCCAGTGATCGGTGCCGGTGGTGCCGAAGGAGTGGATGTAATCCTTGCCGCGGTCGCGCCAGCTCTCGAAGCTGATGCCCAGCTTGAAGGTGGCCTGGGTGGCGGCCATGAATTCCTGCTCGTTGATGTCGAGCAGGCGGTGGAAGTGGACCAGGGTCGGGATGGTCGCTTCGCCGACGCCGACGGTGCCGATTTCGTCGGACTCGACCAGCGTGATGTCGATGACCTTGCCGAGGGTGCGCGACAGCGCCGCCGCCGCCATCCAGCCGGCGGTGCCGCCGCCGGCGATGACGATGCGGCGTACCGGTTTGAGTTCTTGTTCCATGATGTCTCCTGCTTGTTCTGTTTTTGGCGCTTGATGCGCTAGCGGTTGATCCGGTTGAGAAGCGTGCCGCGCAGCGCCCGCGCACGGTCCTCGTCCAGCGGCGCCAGCGCATGGCGCGCGTGGCGCGGCAAATGGGCTTCGTTTTCTTCGCTGGGCTCGAAGATGTAGTGGCGGAAGATCTCCTGCCAGGCGCGCCGCTGTTCCGCCGGCAGCTCGCGCATGGTCAGCAGGGCCAGCATCAGCGCGTTGGTCGGCGTGTCCATGTAGGCGGGCGACTGGCGCCACCAGTAGTTCACCAGCACGTTGAAGGGCGCCAGCGCCTCCACGTGGTGCCACCACATCGAGGGGATGAAGATCGCGTCCCCGGCTTCCAGTTCGGCCACCTGGGCGTGTTTCAGCGCCTCGCGAAAGCGCGGGAAGCGCTCGTAGTCGGGCGCGGCAAAGTCGACCAGGCTGATGGCCTGGCCGGCCGGATTGAAGTCGAGCGGGCCGATGTACAGATTCGCCAGCTGGTCCGGCGGGAACAGGGTGAAGCGGCGGCGGCCGGCGGCCACCACGGCCAGGTTGTCCGGCAGGTCGTAGTGGGCGGCGATGCGGGTCTGGTTGCCGATCCAGATGCTGGCCAGGGCGTCGCGCCCGCCCAGGTCGATGTCGTTCTCGCTACGCAGGCCCGGCAGCGCGGTGTCGATGGTGGTAGAGCCGACGTAGATGGCGGCCGGGTGCGGGTTGTCGCGGTAGCCTTTCAGCTCGTCGAGCACCGCGTCCAGTCGCGCCCGCGCCGAGTAGTAATTGAAGCCGGTCAGGTCCTGGTTGTAGAAGAAGCGGCCTTCGATCTCCGGCTTGCCAAGCATCGCGCCGACGGTGGCGTCGCGGTAGAAGCGGCGCAGGTAGGCGTCGGCGGCGTCGATGGACGTGCGGGCGGCGTCGACCAGCGGCCAGTGCGCCGCCAGGCCGCGCACGATGTAGGGCTCGGTGGCGCGCAGCAGCTCGTCGGGCAGCTTCGGCCCGCGGACGTCCAGTTCGCGGATCGGTTTATCGATAGTCAGCATCGGTCTTGTTCAGTGCATTCAGGCGGTTCTTCCGCTCGATCAGCTCGCGGAACTGCGACAGCGAGGCCACCGCCATGTAGATCGCCTGCAGGTAGCCCGCTTCGTGCAGGCGTCCCAGCTGCTCGGGCTTCAGTGCGGCCAGGCGCTCTTCGTGGATGGTATAGAAGCCGGCCAGGCGGTTCTGCGAGCCGTCGTCGAGTTCGATGTCGAGCACGAAGGATTCCAGCAGCTCCAGGTGCAGCAGGGCTTCGATGAAGGTCTTCGAGGTTTCCAGGCCGTCGTGGATGGTGCGCAGCACGCGGGTGATGCGCTCGAGGTATTCGCTGCTGCCGCCATAGGACAGGAACAATGCCTCGCCTTCGCTGGCGCTGACGCGCGGGCTGTCGAGGTCGACGTGGATCATCAGGCCGTCGTCGGCGCCATCAGCGGAGCGGCCGATCAGGAAGGGCTGGCGCTCGACCGTCAGCGGGATGTACGGCGCGTCCCAGCCCTTGGCGGCGTCGAGGAACAGGTTCTCGCCCTGCTGGAAGCCGAGCAGGGCGATCGGGTCGAAGGAAGTGCCGTCGTGGTTCTTTGCGAAGACGATCGGGTAATGCCCCTGCAGTTCGCGGAATTCGGCCGGGAAGGTGAGGGCGGACATCACCGCGTCGCCGTAGTCCGGGCCGCGCGCGGTGATGACGCGCATCTGTTTGTGGTCGACGTTGTTCAGGAGTGCGATATTCGGCATGGTGTCTCTTCGTTTTAAGTATTTAGATGCGCGGCAGGCCGTGACGGCGGATGTGTGCGAGCAGTTCGCGGTTCGAGGGCAGGGCCGGCAGCATGCGCGCGGTCAGGCGGGCCGCTTCGCGGAAGGCTTCGTCGGCCAGGTCCGGGCGGTCGGAGGCGCGCGCATGCGCTCCGCCTTCGGCGGCCATCCCGAAGCCCATGCCATACAGGATGTACTGCCAGCTGGCGGCCGGGAAGACTTCCTCGATGCGCGAGAAATCGCGGCGCGACGGCGGACGGGCGCGCCACAACTGCAGCAGTTCCTGCAGGCGCTGGGGAATCGAGGCCGCCTCGCGGTGCTCGATCCAGTAAGGGGTGTCGCTGCGCTTCGACAGCACGTAGTGCAGCTTCAGGAACTCGATGACCCGCTCCCAGCGGTAGGTGAAGGCTTCGTTGAAGCGCGCCGCCACCACGTCCATCTGTGCGCGCGTGGCGGGCATGTCGTCTGCCAGCCAGGCGGCGGACATCTCGACCAGCGCCAGCGCCGAGGCTTCGAGCGGCTCGATGAAACCGGCCGAGAGGCCGATCGCTACGACGTTGCGGTGCCAGAAGCGCTCGCGGTAGCCGGGCTCGAAACCGAGCTTGCGCGGCGACGGCATGTCGGCCGGACCACCGGACTCGCGCACGTAAGCGCGCAGCTGGCGCTCCGCATCCTCGTCGGTGGAATGAGCGCTTGAATACACGTGGCCGATGCCGCGCCGGCCCGGCAGGCCGATGTCCCAGATCCAGCCGTTGGGCTGGGCGGTGGAGGTGGTCTGCGAGGCGATCGGGCTGTCCTCGCTGGCATAGGGCACCTGCACGGCCAGGGCGCTGTCGTTGAACAGCACGTGGCGCTGGTGCAGCAGCGGCACGCCGTAGTGCTTGCCCAGCAGGAGCGACTGCATGCCGGTGCAGTCGACGAACAGCTCGCCTTCGACCAGCGTGCCGCCGCGCATTACCAGCGCCGCGATATCGCCGTTCTCCTTCGAGCGGATGTCCTCGACGTGGTCGAGCACGTGGTGCACGCCCAGCTTGCCCACGCAGTGCTCGCGCAGGAAGACGCCGAACTTGCCGGCGTCCAGGTGGTAGCCGTAGTTGGCGACGCCCGCGAATTCCGGGGTGGAGAACTGCTTGGGCGCGCGCCCGTGCACGCACAGGTGAGGCTGGTAGCTGACCAGGTCGGCGAAGGGCAGCTTGTCGCGCAGCTTCTGCCAGGCGGCGGCCAGGTTGGCGTCGCCATAGCCCTGGGGCAGGACGAAAGGATGGAAGTAGTAGTCGTCCGCCTGCCCAGTGACCCAGGCATTGAAGCGCGAGCCCTGCTTGAAGGCGGCGTCGCACTCGCGGAAGAAGTCGGATTCGGACACGCCGATCCGCTGCAGGGTGTCGCGCATCGAGGGCCAGGTGCCTTCGCCGACGCCGATCGCGGGCACCGCCGGCGACTCGACCAGGGTCACGCGCAGGGGATGCTCGGCGGCCAGCAAGCCGGCCACCAGCCAGCCGGCGGAACCGCCGCCGACCACCACGATATGCTTGATCGCCTCACTCATTAGTTTTCCTATCCAACAAATCCCAGCCGCATGAGTCTACCGCAAAAACCTGTAGTAAAAGCAAGATTTTTTCGGCAAAACCATGGCTGAAAACGCACACGGCCGGGTCAGCCCCGGCCGTGTATGGTTCATGATCGACGGAGCCCGATCAGAACTTGTAGCGTGCGCCCACCATGAAGCGCGCACCGGTCTGCGTCACGTACTCGGCCATCTGCTGGGCACGGCCGTGGCTGCGGGTCGTTTCGTTGGTCAGGTTGATCGCCTCGAACTGCAGGCTGAGCTTGGGCGTCACGTTGTAGCCGACGCTCAGGTCAAGCTGGCCGTACGGTTCCGTGTACTGCGGGTTCGGACCGGCGGCGTCGAAGGTCGAGCTGAGGAACTCGCCGCGCCAGTTGTAGGCGAGGCGGCCGCTCCATTTATCGTTTTCGAAGATGCCGACCACGTTGTACGAATTCGACAGTCCAACCAGCGCGAACTGCTCGCCGACCGAGGTGTTGTCGTAACGCAGGCCCGAGTGCACGTAGGTGTAGTTGGCCGCCACGCCGAAGCCGCTGTTACCGAACATGTGCTGGAGGTTGAATTCCAGGCCGTTCAGGCTCGCCTTCTTCTGGTTGGAGAAGGAGGTGATGCGGAAGTTGGCGACCGGGTCGCCCGGCTGGCCGACGATGTCGCCGGTGGCGTTGCCGAGGCTGTCGTTACCCTTGTAGGTGACGCCGTTGGTGCCCGCATGGTGACGGAAGATGTAATTCCGGATGCAGGTGGTGTCCGCGGTGGCGCAGCCGTTCGCCAGTGCTTCGTTCCAGTAGGCGCCGCCGACCGGGGTGTGCAGGCCGAAGGGCTGCTGTACGACCTGCGACTGGCCTGCGTAGTTCTCGAGGTCCTTGTAGAAGGCGTTCACCGAGGCGAAGCTCTGCTTGGCGTAATACCACTCGAAGGACAGATCGAAGTTCTTCGACTTGACCGGCTTCAGCGCCGGATTGCCCTGCGAACCGGTGCCGCCTTCGACGCGCGCCAGCGTATTCAGGATCTGGCCGCCGGCGATCTGGTCGTAGCGCGGACGGCCGATGGTTTCGCCGTAGCTCGCGCGTACCTTCATGTCCGGCGTGACGTCCATGTCCCAGTCCACGCTCGGCAGCAGGTTATGGTACTTGCCGGTGAGCGTGGTGAAGGTCGGGGCGCCCATCAGCACCGTGAACTCGTTCTGCGAACCCCAGCTGATCCCGGTCGCGGCCGGCACCAGCGCGGTCGAGGTGACGTCGGTCTTCTCGTAGCGCACGCCGATCGCGGTGTGCATCGGCATCGCCGTATCCCAGTCGGTATTGAACTGGAGGTAGAGGTTCTTGGTGTTTTCCTTCGTGCGCTGGTCGGTGACGAAATCGGTCTTGGCGATATAGCCGCCGGGATTGCCTGTGGCCTTGGCGGCCGCGTCGCGGACTTCGTTGAAGTTGAAGGTGTAGAAGTTGTTGAACAGGTTCGGGCTGCCGCTGCCGTCGATCTTGTCGAAGTAGCCGCGCACCGTGGCTGGGTGCCACAGGCTGCTCGCGTAGTCCGAGGGCTTGGAAGCGCCGCCCCAGGTGTCGAGCTGGTTGTTCACTTCGGCCGAGCGGTTGTTGACCTTGATCGCGCCCAGGCCGAAGTTCAGGTTGGACGATTCCAGCAGGCGCAGGCGGCCCTTGGCCTGGACCTGGTCGATCTTGCCCAGCATGTAGCGGTTCTGGAAGTTCGAACCCGTCACCTGCTGCGGCGCCTTGACGAAGTCGGCGCCGGCGATGCTCAGCACCGGGAAGTCCTTCGAGAAGTCGACCGAGGTGTCGCCGCGCGAGAAGCTCGCGGTGCCCAGGGTGTTGAAGGAGCCGTAGGGGCTGTCCGCCATGGACTCGGCGGTCGAATGGTGAGCGTCGAACTCCAGTTTCAGGTCGTTGGTGGCGCGCCACTGGGCGTTGAAGCCGACCGATTTGTTGTCGGTCTTGGTGGCGAAGTTGCCGGCGCCCATTGCGATGTCGCTGTTGCCGGCCGGGATCTGCTCGGTGTAGACCAGCGGCGCTGCCACCGGACCATTGGTCCAGCTCGAGGTCGAGGGGCCGAAGTTGAACCAGGCCGAGACGTCGTTGCGCTTGGTCTGCAGCTTGTTCTCGGAGTAGGTGTAGTCCAGGGTGGTGACCAGTTCCTTGACCGGCGCGAACTGCAGGGTCAGCTGGCCGTTGGTGCGCTGGCGCTTGACGCCGGTGAAGCTGTAGTTCAGGTTTTGCGGGACCTCGTAGACGTCGGTCGGCTTCGGATGGTTGGTGGCGCCGGTGGCCGGGATCGCGCCCCAGGTCTGTTCGTCGCCGCGGAAGGGGCCTTTCCAGCCGCTCGACACGGATGCCTGGTTGTAGCCCGAATTGCGCTCCTGGTAGCTGGCGCTGATGCCCAGGCCCCATTTGCCGTCCTTGCTGGTGGTGGTGTAGATGCCCGAGAATTCCGGCGTGGTCGAGTTGCTGGCCTTGTCGTCGCCCGGCAGGTTTTCGTTCGAGCGGTCGTGCACGGCCTTGACGCCGATGCTGGAGTAGGTGCCCAGGCGGTCCAGCGGACGCGCGGTGATGACGTTGATGGTGGCGCCGATACCGCCGGTCGGCGTCTCGGCGCGGCTGGTCTTGTACACCTGCAGCTGCGAGATCGCTTCCGATGCCAGGTTCGAGAAGTCGAAGGCGCGGCCGTTCAGGTCGCCCAGGTTCGAGGTCGGCATCTGGCGGCCGTTCAGCAGCACCATGTTGAAGTCGGGGCCGATGCCGCGCACCGTTACCTTCTGGCCTTCGCCGTTGGTGCGGTCGATCGACACGCCGGAAATGCGCTGCAGGGACTCGGCCAGGTTGGTGTCCGGGAACTTGCCCATGTCTTCGGCCACGATGCCGTCGACGATACCGTCCGAGTTGCGTTTGAGGTTCAGCGACGAGGCCATCGACTGGCGGATGCCGCTCACGACCACCTGCTGCATGCCGCCGGAGGAGGTGCTGTCGGTTGTCTGATCCTGGGCCTGGGCCGGTGCGACGAACGCCGCGCAGGCGCCCGCAACGGCCAGGCAGATCATTTTTTGCTTTGCCTTGGGATAGTGCATTGGGTCTCCTTATGTTTTTTTCCGTGCCTCGCCGAGTTTCTCAACTCATCTGGAAATGTTTGGAAACGTTTCCATATCAGTTGTCTGAATCTTATGTTCAGTAAAAAAAATTGTCAACGGGTTATGTTGTTTTTCGAAACGAAGCGCGGGGCCGACGCAACACTCTCAGGGACGGCCGCTTCAGGCTCGTCCGTTTGACGTGGATTTTTGGCAAGTGCTATAGTCGGCGCGCGGCTGGGAACGATTCCAAAAACAGCGCGAAAAACAACAGGAGACAAGGCAGGCCATGATGATCCGAACGCTGATGGGCGCTGTCGCGCTCCTGCTGTGCGCAAGCGCAGCTTCCGCCGCCGACGCAGTGAAAAGCGTCCCGTTTTCCTGGCCGAACGGCGCCCGCGCGGCGGTCAGCCTGGCCTACGACGACGCCCTCGATTCCCAGCTCGAGCATGCGATCCCGGATCTCGACCGCGCGGGCCTGAAGGGCAGCTTCTACCTGCAGCTGTCGAATCCGGCCGTGCGCGAGCGCATGGCCGAGTGGCGGGCGGCGGCGCGCCATGGCCACGAACTGGGCAACCATTCGCTGTTCCACCAGTGCGCGCATTCCAAACCGCAGCGCGAATGGGTACAGGCGCACCGCGACCTCGACAGCACGACGCTCGAGCAGATGCGCGACCAGGTCCAGCTGGCGAACACGATGCTGACGGCGATCGACGGCCGCACCGAGCGGACCTATACCGTGCCCTGCGGCGACCGCCTGGCGTCGGGACGCGATTACGTGCCGGGCCTGCGCGCGGACTTCGTCGCCATCAAGGCCGGCGAGGGCGACGGCGTGGTGGCGTCCATGGCGGCGCTCGATCCCTGGCAGGTGCCGGTGCTGGCGCCGGTGGGCCTGAGCGGCAAGGAGCTGATCGCCATCGTCCAGCGCGCGGTGGACAAGGGGACCATGGTCAACTTCACTTTCCACGGTATCGGCGGCGATTACCTGACGACCTCGAACGAGGCGCACCGCGAGCTGGTGGCCTGGCTGGCCGCCAACCGCAAGCTGGTCTGGACCGATACCTTCTTGAACATCATGCGCCATGTGAAGTCGGCGCAGTCCGGCTGGGTGCTGGACTGGAGCGACGAGTTCGACGGCGATGCGCTCGACCGCAGGAAGTGGGTCGAGGAGACGGGCGGCCACGGCTTCGGCAACAATGAGCTGCAGTACTACACGGCGGGTTCTCAGAATGTGCGCGTCGCCGACGGCATGCTGGCCATCGAAGCGCGGCGCGAAGAGCGCGAGGGGCGGCATTACACCTCGGCGCGCCTAAAGACGGCGGGCCTGTTCGAACGGACCCACGGCCGCTACGAGGCACGCATCAGGGTCCCGCGCGGGCAGGGCATCTGGCCGGCCTTCTGGCTGCTGGGCGCCGACTGCGCGACGACCGGCTGGCCGCGCTGCGGCGAGATCGACATCATGGAGAACATCGGCAAGGAACCGGGCATCGTGCATGGCACTTTGCATGGCCCCGGCTATTCGGGCGAGCACGCCTTCGGCAGGCCGTCCCCGCTGGAAGCCGGCGCCTACGCCGACGGCTTCCACATCTATGCGGTGGAGTGGGAACCGCGCGAGATCCGCTGGTACCGCGACGGCATCCTCTACCACACGGCGCGGCCCGAGCTGGTGAAGGGCGACTGGGTGTTCGAGCACCCCTTCTTCGTGATACTGAACCTGGCCGTGGGCGGCTATTGGCCCGGCAATCCGGACGCCACGACCAGCTTCCCGCAGCGGATGCTGGTCGACTGGGTGCGGGTCTACCGCCGTGCCGGTTCGGCACCGGCGCCGGCGTCGGCACTCGCAGGCGGAGGCGCAGCCGTCGCCAGATAGCGTTCGCGCGCCTCGCGCGTCAGTTTGGCGATGGCGCGCAGGCAGTCGAGGGTCGGGACGCCGGCGTTCGCATCCGCGCCCTTGGCGTACATGCGGGCCAGCTGGGTCGCGACCTCGGCGGCGCCGGGGATCTGGTCGCGGAACAGCTTGATCAGGCTGACCACGGTTTCATGCACGGCGGCGTGGGCGGCGCGCGCGATGTGCTTGCCGGCCGGGTCGGCGGCCAGCGATTGCGTGATGGTGAGTTCGAACTGGGTTTCCGCGCGCTGGACGAGCATGCGGAGCTGGCCTGGGGTGTACTGGTGTCGCATGGCTGTGGCGGACTCCTTACTGGTCGGCCCACGCGGGGCGGGCATGCAGCTTTCCCGGTCGCACCCGTAGCGGCGCGCGCGGCGTGGTCGAACGCACGGGCGTCAGTGCGCCTTCGTAAGGCGGGGTGTCGTGGTCGATTTCGACGGGCTGGCCGTCGCGCCCTGTACCGGCAAGGAACTGGGCGATGGCGATCTTGACGATCGCGCGGTTGCTGAGCTCGGCGGTGAGCCGCACCTTGCGGTTGAAGTACAGGAAGGTGGCCACCTTGCCGTCCGCGGTCGCGATGTCGACCTTCTTCGGTAGCGAGAAGCCGTAGCGGCCGCTGGCCCACAGCTTCACGGTGCAGGCGCCGGCATCGGGTGATAAAAACGTAAAGTTCATGCAGGAATCGTAATCCTGCGTTCGCCTGCGCACGGAACGAAATTGTTCCAAACTATTACGGCGGGAACGGTTCTTTCCCGGCGTCAGCTTTTTGCCTTAGCGGCTGGTCTTGAGCATCGACGGGTAGCCGACGTCCTCGGTGGCTTTCTTGAGGTCGGCCACACTGGCCTGGGCGTCGTCGTAGACGATCACGGCTTCGCGTTTCTCGTAGCTGACCTGCACCTTCGACACGCCCGGCACCTTGGCTAAGGATGCCTTGATCGTGATCGGGCAGGTGGCGCAGTCCATGGTCGGCACGTTCAGCTTGACGGTCTGCTGCTTCGCCAGCGCGAAGGGCGCGGCGCTGAGCATGGCGACCAGGGTGAGTGCTTTCAGGGTTTTCATGGTGGTGGCCTCAATAGAACAGGGGAGCGATCAGCGGAAAGCCGAGCAACAGGGCGGTGAACACGGCAACGCCCGCGAACAGCCGGCGCATCGCCGGCCGCGTGGTGGCGCAGGCCTGGTCCTCGACCGGGCAGGCGGCGGCCGGGCGGAACAGCAGCCAGCCGGCCCAGCCCAGCGCGCCCAGCGTCAGCGCGATGGCATACGGCGTCAGCGGCTTCAGCGCCTGCAGCTGCGCCATCCAGGCGCCGGTGATCCCGACCAGCACCAGCACCAGCGGGAGCACGCAGCAGGTCGATGCCAGGATCGCCGACAATGCGGCGAAGGCGATCAGGCTGCCCGCTTTGCGCTCCTTGATCATTAGATGGCGCGTGCGGTGATGGTGTAGGCGAAGCTGTCCGGCGCCAGCGAGTCGTAGGGCTCGCCGCGGCTTTCGGCCTGCGGGTACATCAGGAAGCCGACCTTGCCGGCGGCCGAGCCGGGCAGGCGCACGTCGTGGGCGAAGTTATAGCCCATCCAGTTGCCTTCCCAGCCGCCGAACAGGGCCTGCTTGACCGGCGCGACGACCGGGTTGTCCGGGTCCTTGATCCAGTTCGGGGTCTCCTGGCGCATCACCTTGGCGACGTCCGCCGGGTCCATCGCGACCCAGCCGTGGCGCTTCAGGTAGACTTCGGCGCGGCAGTGCTGGGCGCCCTGCAGCGA
>Ga0065165_1002525_pt1 | contig 15231 bp, 12 predicted proteins | sample AraplaMF_Cvi_mMF_FD_63813 | JGI IMG/M metagenome (GOLD analysis project Ga0065165, IMG submission 63813) | Arabidopsis root microbial communities from the University of North Carolina, USA - plate scrape MF_Cvi_mMF (version 2) (version 3) | ecosystem: Host-associated > Plants > Roots >...
CCTCGATCGAGGAGCGCACGAACTGGGTGGGGTCGTAGACGATCTGGTAGGACACGCCTTCCGGCATGTTCTTCTTGATCTCCGCCATGGTGGCGCGGACGTGGTCGGAAATCTCGAGCGCGTTGGAGCCGGGTGCCTGGAAGATCGGGATCGCGACCGCCTGCTTGTTGTCGAGCAGCGAGCGGAGACCGTATTCGGAAGCGCCGAGCTCGATCCGCGCGACGTCGCGCAGCCGCACGACTTCGCCGCGCGTGCCGGTTTTGACCACGATGTCGCCGAATTGCTCTTCGTTGGCGAGACGTCCCTCAGCGTTGACGGACATCTGCAGGTCGATGCCCCTCACGTTCGGGGACGAGCCGACCACGCCGGCGGCGGCCTCGACGTTCTGCGCCTGGATCGATTTCACGATGTCGCTGGCGGTCAGGCCATGTTCGGCGGCCTTTTGTGGATCGACCCACACGCGCATCGAATAGTCGCCGGCACCATAGAGCTGGACGTCGCCGACGCCGTCGATCCGTGCCAGCCGGTCCTTGACGTTGAGCACGGCATAGTTGCGCAAGTAAGTCATGTCGTAGCGGCCGTTCGGCGACAGCAGATGCACCACCATGGTGAGGTCGGGCGACGACTTCTTGGTGATGATGCCGAGCTGCCTCACGACTGCGGGCAGGCGCGGCTCGGCCTGCTGCACGCGGTTCTGCACCAGCTGCGTCGCCTTGTCGGGGTCGGTGCCGAGGCGGAACGTCACCGTCAGCGTCATCGCGCCGTCAGTCGTCGCCTGGCTCGACATGTAGAGCATGCCCTCGACGCCGTTGATCTGCTCCTCAATGGGCGTCGCCACCGTCTCCGCGATCACCTTGGGATTGGCGCCGGGATAGGTCGCGCGAACCAGCACCGACGGCGGCACGACATCGGGATATTCCGAGATCGGCATTGCGAACAGCGAGATCAGGCCTGCGAGAAAGATCAGGACCGACAGCACGCCGGCGAAAATCGGACGATCGATGAAGAACTTCGAGAGATTCATGGCTTTGCCCCTGGGCAATATCTTGGTCGTCCTTGCACAGCTCCGCCGTCATTCCAGGGCGCGCATAACGCGAACCCGGAATCCAGAGATGATGTGTTCAGAGTTTCGTGACGTGGTCGTTCCGGACCGACTCTACGCGCGGCCCGGAACGACGTAACTAGCGTTGCACCACGTCCTGGTTGCTGTGGTTCGATGCTGCCCGCTGCTCGCGCGCCCCCATTGCCGCGACCTCGGTCTTGAGAAGGGCGCCGGGACGTACGCGTTGCAGGCCGTTGACGACGATGCGATCGCCGGGCTTCAGGCCCGCGGTGACGATGCGAAGTCCGTCGACCGAACCGCCGAGCGTGATCGGCCGATAGACCGCGCGGCTGTCGTCACCGACCGCCATCACGAACTTCTTGTCCTGGTCGGTGCCGATCGCGCGCTCATCGATCATCACCAGCGTCTGCTGCTTCGGCTGGCCCATGCGCACGCGCGCGAACTGGCCGGGAATGAGACGCCCGTCATCGTTCTGGAACACCGCGCGGACGCGGATGGTGCCGCTCTGGCCGTTGACCTGGTTGTCGATGAGCTGGATATGGCCCTTGGCCGACAGGCCGCCCGACGTGGCCATTTCGACAGGGATCTGGTCGAGCTTCCCGCGCTGGCCGGTCGCATCGGCGATCGAGTTCAGCGCACGCAGCACCACCTCTTCGTCCGCATCGAACGAGGCGTAGATCGGGTTGACCGAGACCAGCGAGGTCAGAACGGGAGAGGCGGTCCCGGCGGCGACGAGATTGCCGACGGTGATCTCGAACTTGCCGACGCGGCCGTCCACGGGCGCGCGCACCTCGGTGTAGTCGAGATTAAGCCTGGCGGTCTGGAGCGTCGCCTCGGCGGCCTTCACGTTGGCGATGGCTTCGCGGTTGGCATTGTCGCGCTGGTCGTAGTCGCGCCGCGTAACGACGGCGTTGCCGACCAGCTGCGCGCCGCGCTCGAGCTCGCTCTGCGTGAATACCACGCGCGCTTTCGCGGCTTCGAGCTGGGCGTTGGCCTTGTCGACCTCGGCTGCGTAAGGCGCCGGATCGATCTTGAAGAGAACGTCGCCGGCCTTCACCAGTGCGCCCTCGGTGAAGTTGGTCGCAAGGATCGCGCCTGCGACACGCGGGCGGAGCTCGACACGATTGATGGCTTCGAGCCGCCCGGAGAAATCGTCCCACAGCACGGTCGGCTTGGGCTCGATCATCGCGACGGTGACGGACACCGCCTGTTCGGCCGCGGCGGCCGTTGCGGTTGCCTGGGCAGCCTGAAAGTAGCGCCCGGTCGCGATTGAGCCCGCGACGGCGAGGGCGCCCACGATGGCAACGCCGCCGAGAAGGCGTCGGAAACGGCCGGTGCGGGCGGTCTTTTGAGAGGGATGCATTTGCGCGCTCCAGATATGTAGTGTTCACTACAGATGTGGAGCTGGATGCCGCAGTGCAAGATACTTATGTACCGTTCACTAAGAAAATTGTAGCCGCATACCATATAAAATGGAAGCCGGTCAGAAAACAAAGTTAGAACAAATAGATAGGATATCGCGTTAGCTTCCAGCGAGACGCGAATTCGAAGGAGACAGGCAAATGGGCATGGGTCGCCCCCGCCAATTCGACGCCGAAACGGCGTTGGACCAGGCGATGGAAGTGTTTTGGCGCCATGGCTACGAGGGCGCCACCATTGCCCAGCTCACCGAGGCCATGGGCATCAACCCGCCCAGCCTGTACGCCTGCTTCGGGAACAAGGAAGGCCTGCTCAAGGCCGCGCTCGACCGCTACACCAAACTGCGCGGCGTCTGGATGGACGAGGTGGTTGCCGCACCCACCGCGCGCGACGTCGCCGAGCGGATGCTGATGGGCATCGCCGACAAGCAGACCGATCCTGCCAATCCGCCCGGCTGTCTGCTTGTCCAAGGCGGCATCGCCACCGGCACCGGCTCCGAGAACGTTCCCTTCGAGCTCGCCGCCCGCCGCGCCCAGAACGAAGATCAGCTCCGTGACCGCTTTGTCCGCGCTCAGGCCGAAGGTGATCTCAAGCCGAGTGCCGATCCCGCCGCGCTCGCGCGTTATGTCTCAGCGGTCTCCGTCGGCATGGGCGTGATGGCATCGTCCGGCTCGGATCGCGAGGCGTTGCGGCAGGTCGCTGACGTCGCCGTGCAGGCGGTCGCGTCGCAGTCGGCTGAGAGAACGTAGTCGACCGCTCTCAACTCACGGATCAATTTGCAGAGATCGCTGAAGGTCTGACGATTTACGAGAGGTCGTCATGCCCGGGCATCCGCGTTCTCAGTGCGCCGGATCAACGCGTGGATGGCCGGGGCAAGCCCGGCCATGACGCCGTGAGGAGAGTCAGGACGCTTCCTTCAGCACCGGCGACGCCGTCTCCTCCGCCTTCAGCTCCTCGAGGCTGCGATGCCGCGGCTCGATGCCGAGTGCCCAGACCGTGATGATCTGCACCACGAGCAGCCCGATCATCAGTGCCATCACGCCGGCGACGCCGCGCGTCTCGAACAACGAGACCACGAGGAACGGCGTGACGATGGTGGCGCCGCGGCCCAGCGTGTTGACGATGCCGGAGGCGCGCAATCGGACCTCGGTCGGGAACAGTTCGGGGATGTAGATGCCGAACAGCAGCGCGACCAGGACGTAGATCGGCACGGTCAGCGCGAAGCCCACGGCCGGAAGCAGGATCGGATCCGAGATCATGGGATAGAGGATGCCGAGCACCACGGCGGTCAGCGACGCGCCGATGATGGTTGGCTTGCGTCCCCAGCGGTCCGCGGTCAACGCGCCGATGGCGGAGCCGATCGGCGCGCCGAGCGCCATCAGCAGGGAATAGCCGAACGAGGTCGCGATCGAGAGACCCTGCTTGACGAAGAACACCGGCAGCCAGGTCACGAAGCCGTAGAGCAGCGTGTTGATCGTGATCAGGCAGACGGCGCCGACGATCATCCGCGACAGCAGCGGCGCGGTGAACAGCGTGCCGAGATCCGGCGCGACCGGAGCCGGTGTCGTCGGTGCGGGCGCGGGCAGGGGCTGTCCCTGCGCGGCTTCCTTCTCGATGGCCTGCATCAGCGCTTCCGCTTCCGCGGTGCGTCCCACGGCCTCCAGCCAGCGCGGCGATTCCGGCAGCGACTTGCGCATGTACCAGACCACGAGCGCGCCGATGCCGCCGAGCACGAACATCGAGCGCCAGCCGAACTGCGGAACGATCACAGATGCGATGAGCAGCGCCGCGGGCAGGCCGGTGACGACGCAGACGGCGGTGAAGCCGAGCCATTTGCCGCGGGTGCGCGCGGGCACAAATTCCGTCATGGTCGAGTAGCCGACGACGTTCTCCGCCCCGAGCCCGACGCCCATCACGAAACGGCAGGCGATCAGGAAGGCCATGTTCGGCGAGAACGCGGCGGCAAGGGAGGCGAGACCGAAAAGCAGCAAATTGAATTGATAAGTGAAACGGCGGCCATAGCGATCGCCGAGGAAGCCGGTGCCGAACGATCCCAGCATCATGCCGACGAATGTCGCGGAGATGAAGGCTGCGTTCTGGGCGAGGGTGGAGAAGCCCGTCTTCAGCGTCACGCTGAGCACGGTACCGGCGATGTAGATGTCGAAACCGTCGAAAAACATGCCGATGCCGATCAGCAGCATGATACGGCGATGGAATGGCCCGATCGGCAGCCGATCAAGACGGCTGCCTGCGTTCACCGATGTCGACATTTACGCTCTCCCTTGACTGTTGTTCTCATGGATGCGGCCCGCCTCTTTCGGGCGGTCGGCCGCGTCTGGTCTCTGGCTAGTTCAATCGCTTCTGGTTGGCCGTGTCGCGGTACCAGTCGAACGGCTGCTCGTGGGTCGCGACCATCACGCTCTTGGTGTTGAAATGGTCGTCGAAACTTTCAGTGCCGCATTCGCGGCCGATGCCGGAGTCATCGACGCCGCCCCAGGGCGAGGCCGGGTCGAGCCGATGATGATCGTTGATCCAGACGATGCCGGCCTTCACCGACGCGGCGACACGGTGCGCGCGGGCGACGTCGCGGGTGCGGATCGCGGCGGCAAGGCCGAACGGCGAGTCGTTGGCAAGCCGCAGCGCATCCGCCTCGTCCTTGAACGGAGTCACCGAGGTGAAGGGACCGAACACCTCTTCCTGGAAGATGCGCATGTCGGATTTGACGTCGGCGAACACCGTCGGCTCGACGAAATAGCCGTTGTCGTGGCCCGGCACCTTCGCTGCGACGCCACCGGTGATGAGCCGCGCGCCGTCTGCGTGGCCGTAGCCGGCATAGGTGAGCACGCGGTCGCGCTGGCGAGCGGAGATGACTGGGCCGAGCTGGGTGTTGGCGTCGAAGGGATCGCCGATCCGGATGGTGCGGGTCTTGGCCTGCAGCTTCTCGACGAACTCGTCGTAGATCGAGGCCTGGACGATGTGGCGCGAGGCGCAGACGCAGGTCTGGCCGGCGCCGATGAAGGCGCCGAACGCGGCGTAGTTGACGGCGCGGTCGACGTCGAAATCGTCGAATACCATCACCGGCGTCTTGCCGCCGAGCTCCATGGTCTGATGCGCGAACACCTTGGCGGCCGAGCTGCCGGCGATCCGGCCGGCCTCGGTGCCGCCGGTCAGAACCAGCTTGTTGATGTCGCCATGTTCGGCCAGCATTTTGCCGGCGCTCTGGCCTAGCCCAAGCACGATGTTGAACACACCGGGCGGCAGACCCGCCTCGGTGAAGATCTGCGCGAGCTTCAGCGTCGTCAGCGGCGTGTATTCGGACGGCTTGACCACGGTGACGCAACCGGTCGCCAGCACCACGGCGAGCGACTTGCACAGGATCATCAGCGGGTGATTGAACGGCGTGCAATTGGCGACGATGCCGATCGGGGTGCGCAGCGTGTAGTTCAGATACGCGCCTTCGACGGGGATCACGGAGTCGCGGCGCGACAGCGCGAGGCCGGCGAAATAGCGAAAGAAATCGGGCAGGCGGGAGAGCTGCGCGCGGGTCTCGTTGATCGGGCGGCCGTTGTTGAGGGTCTCGAGGCGATAAAGGCTGTCGAGATTGGCCTCGAACGCATCGGCGAGCTTGTTGACGAGGCGAGCCCGCGCACGCGTATCCATGCCGCCCCACGCCTTGCCTTCGAACGCGGCGCGCGCGCTCTTCATGGCGCGGTCGATATCCTCGGCGGTGGAATTGGGAATCCGGGCGATCACGTCGCCGGTCGCGGGATTGCGGACGTCCAGCATCGCGCCGTTACCGGCCTCGACTTCACGCCCGTCGATGAAATTGCCGTGGATTTCGACGTCGATCGACGCAGGCTTCGACGGAATGTTCATGCTGATCTCTCCTCGACGATGACGGCGTTGCGCTTCAACGCCGGCAGGACGCGTTTTTCGGTGGCCCCGATATGGGCCTTGATGATGCGCGCCGCGGTTCGCGTCTCGCGGCTCTGCATGGCGTCGATCAGGGCGACATGCTCGGCGACGAGCTTCGCCGGATCGTGGCCTTTGAGATTGGACACGCTGACGCGGACCAGACGATCGGCCTGGCCGATCAGGTCGCACAGCGCGGTTGCCATGCGGCGATTGCCGGAGGCGTACGCCAGCGCGGTGTGGAAGCCGCGATTGTAGGCGATGAAGTCTTCATGGTTGCCGGAGAAGCGGCGGAATTCGTCGAGCGATGCCAGGACGCTGTCGGGTGCGCTCTCGATCGCCTCGGCAACGCACGCCGGCTCCAGCGCAAGGCGGAAGCGGAGGAGGTCGCGCGCATCCGAGAGCGAGATCGGCGTGACCCGGTAGCCCTGGCGCGGTTGCACCGTCACGAGGTGCTCGCGCTGCAGCCGCAGAAGCGCGTCCCGGACCGGTTGCCGGCTCACCTCGTAGCGCTCGGCCAGATCCTGCTCGCGCATTTCATCACCTGGCGCAAGCCGACAAGCTAAAATATCAGCTCGAAGAAGATCGTAGATATTCTCGCGCAAAAGCATGAGTTCGGCATCCTTTGTGGCCTTAATCTTTCAGTCCTGATATTTCACGTCAAGGCCCAAAAGCTTGAAATCCCGGCGAATTGATTTATCAATCGGCCGATGAGGCCCTCGGATCGGATGCGGGCCGGCCGACGCAGTCGAGGAAAGACCGGACATGGACAGGCTTTTTGCCAACGGGACCGTCAACGCCGCGCAGTCGGGCGAGGGAACGCCGCTGTTCCTGTTCCACTCGCTGTTGTCGGATCGCGCGAGCTTCGATGCGATCGTGCCGCAGCTTGAAAAATCGTTTCGCACCATCGTGCCGGAGCTGCCGGGCTTCGGCCGCTCACACGCGGTCGAGGGCGGCCTTGCCGCGGTTGCGGACCGGATGGCCGAGGCGGTGAAGGATGCCGCGAACGGTGCGCCGGCGATCGTGCTCGGCAACGGCTATGGCGGGTTCGTCGCGCTTCAGATGGCGATCCGGCATCCTGACATCGCCAGCAAGCTCGTGCTCGCCGACAGCGGCGCTGCGTTCTCAGAGGCCGGTCGCGAGCAGTTTCGCACCATGGCGAAAGTGTCGCGCGAGAAAGGGCTGGAAGCCATCACCGCGGTCGCGATGCGGCGCCTGTTCGCGCCGGAGTTTCAGGAGCAGCACACCGAGTTGATGCAGGATCGCCGTGCTGCGTTTCTGCGGACCGATCCGGATGTCTTCCGCGCCGCATGCGATGCGTTGGCGAGCCTCGATCTTCGCTCTAAATTGGCGGCGGTGAAAATCCCTGTTCTCGTGATGGTCGGCGAACATGACGAAGCGACGCCGCCGCCGATGTCGCATGAGCTGGCCGCCGGCCTGCCGTGCGCCGAACTCAGGATTCTCACGGGCTGCGCCCACGTGCCGCAGCTTCAATCGCCGCGGCAGTTTCTCGAAGCGCTCAAGGGTTTCCTGCTATGATCGGCGCCTGCCGTTCGGAAAGGCGATGGCTTCCGAACGGTTAACGGACGCCGCGCTCACGGCGCCGTCGGCATTCCGCATTGAAGCGGAACTCCTAAGGGTTTTTACATACAGTTCTGGCACGTTCCCGCGCGTCAAGATCCGCAACCTGCATCGTCGCGTCTCATCGCGCGCACGAAAAGACGGGGCCCGCGGACATCACGGGGACGTTGTTGATGACTGCACTTGCTTCGGACGCCGGTCGCGCGAAGCGGGGGATCGTGCCGATCCTGCTGTGCGTCGTTCCGTTCAGCCAGATTCCACTCGATGCCTACACGCCCGGCCTGCCGCAGATGGTGGTGGACCTCGCAACCGATTCCGCGTCGATGCAGAACACCGTCACCGCCTACATGCTCGGCATGAGCCTGGCGCTGGTGCCGGTCGGCATCGCCTCCGATACGCTTGGCCGCCGCAATGTTCTGCTCGCCGGCTTGTCGGTCCTCATCGCCATGAGCGTTGCCTGCGCGCTGGCGACCAGCGCCTCGCTGCTCCTTGCGTTGCGCTTCCTGCAGGGCATCGGCGGCTGCACCTGCCTCGTCGTCGCCTATGCGGTCGCGGCGGATTGTTATCGCGGCCGCGAGCTGACCGGAATCTCCGGCCTGCTTGGTGCGGCCTGGGGTCTCGCACCCGTGCTCGCGCCGGCCGCGGGCGGCTTCATCGTCGAGCTGACCTCCTGGCGCGGCGTCTTCGTCATTATCGCGATTGCTGCGGCCATCGTTGCCGCGATCGTCGCATTCCTTCTGCCAGAGACGCTGCCGGCCGAGCGGCGTGCGCCGTTCGATCCGCGCCGCACCTCCGGCATTTTGTGCGATGCGCTGCTTCGTCCAGGTTTCCTGGCTTTCGTGCTGGTGTTCGCCGCGGCGGCGAGCGCGCAACTGGCGTTCGGCGTCGTCGCGCCTTTCTTCTACCAGACCGGCCTCGGTTACTCCGCTGCCATCTACGGCCTCGTCGCGCTCGGCCTCGGCGGCGTCAATCTCGCCGGCGAGCTCGGCTGCGCGCATTTTGCCCGGTTCATGCCGGCCCGCGTGATGGGCTTTGGCGCTTTCGTGTTGTTTCTCGCGGGCGCTGCCGTTCTCACTGTCACGGGCATGACCGTCGGTCTTGACTTCATCTCGATCACGATCGGCGGCGCGCTGGTGCTCGGCGGCTGCGGCGTGCTGTGTCCGATGATGTACGGCATGGCACTCGGCCTGTTTGAGCGCGACCACGGCCTGATCGGCGGCCTCATCAGCGCGCTCTGCTATCTCGCGGTCAGCGGCGCCATGGCGATCGCGGCGGTGCTGCCCGAAGCCACGCAGGCGCCGATCGGCTGGCTTTATCTCAGCCTTTGCACTGTGGCGGGCGTGTTGCTCGCGATCTCGCTGCCCTCGGCGCGCCAGGCCACACAGCTCCAGGAAGGAACCAATCCATGACCACCGTCGGTATTCGCGGCACGTTCTTCGACTTCGTCGACGATCCCTGGAAGCATGTCGGCAACGAGCAGGCCGCCGCGCGCTTTCACCAGGACGGGCTGATGATCGTGACCGACGGCGTCATCAAGGCCTTCGGTCCCTACGACAAGATTTCCGCCGCGCATCCCGGCGTCGAGATCACTGACATCAAGGACCGCATCATCGTCCCGGGCTTCATCGACGGCCACATCCATCTGCCGCAGACGCGCGTGCTGGGCGCCTATGGCGAGCAGCTGCTGCCGTGGCTGCAGAAATGGGTCTATCCGGAAGAGTTGAAATACAAGGACCGTAACTATGCACGCGAGGGCGTGAAACGTTTCCTCGACGCGCTGCTGGCGTCCGGCACCACGACGTGCCAGGCCTTCACGAGCTCCTCGCCGGTCTCGACCGAAGAGCTGTTCGAGGAAGCGGCCCGCCGCAACATGCGCGTCATCGCGGGCCTCACCGGCATCGATCGCAACGCGCCGGCCGATTTCGTCGACACGCCCGAGAATTTCTATCGGGACAGTAAGCGGCTGATCGCGCAATATCACAACAAGGGCCGCAACCTCTACGCCATCACGCCGCGCTTCGCTTTCGGCGCTTCGCCGGAGTTGCTCAAGGCGTGCCAGCGCCTCAAGCACGAGCATCCGGACTGCTGGGTCAATACCCACATCTCCGAGAACCCGGCGGAATGCAGTGGCGTGCTTGTCGAGCATCCCGACTGCCAGGATTATCTCGGCGTCTACGAGAAGTTCGACCTGGTCGGTCCGAAATTCTCCGGCGGCCATGGCGTCTATCTCTCGAACAATGAATTCCGCCGCATGTCGAAGAAGGGCGCGGCCGTGGTGTTCTGCCCGTGCTCGAACCTGTTCCTCGGCAGCGGCCTGTTCCGCCTGGGACGCGCCACCGATCCGGAGCATCGCGTCAAGATGTCGTTCGGCACGGACATGGGCGGCGGCAACCGCTTCTCGATGATCAACGTGCTCGACGATGCCTACAAGGTCGGCATGTGCAACAACACGCTGCTCGACGGCAGCATCGATCCCGTGCGGAAGGACCTTGCGGAGGCCGAGCGTAACAAGCTCTCGCCGTATCGCGGCTTCTGGTCGATCACTCTCGGCGGGGCCGAGGGCCTCTATATCGACGATAAGCTCGGGAATTTCGAACCCGGCAAGGAAGCTGACTTCGTCGCGCTCGATCCCAACGGCGGCCCGGTGGCGCAGCCCTGGCATCAGTCGCTGATCGCCGACGGCGGCGGCCCGCGCACGATGGACGAAGCCGCGAGCATGCTGTTCGGCGTCATGATGGTCGGCGACGACCGCTGCGTCGACGAGACCTGGGTGATGGGCAAGCGTCTCTATAAGAAGAGCTGAATCCGCTGCTCATGAGCACATCTGCCGACACTGCTGGCCAGCCGGTCGCCCTCGTCATCCAGCGCCGCATCGCGGACGAGGGCTTTGCCGCGTTCGCGCGCTGGAACGGCGAGGTCGGTGAGGTTCTCAAGGCCTGGCCCGGCTTCCTCGGCCAGGAAGTGGTGCCGCCGCAGCCGCCTGCCTATGCGGATTGGGTGACGATCCTGCGCTTCGCGAGCCCGGCCGCGGCGCGTGGCTGGCTGCAGAGTGACGTGCATGCGCGGCTGATCGACGAGGTGCGGCGCTTCTTCATCGGCCCGGAGGATGTCCATATTCTGCCGGACATAGGCGTCCAGCGCGACACCGCGGTATCGGGCGTCATCTCCTTCAAGGTGCCGGATGGATTGGAAGACGAGTTCCTCGAATGGCAGCGCCGCGTTGAGGCTGCGGAATCGAAGTTTAGGGGCTTTCTGCGCCACAAGGTCGAGCGGCCCATTGCGGGCTTGCACGACGATTGGATCATCATTCTGTCGTTCGACAGCGATGCGAATCTCAACGCCTGGCTCGACTCACCGGTGCGGAAGACCTTGCTCAAGGAGGGCGAACGCTTCAGCGCCGGCATGAACGTGAAGCGGGCGAGCTACGGTTTCAATTTCTGGTTCCCGGCCGGCAACGCGCAAGCACCGGAGCAGGGCGCCGGCCTGATCTGGAAGAGCAACCTCATCGTCCTCCTGGTGCTCTATCCCGTGGTCTATCTCTGGGGTACCTTCATCAGCGCGCCGCTGATCGACAGCCATGGCGTACCGGTCTGGCTGTCGCTGTTCATCGGCAATCTCGTCAGCACCCAGTTGCTCGGCTGGTGGCTGGTGCCTGCCGCTTTCCGGGCGCTCGACTGGTGGATCACGCCGAAGGCGGCGCTCGGCCGCCAGATCGCGGGATACGCGCTGCTCTCCGCGCTCTATGCGGGCTCGATGGGTCTGTACGCGCTGCTGATCGCGTGGCATTGGGGACGGTAAAATCTGCCGACGTGCCCTTGGACACGTGACCCATGTTCGCCCTGACATTTCTCGGAACCTCCGCCAGCGTGCCCTCAGCCGAGCGCAACCATCCGGCGCTTCTGGTCGAAGCCGCGGGCAAGCGTATCCTGGTCGATTGCGGCGAGGGCACGCAGCGGCAGTTGCTGCGTAGTGGCGCCGGCTTCCGGCGGCTCGACCGCATCCTGCTGACGCACGGTCATCTCGATCACGTGCTCGGCATTCCCGGCCTGTTCTCGACATTGGGATTGCGACGGAGCAGCGAGGCGATGACCATTCATGCGGGACAAGGTACGCTTGATGTCGTCATCCGGATGCTCGCGGGCTTGTGGGGCGAGGGCAGGGCGCCGATATCAGTGCAATTCGCTCCGCTCGCCGAAGGACCGGTGATCGACGCCGGAGATTTCACGATCGACTGCTTCCCGGTCCGCCACCGCGACACCGACAGTTTTGGCTTCGCCTTCCGGAGCCCCGCACGCCGCCATCTCCTGTCGGATCGGCTCGATATGCTTGGCGTACCCGATGGACCGCCGCGGGGAGAACTCGCTGCCGGACGACCGGTTGTCATCGACGGACGAGAGGTTGATCCAGAGGACGTGCTGGGACCGCCTGATGGTGGCAGGAAACTCGTCGTGGTCGGCGATACCGAGACCACGGACGGGCTGTCCAGCCATGCGGCCGATGCTGATGTGCTGGTGATCGAGGCGACTTTCCTTGATCGCGATGCCGAGACCGCGCGGGACTATGGGCATCTCACGGCGAGAGAAGCCGCGTCCTTTGCCGCTGCAAACAACGTCAGCCAGCTTGTGCTGGTCCATATGTCCGGCCGCTATCCGGATGAAGAGATATTGGCAGAGGCGGCCAAGATATTCCCGAACACGCGGATCGCCGCCGATTTCGATCACATCGTGGTCTAGCGCTCAGCCGCGGCGGCGCAATGTTGCAGCATGCAAGATCGATGACGTCGCCGCCATCCTTGACGCGAGGACGAGCTGATTTTACGACAAGAGCGGCGAACAACAGGCGTTGGTGTTCTCGACGACTTTGTTCCGCCGACCGGAGGACGTTTTGACGACATCATCGCTGCACCCTCATGGCGTCTTCTCCGCCGCGCTGACGCCGCTCGACGCCGAGCTCGCGCCCGATCACGCGCGGTTCGTCGAGCACTGCCGCTATTTGCTCGGCGAAGGCTGCGACGGCATCGCGATGCTCGGCACCACGGGGGAGGCGAACTCCTTCTCGGTCGCCGAACGCACCGCGCTGCTGGAGGCCACGATCGCCGGTGGCATCAAGCCGAACCAGCTGCTGCCGGGCACCGGTGTCGCCGCGTTCACCGATACCGTCGTGCTGACGCGTCATGCGCTCTCGGTCGGGGTCGAGACCGTGGTGATGCTGCCGCCGTTCTATTACAAGAACGTCAGCGACGAGGGCATCTACGCTGCCTATAGCGAGATCGTGCAGCGTATCGGGGATATCAGGCTCAGGATCGTCCTCTACCACTATCCGCAGATGTCGGCGCAACCGATATCGCATGCGTTGATCGAGAAATTGCGCAAGAACTATCCGACTACATTCACCGGCATCAAGGATTCCTCCGCCGACTTCGCCAACATGACCGCCATGGTCGAGCGCTTCCCCGGTTTCGCCGTTCTGGGCGGCGCCGATGCGCTGATGCTGTCGTTGCTTCGCAAGGGTGGTGCGGGCTGCATCACGGCGACTTCGAATGTCGTTGCGCGAAGCCTGGCTTACGTCTTCAAGCATTTTGGTGACAGCGACGACGATCCGGGGCTGAAGGCCGCGCAGGCGCGCATCGTCAGGGCGCGCGAGCTGGTTACGCGCTTTCCGCAGATGGCTTCGTTGAAGGCGCTGACCGCCGACCGGACCGGGCACTCCGGATGGAAGCGCTTGCGGCCGCCGTTGGAGTCGCTGCCGAGCGAGCAGGAGAAAGAGCTGCTCGTGAATGCCGCGGCATTCGCTGCCGCGGGCTAGCTTGAAGGGCGCATTGGGATGACCACCGTCCGCATGCTTGCCGATGATCTCACCGGCGCACTCGACACCGCGGCGGAATTCGTCGGCCTTTGCGGATCGTTCGATGTCACATGGCAGAACGCGCCCGCAGCCTTTGGCGCGCAGAGCCTTGCGATCGACACCGGCACCCGCGAGCGCTCGAAGGCCGAGAGTATCGAGATCGTCGGACGACTGGCGCCACTCCTTCAGGGCAGCGCGATCGCCTACAAGAAGGTCGACAGCCTGCTGCGTGGCTCCTGGGCGGCCGAGCTCGGCGCCTGCTTGCGCGGCGGCCACTGGACTTCGTGTGTGGTCGCGCCCGCCTTCGATTACCAGGGGCGCCGCACCACGGGCGGCCAGCAATTCGCGCGGACACAAGCGGGCGACTGGCATCGCGTGGGCGACAATTTGCTGGATCAACTGAAGCAGGACGGCATCGCGGCGCTGCTCGCTGACGCCAACACGTTGTCGCAAGGCGGGGTTCAGGTGTTCGACGCCGAGAGCGACTTTTGCCTCGATCGCGTCGTCGAGATGGTGCGGCGTATGCCGGGGCCGGTGCTTTGGTGCGGCAGCGGCGGTTTGGCCGGCGCGCTTGCCCGTAATCACCGTGCTGATGTGCCGCCGGAGCTGAAGCGACCGGTGCTGGGCTTGTTCGGTTCGGACCAGCCCGCGACGGCGGCCCAACTCGCAGCCTGTGGCGATGCGACGATCGCGCTGGCCGAAGGCGAGGGCGGCGCCGGCGTTCGGCGCAAGCTGGCCAACGATAATTTGGCGCTGGTGCAGTTCGCGCTTCCGGGCCAACTGCCGCGTGCCGAGGCGGCGCAGCGGATCGCACGCGAGCTGGCCGCGCTGATCACTGGACTCGATCCGCCGGGAACCATGATCGTCGCTGGCGGAGAGACCCTGAAGGCCGTATGCGTTGCGCTCGGTGCGCAGGCGCTGCAGGTCACAGGGCGTATCGTGCCGGGATTGCCGCGCTCGGTGCTGCAAGGCGGCCGCTGGGCCGGCGTCGACATCATCTCGAAATCCGGAGCGTTCGGCCCCAGGGAGCTGTGGCGCGATCTGCTCCGGGACAATCATCTGCTGAGCAAGGAAGGTCCGACATGACCTCTCGTCATCTCGCCATCACCATGGGCGATCCCGCCGGGATCGGGCCGGAGATCATCGTCAAGGCCTGCGCGGGGCTGAAGGATCGGATCGCGAAGGGCGATCTGCGCATCCTGATCATCGGCAGTGGCGCCGCGCTCGATGGTGCCAAGGCCGCGCTCGGCGCCGACGTCGCCATCCCCGAGGTCACCGCGGACGATCGCGACTGGCCGAACCTCTGCTTCCTCCAGGCCGATGCCGAGGGCGAGCCGATCAGGCCCGGCGTGCTCAGCGCCGACGGCGGCCGCTTCGCCTACAAGGCGATCGAGCAGGGCGTGCGCCTGACG
>Ga0065165_1002527_pt1 | contig 15223 bp, 8 predicted proteins | sample AraplaMF_Cvi_mMF_FD_63813 | JGI IMG/M metagenome (GOLD analysis project Ga0065165, IMG submission 63813) | Arabidopsis root microbial communities from the University of North Carolina, USA - plate scrape MF_Cvi_mMF (version 2) (version 3) | ecosystem: Host-associated > Plants > Roots > Endosphere...
TAGCGTCGATCGCATCTCCATGAAGGCCAGAGTAGTGAACCGTATAGTTGGACCCTAGCGTACTATTCACCGCTCCCTGAACATCCATGAAGTTCTGATAAGTCGTTGCCGGTGTTGCAATGTTTTTCATTATATACACCAGGCGGGCTGCCTTTAATTGATCCACCCCGTCCGCAGTTCCTGATTTATCCAGGTCCGGGCGAGCCTGTGGAAAAAAGATAATCTCTCCTATATAATTACTGTTCGCCATGGAAGGTGAGGGTTTTCCGTAATCGATACAAAAAGAGATTTCGGAAGAAACAAGGTTCTTGTTCGCATCAAAATAGGCAGTGGCAATTGGTGCGGCCTCCTCGGGATAGGAGTCCATCACAGTATACGAGTTGGGAGTAATAAACTTTTTCCAGTAAGCTACCTGAAAACCAAATGCTGAGGTAGCAACCTCATCCCCGGTGGTATAAGGGATATAGATTTTAAAATCCCCTCCCGTAGAAGCTACAGTGCTCTCAAATGTCACAGTAACAGAGCCTGTATAGGTACGGGTTTGCAACAAATAACCCGAAGCGTTGGCCGACGTGATCGTTTCGGCCGGTGTTCCGGTTGCAGTAGTACCCTGATAAATCCTGATCACCGCGGCGGGAGCCATGTCCAGAAAATCAAACCGAAGCACAACTTTGCCTGTTGTCCCGTCGGACAGCTCCGGATTAATTGTAGCCATACGAAGGGGATAAACGGCATTCATCGTCTCGTCAAGCACCAATTTGCCCGATGTTGCCTTTCCGTCCCCACTTTTTCCAGCCGGAACATTCTCCGGAAAAAAATTCACATCAGCGCTTTCATCAAAATATAACCACCTGGTTCCTCCCCCGGGATCCGGGCATGATTGGGCATTCGCCAATGATAATGATACGCATGTAAAAATAGCGACAAGAATAAAGGTCGTGAGCCTTCTCATAAGAAGGCCAGGTGTTGTGAAGAAGTTTAACATAGAAAATGGAGGTTTAAATTCAATTACTTTTTATGAGGCACTTACGTAGTGTATGATTAAGAATAATATTCCATCAAAAAAAAGCTTGATAATAGGCGCAGAAAAATCCACCAAAACGAATTAATCAGAAGGACTTTTCAGAACTATTAATTGGTTTACATGTATATTCATTAATAATTTCAATCATCATCCATTTAAATAAATAGGCTTCCCAGACTATGATTCGAAAGCAATAAATCTTGGCCTATTCATTGGCAGTTTTTATTTTGTAAAACTATTGCTTTTCAATCGTCTGGAAGGTTGAAAAACTTGTCCATTATTGGGGAATAATTTGCCAAATCACCTAATTATCAGTACCATCCGGCACCTAAATCGACCCAACCCTCCGTAATTTACCAGGGCAGTAAACTAAATATTCGATAAGGTAATTTCCGATCAAGTATGAGTCGGCTGTCAGAAACTTCAATAATAATTACTTCGTTGTTTTGAAGTACGAGGTAGGGCGTAGTACAACGCCAAGGAAAATTTAATCGCATTCGCCCGTAAACCGAATGGTCAGCAAACGGTCTTGATAATTCCGTTGCAGCCCCTGGCTGCTGATATTTACCTGATTGTCGCGTATGAGTGCGCAACAAAGCGAAGATTCGTCCTGCCAGTGTCGCAGCAGGATTTTTTGCTGCATAGGGAAGTGGCCGAAAGTCCGGAAATCAGACAACGTCGGCAACTTCCCTAAGCGCGCAAAGACATTTTTTGTATAAATTGTATCAGGAAGTGTATGTTCAACAGCGTTGATATGGACAAAGCAAAAATTCGCAGCAAGGTAGACGGTCAGGACAGAAAGCTTATTTGTGATCGGCAGCCAGGTATTCTCGGCAGGCCTGCCTTAGAAATCCTGCTTGGATTCCTGCTATCATTGCTTAAATTATTCACCGCCTAAAAAAGCGCGCTAATTCAGACTGCCGCGCTCGCCTGCTACGGATTACTCCCTGATGTACTTTGCCCTTCTGTCTGCAAAGGGCTCGCAGAGAGATACAATAAGCTCATTACCAGCTTGTTCAATATCCCATGTATCGCATCCAATACAATCAACGCTAATACAGTTGCTATTACTAGGTACTTCTGCCTTCGGTTTTACTTCAAACAGCACCCCATTCAAATAATACGCCCTTGGTGAGCAACATTGAGGCAAACCATTTGAACCAAGTATCAAACCATCGAATCTGAAACTGAGATAACTGGGTTCCCCATCAACAGGAACCCACATTTTTTCCCCATTTACCGTCTTTTCGTAAGCAGTAATTTTCCACCTATGCACAATGGCAGCAATTTCCGGCTCTGGTTCAGGGCCATCCTTTTTACATGCAACCAAGGCAAGTGAAATCGTCAACGCAAATAACAGCTTTTTCATAAGGCAAAGGCTTTTTTACGAAGATGTCAATTGATCCCTTTTGGTTGGAATAAGAGTCTGTATTGCATTCCAGACTGACCCGCCATGCTAACAAAACAATTATGAATTGGGGAAATCACCCACGCGCATGAAAGTCGCTTTAATGAGAGACCAATCTATCAAACGACATGGCGGTGGTAGAATTCCCCCAGGTCATAGCCCGAGCCTGTGGCCTGGACGTAGACAAAGATACAGTAGGTGCTTCGATCAAAGGAACGGGAGTTTTGGAAGAAACCCGCACCTTCGCCACCTCCTTTGACGTGCCCTGATACCAGGTTTAAACCTGTGCGCTTTGACACCATTGGTCCATTTTGTATACATTATTGGCACAAAACAGCACAAAACCAACTTCATTGCATCAAAATCCCGCTAATGGGCGAGTCTGTTATGTACGTAAAAGTAAGACAAATCTGATGTATCGCAACCAAAAACAGACCAAAAGCAGCCTTCTCAGGCATTTTGGCGTTATTTTTAACTATGAGAAACAAAAAACAGCAAATTTTATTTTTGTATACAAAAATTCAATAGTTTTGTATTCATAACGGGCACATCTCTGTGCGTTGACATTAAGCTTGTTGCATTTTCAATCCATAGTCCAATTAGTCACTCATTTAATCAAGGAGGTATGAATCATTCGGTTTACCTAAATTTTGCGCCCGCAATCAGGCAGCTATCGAAATCCAGGGAGCGCTTTACCTTGCTCATTGGCTTGCTGACGCTGCTGCTATTCACAAACGCGGCAGCCGGGCCTGGCTCCTCCCAAAAAGCCGGCGCATCAGCCCTGACAGAGATAAAGGGCATCGTTACCGATACCTTGGGGAGCCCCATACCGGGCGTCATTGTTCGGGTAAAAAGTACCAACAACGCGACCATCACAGACGAGAAAGGGGCCTACGAGCTTCGCAATGTATCGGAAGGTGCCCTGCTCGTATTCAGCATGATAGGCTACGAGCCGCAGCAGGTCATTGTCGGTTCTGGCCGGCTGGATATTAAACTGAAAGCGTCTGACGTTTCGCTGGAAGCGGTCACGATCACCAATGGCTACCGGGTGACGCATATTGCCGAAAATACGAGCTCGACCGGCACCGTAGGAGGTAAAGCGCTGGAAAACAAGCCATTTTCAACCGTCATCAGCTCCATGCAGGGACAGGTAGCCGGGTTTACGGCCCCGGTTACCAGCGGGCAGCCCGGCGGTTTGGTGGATGTCCGGATCCGGGGCCTGGGCTCCCTGTCATTGTCATCCAGCCCGTTGTTTGTCATCGACGGAATGATTGTCAACTCCGGAAAGCTGGGTTATAATACCACCACAGCCGACGCCCTGGCGGGTTTGAACCAGAATGATATCGAACGAATCGACGTGCTCAAAGACGCAGCGGCCACCGCATTGTATGGTGCGCGAGGCAGCACCGGAGTGATCGTGATCACCACCAAAAGAGGAAGCGCAGGCCGGACACAGGTACGGCTGGACACCGAAATAGGCGTATCCGCGGCCATGAACCCGCCCAAAGCAGGTATGCCACTCACAGCAAACCAATATGCCGAATTGTTTAGAGAGACACTGACCAACAGCAATTTCACGCCTGAGCAGGTGGAGACATTAGCTGAAAGCTATGGTCTCAACAGCGGCAAAAGCAACAACTGGTACGACCTGGTGACCCGCACGGGAAAGCAGAGCCAATACAACGTCAGCGTCAACGGAGGTTCGGAAAAATCGAAATTCTTTGGGTCCCTGGGCTACTTATCGCAGGAAGCCACCACCATCGGATCGGATTTCCGGAAAATATCCGCATTGCTCAACATCGATCACAAGATCAATAGCAAGGTGGCCCTGTCGGCCGGTTTCAACGTGTCGAACGTAAACCAGAATACGCCTTACAGTTCTCAGTTCTCCGGCAATCCCACCTGGGCTGCGCGATCGCTACGTCCGTTCCAGCTTGCGTATAATGAGGACGGTTCGATTAACACGACTACGCCCGGCAACACGAACTTCCCCGGCATTTACAACCCGCTATGGATTGCAGAGAAGGATAAAAAACTATTGTCGGCCACCAAAATGCTCGGCAACCTGAAATTGAAATGGGACATTGTAAAAAACCTTTCCTTCTCTACCTACACCAGCGTCGATTACAACGGATTGGAGGAAACGCTCTTCCTGAATGCGACCATGGGCGACGGCGCGTCACTCAAAGGCCGCAGCAAAAATTATTACACCAGGTATTTCAACTGGTTGTCCAGAAACCAGTTCGACTATCGCTACAATATCCCCGGCTTTAACAACTTTTACGTGAGTGCTTCGGTCGGATATGAAGCGCAAAAATCAAAAGAATACCTGTTGGCGGCCGACGGGAGCGGATTCCCTTCTGCCCACGAAGACCTGACCGCCCTCACAAATGCGGCCACGCCACTGGGAACGTACGGACAATATAGCAACTACGCATTCACTTCGCTGTATGCGATCGGAGAGGTGAATTTCAAAAACAAGTATGCGATCAGCGGATCTTTCCGGCGGGACGGCTCCTCCCGCTTCCCAAAAGCAAACCGCCAGGCCAACTTCTTTTCGGTAGGCGGAACCTGGAATGTGCATGAAGAGGCATTCTTTATCAAACAACGCTTCTTATCTTCGTTAAAAATCAGGTCGTCCTACGGTACTACCGGGAACGCCAATCTGAGCAACTATGCGTGGGTACCTCAGGCTAGTTACAGCATCGCGTACGGCTATGCAGGTTACAACGGACAGCAATATTCGAGCGTGGGTAACATTGACTTGAAATGGGAAACATCCAAAAAGTTCGACGCAGGGGTTGATATCGGGCTGGCCAATGACCGCTTCTCGCTCACAGTCGACTACTACCGCAACAATATCGACGGATTGATCCGTTCTATCCCGACTTCTTACACAACGGGTTTTACGGCAGTAAGCCAGAACGTCGGTTCGATGTTGAACCACGGTTGGGAATTCACCGTGAGAGGCGACTTACTCCGTGTTAAGGATTTTACCTGGAACAGCAATTTCAACCTTTCGCTCAACCGCAACAAAATTACCAGCCTACCAGCCGGGACCGCAGTTACCAACGGCCAGTATTACCTGAAAGAAGGATACAGCTTTTACACTTACTATATGCGTGAGTTTGCGGGCGTTGATCCGGCCAACGGCAGCCCGTTGTACTATACGAACGAGTCAAGAACAGAGAAAACAGCCAACATTGCAGACGCAAGCCTGATTGTTCAAAACAAACAATCTAACCCGAAATACACGGGAGGATTCAACAACTTGTTTACCTACAAGGGCATTACGCTGGGCGTCGATTTCAATTTCAACCTGGGCTACTGGATATACGGCGCTTCGGACCTTTACCAGACTTCGGGCACCTACTATACGTACAACAAGTACCGGTTTGTTTACGACCGCCGCTGGACCACGCCGGGACAAGCTACCGACGTGCCTAAGATGTCGACTACAACCGACAACTCGGTGAGCACCTACCGTATTTATAAAGGCGATCATATCCGGTTCCGCAACCTGGTGGTGGGATACGACTTCAAAAACCTGGGGGTATTCAAAAATCTGAAAGTAAGTAAGCTGCACCTGTACGGCAGGGCCACCAACCTGTTTACCAAAACATTTGATGACCGTTTGCCTTTCGATCCGGAGGTTGGCTTTTCAGGTTTCGACTCGCAGGATATGCTGCAATACAGAACCTATACAGTTGGCGTAAACATCGGACTATAATCCTTACTAACATGAAGATCAAAAATAAATATACTGCCCTGGCGCTGGCGATACTGATGACCGCTTCCTCTTGCAGCGACAGCTTTCTGGACGAATCGCCCACAACGGCCATTTCGGTCGAACATGCCATCAAAACGGATGGCGATATGATGGAAGCCACCGCCGGGATGTACCGGGTTTTGCAAGGTTATTACCTTTTCGGGCGGAATGCTACCGTTTTCGGAGATATGCTGACCGACAACGTCTACCTGAGCAGCTCCAACTCCAACCGGCTCATCCCGCATAACAATTTCACATTCGTTGCCGGAAACGCGGAAACCCGAATGCTCTGGCAACAAGCTTACTATGCCATTTTGCAGGCCAACCGCATCATCGGCTCGGAGATCGCCGAAAATGATAATGTGAAATACCTCAAAGGCGAAGCCTATGCCGTGCGAGCATTGTGCTACCTCAATCTGGTCAACTGGTTCGCAACCCCGCATACCGTAAATCCATCCGCGCCCGGGGTGCCCGTCGTGACCGTTTCGACCGATATCGCAGGTCCGCTGGTATTGCCGGCCCGCAACACCGTCGCAGAAGTTTATGCACAAATATTGAGCGATTTGCAAACGGCCTTTACGCTAATGCCCGCCACCACCCCGTCCATTCATATCAACAATACCAATTTCTTCTCCCGTTATGCCGTAAAAGCACTGGAAGCCAGAGCGCAATTGTACAAAGGCGATTACCAGAAAGCCAAGGACGCCGCGCTGGAAGTTGTGCAAAATGGCGGGTACACGTTGTCAACAACCAAAGCGGCTTTCACCGCCTATTGGGCCGCGACAACACCCCGCACCGACAAGCTCGAAACGCTTTTCGAACTGAACAATTCGGCTACCGCCAACAACGGCGTGGAGGGAATGGACTGGATGTATGCCAAAGGCGGCCTCGGGGAATTGCTCGTGACCGATGACACCTACGCCATTTACAGTGCAACAGACATGAGAAGGGATCTCATACTGGACGGCATGCGGGGGAACAATCAGGTTTATTATGTAAACAAATACCAGAACACGGCCAATACGGACCGCGACGAGATCAAGATGATACGGTATGCAGAAGTGATATTGACGCTCGCCGAATCGTATGCGAGGCTGGCCGACAACGCTAACGCGCTGAAATACCTGAATATGCTTGCCCAAAATCGCGATCCGGAGCAAAAGGCATATGTCTTGTCCGGTGACGAGCTGACCAACACAATCCTGCTCGAACGCCGGAAAGAGCTCGCATTCGAAGGCTTGCGGTTCTTTGACCTCACACGTACCAATGTCAGCTATACCCGGCAAAATATGGGAGCCAAGGCGGCGGCCATCTATCCTTCGGTTACCACCACGGATTTCAGAAGATTGCAGCCTATTCCGGAACTGGAAATTGCAGCCAATCCGAACGTGGGCCAGAATCCGGGGTATTCCAATTAAAATTTTACAAAAAGGGGGGACCGGCAGCTTCTGAATCCGGACTCCTTTTTTCCCTTTGTGATGATAGTAGTTTCAAATAGCAAAATGTGGCTGGGGTTATCAGCGCTCTTACTGAGCTTACTTCCTTTATGGGCAGGGGCTCAGTCTTATTACAACAACAACGGTGAGATCGTATTGAAAATCAATGCTTGGGAAGGCCATATCAACAAAGCCACGACAAACATTGTCCGTACAGTGAAAGATCAGCGGTCCAAAACCTGGGTAGCACGCAAAAGCGCCAACCCCAGGTCCGCCGCCGATTCAGCCGGCAAACCCGACGTAGTTTTTAAAGTAAAACTTCCTCACGCGGGCCTGTACTACCTGCGCACCTACGCAACCGAGAGCGGGCAGCCTACGGGTAAAGCCTCACATATCGGCATTCAGATCGACAACCAGCGGGGCACCCGCCGCATCGTGTTCGATGCATACCACGGGGCGGCGCAGGTGGCCGGCAAGTTTCATTTCACCGGCCAGAGTCAGGAAGTAAAATTCTGGCTTCCCTATGGAATCCAACTCGCTGTCGTGGAGTTCAAAGAGTTCATCCCGCCCGCTGTTTCCGAAACAGTCAGGAATTACCAGCCGGGCATCAAGCCGCCCGCCAGCCGGCCCAGGCTTTGGGTCAACCAGGAATCGTTGCCTGTGGTAAGGGCTCGGCTCACGCAGGGGGAAAATAAAGCCGCCTGGGAAAAGGTTACCGCAAGCGCATTGGCTCCGTTCCGGTTCGACTTCCAGGCCGACCAGGAGATTTTTTACCGGGAAGACGTAGAAAAAACAGCCGAGGCCAAAGCCTTTTATTACCTGATGACGGGGGATAAAAAGATAGGGACGGAAGCGGTGAAGTTGATGACCAACTACTTGTCGGTACTCGAATTCGGCAATATTACGTACGGCGATATTACCCGTGAAGTCGGCCGGTCGATCTACACAGCCGCGCTGGTGTACGACTGGTGCTACGACCTGCTCGATGCTACCCAAAAAAAGGCGCTTTTTGACCAAATGCATAAACTGGCCACCGAAATGGAAATCGGCTGGCCGCCATTCGACGAATCGCTGCTGAACGGCCACGGTAACGAGGCCCAGCTGAGCCGCGATCTGCTGGCGATGAGTATCGCCGTGTACGACGAAGACCCGGAGCCCTACCGCTACACCTCCTACCGCGTTCTGGAACAGTTGGTACCCATGCGCAAATTCGAGTACCAGTCGCCCCGGCATAACCAGGGCGTAGATTACGGCGCCTACCGCTTCGGCTGGGAAATGCATGCCGTTTGGCTGCTGTACCGCATGAGCGGCCAGACCAGCTTTGACGACAACATCAAAAAACTGCCCGAATACTGGCTTTATATGCGCCTGCCCGACGGCTACATGCTGCGCGATGGCGATATGTTCAGCATCAAAAACAAAGGATCGCAGCCTGTTTACTGGAAGCAGCCCCAGACCATGCTCCTCTCCTACGCCTATTCGAACAACCCGCTGATCAAAGGCGAGTTCGAACGGCAGGGCGGCCTTCCCGATAATCCCGTGTTATACCTGCTGGTCAATGACCCGTCGTTAAAAGCCGACCACGACCTGACGAAGCTGCCGCATACCAAAGACTTCGGACCGGTGCTCGGCTCGATGATTGCACGAACCGGATGGGACAACACACTGAACAGTAGCGATGTAGTCGCTGAAATCAAAGGTGGCGGATACAATTTCGGGAACCACCAGCATGCCGATGCGGGCGCGATGCAGATTTTTTACAAAGGCATTCAAATGGGTGATATTGGTCTTTACCTCTCCTACGGCCCGCCGTATGATATGGAGTTCAATAAAAGGTCTATATCGCATAGCACCATGCTTGTGCTTGACCCGAATGAGCAGCTGTTGTTCCGCACCAAGAGGCATGACGGCGGTTCCAGGTTCAGTCAGCGGTTTCCATTGTCGCCGCAGGAAACGGTCAGCGACGCCTGGTACAACTACGGCTCGGTGGTTTCGTCCCATTTCGGTCCTGACGCTATTAAGCCTACATACAGCTATTTCAAGGCCGATTTGACAGCCGCCTATACCCAAAAGGTCAGTCATTTTACCCGTGAGTTCTGCTTTTTGGATTTAAACAGAAAAGATGTCCCGTCGGTCATTATCCTTTCCGACGACATGGCCAGCTCCAATGCGGATTTCACCAAATACTGGCAGATCAATACGCTCAATGTGCCTGACACGACCGGTTCGGTTATCACGCTGCACAACCAGCTGAATGGCATCACGGGCAGAACGCATGTCAATATGCTCGTTCCGACTCCATCGGCCAGAAACCTTGAAATCAAAAGCGGCAAGGAAGCGAACAGCACCTTGGGGCAGCAATTCGACGTCAAGTCCGACAAACCGGAAGCCAACGCGCACCGGATCATGGTTTCTCCTAAAAACAAAAACAGGCAGGATCGCTTCCTGACGGTTTTCCAGATGCTTTCCGACAGTACCAAGCCTCTCCCCGTGCAATTCTCCGGGCATGACGGACGCTACCAGTTGACTTTCGCCGACCGGGTCGTGAGCATGAATGCTTCGTCCGGCCTCGCTACGTCCGCATTCAAAGTAACCGTTCCCGAGGACACTACCTATCAGGTGGTACTCACCGGATTAACGTCGGGATTCTGGTCGGTCAAAGGCAACAGGAATGCCACTGCCACTAACTACGATGTCAAACCCGGCCAGAACGTGATCTATTTCACTTCAACGGGGGACGTATTGGAGGTAACGCCCGAAAGATCCCAGGAACCTCGTGACGTGCAACCACCATCAAGACCCTGATAATCAAAATGCAAAACCGAATAAATCATAGTAACAAATCCATTTTTATATAACTGAAATGAATGATATGAACACGCTAATCAAATCATCTGAAATTTTAAAACGCAATGAGAACTACATTCCGGGAGGGGTTGTCTCGCTCAACCGCAAGTCGGATCCTAACATATGCTTTACCAAAGGGAATGGAAGCCGCGTATGGGACGTAGACGGCAACGAGTACATTGACTATCAGGCCGGTTTTGCCGCTTCCTTTCTGGGGCACAACGACCCGGACATCAACCAGGCCGTGCGCGAAACGTTGGAACGCGACGCTGTTCTGATGGGAGCCGGGCCGACGGACCTGGAAGGAATTTTTGCGGAAATGTTTATTCGCAGTGTTCCCACCGCAGAGAGCCTGCAGATCACAACCACGGGTTCGGAAGCGACTTACCACGCGATCCGCATTGCACGCGCCGCGACCAAAAAACAGCACGTGATCGTAATGCAGGGTGGGTATAACGGCTGGCATAACGACGTGGCCTGCAATGTGATCAGCAGCCTCGCGGACGTGGGCCCGCGCGTAAGCCCGGGCGAATATCCATTCGATTCGCTCTCGGCCGGTATCCCTGATGTCCACAAATCCCTGGTCCATATCATCAATTACAACGACCTGGCGTCAGTCGAGTATGTGATCAAGCGATATGATATCGCTTGTATCATCCTGGAACCGCTGCTTCAAAACATCGGGATCGTCAAGCCCGAACCTGGCTACCTCGAAGGATTGCGAAAGCTGGCCGATGCGCACAATTTCCTGCTCATTTTCGACGAAGTCAAAACGGGCTTCCGCCACGCGCTGGGCGGTTACCAAAGTATTTGCGGTGTGACGCCCGACCTGAGCACTTTCGGGAAAGCTATCGCCAACGGTTTTCCGCTGGGCGTGATTGCCGGAAAGAAAACGTACATGGACTACTTCGTACACCCCGAAAAAGAAAACCGCGTACTGATTGCGGGCACCTATAACGCATTTCCGCTGACAACCATGGCCGCGATTGCGACGCTGAAAAAACTCGCGTCAGCCGAACATGACGTGTATGGCCACGTAAACAGGCTCGGAGCGATACTGGAAGAAGGACTCAACTCCATTTTTTCTGAAACCGACCAGCCTTATTACCTCGCACGCCAGGGGTCTGCCTACTGCCTCTACCTGATGGACCACGCGCCGGCAGACCTGCACGATATCCTGAATAACCACGATTTTGCACTCGACAAAGCCTACCGTCTTGCATTGATTGAAAAGGGCATTTACAACTTCCCGTTGCCGATCAAACAAGGCAGCATTTCATTCGCCCACACCGAAAAGGATATCGAGATAACCCTGGACAAGACCCGCGAGGTCGTCAGCAGCCTGTTCAAAGGCGTTGTCGCGCAATAAACACATTTGTTACCCAATCATGAAAATCACCGCCATTGAAACCAAAGTTTGCCATGCCCGGATGCGCAACTGGATATTTGTTAAAATCATCACCGATCAGCCGGGCCTGTGGGGCTGGGGAGAAGCCACGCTCGAATGGCATACCCGCTCGGTAGTCGGCGCGATCGAAGACCTTTCGCAACTGCTGATCGGGGAAGATCCCCGCCGGATCGAATACCTGTGGCAAATGATGTACCGCCAGCATTTCTGGCACGGTAACGGCGTCGTGCGTGGCACGGCGATCAGCGGTATCGACATTGCCTTGTGGGATATTCTCGGTAAAATTCACGGCGTACCCTGCCACGAATTGTGGGGCGGCCGCGTGAGGGATTACATCAGGTTGTATTGTCACCTGGGCGGGGGCAAGATGGAAGACTTTTATGAAACCCGCCGCGACGACGCCAAACGTTTCGGTGAACTTGCCCAAAAAGCCGTAGAGGACGGGTTCACTGCCTTCAAATCGATGGCTGTGCCGGAAACAGCACCCCTGGAAGGCTTGCAGCCCGTGCATTATGCAGAAGCGTGCGTGGCTGCCATGCGCGAAGCGGTCGGTGATTCGATCGACATCATGGTCGACTGCCACGCCCGCCCTTCCCCGCGGATGGGAATGCTTTTCGCGAAAGCGCTGGAACCCTACGGCCTGTACTTTTTCGAAGAGCCATGCTGGCCGGAAACGATGGAGGATATCGCGCTGATCCAGCGTTCGGTTCGAACGCCCATCGCCAGCGGCGAGCGGCTCACAGGCATTCACGCATTCCGGGATATGCTTGAAAAACGCGCGGTGAGTGTGATCCAGCCCGATATTACGCATTGCGGCGGATTAAGCGAAGTCCGTAAAATTGCGGCACTCGCCGATGCCTACCGGGTGTCCGTCGCGCCGCATAACCCGCAAGGTCCCGTGAGCACAGCAGCTTCGATAGAATTTGGATTTTCCGCACCTTCGTACATCATTTGTGAAAGCGTGCATAACGATGTGGCCTGGCGGCAGGATGTGGTGCAGGAAGGTTTCGTCGTGGAAGAAAAAGGAAGGATCGTCAAGCCGAATGCATTGCCCGGACTCGGAATCGAGATCAACGAAAAGGAAGTAAACAAGCATCCGTTTCAGCAAGAAGTATTGCAGCGCAGTTTTTACAAGGACGGAAGCGTCGGCGACTGGTAGTAAGCCGTTGCTTTTAAACAGGATTCAACAAATGAATAAAAACTTTCAGGAAAAGGTCGTCGTGATCAGCGGTGGGCTGGGTGACATCGGCACTGCCATTGCGCTTGCATTTGCTTCCGAAGGGGCATCAGTGGCGATCGGTGATGTAAAACCTGCACAGGAAGCGAAATCGTTGCTGGCTGCAATCACCTCGCAGGGTGTGCAGGCACATTACCGGCAGGTGGATGTTTCGCGCCCCGACGAAGTGGCCAGTTGGATCGTGGCCGTTGAAATTGCGCTGGGAACGCCGCAGATCGTCATCGCCAATGCGGCCACAGTCACCATAGCCGGAATCGAAACGGTGACCGACCAGCAATGGGCAAGCGAGATCGGTATCAATCTCAACGGCTCTTTCTACCTGAGCCGCAAGGCGGCTTCGCACATGATCGCCCGGCAAATTCCCGGCCGGATCATCTTCGTGGGAAGCTGGGCAGCGCATGCAGTCCATCCTAATCTGCCGGCGTACTCGGTATCCAAAGCCGGTGTGCGAATGCTTTGCCAATGCATGGCGTTGGAACTTGCGCCGCACCAGATCCTGGTGAACGAAATTGCGCCGGGCTATGTGGAGGCAGGGCTGAGCGCAGCCATCTGGAAAACCGCGCCGGAACTTGCCGAACAAGCCAGACAGCGCGTCCCGGTGAAAAAACTGATTACCACTCGGGAAGTGGCCAGACAGGTGCTGCACCTCTGCCACCCCGACAATGTCCATATGACGGGCAGTACCCTGCTGATGGATGGTGGCCTTTCCCTTTTAACCTGAAAACAATGATATCTTACCCAATTACAGCCAACCCTTCTTTTTCAGGACTGATCGGCGTCTCGCAGGCAGATATTACCCCTCCGGCGGGTATTTATGCGAAAAATTGGGGAGCCGCCACGCACGAAACCGCGGAAGGTCTCCACAAACCGCTGTTTTTAACCTGTATTACATTCCGGTCGATCGGAATGGATAAGCCGCTCGTGCTGATCGGGGCGGACCTGGGCTGGTGGAAAAGCGCGGACGACGAGCAGTTTCTCCGGAACGGGATCCTGTCCGAAACAGGATTACCGGCTGAGAATCTTATGTTCTGCCTGTCACATACCCATGCCGGCCCGAGCCTCTTCCGCGAAGACGCCGGCAAGCCCGGCGGGCACCTGATAGAACTCTACCTGATCGAAATTCGGGACAAGTCCATATCTGCCATTCGCCGGGCAATGGCAGCCGAAACCATGGCAACCTTGACCTGGAACTACGGCAAATGCTCCCTGGCCGTCAATCGCGATTTGCCCGAACAGGGAAAAGAACGGCTACTGGTCGCGATGAATCCCGACCAGCCCGCCGATGACACGCTACTGGTCGGGAGGATTACCAGCCCGGAGAACACGATCATCGCCACGATCGTCAACTACGCCTGCCATCCTACCACCCTGGCCTGGGACAATAAGCTAATCTCCCCCGACTACATAGGGGCCATGCGCGAAATGGTTGAAACGGCCACCGGAGCCCCTACCCTGTTTCTGCAAGGCGCGTCGGGCGAGCTCTCGCCGAAGGAGCAATACGTGGGCGATACCGCCATTGCGGACCGCTACGGCAGACAGCTCGGCCACGCCGTGCTCGCAACGCTCGAAGACATGCTTCCGGCAGCAACCGGCCTTTCCTTTCAGGGAGCTGTCGAATCGGGAGCCCCGCTGGGCATTTGGGCGCAAACCCCGATAGTACCGTCCCAAACCATCGCATACACCCTGACGGAAATACCTTTCATACTCAAAGATATGCCCTCGCTTGCCGAAATCGAGGCAGAATGGGCCGCGTGCACCGACGCGGTGACCAGGGAAAGGCTGTGGCGGAAAAGGGGGATTCGAAAAACGGTAGGCGACGGCCGTACGAGCGCCATGCCCCTCTGGACATGGCGCCTGGGCGACTCCCTGCTCATCGGCCAGCCGAACGAGGCCTATTCGGACTTTCAGCAACAGCTCCGCGCCCGATTTGAGGGAAAGGCAGTAGCCGTGATCAACATTGTGAACGGCTACGCAGGGTATTTGCCCCCCGAAAATATGTATACCAGGGACACCTATGCCGTGTGGCAGACCCCTTTCGAAGCAGCTTCCCTGGAATTGCTGATCGGAAAAACCATTGAAACCGCTCAAAGAATC
>Ga0065165_1002529_pt1 | contig 15207 bp, 12 predicted proteins | sample AraplaMF_Cvi_mMF_FD_63813 | JGI IMG/M metagenome (GOLD analysis project Ga0065165, IMG submission 63813) | Arabidopsis root microbial communities from the University of North Carolina, USA - plate scrape MF_Cvi_mMF (version 2) (version 3) | ecosystem: Host-associated > Plants > Roots >...
GAGACCACGCCATGGGCGCCCACGATCCGTTCACCGCCACCGCCGAGGTCGGCCACTTCATCCAGGGCGCGCCGATCGCGAGCCGCAGCGGGCGCCGCCAGGCGGTCTACAACCCGGCGACCGGCGCGGTCGCGCGCCAGGTCGCGCTCGGCAGCGTCGAGGACGTGAATGCCGCGGTGGCGTCGGCACAGGCCGCGTTCGACGGCTGGGCGCAGACGCCGCCGATCCGCCGCGCACGCGTGATGTTCAAGTTCCTGGAATTGATGAACCGGCACCGCGACACGCTGGCCGCGATGATCACCGCCGAGCACGGCAAGGTGTTCACCGACGCGCAGGGCGAGGTCTCGCGCGGCATCGACATCGTCGAGTTCGCCTGTGGCATCCCGCAGCTGCTGAAGGGCGACTTCACCGACCAGGTGTCGACCGGCATCGACAACTGGACATTGCGCCAGCCGCTGGGCGTGGTGGCCGGCATCACGCCGTTCAACTTCCCGTGCATGGTGCCCTGCTGGATGTTCCCGGTGGCCATTGCCGCCGGCAACAGCTTCATCCTGAAGCCGAGCGAGCGCGACCCGTCGGCGTCGCTGTTCATGGCCGGGCTGCTGAAAGAGGCCGGGCTGCCCGACGGCGTGTTCAACGTCGTGCAGGGCGACAAGGTGGTCGTCGACGCGCTGCTGGTGCACCCCGACGTGAAGGCCGTCAGCTTCGTCGGCTCGACGCCGATCGCGCAGTACATCTACGAGACCGGCGCGCACCACGGCAAGCGGGTGCAGGCGCTGGGCGGCGCGAAGAACCACATGGTGGTGATGCCCGATGCCGACCTCGACCAGGCGGTCGATGCGCTGATCGGCGCCGGCTACGGCTCGGCCGGCGAGCGCTGCATGGCGATCAGCGTCGCGGTGGTGGTGGGCGACATCGCCGACCGGCTGGTCGACGCGGTGGCCGCGCGCGCGAAGACGCTGAAGGTGAAGAACGGCATGGAGCCCGATGCCGAGATGGGCCCGATCGTCACCGCGCAGGCGCTCGAGCGCATCGGCGGCTACATCGACATCGGCGTTCAGGAAGGCGCGAAGCTCGTCGTCGACGGCCGCGGGCTGCGGGTGCCGGGACACGACGGCGGGTTCTGGATCGGCGGCACGCTGTTCGACCACGTGACGCCGCAGATGCGCATCTACCGCGAGGAGATCTTCGGCCCGGTGCTGGCGGTCGTGCGGGTGCCTGATTTCGCGGCGGCGCTCGACCTCGTCAACGCGCACGAGTTCGGCAACGGCGTCGCCTGCTTCACCAGCGACGGCAACGTCGCGCGCGAGTTCGCGCGGCGCGTGCAGGTCGGCATGGTCGGCATCAACGTGCCGATTCCGGTGCCGATGGCCTGGCACGGCTTCGGCGGTTGGAAGAAGAGCTTGTTCGGCGACATGCACGCCTACGGCGAAGAGGGCGTTCGCTTCTACACGAAGCAGAAGAGCGTGATGCAGCGCTGGCCGTCGAGCATCGCGCGCGGCGCGGAGTTCGTGATGCCGACGGCCAAATGAGCGCCTGCCTCTACTTGAGCTGCTGGACCCAGAAGGTCGCGGTGGGCACGGTCGGGGCGGAGAAGTAGTCCACCTTCAGCTCGGTGATCTTGTCGAGGGTGTCGAGCCCCGCGATGACCTTGCCGAACACCGCGTAGCCGTTCTGGTCGCAGTTGGCACCGGTCGGGTGGATGTCCAGGCAGGCATGGTTGTCGGCGACGTTGAAGAAGAACTCGCTGGTGGCGGTGGTCGTGTTGACGTCGCTGGTGCGGGCCATCGCGATCGTGCCGCGCACGTTGCTCAGGCCCTTGTCGCTCTCGAGCGCGATCGGGGCGTAGGTCGCGATGTGCTTCCAGTTGCCGTCGTAGCCACCGCCCTGCACGACGAAGCCCTTGACGACGCGGTGCAGCAGCGTGTTGTCGTAGCGCTTGGCCGCCGCGTATTGCAGGAAGTTCGCGACGGTGATCGGCGCCTTGTCGGCATACAGCTCCAGCACGATCTCGCCATGCGTGGTGAGCATGCAGACGGTGTTGGTGGCCGTGCTGGCGGCGGCGGCGGCCTTGCCGGCATCGCTGCATGTGGTCGCGGGCGCGGCCGGGATCGAGACCGGCGCCGGGGGGAAGCTGGGGGCCGGCGGATAAGACGGACCGTCGCTGCCGCCCCCTCCGCCGCAGGCGGTCAGGGCAACCATCGCGAACAACGGAATCAGGCGTGAAGTCGACATGGGCTGGAACGGAACGGGCCGCAGATTGGACGAAGCCGGCATTGTCGGCGACTTCGCCGCCTGCCGCCGCGCCTCACAGCTTCTCGGTTTCCCCGCTCTTCGGCTGCCATTTCATCAGCCGCCGCTCGCCCCAGCCGACCGCGGCGTCCAGCAGCAGCGCGAAGGCCGTCAGCACCAGGATGCCGGCCATCACGGTGTTGATGTCGAACGAGCCCTCGGCCTGCAGGATCAGGTAGCCGACGCCCTCGGCCGAGCCGAGGTATTCGCCGACCACCGCGCCGACGAAGGCCAGCCCGACGCTGGTGTGCAACGAACTGAACACCCAGCTGGTCGCGCTCGGCAGGTACACATGCCGCAGCAGCTGGCGCCGGCTCGCGCCCAGCATGCGCGCGTTCGCGAGCACCACCGGGCTCACCTCCTTCACGCCCTGGTAGACGTTGAAGAACACGATGAAGAACACCAGCGTGATGCCCAGCGCCACCTTGCTCGCGACACCGAGCCCGAACCACACCGCGAAGATCGGCGCGAGGATCACCCGCGGCATCGAGTTCAGCGCCTTGATGTACGGCTCGCAGATCGCCGCCGCCATCGGGCTCAGCGCGAGCCACAACCCGCAGCCCAGCCCCATCGCGGTGCCGATGCCGAACGCCAGCACCGTCTCCTGCAGCGTGATCCACAGGTGGTGGTAGATGTCGGCGTTGGTCACGAACCAGGCCCACACGCGGCCGAAGATCTTCAGCGGCTCGCCGAAGAAGAACGCCGCCTGCCGGTCGTTGTCGAACAGGAACGGGCGCACCAGCCCGGGCGCGGTCAGCACATGCCAGAGCACGAAGATCGCGACCAGCAGGCCGAGCTGCCAGGCGCGCAGGTTGCCGGGACGCGGCTTGATGAAGTTCCACATGGTCGTCAGCCGCCGCAGGGCCGCCCCAAGGCGGCTGAACGCCCCCTCGGGGGGCAGGAACGAAGAGACGTGGGGGTCATCGTCATCAGGCCGCGAGTTGCTGCTGGTAGCCCTTGACGACCTCGTCGCGCAGCACCGACCAGATCGCCTGGTGCAGCTCGACGAAGCGCGGCGTCGCCCGCACCTCGGCCACGTCGCGCGGGCGCTCGAGGTCGATGCGGAATTCGCCGATCGGGTGCGAGCCCGGCCCGGCGCTCAGGCAGACCACGCGGTCGCTCATCGCGATCGCCTCGTCGAGGTCGTGCGTGATGAACAGCACCGCCTTCTTCTTCGCGGCCCACAGCGCCAGAACCTCGTTCTCCATCAGCTGGCGGGTCTGGATGTCGAGCGCCGAGAACGGCTCGTCCATCAGGATGATGTCGGGATCGAGCGCCAGCGTCTGCGCCAGGCTCACGCGCTTGCGCATGCCGCCCGACAGCTGGTGCGGATAGCGGTCGCCGAAGCCGCCGAGGCCGACGCGGCGCAGCCAGTCGCCGGCCTGCGCCTTCGCATCGGCGACGCCGCGGAACTCCAGCCCGGCCATCACGTTGCCGAGCGCGGTGCGCCATGGCATCAGGCTCTCGGCCTGGAACAGGTAGCCGGCCCTCTTGTTCAACCCGGTCAGCGGGCTTCCGAAGACATGGACCGTGCCGCTGCTCGGCGTCAGCAGCCCGGCCGCCATGTTCAGCAGCGTGCTCTTGCCGCAGCCGGTCGGCCCGACCACCGAGACGAACTCGCCGGTGCCGACGGTCATCACGACATCGCGCACCGCGGTGTAGCGCTGGCCCGGGTCGTCGCGCGAGATGAAGGTGCAGCTGACGCCGTCGAACTGCAAAGCAGCGGTCATGACAACCCCTCGCTCGATGGGTACATCGATCGATCCCCCGAGGGGATGCGGACCGGCTTGGGAGCGGCCCGGCGCTCGGTCCGCCTTCATGCTTTCGGGTACTTCGCGTTGGCCTTCTTGACGAACTCGTTCGTGTAGACGGCCGACAGGTCCAGCTTCGCCGCGGCGATCTCGGGGTCGACGCTCGCGAGCGCGCGCCGCGCGGTCTCGGGGCCGGCCTCGGGCATCAGCCCGTCGACCGACAGCGCGCCCTTCGCGGCCAGGAAGGCGTCGATGTAGACCGCGCGGTCGCCGAGCAGGTAGCTTTCCGGCACCGCCTTGATGATCTCGCCCGGGCCTGCTGCCTGGATCCACTTGTCGGCGCGCACCAGCGCGTTCGCGAGCGCCTGCGTCGCCAGCGGGTTCTTGTCGATGAAGGTCTGCGGCGCGTACAGGCAGCCGGCCGGCATCGGCCCGCCGAACACCTTGTCGGCCTCGGCGACGATGCGGGTATCGGAGACGATCTTCAGGTCGCCGCTGCGTTGCAGCAGCGTGATCACCGGGTCGAGGTTGCTCATCGCGTCGATCTGGCCGGAGCGCATCGCCGCGACCGCGCCGCTGCCGGCGCCCACACCGATGATCGACACGTCGCTCGGCTTCAGCCCGGCCTTCGCGAGCACGAAGTTCGCGAGCACGTTGGTCGACGAACCCGGTGCGGTGACGCCGATCTTCTTCCCCTTCAGGTCGGCGATGCCCTTGAAGGCCGGCATCGTCTTCGGGTTGACGCCCAGCACGATCTGCGGCGCCCGGCCCTGCAGCGCGAACGCGCGCATGCGCTGGCCCTTGACCTGCATGGTCAGCGTGTGCTCGAACGCGCCCGACACCACGTCGGCGCTGCCGCCGACCACCGCCTGCAGCGCGCGCGAACCGCCTGCGAAGTCGACGATCGTCACCTCGAGCCCCTCGGCCTTGAAGTAGCCGAGGCTCTCGGCGATCGTCAGCGGCAGGTAGTACAGCAGGTTCTTGCCGCCGACCGCGACCGTCAGCTTCGGCTTGTCGAGCGCCTGCGCATGCAGCAGGGCGGGAAAGGCGGCCACCGCGCCGGCGGCGGCGCTGCGCAGGAGGATGTCACGACGTTGCATGGTGCGAATCCGGATCCGAGGAACCGCCGACTTTAGCCCCCGATGCCTATCCGGCCTGTGAGGGTTGCTGCGTAGGCGCCGCCGCGTCACGAAGTCACGTTCGCGCGGGAGACCCCCGACTCAAGCGAGCGATGGCCGCGCCGAAGACGGGTCACCACGGGCCGCCGGGAATCGCTTCCGGGACGGCACCGTGCGTTCTTGCCATCTTGCCGGTCGCGAAGGAGCGCCATGAACCTCGGATCCCACCGTTTCGCCCTCTCCGTTCTGGCCGTGCTCGCGCTGGCCGCCTGCGGCGGCTCGCCGTCGTCGCAGAACGCCGCCCCGGTGGCCACCGTGCCGACGACGCAACTCAGCGGCTCGGTCGCGGTCGGCGCGCCGATCACCGGCGGCATGCTGCGCATCCTGGACGCCGACGGCGTGCTGGTCGCGCACGACATCGCGGTCGGCGCCGACGGCAGCTTCACGGTGCCCACGCTCACGGGCAAGGCGCCGTTCCGCATCGAGGCCTGCGGCTATGCCGGCGCGAACTACCAATGCCTGTACTCGGTCGCGCAAGGCCCCGGCACCGCGCAGGTGACGCCGCTGACCAGCGCCACCGTGCTGCTGGCGGCCGGCCAGTCGCCGGCCGACCTGATGGCGGGCAGCAGCAGCGTGCTCGACGCGAGCGCCGTCGCCGGCGCGCAGGCGCAGCTGCGGGCCGGCCTGTCGGGCGTGCTGAGCGGCAACGTCGCGGGCGATTTCGACTTCATCACCGGCGCGCTGTCGGCCGGCTCGCGCAGCGGCTACGACAAGGTGCTCGACGCCGTCGGCGTGACCACCGGCGTCGACGACAAGGCCTTCGTGCAGATCACGCCGCGCCTGGGCAGCGGCAACCTGTACCTCGAGCAGGGCTCGACGGTCGGCGCCGTGACCGTGGCCAACGGCGCCGGCGAGCTGTCGCTCGGCGGGCTGGAGACACTGTTCGCCAACATGACGCAGGCGATGGCCAGCGCGGGCGCGTGCAGCAGCGGCCTCGCGTCGCAGCTCGCCAGCGGCGCGCGCATGAGCACCGACGACGGCGCGCCGCTGAGCGGCGCGGGCGCGGTCGCCGCCGGCCTGTGCGGGATGTTCGCGTCGCAGGACATGTTCGGCTCGCGGCTGCTGAGCCCGACGCTCGGCCGCTGCGACCTCGACGGCGCGCAGCCGGTGTGCCGCGTCAGCTTCGTGCTGCAGGACCGGGACGGCGGGGTGCAGCCGGTGGGCAGCGGCATGGGCGTCACGCGCGAGGGCGGCGCATGGAAGTTCCTCGGCGATGTCGACCCGGTGCAACTGCATGCCTCGGCGAAGGCGCAGCGCGACGTGCGCATCGACGGCGACACGCCGGTGGCCAGCTACTCGCGGGCGATCGCGTTCGACATCCAGGCCGTCAGCGGCCTGCAGTGCGCGCAGGTGGTGCAGCGCAACGCCGACCAGGCGCTCGTGACCATCGCGTACTACAAGCGTTTCGGTGCGGGCGTGCCGCGGCTGTCGCTGTGGCAGCAGAACGGGTTCAGCAACGAGCGCAGCCTGGATCCGGCGATCGGCGCGTTGCGCAGTGCCGACGACACCTGGGTCGCGCTGCCGGATGGCGATGCCGGCGACGTGGTCGTGCGCAACTTCTTCCGCGGCGGCCGCACCGTCACCGTCAACACCTTCAGCGACGATGCCTGCAGCGCGCCGTTCGCGGTCTCGGGGCGCAGCAGCTTCGAGGTCGACGTCGAAGGCGTGCCGCCGGTCTGGGCCGCGATGCCGAGCCTGCCGTGGACCGACCTGACGGGCACCGGCCGGCAGGCCCTGCTCGACCTCGCGCTCGACGCGAATGCCGGCACCACGCTGAACCTGGCGTGGACCTTCGCCCACGGCACGCTCGGGCTCGACAGCGGTTCGATCTGCAGCGACCGCTCGCAATGCGGCCAGGGCGGCAGCGGCCGCATCGCCGACTTCCGGCTGCGGCCGGGTGCCACCTCGGCAGCCATCGCGGTCGCCAACGGCGGCAGCGCGCTGGCGGCGACGGGCTACAAGATGCTCGCGCTGTACGGCCGCACCGGCGACGGGCTGGACCTGCAGAGCAACGCGATCGCGTGCACGCCAGGGACTGTCGAGTGCCATTGAACGGGTAACCCGGATTCGCATCCGGGCTACGGGGGCCGGCCCGTAGAATGATTTCGATGAGATCGCCCCGAACCGGTTTTCCCGGATTGATTCAAGCCCTGGCGCTGGTGCTGTGCTCGGCGGTCCTCGCGCCCGCCACGGCACAGACGGCCCCCGCCAAGGCTGCTCCCCCCGACCCGCCGGCGTCCGCACCGGTGTCGCTGTCGGCCCGCAAGGTCTACGAGCAGGCCCGCTCGCAGCTGGTGCAGATCCGCACCGTGCTGAAGGGCCAGGCGAGCCAGACCTCGGTCGGCTCCGGCTTCATGGTGTCCGCGCAGGGGCACATGATCACCAACTTCCACGTCGTCGCCGAGGCTGCATTGCAGCCCGAGCGCCACGACCTGGTGTCGGTCACAGCCGACGGCCGCGAGGCACCGGTCCGGATCCTGATGCTCGACGTGCTGCACGACCTGGCGCTGCTGAAGCTGTCCGATCCGAAGGCCGCCGCGACCTTCGATGCGCTGCCGTTCCGGCCCGAGGCGCAGAAGCTCGCACAGGGCGAGCGCATGTACTCGCTCGGCAACCCGCTGGACGTCGGCTTCGCGGTGATCGAAGGCAACTACAACGGGCTCGTCGAGCGCTCGTTCTACCCGCAGATCTTCTTCGCCGGCTCGCTGAGCGGCGGCATGAGCGGCGGCCCCGCGCTCGACCAGGAGGGCCGCGTGATCGGCATCAACGTCGCGCGGCGCGTGGACGGCGAGCAGGTCAGCTTCCTGGTGCCGGGCGCGTTCGCGAGCGCGCTGCTGGCACGCGGGCGCGACGCCGCGCCGCTCGCGCTGCCGGCCTGGCCGGTGCTGACCGAACAGATGATGGGGCACCAGCAGCTGCTGACCGACCGCTTCATCGCGCAGGGCTGGAAACTCGCGACGCACCCGCGCTACCAGGTACCGGTGCCGCCCGACCGCTTCATGCGCTGCTGGGGCAGCAGCGAGCCGTCGCGCACCGGCGGGCTCGATTTCGAGCGCTCCGATTGCGTGATGGACACCCGCATCTTCATGGGCGAGTTCACCACCGGCGCGATCTCGGTGCGCCACGAAAGCTACGACGGTCGCAAGCTCGGCACGCTGCGCTTCTCGGCGCGCTATGCGCAGAGCTTCCGCAACGAGCACTTCGACCGCCGCCGCCCCGACCAGCAGACGCGCCCGCAGTGCCACGAAGATTTCATCGACCGCGACGGCCTGCCGCTGCGCGCGGTGGTCTGCCTGCGCGCCTACAAGAAGCTGCCGAAGCTGTACGACGTCTCGGTGCTCGTCGCGACGCTCGACGAGCCGAAGTCCGGCGTGCAGGGCCGCTTCGACGCGCAGGCCGTCAGCTACCCGAACGCGATGAAACTCGCGCAGCATTACCTGGAGGCCTACGCATGGGTGCGGTCGCGCTGATCGAAGTGCTGGAGCGCGACGGCACGCCGCGCCACGGCGTGGCGGTGCCGCAGTGGCCGCTGCGGGTCGGGCGCGCGCTCGACAACGACCTGGTGCTCGACGACCCGCACGTCGCGCCGTACCACCTGGTGATCGACCGCGACGAAACCGGCGCGTTCGTGCAGGTGGGCGAGACGATCAACGGCGCGCTGCTCGGCACGCAGCAGGTGGGCGCGGGCGCGCGCGGTGCGGTCGGCGATGCGCCGCTCGCGATCACGATCGGCCGCGTGCACCTGCGGCTGCGGCTGGCCGAGCACGCGCTCGCGCCCGAGCTGCGGCTGGACCCGACGCGTTCGCTGGCGCAAGGCCTGCCGCTGCTCGCGCTGCTGGTGCTGCTGGTCGGCGCGATGGAGGTGTTCAACACCTACCTCGACACCGACCCCGACGGCTTCGTGCGCGCGCTCGGCAGCGGCGCCATCTCGGCCCTGGTCGGCCTGCTCGGCTGGTGCGGCGTGTGGACGCTGCTGTCCAAGCTGTTCACCCGCCAGGGCCATTTCGGCTGGCACCTGCGGGTGGCGCTGATCGCGGTGCTGGCCTGGGAGCTGATCAGCGGCGCGACGCAGTTGCTGTCGTTCTCGCTGTCGTGGCCGTGGCTGAGCGATTTCAAGTTCGTGCTCGGCTATGCGGTGGGCGCCACGCTGCTGTACTTCCACATGCTGGCGGTCGAGCCTTACCGGCACCGCCGCGTGCGGCAGGCGGCGGTCGCGATGGCGCTGGTCGGCACCGCGCTCAGCCTGTGGTTCAACTGGCAGAACGGCGACCGCCTGGGCAGCGAGCTCTACATGAGCCACCTGTTCCCGCCGGCGTTGCGCGTCGCGAAACCGGTCGACACCGCCAGCTTCATGAAGGGCGTCGCGGAGCTGCAGGCCACGCTCGACGCAAAGGCCAAGCGCAAGGAGGATGCCGGCGATGACGACAGCAGTGCAGAAGGCGGCGGTGGCGACGACGACTGACGCGGCCGGCCGCACGGTGCTGGTGACCGGCGGCAGCCGCGGCATCGGCGCCGCGGCGGCGCTGTGCTGCGCCGAGGTGGGTTTCGACGTCGTCGTGAACTACACCCGCGATGCCGCGGCGGCGCAGGACGTCGTCGACCGCATCGTTGCGCTCGGCCGGCACGCGATCGCGCTGCAGGCCGACGTGTCGATCGAGGCCCAGGTGCTCGCGCTGTTCGCGCAGGTCGACGACGCGCAGCGCGGCGGCGCGATCGGGTCGCTGCACGGCCTCGTCAACAACGCCGGGGTCGTCGACCGGGCGGCACGCGTCGAGCAGATCGATGCCGCGCGGCTGCAGCGCATGTTCGCGATCAACGTGTTCGGCAGCTTCCTGTGCGCGCGCGAGGCGGTGCGGCGGCTGTCGACGCGCCATGGCGGGCCGGGCGGCGCCATCGTCAACCTGTCGTCGGCCGCGGCACGGCTGGGCGGGGCGGGGCAGTACGTCGACTATGCCGCCGCGAAAGGCGCGATCGACACCTTCACGACCGGGCTGGCGCGCGAGGTGGCTACCGAAGGCATCCGGGTGAACGCGGTGCGGCCGGGCATCATCGAGACCGACATCCACGCGTCGGGCGGCCAGCCCGACCGGGTGCGGCAGCTGGCACCGCAGGTGCCGATGCAGCGTGCCGGCAGCGCCGACGAAGTGGGCCGCGCGATCGCGTGGTTGATCTCCGACGCGGCGAGCTACACGACAGGCGCCTTGCTCGACGTCACTGGCGGACGCTGACCAGCGGGCCGAGCGCCGGGCCGCTCCCAGGCCGGCCCGCGTCCCCCTGGGGGATCGCCCGGTGTACCCACCGGGCGAGGGGTCGTCATCCTTAGCGCCGCTCGACGATCAGCGGCACCAGCTTCAGCGCATCGCGGATGCGGGCCGCCGCGTCCTGCGCCTCGCCGCGGCTCGGGTACGGCCCGGCCTGCAAGCGGAAGATCGACGGCTCGCCGAACACCGCGAGCAGCGGCGCCAGCCAGTCGAGCTCGCCGGACACCCGGCGCTGGAACTGCTCGGCGCCTTCGCGTTGCTTGAACGCACCGATCTGCACCCAGAAGCCCTGCGCCGCCGTCGTGAACGCACGGCTGGGCTTCGGGTCGATCGGCGCGTCGGGCGCCGAGGCGGCAGGCGGTTCGGCAGCTGCCGATGCAACGCTTGCGACCGGCGTCGGCACCGGCAGCACCGCCGGTGCAGGCAGCAGCACCGGCAGCGGCGTGGACCCTTGCGCGGGCGGCAGCGTGGGCGCAGGCGCGGGTGCCGGCGCCGCCGCCACCTCGGTCGCCCCACCATCGCGCCGCCACGACCCGGTGCGGATCTGCTCGAACGTGATGCGCTCGACCTCGACCGGCGCGACGCCGTCGAGCACGCCCAGCTTCATCGCCGCGGTGTAGCTCAGGTCGATCACGCGGCCCGGGTGGAACGGGCCGCGGTCGTTGACGCGCACGATCACCTCGCGCCCGTTGGCCGGGTTGCGCACGCGGGCGTAGCTCGGGATCGGCATCGTCTTGTGCGCCGCCGTCATCGCGTACATGTTGTAGACCTCGCCGCTCGCGGTGCGCTTGCCCTGAAACTTGCGGCCGTACCACGACGCGAGGCCGCGTTCGGCCAGCGGACTGTCGTCGCGCTGCGGCGTGTAGTCCTTGCCGAGCACCTCGTAGGGCTTGTTCGGCCCGCCCGGGCGGATCGGTTCGACCTGCGGCTGCGCATCGGGCACGCGCGCGAGATCGGGCGGCGTCCTCGCCTCCGGCCCGTCGCGCGAAGGCGACCTCGACGGACCCGACGCGCACGCCGCCAGCAACGCCGCCACGCACAGCATCGAGAGGTGGTGCCTGTGCGACTGCAGCAGCTCGCGACCGATCGCATCGAACTTCGTCATTTCTCCTCAATTGGCCGACAGGATGCCGATTATTGAACACCAGACCTGCCATGTGCCAGCTTCTCGGAATGAGCTCCAGCGCGAACGCCGCGATCACGTTCTCGTTCACCGGCTTCGCGCAGCGCGGCGGCCGCACCGGCGACCACGCCGACGGCTGGGGCATCGCGTTCTACGAGCGCTCCGGCTGCCGTGTCTTCCTCGACGACCAGCCGGCCTGCGATTCGCCACTGGCCGGGTTCGTCGGCCGCTACCCGATCAAGTCGAAGATCGTGCTGGCCCACGTCCGCAAGGCCACGCAGGGCGAGCCGATGCTGTCGAACTGCCATCCGTTCCAGCGCGAGTGGTTCGGCCAGCCGTGGATCTTCGCGACCAACGGCGACCTGCGCGATTTCAATCCGCCGCTGCGCGGGCCCTACCGGCCGATGGGCAGCACCGACAGCGAGAAGGCCTTCTGCTGGCTGCTGCAGGAGTTGCGCCGCCGCTTCGACGGCCGGCACCAGCCGCCAGGCTGGCTCGAGATGGCGCCTTGCGTCGCCGAGCTCGCCGCGTCGATCGCGCGCCACGGCAACTTCAATTTCCTGCTGTCCAACGGCCACGGGCTGTACGCGCACTGCTCCAGCCGGCTGGTCGTGCTGGAGCGCCGCCACCCGTTCCCGACCGCGCGCCTGGTCGACTGCGACCTGTCGCTCGACCTCGGCGTGCTGAACCGCCGCGACGACCGCATGGTCGTCATCGCGACCGCGCCGCTGACGCTCGACGAACCCTGGTCGCCGCTGAAGACCGGCGAGTCACGGCTGTTCGTCAATGGCGAAGCGGTCTGGCGCCACACGCATCCCGACACCCGGATGTTCCCGCCGCCGACGACGCATTGCGGCCGGGGACGCATCGCCGCCGATGGACCTCCGGTGGCTCGATGATTTCCTGACGGTGCTCGACTGCGGCAGTTTCACGCAGGCGGCGCAGCGCCGCGGCGTGTCGCAGTCGGGGCTGTCGCGGCGCATCCAGGCGCTCGAGCAGTGGGTCGGCGCGCCGCTGTTCGACCGCCTCGCGCAGCCCTTGCTGCCGACCGCGGCGGGGCGCCGCTTCGCGCCGCTGGCGATCGGGCTGCGCTCGATGTTCGACGGCGCGCGGCGCCACGCGCCGTCCCGCGATCCGCGCAGCGTGGCGGTCGCCAGTTCCGACGGCTTCGAGGCCGGCCTGCTGCCGCTGCTGCTCGGGCGCATCCGGCGCCAGTTCCCCGACACCCCGTTGCGCGTCGCCAGCCACGACGAGCGCGGTGCGCGGGCCGCGCTGCTGTCCGGCCAGTCGCTGCTGTGGGTGGCGGCCCAGGACCCGCAGGCGCCGATCGACCTGGCGCCCGAGTTGTTCCACGTCAAGCGGGTCGCACGCGACCGGCTGATGACGGTGGTGGGCGCGCGCGGCGGCCGGCCCTTGTTCGAACTGCCGGGCACGCGGCAGCGGCCGGTTCCGGTCATCGACTATGCCGATGCGCATCCGCTCGCAACCTTCCTGAGCCGGCGCCTGGCGCGTGAGCGCACGCTGCCGCACCTGCGCGTGGCCTGCGTCGCCGAGAGCATGCACGCGCTGCGCGCGCTGGTGGCGCAGGGGCTCGGGCTCGGCATGCTCTACGAATCGATGGTGAGCGACGACCTGCGCGCCGGCGAGCTGCTGTGTGCGCAGCCGCGCTGGACCGCGGCGGTCGACGTGCTGATGGTGCGGCCACGATGCGCGATGCGCACCAGCCCGGCCACCGCCGTCGCGAACGCGATCTGGGAACAGGCCACCGAACTGCCCGAGGAGCCGCGCAATCCGCCGGTCACCTCGGCCGGGCGCGGCGCGCTGCTGGTCAGCGACGTCGTGGTCTGAGGCGTCAGAACGACAGCGCGGACAGCTCGGCCTGCCGGATCAGGCGGCGCGTCGCGGCCTCGTCGGCGTCGAGCTGGCGCAGCAGGCGGCGGGCAGTGTCGCGCTGGTCGGCGCTCGACTTGTCGTCGGCAAGGACCTTGCGCTGCTCGGTTGCGTCGCGCTGGATGCCGTCGAGGCGGCTGTTCAGCTCGCGCAGTTCAGTGCCCATGCGCAGGCCCGCCTGGAACGGGCCCGCCAGGTCGGCTGGGCAGGTGTTGCGGTAGGTGCCGCCGAGGCGCGCGAACTCGTAGCCGCTGCGCGCGGTGCAGAACCGGATCAGCCCCATCGCATAGCCGGTCTGGTAGGCGTTGCCGAGCGGCACCGGCGCGCACAGCGGCGCCGACACCTTGCCGAGCGTCGCATCGTTCTCGCCGAGCTCGCCGGTGCAGTAGGCGCGCTGCCCGTCGGCATGGCCGGCGGCATAGGCGGCGCGGTCGGCGCCGATGTCGTTCTTGCGGCAGGCGTCGGCACGCGCGGCGAAGCGCTCGATCGCGAGGCCTTGCGACGCATCGCGGCGGCCGAGCTCGCGCCAGTCGGCCTTCAGGCAATCGTCCTTGCTCATCACGGCGCAGCCGGCGAGCAGGGTGAAGAGGGTGGCGAGGGTCAGGATTCGAACGGGCGAGGTCATGGGCGGGTCGGCTGCTCATCGTCCGGGCGGGACGCCGGCAAGTGTCGTCAAGCTCGCGACCCGTTGTCAAATTCGAAGGCCTCGGAAGAACGCAGCAGCATCCGACGAAGCGGCCGACGCATTCGAAGGACGACCCAGACAGATTTCAAGCAGAGCCATCGGAATGCGGCTTGCTTGGGACAGCGATATCCTCTGCTCCTTTGCGCCCATGTTGAACACCATCCTTCGCTGGCTCACCGACTACGGGCTGGGCGTCGTCTTCTTCAACGTATGGGCAGAGCAGCTCGGCTTGCCCGTGCCTGCGTACCCCGTGTTGGTGGTGACCGGCGCGCTGAGCGTCGAAGGCCGCTACTCGGCCGTCGCCCTGCTGGGCGCTGCGGTATCGGCCTGCCTGCTGGCCGACCTGGTCTGGTACGCCGCGGGCCGCCGCTACGGCAGTCGCGTGCTGCGCACGGTGTGCCGCATCTCGATGTCGCCCGACTCCTGTGTGCGGCAAACCGAGTCGTTGTTCGAGCGTTGGGGCATCTGGTCGATGCTGGTGGCCAAGTTCATTCCCGGCTTCGCCACCATCGCCACCGTCCTGTGCGGGCGCATGCGGTTGCCGTTGGCAGCGTTCATCATGGTCGACCTGGTCGGTGCCACGCTCTATGCAGGCCTGGGCATCGCTCTTGGTGTGCTGTTCCACGAGGCTGTCGACGACGTCATCGCGGTGTTCGCGGACCTGGGCCGCATCGGCCTCGTGTTGCTGCTGCTGGCGCTGGCACTGTTCATCATCGTCAAGTGGGCGCAGCGGCACCGACTGATCCGGGCGCTGCGCACGGCGCGCATCACGGTGTCCGAGCTGGAACTGCTGATCCGCCAGGGCAGCGCGCCGGCGATCGTCGATGTGCGTTCGGCCGGCAGCCGCGAACGCGACGGCACCATTCCGGGTGCGCTGCCGTGGTCGGTGACCGCTGCACTGGACAGCGCACCCGACCTGCCGCGCGATGCCCAGGTGGTGGTCTATTGCGCTTGTCCGAACGAGGCCTCGGCTGCCAAGGTGGCGCAGCAACTGCAGCGCGCCGGTTTCACCAACGTTCGGCCGCTG
>Ga0065165_1002531_pt1 | contig 15197 bp, 16 predicted proteins | sample AraplaMF_Cvi_mMF_FD_63813 | JGI IMG/M metagenome (GOLD analysis project Ga0065165, IMG submission 63813) | Arabidopsis root microbial communities from the University of North Carolina, USA - plate scrape MF_Cvi_mMF (version 2) (version 3) | ecosystem: Host-associated > Plants > Roots >...
ACGAGGGCATCAACCTGCTGAGCGGACATATCCTGCCGGGCAAGGAATACGTGTTCATAAAGAGCCATGTAAGCTTTGCCTTTTCTTGCGGTTTCATAAACCCGGACCTCGGCGGCTAAGCCTCAACGACTGCTCCTGAACGGGCGAACCCAGGCAAGAAAAGTGTTGTAACGAGACGGTCGAGAGCGGAGACACGGGAGGCCGGGCAACCTTGGTTGTCCATGCGGTTCCGTTCCCGGAACCAGCCCTCCGTTCAGCCACCAGCCAGAAGACCGGGTGTTTCGAACAGCGCGCTTATACGCATTTTTCGACGGAAGGCAAGGGGCGAGCAGGCGGCGCAGGCCCGGTTCGTCCCGCGTGCGCCCCTCAGCGCCTCAGCGCCAGCCAAAGAATGCCGAGCCCGATCGCCACTTCGACGATGGTCAGGCAGATGATGAATGACAGCATGATTGCCCCTTGTGACCACCCCGTAACAAGCGACGGCTGGTGAAGTTCCGGCCTTTCGGGCCAATCGCCCGGGGTCGCCTTCGTCATTTCGGCGTCACCTGAATCGTCTACAAACGGCGCGGACGAGGGGGCTTCGGATGCGCAGGGCAATCAATCTGTTCGCGGGTATCGTGCTGCTCGGTGGCTGTCTTGTCGGCAGCTACCTCGGGGCGCTGCACATGACCGGCAATTTCCACGAGGTCCTGCCTGGCCGGTTCTACCGTTCGGGGCAGCTGTCTCCCGATGCCCTGTCCCGCTATATCGACCGCTATGGTATCAAGACGGTGATCAACCTGCGCGGTGCGGCACCGGGACGCGCCTGGTATGACGGCGAAATCGCCGCCACCCGCGATCATGGCGCCGACCATCTCGATTTCCACATGTCGGCCGGGCGCCGGCTGACGCTCGACGAAAGCCTGCGGCTGGTCGCGCTGATGCGCGATGCGAAGGCACCGGTGCTGGTGCATTGCCAGGGCGGCTCGGACCGCAGCGGACTTGCCTCGCTTCTCTATCTGCACGAGGTTGCCGGGGTGGCGGACGGCTCCGCCGCCTGGCAGCTGTCACCGCTCTACGGTCATATCGGCCTGCCGTTCCTCTATGCCTACGCCATGGACGACAGCTGGGTGGATTTCGAAAACGCGATGCGTCGTCCGTCGGCAGGCGGCGGCCAGACTTAAACTTGCCTTGTTTGCTGACTATCGGCGCCGCGACACGCGTGAGCCGCCGGAGCCGAACATGAAGCGCCTGATCCTTCAACACTATACGGGCGAGCTTGGCGCGCTGGAGCAGCTCTCTGTCGAGAATATCCGCAGGTTTGCCGCAAACAGCGGCGCCGACTATCAGTTTCTCGAGGGCAACGTCTTTTCCGACGCGCTGTCCGCGCCGATGCAAAAGCTCGTCATGCTCGACCCCCGCTTCGACGATTACGACGTCGTGGTGATGATGGACACCGACATGTTCAGCCGCAAGGGCCTGACCGAGGACCTCTTCGCGCAACCCGGGATCGGCGTCTCCGGCGCCTTCCAGCGGCGGTTGAAATGGGCGTCGATCCGCAAGATGAAGGGCCTCGTCCACTGGCGCTATCCCTACTGGAACGGCTCCCTGTGGAAGCTCGACCGCAGCCATCGCCAGCGTTTCCGCGCCAAGCTGCCGCTCGTCGATCTGCAGAAATATTCAAATGGCCGGCTGGAGGACGAGGGCGTCATGCACCAGCTGGCCCGCCACAGCGGCTTCAGGGAAGGCATCCTTCCGGGCGGCGACCGCTGGGCGATGTCGAGCTGGAGCGAGGAGATCGACGATGCGGCACTCATCCACATCAGGCCCAACATCGTCCGCAAGGGACCGAAGCGGCCGAAGATCGACACGCTGCACGCCTTTGTCGAAAAGGGACTGATCGAAATTTGAGAGAGCGTAGAGAGAGGCGGTCCTGAAGGCGCTGGCGACCGTGCTTCAGCCGGGCCTGTCACGTCTCATGCCGGAGCCGGCCGGCTGAGGGCGCAAAAGCGCCTCACCGGCGGCCGGGGCAGGCGCCGGTGAGGGAGATCCCGCCGCCTCTGCGAAGGCAGCGGGACCGAAACGCGTGGTTACTTCGTTACCGTCAGCTGGGCGTGCATGCCCGCTTCGTAATGGCCCTTGATGTTGCACAACAGAAGATAGTTGCCTGGCTCGAGCTTGACGTGCAGCTGGCCGTCGGCGCCCGGCTTCAGGTCGGCGACTTCGCCCATGCTCTTCAGCTTCTTTTCGTCGACGCGATGCTTGCTCTGGATCAGCGGAACTGCGTCGTTCGCGGTCTTCAGCTTCACCAGGACCATCTCGTGCGCCTCGGTCATGGCGTCGTTGTGGACGGCAAACACCGTATCGCCGGCCTTGACGGTCGACTGGTCGAGCGTCAGGGTCATGGGCTGACCGCCTTCTCCGCCTTCCGTCACATGGATCGTGGTGGCTGCCGCCGCAAAGGTCGGGCTGGCCAGTGCAACCGATGCGCACAGGGCAAGAGTGGTGATGATATATCGCATTCCGGATCCTCCGAGGGTTATGCTCGGAGCGTTGGATAAAGGTGCAGTCTGACAGGCAGCTGAAGGAAATCGGATTGGCTGCAGGAAGTTCAACCGACCCGCGTGTCAGACTGTCGCGGGGCATTTGCTGCCGGTCGGGGGTCAGAGACTGCGCCTGAAAGACGGCCCGCGACCTGCGAGGCGTCCGCCGCCGGTCACGGTAGGTCGGCGGAACGCGAGAGAAACGCCCGCCACGCAAGGGGCGGGCCGTCCTGCGATCAGATCGGCATTGGAAACTGGCGATGGATCTTTGCAATGCCGGCCAGAACCTCTTCCGACAAGACGAGGTCGGAGGCGCCGACATCCGTCTTCAGCTGCTCCATGGTCGTCGCGCCGATGATGACGGACGCCATGAACGGACGGCTGAGGCAGAAGGCGAGCGCCATCTGCGCAAGATCGAGCCCGTGCGCCTCCGCGAGCTGGCGATAGGCGGCGACGGCCGGCTCCTGCAACGGCTGCAGGCGGCCACCGAGATCCGTGTTGATGCTGCCGCGCGACCCTGCCGGCTTGGCCCCGTCGAGGTACTTGCCGGTGAGCAGCCCGGCCGCCAGCGGCGAATAGGCCAGCAGGCCGACATCCTCGTGATGAGAGACCTCGGCCATGTCGAGGTCGAACGCCCGGTAGAGCAGATTGTATTCGTTCTGGATCGAGACGACGCGCGGCAGGCCCTTGGCCTCGGCGGTCTGCACATATTTTTGGGTACCCCAGGCCGTCTCGTTGGAAAGTCCGATCGCGCCGATCTTGCCCTGCCTGACGAGATCGCTGGCGGTTTCCAGGATCTGCAGGATGGCCGCCGTTGCCGCGGCCCGATCCTGGGTGCTCGCGTCGAAGCTCCAGACACCGCGGAAATGGTAGTGGCCGCGGCTCGGCCAGTGGATCTGGTAGAGGTCGATATGGTCGGTCTGCAGGCGGCGAAGGCTGGCGTCGACCGCCTGCCGCATGGTTTCGGGCGTGATGTCCTGGCCGTCCCGGATATGCGGCCTGCCGCTGCCGGCGATCTTGGAGGCGAGCACGATCTCGCCGCGCTTGCCGCTCTTCTTCAGCCAGCTGCCGATGAACGCCTCGGTTCGACCATAGGTCTCGGCGCTGACGGGCGTCGTCGGGTAGAGCTCGGCCGTGTCGAAGAAGTTGACGCCGTGGTCGACCGCCCAGTCCATTTGCTCGTGAGCCTGTGCCTCGCTGTTTTGCGAGCCCCATGTCATCGTGCCGAGGCAGATCTCCGACACCGAGAGTTCGGTGCGTCCAAGTTTGCGGTATTTCATGGCAAAGCATCCCTGCAGGAAAATTGCGGCGGACTTTACGGGCGAATTGCTGCAGCGCAAGGGGCAAAAAGCCCTGTCCGACGCGCGGCTCAAGCCCGGCAGCGCTTGACACCCGGAGCGGGAATGTGAATGGAAAGGCAAAACATAAGGGAAGGAAACCATCCCATGAGCATCGCATTCACGTTTCCGGGGCAGGGCAGCCAGTCGGTCGGCATGGGCAAGGACCTCGCCGAGGCCTTTCCCGAGGCGCGCGCCGTTTTCGACGAAGTGGACGAGGCGCTGGGCCAGAAGCTCTCCGACGTCATGTGGAATGGCCCGGAAGAGACGCTGACGCTGACCGCCAATGCGCAGCCGGCGCTGATGGCCGTTTCCATGGCGGTTGTCCGCGTCCTCGAGGCGCGCGGCGTCAAGCTCGCCGACAAGGTCGCCTTCGTCGCCGGACATTCGCTCGGCGAATATTCCGCCCTCTGCGCGGCCGGCACGTTCTCGCTCGCAGACACCGCGCGCCTTCTGCGCATCCGCGGCGACGCCATGCAGACCGCCGTGCCGGTGGGGCAGGGCGCCATGGCGGCGATCATCGGGCTTGAGTATGCCGATGTCGAGGCGGCCTGTGCCGCGGCGCGCGCCGACGGCATCTGTCAGATCGCCAACGACAACGGCGGCGGCCAGCTGGTGATCTCCGGCTCGAAGGCAGCGGTCGAGAAGGCTGCGGCGCTCGCCACGGACAAGGGCGCCAAGCGCGCCATCATGTTGCCGGTTTCTGCGCCTTTCCATAGCGACCTGATGGCGCCGGCCGCGGACGCCATGCGCCATGCGCTGGATAAGGTCGAGAAGAGCAACCCCGTCGTGCCCGTGATCGCCAATGTCAGGGCCGTGCCGGTCTATGATGCCGACGAGGTCGCCAAGCTGCTGGTCAGCCAGGTGACCGGCCAGGTGCGCTGGCGCGAAACGGTGGAATGGTTCGGCGCAAACGGTGTCGGCACGCTCTACGAACTCGGGTCGGGCAAGGTCCTCACGGGGCTCGCCCGTCGCATCGACAAGAACATTGCCGGCATTGCCGTGAATTCGCCGGCCGACATCGACGCGGCGCTTGCCGCGCTGCTCGGCTGATTTATCAGCGTCTGAGCGACCACGCGGCGATCCGCGCGGTCGCCGCGGCGTTTGCGCCCCATGCGCAGGAAGGAACAGGATCATGTTTGACTTGACGGGCCGCAAGGCCCTGGTGACCGGCGCGACCGGCGGCCTCGGAGAAGAAATCGCACGGACGCTGCACCGCCAGGGTGCGATCGTCGGCCTGCACGGCACCCGCGTCGAAAAACTGGAAGCGCTGGCGACCGAACTCGGCGACCGCGTCCATGTCTTTGCCGCCAATCTGTCCGACCGCGCCGACGTCAAGGCGCTCGGCGAAAAGGCGGAAGCCGATCTCGGCGGCGTCGACATCCTGGTCAACAATGCCGGCATCACCAAGGACGGCCTGTTCGTCCGCATGACGGACGAGGACTGGGATAATGTCCTGGAGGTCAACCTGACCGCCGCCTTCCGCCTGACGCGAGAACTGACCCATCCGATGATGCGTCGCCGCCACGGCCGCATCATCAACATCACCTCGGTCGTCGCCGTCACCGGCAATCCCGGCCAGGCCAATTACTGCGCCTCGAAGGCCGGCATGATCGGCTTTTCGAAATCGCTGGCGCAGGAAATTGCCACCCGCAACGTGACCGTCAACTGCGTCGCCCCCGGCTTTATCGAATCCGCCATGACCGGCAAGCTGAACGACAAGCAGAAGGACGCCATCCTCGGCGCCATCCCCATGAAGCGCATGGGCGTCGGTGCCGACATCGCCGCTGCGGTCCTTTATCTCGCCTCCAACGAAGCCGGCTACGTTACGGGACAGACCGTCCACGTCAACGGCGGCATGGCGATGATCTGAGCCGCGGCAAGCCTGTTGGAAACTCTGCTGCAAATGCCTGTTGGTCCGGGCGCAGCGGAACAGATTCTGGCTTTGCTCAACCGTCAAAGCGTGTTAAGCGGGCCATGACTATCAATGGTCACCCCTAGATGCAGGCCGTTATAATGTGTGAAAGCGTTATCTCTGGAACCTGACGAGGGCGAACGGGTTTGCCTGCATCGCCGCTCTCGAAGCGGTAATTGCGGGTTGTAACAGGGTCGGATGCTAGGAGCATCCGAAGAGAAAAGGTCGAGGAAACCGACATGAGCGATATCGCAGAACGCGTGAAGAAAATTGTTGTTGACCATCTCGGCGTCGATGCCGACAAGGTTGTCGAAGGCGCAAGCTTCATCGACGATCTCGGCGCGGACTCGCTTGATACCGTCGAACTGGTAATGGCCTTCGAAGAAGAATTCGGTGTTGAAATCCCGGACGACGCTGCCGATTCCATCCTGACCGTCGGCGACGCGGTCAAGTTCATCGAGAAGGCCCAGGCCTGATCGATACCATAGTCGGAAAGCGGTCCGGTTTCGGACGCAGTTTCCAGTCACGGCCCGCTCGTTCGGGCCGTTTCAGCAATTAGAACAGATAATTCGGGGTGGACGCTGGCGATGAGGCGTGTCGTTATCACCGGTACCGGCATGGTATCTCCTCTGGGGTGCGGAACTGAGATCAGTTGGACCCGTCTTCTGGCCGGGCAAAATTCCGCCCGCCTCGTCACGGAATTCGAAGTCGAGGACCTTCCCGCCAAGATCGCCTGCCGCATTCCGGTCGGCGACGGGACTGACGGCACGTTCAATGTCGATCAGTGGATGGAGCCGAAGGAACAGCGCAAGGTCGACCCCTTCATCATCTATGGTGTCGCGGCAGCCGAAATGGCGCTGGAGGATGCCGGCTGGCATCCGAAGACCGACGAGGACCAGATCGCCACCGGCGTTCTGATCGGCTCCGGCATCGGCGGCCTGGACGGTATTGTCGAGGCCGGCTACACGCTGCGCGACAAGGGCCCGCGCCGCATTTCGCCCTTTTTCATTCCCGGCCGCCTGATCAATCTTGTCTCGGGCCAGGTCTCGATCCGCCACAAGCTGCGCGGTCCCAACCACTCCGTCGTCACCGCCTGTTCCACCGGCGCCCATGCGATCGGCGACGCTGCGCGCCTGATCATGCTTGGCGACGCGGACGTCATGGTGGCCGGCGGTGCGGAATCGCCGATCTGCCGGATCTCGCTTGCCGGCTTTGCCGCCTGCAAGGCGCTGTCGACCCAGCATAACGACGAGCCGTTGAAGGCATCGCGCCCTTACGACCGCGACCGCGACGGCTTCGTCATGGGCGAGGGTGCCGGCATCGTCGTGCTCGAGGAACTGGAGCACGCCAAGGCGCGCGGCGCCAAGATCTACGCGGAAGTGGTCGGCTACGGCCTGTCCGGCGACGCGTTCCACATCACCGCACCGTCCGAGGACGGCGACGGCGCGTTCCGCTGCATGACCTCGGCGCTGAAGCGCGCAGGCCTTGCCGCATCCGACATCGATTACATCAATGCGCATGGCACATCGACCATGGCCGACACGATCGAGCTCGGCGCCGTCGAGCGGCTGGTCGGCGAGTCGGCGTCGCGCATTTCGATGTCCTCGACCAAGTCCGCAATCGGCCATTTGCTCGGTGCGGCCGGTGCCGTCGAGGCGATCTTTTCGGCGCTTGCCATCCGCGACAACATCGCTCCGCCGACCCTCAACCTCGACAATCCGGACGTCGAGACGGCCATCGATCTGGTGCCGCACACGGCCCGCAGGCGCGAGATCAACGTGGCGCTGTCCAACTCCTTCGGGTTTGGCGGCACCAACGCGTCGCTGGTCCTCCGGCGCTACGAGGCGTAAACTACCGCGGCCGGTGAAAGCCGGCCGAGCTGCCCGGGGGCCGGCTCTTCGCTTGTCGGACCTGTTTTTTGCCGCATTGCTTGGTCAAACAGCAGACGACGGTTGAGTAAAATGGGGGAGAGCCTTGAGCAATACCAGTAACATAGGCGATCTTCCTCCCGGCAGGGAGCGTGGCCCGATCATTCCGAAGTCGCCCAATGAAGCGCTCAAGCCGGAACGTGTGCCGGAGCCGCCACGTCGGTCCCGCAAGGCGCGCAGCCAGCTTGTCATCTTCCTCAATTTCGTGATGACGATGATCGTCGTGATCTGCGTGGTCGTGGTCGCCGGCGCGTACTACCTGATCCGCAACTTCCAGGCGGACGGACCACTGGAAACCAACACCCATTTCGTCGTCCGGCCCGGCAACGGGCTGACCGAAATCGCTGCCAATCTCGAGCGCAACAATATCATCTCCGACGCCCGCGTGTTCCGCTATGTGACCGCGACCTACATGCGCAAGGGCGAGACGCTGAAGGCGGGCGAATACGACATCAAGGCGCGCGCCTCGATGAAGGACGTCATGGAGACGCTGGAATCGGGCAAGTCGATCCTCTATTCCGTGGTCCTGCCCGAGGGCCTGACGGTCCGCCAGATGATGCTGCGGCTGGCCGAGGATCCGGTTTTGGAAGGCGATCTGCCGGCGGAGATCCCCGTCGAAGGCAGCCTGCGGCCCGATACCTACAAATATTCGCGCGGCACCAAGCGCGCCGAGATCCTCTCGCAGATGCGCGCGGCCCAGCAGAAGCTGGTCGATCAGATCTGGGAAAAGCGGGATCCCGACCTGCCGATCAAATCCAAGGAAGAGTTCGTCGTGCTGGCGTCCATCGTCGAGAAGGAAACCGGCAAGGAGGACGAGCGCGCGCATGTGGCTTCGGTCTTCCTCAACCGGATGCAGAAGGGGATGCGCCTGCAGTCCGACCCGACGATTGTCTACGGCCTGTTCGGCGGTGAGGGCAAACCCTCCGACCGGCCGATCTACAGGTCGGATCTCACCAAGCAGACGCCCTACAATACCTACCTGATCAAGGGGCTGCCGCCCACGCCGATCGCCAATCCGGGCCGTGCGGCGCTGGAAGCGGTTGCCAATCCGTGGCGCACCAGCGATCTCTACTTCGTGGCGGACGGCACCGGCGGGCACGTGTTCGCCTCCTCGCTTGACGAGCACAACGCCAATGTGCGCCGGTGGCGCAAGGTCGAGGGCGAGCGGGCAGCCGGCGCCAACGAGGTGGTCGACGGCCAGCCGGATGGCGAAGAGGCCGAAAAGCCGCCCAAGGGCAACTGAACCGGTCCTTCGGCGCGGGCATGACATGACCTGGGCAAATGCAGCAGTGCGGGGGGGGGGCGGTCACGGAGACCAGGCCCGCCGCTCCTGAAACCTTCTGGAGAGGCCGATGAGATTGCAGTCCATGACGGGTTTTGCCCGGGCTGAGGGATCGAGCGGGCGCACTCGCTTTGTCTGGGAACTGCGATCGGTCAACGGTAAGGGTCTCGACGTGCGTCTGAGGCTTCCCGCCGGCATGGAGCGGCTGGAGCAGGACGTGCGCCAGAGGGTCGGCGAACGCCTCTCGCGCGGCAATCTGCAGGTCGGCCTCAGCGTCGCGGTAACCGAAGCGGCGATCGAGGCGGTGCTCAACCGCGCGGCGCTCTCTGCCGTTCTCGCCTTGCGCGAAGAACTGGGCGATCTGGTCGATCGCGGTCCTCTCAAACTCGACACGCTGCTCGGTATTCGCGGGCTGGTCGATATCCGCGAAGCCGCTGAAGACGAGGATGCGGTTGCCGCGCGCGACGCGGCCATCCTGGAGAGCCTCGGCCAGGCCCTGTCGCGTCTGGAAGACATGCGCCGCAGCGAAGGCGACGCGCTCAAGACGGTCCTGCTTGGCCAGATCGCCCGGATTGCCGAGCTGACGGCGGTGGTGGAAAACGATCCGTCCCGCAGCCCCGAGGAAATTGGCCGGCGTCTCATGGCCCAGCTTGCGGCGCTGCTGCAGGACGGGGCCACGCTTGATCGCGACCGTCTCTACGCCGAGGCGGCGCTGCTCGCCACTCGCAGCGACCTGCGCGAAGAGATTGACCGGCTGAAGGCCCATGTGGCTGCCGCCCGCGAGCTTCTCGACAAAGGTGGCCCGGTCGGCCGCCGTCTGGATTTCCTTGCACAGGAATTTAACCGGGAATCGAATACGGTCTGTTCCAAATCGAATTCCGCTGCGGTAACCGCTGCAGGAATAGAATTGAAAGTGGTCATCGACCAGTTCCGCGAACAGGTCCAGAATCTGGAGTAGCCAATGAGCCCGGCCCCCACATCCACGCCTGTGAAGATTGCCCGGCGCGGATTGATGCTGGTTCTCTCGTCGCCGTCCGGTGCCGGCAAGTCGACGATCGCGCGAAATTTGCTCGAAAACGACCACAGCCTGGAAATCTCGGTCAGCGTCACGACCCGCCAGCGGCGTCCAAGCGAGATTGCCGGCAAGCACTACCACTTCATCAGCCCGCGGGAGTTCGAGCGGCTGCGGGATTCCGATGCACTGCTGGAATGGGCAGAAGTGCACGGCAATTTCTACGGAACCCCGCGCGAGCCGGTCGAGGCCGCCATGGCCGACGGCCGCGACATGCTGTTCGACATCGACTGGCAGGGCGCCCGGCAGCTGCAGGAAAAGATGAAGGCCGATGTCGTCTCCATCTTCGTGCTGCCGCCCAGCATGACAGAGCTGCAGTCGCGCCTGCACCGCCGCGCCGAGGATTCCGAAGAGGTGATCCGCACGCGCCTGCTCAATTCGCGTGCCGAGATAGAGCACTGGCGGGAATACGACTATGTCATCGTCAACGACGACCTCGACAACGCCTTCCACTCGGTCGGCAATATCGTCGGCGCCGAACGGATCCGCCGCGACCGCCGCCACGGCCTGTTCGACTTCGTCAACCACCTGCTGACCGAAGAGCCGGCGCTCTGATCGCCGCCCCGCGCGGACTGCTGCTGCAGCCTTGATTTGAGCATCATCGCGCGTTTTTACGCCGGGCTTGCGCAATGGTTAACACGTCGTTGATTCGACGGGCGTCAACCCTCACTTCTTCCTCCTCACGGATCGCTTTGCCGAGACGGGCAAATTGCGATAGTGATTCCGATGTCGCCCGCGTGTCAAAGGCGCGTCCGCTGCAGGCTCAATGCCTCGGCGGTCGATGCGTACGCAGTTTTTTCCCGTCTCTTGCATGAGGCATCGCCGCGTCAAAGCGCGGCGTGGGCGATGACGCATTGCGCCCGACGGTCAGCACTCTCCCTCGACACGAGGTCCCAGGAGGCAATATTGACCAGCATTTCGTCCCTTTCGACAACCACCCAGACGACCTACCGACTAAGCCTCGATACCAATGGTGACGGCACCGTATCGGCCGATGAGCTGGCGGCATCCAAGACCTCGGAGTCGTCTTCGAAATCATCCTCATCTGCGTCGGACAGCGGCGACGGCGGCTCCAGCGCCGATCTGCTTGCCAAGCTCTCGTCCATCATCATGGCCATGCTCCTGCAGATGGGCAGTAGCAGCGACGGCTCCGACGACACCTCGAGCGGAGAACCCGGATCCGGCGACAGCGCGCAGCAGCAGCTCTCCGTATCCGACCTCGACACCGATGCGGACGGCAAGGTCAGCGCCACGGAATTTGCCGCCGCCAAGCCCGACGACGTCACGGACGAGATGTCCGCCGAACTCTTCGCAAAGCTCGACAGCGACGGCAACGGTGCGGTCGACGAGACGGAACTGCAGGCCATGCAGCAGGGGCCGGAAGCCGCCCAGGCGGACGACGCTTCGACCTCGAGCGCGCTGGATCAGTTGATGGAGCAGATCCAGGCGATCGCCCGGCAGTATCTGCAGGACATGGATGACGATACCGGTGCCGCCACGCAGGTTGCGAGGCTTTGAGCCTTCGCGGCTGATCTCGAACCAAAGCCGTCTGCCATGGTCGCCGCGGAAACGGCGGCCGAAGCCTTCAGAGTGCGTTGGCGATTGCCGCGAATTCCGCGACGGACAGGGTTTCGGCTCGGCGCTGCGCATCGATGCCGACCTTGGCAAGCAGCGTTTCCCCACCGAGCGGCTTCAGGCTCTGCCGCAGCATCTTGCGGCGCTGGCCGAAAGCGGCATGGGTGACCCGTTCCAGCTTTGCCACGTCGCAGGGCAGGGGGTTGGCCTGGGGTGTCAGGTGCACCACGGTCGACGTCACCTTCGGCGGTGGCGTGAAGGCCTGTGGCGGCACGTCGAACACCATATGGGCATGTGTCCGCCAGCCGGCGAGCACTCCGAGCCGTCCGTAGTGATCGTCCTCCTCGTCGGCGACGATGCGCAGGCCGACCTCCCGCTGGAACATCAGCGTCAGGCTGTCCCAGAAAGGCGGCCAGGCGCCGTCCTGCGGCAGCAGCCAGTTGAGCAGCAACTGCGTGCCGACATTGTAGGGCAGGTTGGCAATGATCTTGACCGGCCGACCCTCCGCCTTCTCCCGAGCCAGTGCCGCGAAATCGATCTTCAGGGCATCGCCCTCGATGACGTCGAGCCGGCCCGGATAGTGATCGGCAATCTCGGCAAGTGCCGGCAGGCAACGGCTGTCGCGCTCGATCGCCACCAGCTTCTCGGCACCGAGCGACAGGATGGCGCGCGTCAGGCCTCCGGGACCGGGGCCGACCTCGAATACCGTCACGCCCTCGAGCGACCCGGCGCTGCGGGCGATCTTCTGGGTGAGGTTGAGGTCGAGCAGGAAATTCTGTCCGAGCGCCTTGCGTGCATCCAGCCCGTGGCGCTGGATCACGTCGCGCAAGGGCGGCAGGCCGTCCAGGGTTGCCATCAGGCGGAAGCTTTCTCGGCCAGCCGGCCGGCGAGGCGAATCGCTTCCACGAGGCTCGTCTCGCGCGCCACGCCCTGTCCGGCGATGCCGAAGGCGGTGCCGTGGTCGGGCGACGTGCGGATGAAGGGCAGGCCGAGCGTGACGTTGACGGACGTATCGAAGCCGAGCGCCTTGGCCGGGATCAGCGCCTGGTCGTGGTACATGCAGATCGCCACGTCGTAGCGCGACCGCGCCTCGTCATGGAACATCGTGTCGGCCGGCAACGGTCCGAACGCGTTGATGCCCTCGGCCCGCAGCGTCGTCAGCGCCGGATGGATGATCTCGATGTCTTCCCGCCCGATCGTGCCATCCTCGCCCGCATGCGGGTTGAGGCCGGCGACGGCGAGCCGCGGATGCGCAAGCCCGAACCGGGTCCGCAGATCGTGATGGGCGATGCGGCAGGTCTCCACGATCAGCGCCGACGTCAGCGTTTCGGCGACTTTCGCGACCGGAATGTGGATGGTTACCGGAATGGCGCGCAGCTTTGGACCGGCCAGCATCATCACCGGCTTGATGCGCTGCCCCGTCGCCCGCTCGGCGAGGTCGGCCAGGAATTCCGTGTGGCCCGGGAAGCCGAAGCCGGCCTGGTAGAGGATCGACTTGGCGATCGGGTTGGTGACGACGCCTGCAGCCTTGCCCTCGAAGCAGAGGCGTACGGCGGTCTCGATCGCGGCGATGGTACCCTTGGCGGTGGCCACATGCGGCGCGCCGGGCGAGACTTCGCCGCCACTCGCGATCGGCAGCACCGGCAGGGCGTCGCGGAAGACGGAAAGGGCCGTCTCGGGGCTTGCCTCGCGCACCGGGATGTCGAGCCCCAGCAGCGCCGCGCGGGAGCGCAGCACGGCCGGGTCGCCGACGAACAGGAAGGGGGGCAGTTCAAGCGTCTGCCGTGCGGCCCAGGCCGCAAGCGTGATGTCCGGTCCGATGCCGGCAGGGTCGCCCTGGGTCAGTGCGAGAGGACGATCAATTGGCATGGGAGCTCCGCGGCGGGATCAGAGGTAGTCGATCTGGGCCTTGGCGCGCAGTTCGTCGAGGAATTTCTTCTGGTTCGGATCCTCGCCCGTCTTCTTTTCCTTGCCCAGGTCTTCGGCCCGGAACACGGCTTCCGCGGCGACGTCGTCGGAGACCTGGCGCTGGTTGCAGATCGCCAGGAATTCGACGCCCTTGTCGGTGACGCGGGTGCCGGTCGTGCCGCCAGAGGCCTTTTCGACCAGCGGCTTCCAGTCTTCGGGCATTTCAGGCGCCAGCACACGTCCTAGATCGCGCACCGAGACGTCGAGCATGCCGGCGGCAAATTCCTTCGCCTGGTCGCAGCCCGGGAACTTCGTGCGTGCCGAATCAGCCTCGGCCTTGCGCTTGTTGAGGATCGCATTGCGCTTGGAGGCCGGCACGACGAAGATCACCTGCTTCAGGAAATATTCGGTGGTGACGGGCTTCTGCTTGTTCTCCATCATCCGGGTCACAAGCTCCTGGCTCGACATCTTGCCACGCCCGCCGCCGCCGTAGCGGGCGGCGACCAGCCGCGGCCAGCTCATCTGCACGGCGATGTAGGCCTTGAAGTGCTCGGCACCGACGCCGGCCTTGTCGAGGATCTGGGTGAGCTGTTCAGGCGTCAGCTTGTTGCCGACCGCAAAGCGCTGAAAAGCCTTGTCGACGTCGTCGGTGCTGACCGACATCTTGACGCGGGCGATCTCCTGGCGCTTCAGCGACTCGTCGACCAGCTGCTCGCGCGCCGTCTTCGTATCGGCCTTCTGGTGCTGCAGCTTCATGAACGCGACGCGGTGGGCCACGTCGGAACTGGTGATCGGCTGCCGGTTTACCACCGCGGCCACCGCGGTCCCGGATCCGGCCGCAAAGGCCGGTGCCATCGGCGCTACGATCAAAGCCGAAGCAGCCAAGGCTGCGAGTGCCACCGCCATCCGGCGTGCTGCAGTCACTGCAAACATCGAAGTCTCTTCCCTCTGGTTCCGGGGGATCGTCCATCCAGCCGGAATATTAGCCCATCCCACGCCCCTTGCACAATTCTTGCGGCAAAAGCATGACCTTGCCGCAAGCCCCGCGACTACTGTCGGAAGGTCTGGTCGTAATCCTTGGTCGATCCGATATTGATGTCGCCCAGGGTCCGGAAGCTCAGCCTTGCGCTGACCGTCCAGTCGTTGGCATCGGAATCGGACGGCTTGTCCGTATAGGCGAGCGTGAAGACCGTGCACTCGTCCGCATAGCTGATGCCGACGCCGCGACGAATGATCGAGCTGTCGGTGAAATCCCAGCTTGCGGAGCCGGTCACCGCCCAGTTTTCGTTGAGCCGCAGGCTGGCGGTGTTCTTCAGCACTTCGGTCGGCTCGTCATTGCCGTATTCAGGCTGCGAATCCACCTGCGTGTAGACCAGCTTGCCGCTGATCCGCGGTGTCGTGTAGCCGAACGATGCGTCGGTCCGGCGAAGGTCGAAGTTCTTCTCGTCGAACCGCGCACTCACGCCGAAGTTGAAGCCCTGCGGCAGGTCGATCGCCGCCATGCCGACATAGTCGGAGCGTCTCGTTTCGAGGCCGGAATTGGCGCCCGCATAGACGAGGTCGTCCGTCGCGAAGGAATTCTGCCCGCCCAATTGGTAGGACTGGCCGAAGATGCCGCGCAGGCCGATGCCGTTGTCGAGCGAGCCCGTGTAGCGAAC
>Ga0065165_1002532_pt1 | contig 15185 bp, 15 predicted proteins | sample AraplaMF_Cvi_mMF_FD_63813 | JGI IMG/M metagenome (GOLD analysis project Ga0065165, IMG submission 63813) | Arabidopsis root microbial communities from the University of North Carolina, USA - plate scrape MF_Cvi_mMF (version 2) (version 3) | ecosystem: Host-associated > Plants > Roots >...
TTGCAGGAATTGCTCAAGCCGACCGGCGCGCTGACCCACGCCTCGATCGCGCAGTCGATTGCCTATGCGATCCCCGAGAATGCGATTCTGGTCGACGAATCGCTCACCACCGGCCGCGCCTTCTTCCCGCCGACGGCCGCCGCCGCGCCGCACGACTGGCTGCAGAACATGGGCGGCTCGATCGGCTTCTCGACGCCGCTCTCGATCGGCGCTGCGATCGCCTGCCCGGACCGCAAGGTGATCTGCATGGTCGGCGACGGCAGCGCGATGTACACGATCCAGTCGCTGTGGACGCAGGCGCGCGAGAACCTCAATATCGTCACCATCGTGTTCGCCAATCGCATCTATCAGATCCTGCGCGGCGAGTTCGACAATGTCGGCGCCGGCGAGCCGGGCCAGCGCGCCAACGACATGCTGCGCCTCGACCGGCCGACGCTCGATTTCGTCGCGCTGGCCAAGGGCATGGGCGTCCCCGGCCGCGCCGTCACCAATGCCGACGAGTTCAACAAGGCGCTGGCCGAAGCCGTCGCCGAGCCGGGACCGCGGCTGATCGAAGTCCAGATGTAAGGGGCGCAAGCAAAGGACGGAGCGCCAGGAAGATCGGGAGGCGAGATGCAGACCGAGCTGAACAAGGTGATCGCGGCGCTCCGGGACTTCTACGCCCACGAAACTTTCCTGTTCGAGAAGGATGTCGGCGAGCGGGCGGTGACACACCGCTTCGCCGTTTATCTCGAACGGCAGTTCGCGGGCTGGGCGGTCGACTGCAACTACGATCGGCTCGGCGAGCGCACGCTGCATCTGCCGCGCGGCGCCATCATCTCCACCGACGATCATCTCGGCAAGTCGATCTATCCTGATGTCGTCGTGCACCAGCGCGAGATCCCGAACAATCTGCTCTGCGTCGAAATCCGCAAGGCGAGCAATCACACCTCGCTCGATCACGACCAGCACAAGCTGATGGCGCTCACCGACGCGCATGTCTGGTTCGCCTACTGGATCGGCGTGCTGCTGGTGCTGGACCGGCACGCCGTCACGACGTCGGAAGTCTATGTCAGCGGCGTCGTCGATCACGCGCTGTCGCTCTGGTTCACGGCACGGCTGGCCGAAAGCGGATTGGCGGCGGCGCGTTAGGGCGCGGGCCGGCCCACGCCAGGGGGCGCTTATGACTCAAATCGGGACAATCCGGTGATCGGCGCGGCAGGAAGCCCGCGCTCGTTCACCACATTTAAACCTTAAGACTTTACGAAGAGGGGTCATTCACAGGCCGCAGGACCATGCGAACAGCCTTTGTACAGAAGCCATCCGTGGACTTCGGGCAATGAAGGTCTGGCAGACCAGCTGCATCGCGGCCGTCATCGCATTCGTGGGATTCTATCTGGCCGCCGCCAACAGACCGGCCGCAACAGTGCCGGACGTCATGCCGGAAGCTGCGGCGAACATGGCGGCTCCCGCAAATAAAACGACTGTTGCGAATATGGTGACGCCAGCCTTGTACGCAGAGGCGTCCGCGAAGCTTGCGGCAGCGCTTCGGGCAGAAACAGCAGAGCCCGGCTCGGTGATGTCGGCAGTGTCCGGGCCGTCGGACACCGCGGCCGAGATCGTCGATCAACCCGCCGGGCCGAAACTGGCGTCGCTGGGGCAGGATATCGTCGCGCCGCTGCCGGCGGAACGCGATGCGTCCAGCGGTGCTCCGAAAGCGGCGTCGACTAAGGATTTTCGCTATCTGGTCTACTACGTCTGGTCCGAACTGCCGCCCGCCGAGAAACCGGCGGAGACCGTCTTGCGTGCGTTCAAGGACATTCCGCTCGGAACGCCGGCCGAAGAGATCAAGCGCGCTGCCGACGCGTTTGGTCTCGATGTCAATTTCATGATGGCGGTCGCCAAGATCGAATCCGGCTTCAATCCCAATCAACGCACGGGTTCGTATATCGGCCTGTTTCAGTTGAGCCAGTATGAGTTCGGCAAGTTCGGCTCCGGACAGATTCGCAATCCGCGGGACAACGCGGTCGCGGCCGCCTACAAGATCATCACCGAGGGCGTCCAGTTCGGGTGGATCACGCACCGCACGCCGGACATGAGCGATCTTTACCTGATCCATCAGCAGGGCTGGGAAGGGTCCGCACAGCACATCAGCCAGCCCGCGCGCACCGCCTGGAAATCCATGTGCGCTACCAGCGAAGGTAAGGAGAAGGGCGAGCGGTGGTGCAGACGCGCGATCTGGGGCAATGCGCTTCCGGCGTTCAAGCGCAGCTGGAAGTCCGTGGACAACGTGACGTCGGAGGCGTTCGTCGGGATGTGGCGCGGCAGGGTCGCCGAATTCTACTCGAAATATGTGGCGACCGCCGCCGCGGCCGCAGGCCAGTAATTCCGTTGCCCCAAAGCCCTGCTATGCTCGCCTGCTCCCAGCCGGATCTCGCCGCAGGGCTCGCCGGCCGTCGGCTTTCGGCCAAAGCGCGCATCCAGGCTCGCCGAGTGATGCGTACGATTGTGTCGACTGTGCTCCATCGGGTGAATGCAAGTGAGCTTTCGCGTCGTAACTCTAAATCTCGAGCAAGATCATAAGCGCTGGGACAAGCGGTATACTCTCATCGTAAACGGCCTGAAGACCCTCCAGGCCGATGTCATCGCACTGAACGAGATTTGCGTCCCGAAACAGACGGCACGTCAAATACAGAAGAGTATTGGCGAGATGCGGAGCTACAATCTGGTCCAGCAGACCAGAACAAATGGCTTGGCTACAATCGAAGGCGAAGCGCTGCTAACCGGCTTTCCGATCGTGGAAACTGGAAATCTCGACCTTCAAGCCGGAGACTCGGTCGCGCAGGTCGCACGCATTCTGGTGGAAGGCAAACCATTGGATGTCTACGTAACGCATCTTTACAAATCACGCGGCGACGACTCGGTGAGACTGTTTCAGGTCCAACAGCTATTGGCCTGGATTGCTTCGCGGAATGACATTCCGGATTGCATCGTGTGTGGTGATTTCAACGCCGCGATCGACACGCCGTCTGCTGCATTGATGGCGCGCCAGTTTCGCGCCACGCAAAACTCGCCAACTGCATTTACGCCCCTCGCGGAGCAGGACGGCACGATCTCACATCCCTATTGGCCACGGATGGATCGCTGCATTGATTATATTTGGACGTCTGCTGCAATAAACATTGTCGCAAGCGGAATATGCTTCGATACGCCCGACACGACTGATCAGACGCTTTGGCCCTCTGACCACGTCGGGGTGTGGGCCGACTTGGAATTTTGATCGGATATGTAAAGTCCGCTTCTGCGGGAATCGTCGCCGTGCTGAAGGCGTCGCGTGGCCGTTGTCGGGTCGACGACGCCTTCGCATGGCCGGCCGCTATTTCTGCTGCAGCGCCTTCATCTTTTCCATGTCCTTGATGTTCATCTTCATGCCGCCGGGCATGATCATGTCGCCGGGCTTCTGGTCGGGCTTGCAGGCGCCGAGCCATTTCGCCTCGATCGTGGTCACCATCTCCGGCGGCAGCGTGCTCCCGCCGCTGCTCTTGGCAACCGTCTTCACGCTATAGGCCGAGTTGAAGTCACCGCTGGTTTCGGCATGGCTGGTCACGGTGGAGCCGGCGACGGTGCAGATCGAATCGGCGACGAAGCCGGCGCCGGACTTCGACATCTCCTGCTTGGAGCAGGTCATGCTGCTGCTCGACATCTTGTTCATCATGCGATCGACGCTGTCGTCGGTGCATTGCTGCGTCACCATCGGCGGTGTCGCCGCCTTGGAGACGCCGGTGACCTGCATCGAGACCTCCCAGAGTCCCGCTTTGCGGATCGGCAATTGGACATTCTCTGCAAGGGCCGGCGCCACGCCGAGTGCAAGAGTAAGGGCGATCAGGCTCGCGCGCTGAATCATGCTTCTCTCCAGTTTCTTGTTGGATCGTTGATCAGTCGGTGGGGGGATCGGTCGCCAGGACCGTGTGAACTGGCAAAGCTCACCGATGCGGCGTGCGTTAAAAAAAATGCACACAAGCGTCACGATGCGTCTTGCTGTGCCCAATCGATCTCACGATTGTGGCAAATGCCGGACGACATCAACGGGCGGTCGTCGGCAGCGGTGCGAGCGCAGGGAACAGAAACGCCAAGACGGAACCCGGTTCACTTCTCTTCGTCGGAACGAGATTGGTCGGAGGGCCGCTCGCACGATGCGAGCGGCCCTTGCATCATCGATTATCACGCTTAGTGCAGCGGATCGCCCTGTCCCAGCGCGTAGGCGACGAGGTCCTTCAGCTTGAAACCGGGGCCGGTCACCGGTGTCCATTGCGGGTCGAGCGACAGCACCGAGGAGTTGTCGCCGAACATCATACCGAGGAACACTTCGGCGACGATGCGGCCGCCGACCGGGCCGAGCTGTGGCGTGTTGATCGGGCCGGGCGCACCGGTTGCGGGGATTGTGACGGGGATCTGGAACTGCCGCGCCTCGGCGAGGATGTAGGCCCAAAGCGGGCAGTTGCCCGCGAACACGCCGTTCGCGATGGTTGCGATCTTGACTTGCGGATCGCCGGTTGGATCGGGCTCATCCACGGCCTTGCCGATGATGATCTGATCGTCGGTCAGCGGCGTGACGTTCATCGCCTTGGCGACGGCCTGGCCGGAGGGAAGACCGAGCCGCCAGCCGCGCTCGAGATTGCGCAGCGCCAGCGAGGCCGGATTGGACGCGACCTCCGGCGGCAGCTTGCGCAGCGGATCGACCAGCGAGGAATCGATGCGATAGGCGAATTGCAGCCGCCGCTTGTTGTCCGGATTGGTGTCGTCGTCCTCGACGCCGTAAGGGCGGGTGTCGAGATCGATGAAGCGGCCCCAGTCGATCGCGCGTCCCGGCCCCATGGAGCGGAAACCGGTCAGCGCGTTGTGATCGGGATTGTTGGGATCGGGGAAGATCTGCAGCAGCATGTTGGCCGCGTCGTTCAGCCGGTAGCCCGGACGAATCATGGAGTGGCCGAGGCGATAGGCCGCCACCGAGAACTCCACCGGCATGAACGGAAATGTCTTCCAGTGATAATGGGCGAGCTTGCTGCGGTCGTAGCTGCCGGCCGTCTTCAGCGCGTCGAGCACGTCGGCGTGGACGATGCGCGGCAGGAAATCGTTCAGCACGACGTATTGATAGTGGAAGCGGACGCGCTGCTGCACGTCCTCGAACGACAGGCTGTCATTGTCGTCGACCATGCGATTGTGGACGCGCAGCATCAGCCCCTGGAATTGCGAGACGATGCTGTTTTCGTCGTTGCGGGGATCGCCGATCAGCGCGTGGCCCTTGAAGCGCGGCAGGTCGTTGGCGTCAGCGACGCCCGTGCCGGTCAGCTTCTCGCCGAGGCGGAATTTGTTGCCGTCGTACATGTAGGGCTGGTCGTTCGGACCGCGGCCGTAGAGATTGTCCAGATCGAACGAGGGCGTGCGGAAATCGACGAGCCCGTCGGGATCCTGCTGCTTGGTCAGCACGCTGACCGGATCGAAGGTGATGTCGTGGTCGATGAACTGGCCGAAATAAGTGTAGAGCGAGGGAATGCCGCTCTCCTCCGCGTCCGGTCCGTCTTTCGGGCCATCGAAGCCGGCGACCATCTTGTCGGCCAGCGCCGACAGGTTCGCGACAGTGCCGGCGTCGTTCGCGCCGAATGTCGCCGGTGTAAGCTTTCGAAACATGCGGCCGAAGCGGCCCTGCGAAAGCGGCGAACGGGTCACGTTCAGTCCGCGCGGAATAACGGCGTGGCGGCTGCTCATTGAAAACACCTCCATGGAAAATTGAGACGAGAAATTGCGACGGAAGGCACGACGGCAAGAAACTAAATCTAAAATTGTTTGATGCGTAATATGCAGTCGAAGCTAGATCAGGCGACGGAGCGTCACAAGCGAGCTGCTTCACACATTGCGCGATGTCGATGCTGTTTCTGGAGGGAGCGTTGCGTGCAAGCTGCGGCTGCGCTTTGCAAATTTTTCCCGATGCAATGACGGATAACATTCTCGTCATCGGCGGGCGCGAGCCGCTTGGTGCCGTGTCGATTCGCCGGACTGTCGGCGAAGCAGGAGGCCTTCACGTAAAAAGTGTGGCGGCGTACGCCAAGCGCACGCCGCCACAAATCAGGATGAGCGTGTCAGTCGCGGGTCAGTAGTAGCGCTGCTGCGAATAGGCGTAGCGCGGATTGACGCCGCAATAGGCCGAGGTACCCGAGGCCGTGGCCTGGCACTGCTGATAGCTCGTGAACTGGCAGTTGCCGGGATAACCCCACATGCGGCCTTGCAGGCAGTACCTGTCGTTGGCGGCATGCGCCTGAGCTGCCGGGAAGGTGGCGGCGATCAGGGCTGCAAACGAAGCGAGGGTGAGGATGGTGCGACGCATTTCAAACTCCTTCGAGAATGGTGGATGAGGAACATCAGCCCGGACTGCGTGTTCCTGGCGCGGCCGACACTTTGTCGTGCTTGTCTTGGTGTCCGCAGTGGGCAGGGCGTTCGACATGGGCCTATGATGAGGCAAGCGGCGGCGAGTTATGTGATCTCGGACACAGTTCGTCGCCGGGTTTCCGGCCTATCGAACGCCGGCTTGCTTATTGCGATCCCCGGGGCCTACGTTTTGCCTCGATTGGATCAGGTCATTTTGGAGGTTTTGATGCAAAGGTCATATTTGCTGGCTGCGACAGCAGCGCTGGCGCTTCTCGTGCAGACGTCGTTCGTGCAGGCGCAGACCGCGCCGGCCGCCGCTGGAACCGCTGCGCCTGCGGCGACAACCCCTGCGCCGGCGGCGACCACGGCGGCACCGGCCGCGTCCACAGCGCCGGCTGCAACCACGGACACCAGCCAGCCGGCCGACTCCAAGAAGAGCGCGTCGAAGAAGCAGCCGAAGAAGAAGATGACCCGGCAGCAGGAGATCGATCACTCGGTCGACACCGGCACCGTGCCCGCGCGCTATCGCAGCTCCGTGCCTAAGCAGTACCAGCAGTATATACCGTTCGATAAGCAGTGACGGATTGCGCAGCGGCACGATGAATTCGCGCCGCCGCGGCAGGTCGCGTTATGAAATGCGTCTTCCCCGCGGCCCATCCTTCGAGACGCCCGCCTATGGCGGGCCCTCAGAACGAGGGCGGAGTACGTGGCGGCGACTTCGATACGTATAGCTGCGCTTCAGCCTCACCCTGAGGAGCGCGCTCTTGCGCGCGTCTCGAAGGGCGAGGCGCTTGCTCAGGCCTCTCCCAAGCGCATCTGCAGTTTCGGCCAAGCGGCATCCGGCCACACATAGAGGTGTGGCGGTCTACGGAAGCAGTGCTACAGTAGGCCGAAGCCGGGGGGAGTGATGAGTGACGACGTGAAGGATGCTGGCCTTGTGGCCATGCTCAGCAGCATCCTGGGTGGCAACAAGCGCGCGGACACGATCGTTCCGCCGCCACTTGCCGAGGTTCCACCGACAGCGCCAATCAATGGAATTGAGCCGGTCGCGCCCGCAATTCCCGAACAAGCGCCGACCGAGGAAATTCCGGCTCCGGTGAACGGCGCAGCGGTCAAGGACGTGCCGGCCGGGGACACGGCCGAAGCCGAGCCGGCTGCGGCCAAGCCGGTCGAACCGCCGCCGAAGATCGCCACGACGCCGGATGGCAAGCAGCTGCTGCCTGCGGAGGCCATCGCCGATCTCGTGCTCGGCGAGTTGCGCAAGCTGCAGGACTTTCCGGCAACCGGCGCCTCGGTCACGGTCTATGGCTACCGGCACTGGAACGCGATGATCACCTTCGCGCCGTTCTCGACCAATTTCCACAATGCGACGCGGTTCCGCCAGGCCATGCCCGATATCGTCTTCAAGCTCCGCCGTTTCGTCGAACTTGAGATATAATCCTGGTCAATCACCGGCAGTGTTGCGCCGCGATTCCGCTCGCGGCGTGATGGTGCGGATGGTGCCTTGAACGGATCGACAGGATTTTCGCGTTGAGCGTCGCCTTTACCAAAGAAGAGAGCGCCGAGACGGCTTCCGAGACGCTGCTGCCGGATCGTCCGATCTCGCCGCATCCTAACCTCGTGACCGAAGCAGGCCTTCAGGCATTGCAGTCGCAGCTCGAGGCCGCGCGTGCAGCCTATGAAGCCGCGCAGGCCATCGAGGACGTCAACGAGAAGCGCCGGCAATCGGCGGTGCCCTTGCGCGACGCCCGCTATCTCACCGAACGGTTGCGCACCGCGCAGCTCATTCCGAATCCTGAAACCACCGATGCCGTCGCCTTCGGCAGCACGGTGACCTTCAGCCGCGCCGACGGCCGCGTGCAGACCTATCGCATCGTCGGCGAGGACGAAGCCGACCCGAAGGCCGGCTCGATCTCCTTCGTGGCCCCGGTCGCAAGATCGCTGATGGGAAAGGCCGTCGGCGACGTCGTGGGGGCGGGCAGCCAGGAGATCGAGATCCTGTCGATTGCGTAGCGACCTAGCTTCGTGGCAGCTCCACGCCGGTCAGGCCACGCAATCTTTCCATGAGCTGGTCCTGAAATTTCGGATCGGCCGCCTCATGAGCCGGCTGCTGCTGCTGGAGATGATGCCAATAGCGCCCGCTGACCATGGCCGCGGGCTCCTCGCTCACGGCGAGCCAGGCCTGGGTTCGTTGTCCGGTGTCGATATCGACGGGGGCGCCCGCGCCGCCCATCTTCGTGCGCGCCCATCCGGGATCGACGGCGTTGCTCAGCACCTTGGGCCAGCGTCGTGCCAGCGCCAAGGCCAGCGCAACCAAGTGCAGCTTGCTCTCGGCGTACGCCTTGGCCGAATTCCAGGGCCTCCTGGTCCAATCGAGATCGTCGAGCGAGCCCTCTCCGCCGCGGTGCAATCCGCTGCTGAGATACACCAACCGGTCGGGCCTTTCGATCAGCGCCGTCAGCATGTACGGCGCAAGCGTGTTGATGGCCAGCGTTTCGGTATGGCCTTCCGGCGTCGCGCCGCGGCTCGGCCGCGTATAGACGCCGGCGTTGTGGATGACCGCATCCATGCGTCCGATTGCGTTGACCTGATCTGCGATGCGCCGCGCATCCACGGCACTCCCGAGATCGCCGACCACGATGCCGGCAGCACGAGATGCGAGTTCGCCGATCTCTGCCGCGCGACCGGCCGATCGCGCGTGCAGCACAACGCGATGGCCCCGGTCAACAAGCGATTGCGCTGCGGCCCGGCCGAGACCGTCCGCGCTGCCGGTGATGAATACGATCGCCATGTGACACTTCTCCGGATATTTCGGCCCGTACTCTACAATGCCTGCGCCTCGCTTCCGAGAAGAACGGCGAGGCTGCCTGTTCCTCGTCTTGCATCTCTCACCCAAGCTGTCATCGTGCCGGTGTCTTCGCGAAGGCGTGGCAAAGGGCGCTATCGACAGGAACTATCCGGTGCGCTTACAGCATCCGCCATGTGTTCCCGTCATCTTGTCCTGCTTCCGATGGTCCCCGCAATGTCCGCACACCAAGGCCCGATGGTCGGATGAAACGGTTTCTGTCGGGAGCGTTGCCGTTCTATGCGCTGGCGGGTCTCGCCATGTGCATGTACCTCGTCCTGTACAAGACGGACCTCTTCGACCTGAACGCCGTGGTCCGGGGCGCGATCGGCTCGTGGTGGTTTCCGGTCTTCATGTTCCTCTGCGTGCTGCTGGAGTCGGTCTTTCCCTATTTCGGCTATTTTCCCGGCACCGCGCTGATCCTGATGTCCGTGGCGCTCACGCCGAAATCGGCAGACGCATCCGTTTTCGTCATGGCGTGGCTCGCCATCATCGTGGGCGCGGTTCTGAGCTACGCACAGGCGCGTTTCTTCCGACCGTTCCTGCAGCGGGTCGCCTCGAAGGCGGCGCTGAGCCGATGCGAGTCCCTGTTCGACGCCTACGGCCCCTATGCACGCATCGCCCTGTTCATCCATCCCAACGCCTGCGCGATGTACTTCACCGCACTCGGCCTGCTCGGCCGCAACCTGACGCGCGAGCTCGCCTATCTCTGCGTAGGTGCAGCCGCCGCCGTGGCCATTCTGTTCGTGATCGTGACGAGGCTGGTGTCGTCCGTCGGCGCCACCGATGACGGCGAGCTGCAAGTGCTGATGGCGGCAGGACTGGTCGCGATCGGGACGCTCGTCGGGCTGTACGCGGCGTGGAGGCCGCAGAGGGTGGTGTGAGGCTTCAAGTCGCGTGCGCGTGAATCGCTGAGGTCTCGCGTCATACATTGTCATTGCGAGGAGCGCAGCGACGAAGCAATCCAGACAATTTCCGCGGGGACAGTCTGGATTGCTTCGCTGCGCTCGCAATGATGATGAGGACCGCAGGGCTCAGCCGGCGCCACGAGACGCCCCCGATCATGCCATCATGCCCCTGTGAGCGTGTATGCCATGTCTAAGTCTGATTGATTATAGAAAAAGCCCTGCGTTGGGAGCAGGGCCTTTCCAAGCTGGTTGGTCGCGTCGCACAACCACCAGCGCCACAGATGTCACGTTGATAATGCTGCAAGAGAAAACTTGTTCCCATCGAAGGGCCCGTAGTCGCGGGTTTCTTGATGATCACGGCCTCAAAACAGCGAGCGGCACGAAGCTCGGTGGCCTTCTCGGCCGCGTCCCGTGTCTCTGGCAATTAGAGGGTGGACCGCTGCCTACGCTCAACCACGCGCGTCGCATCTCTGATCGATTTGTTTGGGTGGCAATATCCGTCGTATGAAAACTCAAGTATGCCGCCATCGTCGTGAGCCGTACCCAGATCGATCATGCAAGCGATGATCGCGGGGGAAAGCTTTTCCAACTTGCGACGCAGGTCAACATTACTCATGGAAATCCCAAGACGAAGCCTGGTTCGGCCAAGTTCCCGGACGACTTCATCGCCACCTGGGATAGCGATGCTGCTGCGCGTGACCTGCGCGGGGATTGATACCGCAGCCGACGTTTCGGCCTGACGCAGCAGCGAGGCATTGTGCGCGGGTGGAAAAGCTGCAGTCGCCGGGATAGCCAACGCCTCGGCCTTGAACGCACCACCGATAGTCCTGTGCTTGAGCAGCTGGCGGTGAGCCCAGAAGCAAGCCGGCCGTAACGAGCACGGCCGATGAGATCGAAAGTTTCAGCATATTGTTTCCTCCATGGAGCCTCTGCCGCAGGCGCGTTTCGCTGCTGCGGTTGCACTCGCCGGGAATGGGTAAGTTGTCGACGCACACCGATGCGTCGTGATCGCGGGCAGAAAACGGAAAAATGCTCCGCGGCCAACATTCCCATTGCGTCCGGTTGTCACCTGGCAAGTTCTTAGTAACAACGCTGGCGGGGGTGGCTTGTTGCTAGATTTAGCGCGTAGTCTCTATCAGGACCTCAGCTTGCTCCAGGGCATCAGCCTGGGCTTCGTACTGTTGCGATAGGGCTTTCAAGGTGCGGGTCGCGGCGAGGTTGCCGATTGTCTGAGAGATGCGCTCGGCCTGCGCGGCTCGAGCGCGTAGCCGTTTCGATAATTCGCACATGACATCACAATGTGTCGGTGTAATTCCATCAAAACGCTGTCTGTCAGGCTTCGTTCCAGCCGAGTACGCAATGTATCGGGGAACTGCGGTCGTGCCTCGCCGTTGCTCGACGCGGTCTGTTTGGACGGAATAGCCTGGGCGTTGAACCCTTAGTGAGTTGTGTGGCGTGGCCAAGCGTATCAAACCGGCGATGCCGGGGTTCATTAAACCCCAGCTCGCGACCCTGAAAAGCAAGGCGCTGTCCGGCGCGCAATGGCTCCATGAAATCAAGTACGACGGTTACCGCGTGCAGATCCACGTCGATGGCGATGACCGAAAGGCGTTCACCCGCAACGGCCTGAATTGGACCAAGCGGTTTTCCACCATAGCTGGAGCCTTTGATATCCCGGGCCAGGCGATCGTGGATGGTGAGGTGGTCGTTGTCCATCAAGGTCGCACGAACTTCTCCGACCTCGCCCGAGGCGACCAGGACCGGTTGATGTATTATGCCTTCGACTTGCTCTGGCTCGACGGCAGAGACCTTCGCAAAACTCCGCAGGTTGAGCGGAAGGAGATGTTGCAGGAGTTGTTCGACGCCTTCGGGCTCGAGGCTCCGGTCCTGTTCAGCGCGCACCATGACGGGGACGGGCAGGCGCTGTTCGAGGCCGCCAGCCGGTTGAACTACGAGGGCATTATCTCCAAGCGCGCGGATGCGCCGTACCGGTCGGATCGGGTGGAAGCCTGGCAGAAGATCAAATCCGTCCAGCGCGACAAATTCCCGGTCGTCGGCTTCATCAAGGACCCGTCCGGCGTCGCTGCGCTCTATCTCGGCAAGCGGGAAGGCAAGGTGCTTCGCTACATGGGGAAGGTCGGAACAGGGTGGTCCCGAACGGTGTCCAGCGAGATCCGCAAGAAGCTCGAAACCGTGGTCAGCCCGAAGTCGAAGCTGACGAAGGCGGTCAGGAAGCCAGATGCGACATGGGTCGAGCCGAAGTTCTTCGCCGATGTGGAGTACCGGGATATCACTTCGGAAGGGCTGCTCCGGGCGAGTTCTTTCAAGGGGCTGACCCGCAAATAGGAACAGCGCGGCTATGGCAGCGTTTTTTCAGCATGTTCATGGGTAGCGTCATCGAGGGCTCTTTCAACATTGCCTGGGGCTTCCTTGAGAAGTCAGGGTGCCTTCGCAACGCAGAAGCGTCCACCAATTTTCTCGTCCAGTTCATTGAAGATCAGGTTCGCGCCGGCGAACGCCGACCGATGATGATTGCCAATCGCGCGATCAATGCTTACCGATCGAATGCCCCGCAGCCGGCGCCGGTTGAACGGGGGCAGGTCGTATGGATTGCTTGATCCGGCTGCCGCGCGTTCCTGTAGATGGTGGCCAAAGGCGCGCGGTATGCTTGCGATCTCTGGAGCAAGGCCCGCGCGCCTGCAATTTGCGGGTGTCAAGGTGTGAGTGACAACGAGCGCAGGTTCCTCATCCTTCTGCTCGACGCCAGTACGGCGCTTGCACTGTCCGGATTGATCATGCGGTTGCTCATGCTGGTGACAAATTCACTATGACCAAGCCCGATTGTGCCGCCTGCTACGCGTCGAGTGAGCCGTGAAACATCCGGTGACGCCCGATGGGCGCTATTTCGTGGTGCGTGGGCGCCTATGGCGGATGGCTAATCCGCATTTGCAAGAAGACCAGCGCGCGCAATTGGTGAAGCGGTTGATGAGGGCCAGGCGTGCCGTCCGGGATACGAAAGCGGAGCGGGATCGGGATGGCGAAACTGCCGCCCATCGACAAGTCGACGAGCTCAAGCAAGCGCTTGGGGAGAGGGGGCCGGTGTGGTGGGAGGATGGATCGCCCGACCTCAATCGGCACATGGTGAAGAACACGCCCTATGCCGCTTGGTATGCCGAGGCCTTGTTGAGGCGCCGGTAATATCAACCGAAGTGACGCTTGTGGCCTAGTCTCACTGCGATCGATGGGGCTTTTCGCCGAGCGCATCTGAAGTGCGAGGAACATCAACGAGCCCCGCAGGTTTGAGTGCGATGACAAAACTCGCAATCAATTCATTGCCTCGCCTGACGCGCCGCAGCGCGCTCAGTCTCTCCGCCGCCACGTTGCTGGTCGGCAACGTCTCTAGCGTTGGCCAGGCTCACGCGGCTTCCGTCGATAGCGGAACGGTGAAAGACAATCAGATACACTTTCCATCCATCCTACGGTCGAACGAGGCGAGCGAGGAAAATGGCGAGGGTCCGCTGCCGGCGAACGAACGCGTCGGGTTCGCAGTGGTCGCGTTGGGACGGCTCTCAGTTGAGCAGATCTTGCCTGCGTTTTCGCAATCCAAGAAAAGCAGGCTCGCAGCGTTGGTTTCCGGTTCGGCCGACAAGCTCGCCACGCTCGGTCGGCAGTATGGAATCCGGCGCGAAGCACTCCTCGGCTACGATGAACTCGAGCGCCTTCGTCAGATCGAGGACGTCAAGGTCGTCTACGTCGTTCTGCCGAACTCCATGCACAAGGAGTACGTTCTGCGGACTGCCGCGATCGGCAAGCATGTCCGTTGCGAGAAGCCGATGGCGACAAATTCGGCCGACGCCAAGGTGATGATCGATGCCTGCGCATCGGCGGGCGTCAAGCTGATGATCGCTTATCGTTGCCGTTATCAGCCGCACCACCTGGAGCTCATTCGTCAGGCGCAAGGCGGGGAGCTCGGTCCGGTCAAGATGATCGAGTCGATCAATGGTCAGAACCAGGGAGATCCGGAGCAATGGCGCCTCCGCAAGGCGCTCGCGGGCGGGGGATCGCTTCCGGACGTCGGCATCTATTGTCTCAACGCTGCGCGCGCCGTCACCGGACAGGAGCCGGTGGAGATCGAGGCACGGATCAGTTCGGCCGCAGGCGATCCCCGATTCCGGGAGGTTGAGGAAAGTGTCGCCTGGATCATGCGTTTCCCGTCAGGAGTGCTTGCTAATCTTTCGACGAGTTACGGCATTCACCGGGCGTCGCGGCTGGCAGTACACCTGGATGGCGGAAATCTCTTGCTTGACAACGCTTACCCATACAAGGGACAGCGGCTGACTCTGCGCCGAGCCATTGAGGGGCGAGAAGCCGAGACATTCGTTGACGTATCGCCGAAAGATCAGTTTGCAGCCGAGTTGGACCACATGGCGGACTGCGTTCTCAAAGATCGACAGCCAGTCACGCCAGGGGAGGAAGGGTTGCGCGATATGAAGCTAATGGAAGCGATATACAAGTCCGCCGGCAGTCGAAGCGTTGTGCGGGTTGAATAAGCTCTACCAGCGATAGGAACATCTCCACGCTCTATCGATGTCAGGAGTTAGGCACGAAGGTTGACATGTGCTGCCCTCCAAAACTTTCGAAAGCGATCGCAAGTACGGCACCAATAGATTACGGTCGCCGTACCTTCCCCCATGCCTGGCATCTCGCCTAGAGACGTCAAAGGCTTTTCACACTCTTCGCAGACAACTTCTTTCGGCTCGCTCGGCAGACCCATTGGAATGCTCGCCTATAATCAACCGATCATAGAAATTTAGAAAATGTGCGTACATCGAGAGCTTGTTGTGGAGCGGTCGTTGCGCCGCACGCAAAACCCTATGAAGCAGATGAACGCCAATTGGCTAATCCGGTTCCGGCAACGCCATCCTGTGACATCTTGAGACGTTTCGGCCGCCCGTACAAAATTTGTTAAGGCATAAAATTCCCTGATGTGCTCGTAGACTGATACGTCAGAGGCGGCGAAGAATGCTCCA
>Ga0065165_1002534_pt1 | contig 15167 bp, 10 predicted proteins | sample AraplaMF_Cvi_mMF_FD_63813 | JGI IMG/M metagenome (GOLD analysis project Ga0065165, IMG submission 63813) | Arabidopsis root microbial communities from the University of North Carolina, USA - plate scrape MF_Cvi_mMF (version 2) (version 3) | ecosystem: Host-associated > Plants > Roots >...
AATATCGTTGCTGCACCAACCTGGATCAGTCCGGAATAATTGCCGACTTGACCCTGATATAGCATAGTAGCAGCAGGGCGCAGGACTTCGTTAACCACGTTAATTCCGTCGGCTGGTCCGTCGGGGGCATTTGGGGGATCACATCATGAAATCTATCCGCAAATTGCTGGTCGTCGCGGCTGCACTCGCCGCGGGCCTGTTCGTAGCCGCGCCGGCCTCGGCGCAGGCTACCCGCACCTGGATCTCGGGCGTGGGCGACGACGTCAATCCGTGCAGCCGCACCGCGCCGTGCAAGACCTTTCAGGGGGCCATCGCTAAGACCGCCGCGGGCGGCGAGATCGACTGCCTTGATCCGGGCGGCTTCGGCGCGGTGACGATCACCAAGTCGATCTCACTGATCTGCGACAACACCGAGGCGGGCATCGTCGTCGCCGGCACCAACGCGATCATCATCAACTCGGCGACCGCCTATGTCGTGATCTCCGGGCTCGACATCGAAGGCCTCGGCAATGCGCCGACGACGGCCGGCATCAATGGCGTCTACGTCATCAACGCCGCGGCGGTGCATGTCCGCAACACCAAGATCCGCGGCTTCCGCAACGGCTACGGAATCAACTTCACGCCGCAGAACGCCAACAGCCAGCTGTTCGTCGACAACACCACGCTGACCGAGAACGGCATCACCGGCACCGCCACCACCGGCGGCATCGCTATCAACCCCGCGGCCGGCATCACCGCCAACGCGACGATCACCAACACGCAGATTTCCGACAACCAGAATGTCGGTATCCGCATCGATACGACCGGCATCGTCGGCTCGGCGATCAACGCGACGATCGAGCGCAGCACCATCTCGAACAATTCCACCGGCATCCTTGTGAAGGCGCCGAATGGCACGGGCGCGGTGAAGTTCATGCTCAACGATTCGACGCTGACGCTGAACTCGACCTACGGGATCATCATCAACGGCACGCCGGCCAGCGCCAGCGCGCGCGTGGGCAACACCTCGATCACCAACAACGGTCAGGCGCTGCTCTTCCTGGGCACCGCCCAGCTGCTCAGCTATGGTGACAACCGTCTCGACGGCAACACCACCGATGGCTCCTTCTCGAGCGTCATCGCGAAGCACTAAACCATCCCGCATCGGGAATTTCGACAGCCCCGGCCGGAAACGGCCGGGGCTTTCTTGTGACATCCACGCCGCGCCGTGTGTGTCCTAGAGCGGGCAGCCCAGCGAAACCCACCAGGCGATGCCTCCCGCGAAAACCATGCCGGGTACGGCGCGCCAGAGCGGCACGTGCCGCGGTGTCGGCGCTGGAGAGGCGGGCCAGCGCCGGCGTCCGGTCACCATCGGGCCGACGAGATTGTCGCGCTTCACCAGCAGGTAGAAGAGGATGGCCGAGAGGTGCAGGCCGATCGCCCAGAGCAGCAGGTCGAAGAGGAAGCCGTGCCAGTAGCGCGCGCCCTCGGCGAACTCGTAGGATACGAGCGGCGTCAGCGGGCCGGATTCGAGCCCGTCGACATCCTGGGTGAACAGGCCGACCACGACCTGCGCGGCCAGCAGTCCGAGCAGCAGGACGACGCTCCAGCCGCCAAGCGGGTTATGGCCGACAACGGGCCCGGACTCGCGCGCAAAAAGCCGCCTGACATAGCCGGCGATCGCCCGCGGCCCCTTGACGAAGCCGGCGAAGCGCGCCGTCTCACCGCCGAAGAAGCCCCAATAGATACGGAAGAGGACAAGGGCGAGCGCGGCATAGCCCAGCAGCTCGTGCCGGGCCATGTCGCCCGATTTCCACGTCCACCACAAGGCCGGCATGAGCAATGCGAAGCACCAGTGGACGATCCGGACCGGCCAGTCCCAGAGCCGGACGCGCTCGTCCGGCGCGATGGGAGCTGTCACTCGGTTATTTCCGGGCGCGGAAGCTGTCGTGGCACGCCTTGCAGTTGCCGCCCAGGCCCGAGAAGACGGTCTGGACCTGCGCGACATTGCCACTCGCCGCCGCGGCGTTGAGCGTGCGCGCGGCGGCTGCGAAGCCGGCAGCGGTCTTTCGGAAGTCCGCGTTACGCGCCCAGACCGTGGGCAGCGCGGCGGTCTGCACCCCCGATTCGGGGCCGGAACCCGCCGGGAACCAGTTGGGGATTTGCGGCGCCAGCGTCGCGATGGTCCTGGCGTTCGCCTGGAGCACCGCGACCGAGGGCTGCGCGTTCTTGAGCTCGTCGCCGATCGCCTTGTTGGCCTTGGCGATCTGTTTGAAATTGGCCTGGCGCGCCGCGATCACGTCCGCCGTCGCGGCGCCGACCGCGCAGGCTGCACCCAGGGTCACAATGCCGAAGATCGCACCACGCAAACCAAATCGGGTCATCACCCACTCCCAAAATCCAGCAAACGCGCGATGTTATCGTTACGCGGGCGGTCGCCGCAATAAGAAGTCGGTCGGCCCGATAAGAAAGCTCGACGGCCCGCGCGATCGTCACCTGGGGGGATCTGCGACGCAGGCGAAGCTCTCCGCCGTTTCGGTCGCGCCGGCGCCGCGATATCCGGCCAGCAGCGGCCAGGAGCAGATCGGGCGCGTGCGTATGACTTTCCCCGCCTCGACCCGCGAGGCCGTGATCCGTTCGGGCGCGCGGTGCGTGCTGACCCAGGTGTCGATCGTGCCGAGCTTGTCGAACGTGTCGCAGCCGGCCCCGCCGAAGCAATGGCCCATGCCGGGGATGGTGAACAGCCGCACCGATCTGGCGCTGGCCGGCCCCGCGGTGCGCACGAGCCGGGCATAATAGTCCGCCAGCTCGGCCGGATGATGATAGTCGTTCCAGCCGATATAGAGCAGCAGCCGCCCGCCGCGCGCGAAGAAGGGGCGCAGGTCGGCGTCGACATGCAGCAACGGCCCTACCTTCGCCATCGCCGCCGCCAGTCCCGCATCCCAGTCGAGCGTGGCGGGATCCCAGTCCGGGTCGGCAAAGGCGACATAGCGAAACAGATCGAGCGCATTGGGGAAGGGCTTCGCGGAGATGAAGGGCTCGAGTTCCAGCTCGGAGCCGTGGGCCGGACCGGGGAAGAGGATCGCGCCGGTGCGCGGGTTCACCGGGCCGGCATAGACCTGGCGGAGCAGATCGACCTGCGCGCCGGTCAGGCAATCGGCGCCGTCGCCCGCATTGCAGCGCAGTGTCCCGGGGTCGAAGGCGCAGGACAGCGGGCGGTCGACCACGCCTTCCTGCTGCCCGATCGGCGTCGCACACGCCTTGAGCACGGCCGCGTGGACCATCGCCAGCTTCTCCTTCGGGATCAGGCCCGCGGGGTTGCGGCGGACCAGCGCGCTCGGCCAGAGCTGCGCGGCGTTGAACGCCGTCAGCGGGTTGGGCGGCGCGCCAGCGACGATGCCGTCATAGTCGGCGGGGAAGCGCTTCGCCTCGATCAACCCCTCGAGCCCACCGAGCGAGCAGCCGACCCAGTAGGAATGCACAGGCCCCCGGCCATAAAAGGCGCGGATCAGCGCCTTGGCCGCGACGGTCATCGCGTGATCGGCCCGCCACGCATAGTCGATCAGCTTCTCCGGCTGGCCGAGTGCGAAGGCGCCGCCCTGGCCCGACGTGGCGCTGTCATGCCCGGTGTCGGTGCTCGCCACCGCATAGCCCTGCTGGAGCGGCGCCAGCATCAGCGGGTGCATGATCGTGCCGCCCCAGCCGAAATTGCCCGCCGCCATGAACTTGCCGTTCCAGCCAGTGAGCGGCAGCCACAGCTCCACCCTGATGTCCGAGGCCGGGGTAGGACGCAGCGTCAGGAAGACGCGGCAGAAAGGGACGTTCGGCCCCTCGGACACATGGCCCGCCGGATTCATTCCCGGCATCCGCGCGAAGAAGGCCATCGCGCCGGCCGCCGGGTCCCAGGCGCCGGCGCCGACCACGACCGATCCTATCGCCGCCGCGGCAGGTGCGGCGGTGCGCGCGAGCTCGGCACAGGCGGCTTCCGGGGACGATCTCGCCTGCGCGGGCAGCGCCAGACCGAGCGCAAGCATCGCCAGCAGGACACGAAAGCCGATCGTCATTCTCTCCACCTCTTCCTCTTGTCTCGCCCGGACGGCTCCCCGGCTTAGACGGTTCGCGGCGGCCAATCCGCAGGTCGCTCGTCGGGACGTGCGATCGAAATTATTGCGTGCGACGGACTTTCGACTTTCCCATGGCGCCACGATGGTTGCCAATCGGCGAGGCGGCGGGATCCGCGGGCACGAGAGAGGGTGATGATGAAAGTGAATATTGCCGCGCTGCTGATCGGGCTGTGCGTTGGCGGCCAGGCGCTCGCGGCCGACGCGCCGCAGAAGGGGCCCGTCGCAGGACCCGTCGACACCGCACGCTACACCACGCGCTATATCCGCCTGCCCGATCGCAACGAGGCCCTGCTCTACGAGCCGGTCGGCGGCCCGAAGAATCCGATCGCCTTGCTCTTCTCGCACCCGGGCAAGAATGTCTTCACCGACCCGATCGGCCCGCAAATGGCCATGCGCGGCTATCGCATCATCATGGTCAATTATCGCGGTGACGGGGAGAGCGACGACTATTTCCTGCCCGCCATCTCCGACGCGATCAGCTGGCTGCGCACCTTGCCTGGCGTGGGCAAGGTCGTGGTCATCGGGCATAGCGGCGGCGGGCATCTGATCCCGCTCTACGTCAACGTCGCCGAGAATGGCGTGTCGAAAGCGTGCCGCGGGCCGGAGAAGCTCTACCCCTGCGACCTCGATCCCGCCCGGCAGTTCGCGCGGCCCGACGGGATGATACTGCTCGACCCGACGCTCGGCGCGGTCCACCAGATGAGCTCGATCGACCCCGCGATCACCGACACCGGCCGCGACCCGAAGCTCGACATGTATGCCGCGGCCAACGGCTACGACCAGGCGACAGGTAAGGCGACCTACTCCCCCGAATTCCGCCAGCGTTTCTTCGCCGCGCAGGCCGCCCGGGTGCAGCAGCTGATTGCCGACGCGCAGGCGAAGGTCGCCGCGGTCGAGAGCGGCAAGAGCCGCTTCTCCGACGACGAGCCGTTCCTGGTGCGCGGCATGGGCGTCACCTCGTCCGGCGCGCGGCCCTATCAGCCCGACACCACGATCCTCACCCATAGCCGCGCAAAGCGTCTCCTGCTCCGCGCCGACGGAACCGAAGCCGAGACATTGATCACCTCGGTGCGCCCGTCCGCCCCGCCGACCTCCCCGGCGACGCTCGCCTCGTTCGACGCGATGAGCCGCAACACCAGCGCTCGGCGCTTCCTCGCTGCGGCCGGCGTCCGCACCTTGCCCGGCTATCGCTTCACCGAGGACGACATCCTTGGCGTCGACTGGAACTCGTCCTTCAGCTCGACCCCGGGCAATGCCGAGGGGATCACCGTGCCCAGCCTCGTGCTGACCATGGGCTGTCACTATCTGGTGGTGCCGGGCGAGATCATCTTCGATCACCTCCGCGCGCGCGACAAAAGCTTCGCAGCGGTGGAGGGCGCGACGCATGTCTTCACGCCCTGCCGCCCGCAATATGGCGACACGGTCGCGCGAACCTTCGACTATGTGGACCGCTGGCTGACCGCAGGACGCTTCTGACGCGAGGGGCTCCGCGGCATCCCGCGGGGCCCGCGCCTACCAGGCCTCGTTCCTCGCGAAGAAGCGTTGCCAGAAATCGAACCGCGCCGCGTCCGCGATCGGCTGGGGGCCGAAGCTGTCGCCGAGTAGCATCACGCTGCGATCTTCGGCGTTGAACGCCGGCCAGCGCGGCAGGCCGGGGCCGTTGGGGTCGCCGGTCCGAGCGTAATTCGCCCAATAGGACGACATCCAGTCGGCGATCCGGCGATCCTCGTCGGTCCAGGGCAGATCGGTGTCGACAAGGCTGTCGAACACATAATTGATCTCGGACCCGTGAAAGGCGCCGCGCGTATCGTGCGTCGGGCCGGTCAGCGCATGCGTCCAGAAATAGGTGTAGAGCGGTGTGCCGGTCTGGCGTGTCCATTGGCGCGCCCAGAGCCAGGTCGAGATCTGCGAATTGTCGTGGATCGCGTCGTTGTTGGCCGCGGCCGCCTCGTTGTCGGTGGTCGCGGGGTAGAGCTTGAGGAACTCCGCCGCCATCGGCCCGAACTTCTTCTCCGCCGCCGCGCGGAAGTTGGCGAGCGTTACGATCGGGAAGGGCGAGCCCATGTTGATGTCGCGCGTGCGCGGTTTGCCCCGCAAGCCCGCCCAGGCGGTGCGCGGCGCGGCGCCGCCCTCGTCGAGATTGTTGCCCGCGGCATAGGCGACCGGGTTCTGCGCATGCGCCGCGAAAGTCGCGCCGAAACCGCGCGGCAATACCCAGCCATCGACCACCGGCCGGAATAGCGGCGGCCGCGCGCTGCTGCCGGTATAGACCCCCTCGTCGGTCGCCTCGTTGCCGGGATTGGGCAGCTTCTGCCACGGGATCGCGCGCGCCTCGGTCAGGCTGCGCACGCCGAGGCCCTTCAGATAGGCGGTTCCCGCCGCTTCGGCGCCAGCCCGGGGGCGCCACGAGGAGGAGAGGTAGCGCAGCTCGAGATCCTGCGGCCAGCGCACCTGGCTCTCCGCCAGCGCGCGCTTGTACAGTCCCTTGGCGAGCGGCGAGATCGAGAGGAAATTGATCGAGCCTGCGCCCGCCGAATGGCCGAACACGGTGACATTGGCGGGATCGCCGCCGAACGCCGCGATGTTGCGCTGGACCCAGTGGAGCAAGGCGATCTCGTCTAGCAGGCCGTAATTGCCCGACGCATTGTGCCCGGACTCGCGGCTGAGTTCGGGCGAAGCGAGATAGCCGAGCGGGCCGAGGCGATAGTTGAAGGTGATGAGCACCACGCCCCTCTTCGCCAGCGCCTCGCCAAAGGTACGCGGATCGGATCCCGAGCCGGCGGTGAAGCCGCCGCCGTGGAACCAGATCATCACAGGACGCTTCTCGCCGGCCGCCTTCGCGCCCGTCCAGACGTTCACGAACAGGCAGTCTTCGTCCATCGCGCCGACCGACTTGTCGAGCTGCGGACAGCTGGCGCCGAACGCGTCGGCCTTGCGGACGCCCTGCCAGGGCGAGGCCGGGGCAGGGGCGTGCCAGCGCAGCGGCCCCACCGGCGGCGCGGCATAGGGAATGCCCTTGAACACCGTGATCGAGGGATCGCGTGCCGGAACCCCGGTGACGAGGCCGGTATCGATGCGAACGGGCGCGTCGTCCGCCGCAGGAGCAGGCGCCGCCGCAAGGGCGATAGCGGTGACGGCGATACCGGAAAGAAGCGAACGCATATTGCCTCGAAGGAAAGAAAAAGCGGGGCCCGGTATGCGAAAACCGGGCCCCGCGAGGAGGAACCTTAGAATTTCACCCGGAAGCCTGCGGTGAAGTAGCGGCCGATCGGGTCGTCGGTGATCGCGAACCCACCGAAGCCGCCCGGCGAGGTCGAGGTGCCCGGCGCATTGGCCAGCGGCGGGATCGCGTTGAACAAATTCTGGATGTTGAGGAAGAACTCGGCATTGCCGAGCTTGTCGTCCGGCACCTTCCACGACAGGTTGAGCGCCATCTGGCCATAGGGGCCGACCTTGCCCTGGCCCGCTGCCCATACGACCGTGGAATCACCCCACAGCTTCAGGCTGTTGCGCCAGCGATACATCAGGTCGATCTGGAAATTGTTCGCGGGCGAGAAGCTGGCCATGCCGGTCAGGCGCCACGAGGGGCTGGCGACGAGGCCGGTCGTGCCGAACGCTACGCCGCCCTGATCGATCGTCGGCACTGCGGGCTGTTCGTAGCGGATATGCGGCTGCCACGCGGCGAGCCCGCGCAGCGAGAAGCGGCGGCCGAACAGATTGCCCGCATAATTGGCCTCGAAATCGATGCCATAGGTCGAGACCTGGGCGAGGTTGATCGGCTTGACCAGCCACGCCGTCACGGTGCCGCCCGAATCGCGCACGATCAGGTCGCAATAGAGCTGGACATTGGCGTTGTAGCAGCCGTTCTGGATCGAAGGCTGGAAGCCCTGGACCGTCGTGATCGCGTTCTTGATCTTGATGTTATAATAATCGACCGCGAGGCTCAGGCCCGGCACGAAATGCGGCTTGTAGACCATGCCGATGGTTTTGGTGTTGCCGATCTCCGCTGTCAGGTCCGGGTTGGGCAGGTTGACCGAGGGCACCTGGTTCGAGGCGCCGGTCAGCAGGTCGGCATTGGTGACGATCACCACCGAGACCGGCGCATAGAGATCGTTGAGCGTAGGCGCGCGGATGTCGCGTGACATCGTGCCGCGGAAGCGCAGATCGTCGTTGACGTGCCAGTCGGCGCCGAGCTTCCACGTCCAATAGTCGCCCACCGTGTCGTAGCTGGTGTAGCGCGCCGCGCCGTTGACCTCGAAAGACTGGACGAGCGGCACGTCCTTGATCAGCGGGACATTGGCCTCGACCGCGCCTTCCCACACCTGCTGCTTGACCAGCGGGCTCTGCGGGAAGGTCTGGCGATAGAGGAAGGTGCCTGCACCGGTGGTCGGGTTCCGCGTGATGCAATTGTACCGAAGGCTGGTGCAGTCGGCATATTGGTCCGGCCGCGCATTGCTGGTCGATTCGAAGCTCTGCTTGCGCCACTCGCCGGAGACCGCGACCCGCACCGGTCCCGCCCAGGTGTCGAACGGTGAGCCGGAGATGTCGGCGACCACATTGTCCTGGTTGGTGTGGGCGACATAGGTGGTGTCGTCGAGGATATAGTCGATCGCCGCCTGGCTCGCCGCGCTCGAGCCGAACACGTTGAGCGGCACGCAATTGGCATAGGCCGCGGCGGTCGCCGCCTGCGTCGCCGCGTAGCAGACCGTCTGGCCGCCGACATTCACCGCGTCGAGCGCCGCCGAAAGCTTCTGGTTGTTGACGTTGTTGCGCAGCGTCGTCTCGAGCCGGGTCTGGCCGTGCGTATAGGCGACGTTCCAGTCGAAACCGCCGAGCTTGCCGTTCAGGCCGGTGGTGAGGATCAGCTGCTGCGATTCCGGCACGCCGGTGAAGCGCTGAGCCTGATTGAACAGCTGGTTGAAGGTGAAGGTCTGGTTGGTCATCTGCGCGGCATAGGCCGGCGACAGGAAGGCGTTGTTCTTGTTGAGCGTGATGTTCTGCAGCGCGATGTCGTCGGCGTAGAACACGTTCTTCTTGTAGGTATAGCCGGCCGACGCGAAGAAATGGATGTCGTCGGTCGCGTCGAAGTCGAACCGGCCATAGGCCTGGTGCATGCGCTGCTGCGCCTTGAGCGACATGTCGTAATAGCCGCCCGCGCCGCCGCTCTGGGTGGTGGTGCCGGCATAGGTCGTGCCGCTGACGAATGGGCTGAGCGTCCCGTTGCCGGCGAAATATTGCCCGCTGAGCGTGCCGCAGGCGGTGCAGGTGATGCGGCCGCCAAAGGGCTGGGCGGAGAGCGTGCCGTTGGTGATCAGCTGATAGGGAATGGTCGTGCCGTTGCCGACCACCACCGGGCGTGTCAGCCAGTCGCGATCCGAGCGACGCAGCACGCCATCGTCGTTGCGATATTCATAGCTCGCCTCGATATGGCCGCGCCCGCCGAACAGCTTCGTGCCGGCGGCGATGCCGATTTCCTGCTGCCCGCCGTCGCCCAGCTGCGAGATGCCGGCCTGGGCCTGCGCCTTGACGCCGTTGAACTTGGTGTCGGTGATGAAATTGACCACGCCGGTCACCGCGTCCGAGCCGTACACGGCGGAGACGCCGCCGGTGACCACGTCGACGCGCTGGATCAGCAGCTGCGGGATCACGTCGGCGTCGACGATGTTGGTGATCGAGGTCGGCGGCACGCGGCGGCCGTCCATCAGCACGAGGTTACGGTTGGCGCCGATGTTGCGCAGGTTGAGCTGCGCCGCAACGCCGTTGCCGCCGCCCACGCCGCCGGTGGCGGAGGGGTTGCTGACCTGGCTGCGCGAGCCGGAGAAGACCGGCAGCACCTGCACGGATTCGGTCAGGCTGGTCGGGCGGACATTAGTCAGCGTCTCGGTGGTGACGACGGTGACCGGGACCGGGCTGCTATTGCCGTTGGTGACGGTGCGCGAGCCGGTGACGACGATGTTGTCGCTCGGCTGGTTGCCCGCGTCCTGACCCGCTCGCGGCGCGGCGGCGTCCTGCTGGGCGGCGGCGGAGTCCGACACCGTTGTCTGCTGGGCATGCGCGGAAGCGGCGACGACAAAGCAACTGGCCCCCGCCAGCAGCAGGGACGCGTAATTTAGCGACTTCATGGGTTTAACCCCTCCACTGGCGGTGCGGCCGAGTCCAGCCACGCACCCATTGACCGGGCTCTTGCGACCCGTTTTCAGCGCCGCGACCCCTGTGGCACGGCATCTGTCATCCAGTCATAGGCACGCCGGCCGCGGGATCAGGAATTCAAAGCGCCCGTCCGCGTATAAGTTTTCCTTGCGGACGCCGCCGCGTCACCACTGGGTGTTGGATTCGAAAAAAGCCTTCCAGAAGGCGATCTTCTCGGGGCTCGCTACCGGTGCTGGACTAAAATGCTCGCCCAATTCCATCACTTGCGGCTTGGCCGGGTCATAAGCCGGCCAGTGCGGCAGCCCGGGGCCGTTGGGGTCGCCGTGGGTGATGATGTTGACCCAATAGGACGACATGGTGTCGGCGATGCGCCGGTCCGCGTCGGTCCATGGCAGGTCGGTGGCGTAGAGATTGTCGAACACGTAATTGATCTCGGAGCCGTGATAGGCGCCGCGCAGATCATGCCCGGGTCCGGGCGGGGCATGGTTCCAGTGATAGGTGAACACCGGCTGTTTCGCGTGCCGCGTCCATAAAGTGCCCCAGAGGAAGGTGGCGATGCGGGAGTTGTCACGCGCCGCGGCGTTGCTGGCGCGTGCGGCCTCGTCGTCGTTGCTCGCCGGATAGAGCTGGAGGAAGCGCTCGGCGCGGGGGCCGAACTTGGTCCTCGCCCAGGTGCGGTAGGCGTCCAGCGTGACGTTGACCTGCGGCGCTCCGGCGCGCGGCGGCCCCTTTGCGGTGCGCAAGGTGGTGAAGGCTGTCTCGGGCACCGCGCCGGTCTCGTCGCTATTGTTGCCTGCGACGAACATCACGGGGTTCTGCAAGCCCCTGGCGTAGGTCGCGGCATATCCCTGCGGGATCACCCAGCCATCCACCACCGGCCGGAACAGCGGCGGCCGCGCGGTGCTTCCGGTGTAGACATGAGCATCAACGCTATCGCTGCCCTCGACCAATTTCTGCCACGGCAAAGCCCGCAACTCGGCCAGCGAACGCGCGCCGCGTTCCCCGGCATAACGGGCCCCCGCCGCCTCGGCCTCGGCCTTCTTGCGATAGGAGATCGAGAGGTAGCGCAGCTCGAGATCGCCGGGATGCCGCGCATGACTCTCCGCTATGCCGCGCTGGAACAGCCCGCGCGCGAGCGGCGACATCGCGAGGAAACCGACCGAACCGGCCCCGGCCGACTGGCCCGCGATCGTTACCCGCCTCGGATCGCCGCCAAAGGCCGCGATGTTGCGCTGGACCCATTTGAGCAGGGCGATGTCGTCGAGCAGGCCGTAATTGCCCGAGGCATCATGCCCGGACTCGCGGCTCAACTCGGGCGTGGCAAGGAAGCCGAGTGCGCCGAGGCGGTAGTTGAAGGTGACGACCACCACCCCCTTGCGTGCCAGACCCTCGCCGTCGAATTGCGGGCTCGCTCCGGTGCCCTGGAGGAAGCCTCCACCATAGATCCACACGAACACCGGCCGCCGCTCTGTCGCCGAACGGGCGCCGGTCCAGACATTGGCGGTGAGGCAATCCTCGCTCATCGCTGCTTCGCGGCCCACTCGGTCGACGGGCTGCGGGCAGAGCGCGCCGAAGGTATCGGCCTTGCGCACGCCGGTCCATGACGCGACGGGGGCGGGGGCCTTCCAGCGCAGCGGCCCGACGGGAGGCGCGGTATAGGGAATGCCCTTGAACACGGTGATAGCGGGATCCCGTCCCGGAATGCCTTCCACTGCGCCGGTATCGATATGCGTCGTGCGAAGCGCGGAGGTAGTCTTGGTTTGCGTCGCGCCCGCCAGCGGTGCCGCCAGCGCGGCCATAGCCACGAGTGGCGCAATATGACGGAGAGCCCCGAGGCGACGCTTGTTGATCATCTTTCGTCCCTCCAGGCCGATGCTTCGTTTGTCACCGCCTAGATATCCGGCCGTGTGATGCATTGATTGGTTCCGTGCCGGGCTCGATTGATTGGACGCCGACGCTTTGGGGCATCGATCACAAATGCGGCGCGAGTGAGCAATATTGCGCGCCGCAGGATTGTGCGCAGTCCGGCACGGCCTGACGAAACGCGGCTTCGCATGCGGCGAAGCGGGATCCGTCATCATCGTGATACGTCCTTCGAGCATTTCCATCATTTCCGGCGTCGAGGCGCCGTCGGGTTCGACGCTCGACGCGATCTTCCGGCGTTATCGCAGACCCTTGCTCGCCTTTTTTCGGCGGCGCATCGGCGGCGAGGAATGCGACGATCTCGCGCAGGAGGTCTTGCTGCGTCTCGCTCGCCGCGGCGCGGGCGACGAGATCCGCGCGATCGAGCCCTATGTATTCCAGACCGCCAACAACGTGCTCACCGATCATTTCCGCAGCCGCGCGGCGCGCGCGCACGATCTGACCGAAAGCTATGCCGAGGAGCAGCATGCACCTGCGGATTTTTCGCCCGAGCGCGTCCTGCTCGGCAAGGAAGAGGTCGGACGTTTGCGCGACGCGATCGAGGCTTTGCCGGAGCGCGCGCGGCAGGCGCTGATCCTCTTCCGTTTCGAGGGGATGAAGCAGGCAGAGATTGCAAGGCATATGGGAATTTCGGTGAGCGCGGTGGAAAAGCACATCAAGCTGGGCATGATGCGCATCGCGGCCGCGTGCCGGGAGGACGCATGAGCCGGGGCGACGATCTCGATTTCGCCCGCCCTGCGGATGCTGCAGCGGCGGACTGGTTGCTGCGCAGCCAGGTCGGGCTGAGCGCGGGCGAGGCAGCCGCACACCGCGCGTGGCTCGCTGCTGATTCGGGGCATCGCGCTGCGTGGAATGCGCTTTCACGCGGCTGGGAAGGCCTGGGTGCGCTCGCGGGAGACCCAGACATCGCAGTATTGCGGAGCGAGGCATTGCAGCCGAAGCGCGGCTGGCGTCCGGGCGCGCCATGGCTCGGCGCACTCGCCGCTTCGCTGGTACTCGTCCTGCTGGTCGGACCGCTGCTCTGGCACCAGCGCGCGTTCGAGCGCGGCGCAGCGGTGGCGAGCGCTGGACATAGGTTCGAAACCGGTAGGGGCCAGCGCGGAACGATCACTTTCGCCGACGGCTCGGTGGTGACGCTCGACGCCGAAACCCGGCTCACCGCCGCCTTCACCGCCACCCGCCGCGCTCTCACGCTAGAGTCTGGTCAGGCCTATTTCCGCGTCGCGCACGACCGTTCGCGTCCCTTCGTGGTCAATGCCGGCGATCGCGAGATCGTCGCGGTCGGCACCGAGTTCGAGGTCGCGCGCGATGCGCAGCGGATCACCGTGGCGCTCGCGCAGGGGCGGGTAATCGTCCGGCCGCCGGAGAACGCTTTGGCCAATCGCGGCACCGCGCAAATGAAGGTGGGCGAGCTGCTGGTGTTCGATCGCGCCTCGCATGAGACGCGCGTCACCATGGCCGACGTCAAGGCACGGACGAGCTGGATGGAAGGCAAGCTGCATCTCGACCGCCAGCCGCTCGAAGAGGCGGTGCGCAGCTTCAATCGCTACAGCCGTACACCGATCCGCATCGCCGATCCCGAACTCAACGAACTCAAGGTGAGCGGCGTATTCCGTATGGAGGCGGCGGACGATTTCGTTTCGGCGCTCGTCACGCTCTTCCCGGTCGAGGCCGAGCGGCGCGCCGACGCGATCGTGCTCACGCGCCGCGGTCCGAAAAAATAGTTCTGCCGGCGACCTGCGGATTTCCGCGGATCCCCCGTCTGACCCTCCGAACGCCCGCGCGAAGCGGGCGAATATGGGGAGGGGATTGATGAAGAAACTGGCGACCAGCCTTGGCGTCATGCTGGCCACGACGGCGATGTGTGCGCCCATGGCCCACGCCGCGGCACAGCCCGTGAGCAAGGCGTTCGACATTCCGAGCCTGCCGATGTCCGATGCGCTCACGCGCTTCGCCGAGGCCGCGAATGTCCAGATCCTGTTCGATCCGGCGATTGTCCGCGAGCAGCGCAGCACGGCGCTCCACGGCAGCTTCACCGCGGAGGAGGCGTTGCAGCGGATCCTTGCCGGCTCGGAGCTCGAATATGTCCGGGGCGCGAACGGCGTGTTCATGATCCGGCCGGGACGCTCGGCAGGGGACGCGGCGGGAAACGTCCCGGCGCGGGCCGCGCAACAGACCGAGGCGCAGCCCGCGAGCCAGCAGACGGCGGCGTCCGATCCCGCGCAAGAGATCATCGTGACGGCGGCGCGCCATAGCCAGAGCCTGCAGAAAGTCTCGGCCTCGGTCGACGTACTCAACGGCCCGGATCTCGCCCGCACCGCGACCAGCAACATCTCGCAGGCGCTCGCGTCGGTGCCGGGCGTCAACACCAGTTCGCAGCCCGGCGGCTTCTCGATCAACGTCCGTGGCCTCGGCGCCGACCTGCAGAGCGGCGCGACGCAGGGGTCGGTCGCGCTCGAGTTCGACGGGGTCTACAACATCATCGCGCTGGGCACGACGACCGGCTTCTTCGACGTCAACCGTATCGAGGTGCTGAAAGGGCCGCAGAGCACGCGCTACGGCCCCAATGCCGAGGGTGGCGTGGTCAACGTCATTTCTAACGATGCGGTGCTCGGCAGCAATGCGGGCCGCGCCCTGCTGACCGTCGGCAATTACGGGCTGGTCCGCGGCGAGATCGCGCAGAATTTCGCGCTCACCGACACGCTGGCGATCCGCATCGCCGGCGCCGCTATCCACCGCAACTCCTATTTCGATCCCGCAACCGGCAACAACATCGCCCAGTCGTTCCGCGCCAAGATCCTGTTCCAGCCGAGCGACGCGCTGTCGCTCAGACTGGGCTATCAGCTCGATCATCTCGGCGGCACGGGTTACGGCTCCGAAGCCTCCTATCCGGTGATCGTCAACAAGGTCGCGCCCTATCCCGGCGACAGCATCAACGATGATGGTAATCCCTGGCACAAGGGCGACACCGGCACGGCAGCGAGCGATCCC
>Ga0065165_1002536_pt1 | contig 15165 bp, 11 predicted proteins | sample AraplaMF_Cvi_mMF_FD_63813 | JGI IMG/M metagenome (GOLD analysis project Ga0065165, IMG submission 63813) | Arabidopsis root microbial communities from the University of North Carolina, USA - plate scrape MF_Cvi_mMF (version 2) (version 3) | ecosystem: Host-associated > Plants > Roots >...
GATCAGCCTTCGTGTAAAACACAAGATCAAAGAAATTGGTATCCGCAAAGTCCATGGCGCCAGCATACCGCAGATCGCCACGCTACTATCGCTTCACATCTTTTACATCGTCCTTATCTCCACAGCAGTGGCCCTACCGGTAGCCTACCTCCTGGTAAAGCAATGGCTCGATACATTCGCTTTCCGAATAACCCTCCATGCAGGCTATTTCCTTGGCGTCGCCCTCGTCACCATCATCATCACCACCCTCGTCATCCTGCGGCCTATCCTTTCTGCCAGTCGCCTTCCACCTACAAAACTCATCCGCCTCGACTAATCAATCCTGTCAGGCATATGAGCCAAACCTTTAAAAATATAGGTTAAGCCACTTCGAGGTCAGTTTTTTCCCTTCCCCGGCTTGCTCTTCTTTTGTTGCCCCGGCGCATACGGCGCCGCTGACTTACTGCCCGTAGCCTTCTTCATTTGCCCTGGCGGTGGATTCGTTGCCTTCTTCGCCTGCCCGGGCGGCACTTTAGTCGTACCACACGCTGAAACAACAAACAGAATCAAAATGCCCAAGAATTTTGCCTTTCCCATAGATTAATTTTCTTACATGCAAAGGTATGAGCCGTCTGGCTTCAAACCATTACCAGGTAAGGATTTCCGCGAGATTCAAGAATGCTGGTGCTTGGTAATTCGGTTTGCCACTCCTCGGAAGAATCGCTTGAAAACAACGGGCATTGTGATTTAACGGAAGAGGCGTTTGCAGCGGATGACTGGACGCGGCGAGTCGTGTAAAGGGTTAAATCGAATTGTCGCAAATGAAACCACTTTGTACGCTTAAGCGACGACGGCGCTGCATTCTGCGAGGCCGTTCCGATGTGGGCACACTTATTGCATTCTCAAACCCCATGCACCTCCGCCTCTTCCTTCTCTTCTATCGCAACCTGGCATCACCAGCTCTCGCCGTCTCCATCTCCAACGCTATTGCCTTTATGTATTCCCATCGGCTTCATCGGCGGTATTCCTAACCTGGGCCAAAGTAATCATCAACGGCATCATAGGTTTCAGCTTCTGGTATCTTAAACGGAGTCAGTTTTACTTCTACCAAAACGCCGGCTACACCACGCAACGTTTGTTCCTGTTTGCCTTCCTGCTCGACATCACCCTCTGGATCATCTTCCTTACCCTTTTCTTCTCCCTCAAATGAAACTCGAATTCGACGGCATTGAATACAGCTACGACGAAAGGCCGCTCCTCTCCGGCATATACATAACCACAACCACCGGTCAGGTCACCGGCCTCCTCGGACGAAACGGCACCGGCAAAAGCACCTTGCTAGAATCGTCTTCGGCTCACTCCCGTGCGAAGTAAGATCCATCCGCATCGACGGCGAGTTTATAAAGTCGCCCGCATTCACCAGCCGCAAGATCGTATACCTCCCGCAAGACCCTTTCATACCCACCGGCATCACGTTAAAAAAGATCTTAACATTATACAACATAGACCCAACAACCATATTCCAGAACTTCCCCGAGCTCCTTGAAGATTTATCGCTCACCACCACCGAACTCTCCGGCGGCCGTCGCCGACTCTTCGAAGTATTACTTATACTAAACATACCCGCTCCCTTCTGCCTCCTCGACGAACCCTTCACCGGTCTCTCACCCGCTATCACCGAACGCGTCATCACCGAGATCAAACAAAAGAAACAAACCAAAGGCATCATCATCACCGACCACCTCTACCGCAAAGTCTTAACCGTCTCCGATCAACTCTACGCCTTATCCAATGGCCGAACCCATCGTATCGATACCAAAGATGATCTTATGCGATACGGATACCTGCCAGGAAGCGAATAAACGTTGAGTCAAAAGTGCACGTCCCCAAACCAACGCCCTTGAATAACGTGGGCCACCCAGCGCAGCGATGGTAGTCCTGCTGACTTGCCCTTAACGACCAGGATACCCGTCTAAACTCAACCGCAACCATCTCGCCAGCCCATGCTCGTTAAGGATTAAAGCAAATGAAACCAATACGCAACAATTCACGTTTAATAAACAGTGGTCAACATCAATCACATATCAGCAAACTATGCCTCATATCGGTCAACCCCGACCAGTGAGCAGTTCTGCTATCTGCTACATCATTGTGCAACACAAAACTCAACGCCACTAGTCTTCCATTCCTTCGCGTCCGTCTAACGGACCAAAACCCCTTTATATTATTTTTTCACCACCACTTCAGGCGAACAGCCGAAAGGGAATTATTTTATTAAGCTAAAGTCTTCATGAGTAATAAGAGCTTTAAACTCAGCATGCTTGAGTATTCAAAGATCATTTTGTCAAAGTTCAGATTCGATAAAAAACTATTCCGAAAGGAATACAAAAAGGCGTTCAAATACCTTGATAACAGCGACCGCGCCGTCCTCAAACAATGGGTACGCAGCGAACGACTTATTTAAAGGGTGCAAGTAAATACCTTGCACCCCGGAGCTATATTTGGGGTAATATGGGCCGAGCTGCCTAAAAAGCAGCAACGTTTTACAGGCTCGTTCGCTGGCCCCGTGGCCGCGGGCCTATTTCAAAATCTAAAATGGATGGAAACGTATGGATGAATACGTAATACTTTGGGGAGGCTTCAGCATTTTCGTGCTGGGCATGTTAGCGTTGGACCTCGGTGTATTCCACCGCAAGTCGCACGAAATCTCCGTCAGGGAAGCGCTCACATGGACAGCCGTATGGATCGTGCTGGCGATGATGTTTAACCTCTTTGTATACTATTACTTCGGCAACGAAAAAGCATTCGAGTTCTTCACGGCCTACCTCGTCGAAAAATCGCTGAGTATCGACAACATATTCGTCATCATGATGATCTTCTCATTCTTCAGCGTGCCTTCGCGTTATCAACACAAAGTACTCTTCTGGGGGATTCTCGGAGCCTTAGTGATGCGGTTAATCTTCATCTTCGCCGGCATCGAACTCATACACCGGTTCCACTGGCTCATCTATGTATTCGGCGGATTCCTTGTCATAACTGGTATCCGCATGGTTACTAGTGGCGACAAGCCCATGAAACTTGAACAAAATCCTCTCGTAAAATTCGTCCGCAAACTCTTCCCGGTCACCGAATCCTTCGTCGACGACAACTTCTTCATCCGCCGCGACAACCGCGTATGGGCAACCCCCTTATTTATCGTCGTCGTATTGATCGAAGGCACCGACCTCATCTTCGCCGTCGACTCCATCCCCGCCATCATCTCCATTTCCGACGACCCCTTCATCGTCTACACCTCCAACGTATTCGCCATCCTCGGCCTACGTTCCCTATATTTCGCCCTCGCCGGCATAGAAAAGTATTTCATTTACCTCAAATATGCCCTCGCAGCAATCCTGGTATTTGTCGGCCTGAAAATGTCATTAGTAGACTTCATCAAAATCCCCGTAGAAATCTCACTGGTAGTGATCTCGCTCCTATTAGCTATTTCCATGATCGCCTCCTTATTGGTAAAGCGAAACCAGACGTAAATGGTTTTTCCCGATACATCATCTTGAGCCAACGCCGCGGTCTCTAACACACAATGTCGAGAGCCGACGTCATTTGCTTTAGAAAAATCTGACCGGCCAAAAGCTCACCAGGCGAATCTATATCTCCGCCATAGTTTGGAGCAAAGTGATAAATCACATTCTGCCCGGAGCCATTCATTTCCGTTGGATGATAAATCCACAACTGGAACGTAAAAGTATTGATAATAGGCACGAGAATGTCTTTTTTGTTGTACTCACCTAGAAGCCGGGATTCAAAATGAAAAGACTTCCTATTCCCAAGACAAAGCTCCCAGTGCTCCGTCCCAAACGATAGGTATTCATGCTTGCTAACACACTCCTGAAAAGACTTAGGCCACCTTTCATATTTTGTTATATCAGCAGCTGGCGAGGCATGTAGCTCTTCGTCACCTGTGAACGAAACGATTAGGCTACCATCAAATACCCTCACACCAGTTGCCTTTTGCATAACAGCAAATAATACAGACTCAAAATCCTCTCCCGCCAGGTACGAAAAGTGCTCGCATAAGGATTTGTGTAGGTCCGTTGTGTTCAGGATTGAATCGTATTGTTTCATGTGAATAATTACTAGCCTCCGGTCTTTAAGCGAGTTAACAGCCATACCAAAGGTCGACAAAATCGTTGCTTTTACGAAAATGTGCCAGAATTGAAATGACTAATAATCTCGGATAATTGCCTTACTGTTAAATCTCGTGGTTGGCGTCTACCACCAAATAGAGGGGCTTGTTTTGAAATGTAAAATTTACGAAATCGACAGGCGGATCGTTTGGAAAAAATCTCCGGACATTTTGACTACAATCAGTCTGAATGTCGCTTTAAACGAATTAATGGATGCAATACACAGTTTATACTTTCCTGTTCTTCATAACCCTCACAGCGGCCTGTAATTCCAGGCCTAGTACTCCTGAGTCGCAGGTATCGGATAGTGCAGCACATCATACGCCGACAGACTCCCTCTCATTTGCAAAAAGCTCCGGCAATCCGGACGTAGATTCGATTTTACTGGATTACGATATAGGTGATCAGATTATACTAATTGAAAAGAGATACGCTGAGGATGCAGCGCAGTATGCTTTCATCCTTCCACGTACCAACACCAGGTTCCATCAAGGCCTTGTTCGCTTATTTGAGTTTAACGATATGCAATTGAAAGAGTATGAGGCAACCTATAATAGAAGTATAGCTGATTCGTTGGTAACTGTAGCGCCTCCCTCGGAACTTGTTGCGCAATGGATTCCTGTGTTCTGGTATAATAATAAACCCTATGTGGTGTCACCGTGTGAAACATATAAAAGGTTTACCGTCACTGACTCATCGTTTGTTCGTTGGTGTGCGGATGGAGTTTCGGCTGAACCGATTGTATCGGTCAAAAAAGAAGGCAATGGGATAGCCTTTGAAACGGCAGGCGAAAGAGAATATCGCCTGATATTGAGAGATCCACAAAACTCGATCTATCAGCTGAGCGGCCATGAAACGGCTTACGTGATACCTTTAGCCAAAGCATCCCAACTTCCAATCATTATTGAGCATTGTACTGTGGATGGCGGTATTTCCGTTGATTACGATTTCTCGCCACCGACAGACAGGCACTAAGTTAAAGATACCTCCCGGACAACGGCAAGTGACCTACGGCCAACAGCGAAGTCTCTGGCAAATGGTAACATGCCTCATCGTCGCTTCCGCAGTTGTTAAGTAATACTTAATAACTGAATTCAATGTAATGCATTGCTATTTAGTGTATTGCTTGTATACTTTTTCGTATTCCGCATAGGTTGTCAGGAAATAATTTCACGATAACATCACGTCTGGACAATAGTGACAATACATATAGCAGTTGTAAAGTAATTCTTTACAACTGAATTATATATAAGCCACTGTTTTATAGTGCGTTGTCCATTTTTTTCATGATAGGTGTAAGAAATTCTAACTTCCTGAATCGCCTGAATTGTAGAAGATCTAATTATTTCCATTTTGGATACAATTGCCACAAAAGGTTATAGTGCCATCAGTACCTGCGTATCCGTGAGATACGGGCTGGCGAGCGAAGATCCTGTCTTAGAATCAGACACCTATGAACAGTGCAGCATTGACTATAACATCGATGCTGAGGTCACACAAAAACATTCTTTAAAACGGTGCACAACAAACTGAACTTGTGGCATATCTTAAAATCATCCCACCCTGGGTAAAAAAATGTGCCACTCAACCCCCATACGCCATTCATCCGATATTGCCTAAGCATTACCGCGTTCATATACATTTGACTTGCTTAACCAGACCAAATGGACTATTTTTTAGCACCTCCTAAAATAGAACCATGCAGTCAGCATCCACAAAGACCTTCAGCATCAACTTCCCCGATATATTCAGCCAGGTACGCGTAGCGTGGGAGAGTATCCGCGGCGAACACCTGGAGAATGAAGAATACCGCTCATTCATCACCATCGGCCTGAACGACGTAAGCTACTACGACAAATACCCCGGCAAAGACCTGGAAGAGCGCTTCAAAGCCAGTTGCCTGGAGGAGCGCGGACACGTAAACATACTGTCTGATAAAACGCTGCCGGTTGCCGGGCTAAAATCGTATATACGCACCGTAGAGTCGCCTGAAAAATACTTCTTCTACTTCGGCATACTGCAAATCGACAAATACTATTGCTATACCGTCATTGGCGATTGCGAAGGGAAGTACAAAAAAAAGTATACCCCATTGTTTGAAGAAGCCTGGCAAAGCCTGCAATACTTCGGCAATCCCGCGCAGGAACTGGCCAGTCAACGCGCAGCAATAGACGCGCTGTTCAAAAACAATAACGCATCCGAAGAGCCCGCCGAAGCGGCCCACGAAGACATTCCCCCCTTCACCATTCCCGAAGATGGCCGCGACCACTGGCAGTTTGACGACTTCGAAATCAACATCTTACCAGACCCCGGTACAAACATTTCTGTCTCGGATGGAGAAGGCGCCTTATACATACGCCTCGAAGGCGAAATGCCCAACTACCACGACGACACCCACGGTCACATATTGAATGACTACGAAGACGGAAAAGTATACCTGCAATTCTCCTTCAAGGGCATCTACAAAGACGGCCTCCCCACCGGCCAGTTCACCTTCGAAAACGACCGCGACGAAACCTACCGCTCGTACCTCTGGAAAGGTGGCTTTCACTACTCCCTCAACCTGCGCGCCGCAGTCACTCTGCAAAACGGCTGGCTCGGCATAAACGGATACTTCAACAACTACCCCATACAGGTAGCTGTAAAGATACCTTTCGAATCTATCGAATGGACCAAATACAAATTCCTCAGCATCGAAGAGCTTGACAGTGCCCCCGAGCGCCTCGTACGCCACATAGCCCTAACCGACCCATACGCAGGCCAGCTGCAGGAAGCCCTAGACCAATTCAGACAGGTCGAGACATTAAGCATTATCTGCAAAGAACCCACGGAGATAAGTGAAATTCCCCGGGCGATAAAGTATTACACCAAACTTCAGGAACTTACCCTCTCCGGCCTGACTGAACTGGACAGCCTGCCCCAGTGGTTGGGTGATCTGAAAGAACTGGAGAAGCTCTTCGTCGACGGAACAAAAATCGAAGGTATACATCCCTATGTCTTTCAGCTGCCCAGGCTGAAGTATGCATACCTCAACAATAACCGCCTGGTGGCCATCTCTCCATCAAAACCCCCTGTACTGGAAACATTAACATTGGAGAATAACCGGTTCACCGAACTTCCAAAGTGGGTAACAAACCTGAAGTACCTCAACATCCAGGAGAATCCCCTGAAGAAATTACCCGCGGGCATCGACAAAATTCCAGACCTTAAACTGGAGCTCGGCAAGAAAATGACCCTGCTGGACTACACCTACAAAGGCGCCCAGCCCTACGACAACACCGTGTTCGAGGCCACAGCACTAAAGGCCCAGCTCGAAAAAGCCATCACCACGCACGGCCTGAAGGCCTACAAAAGAGGCCTCACCAAACTGGCCCGACACGCCGTAGCCCTTGCCACCACCGGGCAAGATGATTACACCACCACCGGCAACACCCGCATCGGTGGCCTGCCTGACCTGCCCGCGTCTATCAGCTACCCCGAAGGCATGCAGTTCATTGCCCAGCTGAACTGCGGCGACCTGGCCGCCTTACAAAACTACCTGCCCCGCTTTGGGATGCTATACTTCTTCATTCAGGATCAGGAACAACTCAACCCCCGTGTCATCTACTACGACGGCGACCTGTCTTCCCTGCAATCTGCCGCTACCCTGGACGTTGCCCGAGAAGAAGAGTACACTCCCTGCAAAGTAGAGGCCGCTCAATACCCCTCCGTACCGTTCTTCTACAATGCCCGCGACTACTACCAATCAGTAGCTCCCGAGTTGGAGGCGCTGGAAGAAATGTATGAGGAAACAGAAGGATTACAGGAGGCCGTGCAATCGCCAGTGGTCGCTACACACAGCATAAACAGCTATGTATTCAAGCAGCATGATACGCCCGAGATCGAAGCCGTACAGGCCCTGCGTGGCAAGCCCGAAGACTGGATGGTGCTACTGCGGATAAGTAGCGATACCAATACAGGGTTTAACTTCTGGGATGCTGGCGAGATTTATTTTGTGATACACAAAAGTGATCTGGTACAAAAGAAGTTCGGCAATGTGTATGCGGGGTTAGAGAGTAGTTAATCAGTTCCCAGTTTCCGGCATCGCTTCCAAAACGAAAAAAACGAAGGATAATATCCGGTTACTTGTGGATAGATCCACTCGCGTTCATCCCGTAGGCCGGGATAGTGGCTAAAAGCCGGATGTTCTTTGGATATGAGCATGTTGTCTGCACCGCCCGGGTTGTTGTATAGCGTCAGCAATTCTGAAACTTCTCCTGTCATCACTTGGATGCCATCGATGTTCTTCGCCAGAGAGAGAATGAAGTCAATCACGCTTTCGCTTACCGGAAATCTCAGGAAGTGTGACGGCTCCAGCAGCAGCACGCGGTTGAGATCTTCCGATCTTCGCCAGTGTGGATCGAGATTATAGGAGTTATATAGTAACGTTGGTTTAGCTACGTCCAGTGTTATCGTCGGAAAAGACGGAAGCTTGGTTCGTATTCCCCAGTGCGTACGCGTTTGCATTGCAGGAGGGATGGAAACCGTTGGCAACATTTCAAATGCTCTATCCAGGAAGGTGTTATGCTGTGTGTAACGAGTATAGTGGTTGATATTGTCCTGATTGCAAAAGTATTTTTTATCGGCGAATGCACCGGCGACCCATTGCCAGCTACAGGTATTGCTGGCGAGGTCGCCGTCTAACAAATAGGCGTACATCCATTGCGACGGAGCGAGCCAGTGTGCTTTGCCAATATTACAGGCTATGCTGGCAACATACATCCGCACGTGGTTGTGTAGGTATCCGGTTGAGTACAATTCGGTGATAGCCTGGTCAATGACTTCGATGCCGGTGGTTGCGGAGACGAGTGCTTCCAGCATCTCATGGTGGGCCACATCGGCCTGCGGTTGCCTGAGCTCCTGAAATAAGGCATCTCCACGTGCCTGCCAAACCCGCTGAAAATATTCGCGCCAGGCCAGCTCTTGCAGAAATTTTTCAATTGCTTTGGCCGTAAAACCCCGGGCTAGCGTGATTTGCTGCACCAGTTTACTGCTGATAACACCACGGGATATATAAGGTGATAAATACGTGACATCACCATCGACGAAGTTACGCGTGCTTGCGTAGCGAATGGGATCTATATGGCTAACACGGTCAATGATAGCGTTATACTCGGTAGGAAAAACAGAAAGGACACTCATTGCTTCGGTTTGTTTTTTCGACACTTATCGCTGCAATACTTAACCTGCTCCCACACGTTATGCCATTTCTTGCGCCAGGTAAACGGTCTGCCACATGCATGGCAGATTTTGGTTGGTAGATTTTGTTTTTTGTGCACGTGCGCGAAGTGCTAAACTTTCAGGCTTGACATGCCACCATCAAGGTGAAGTACTTGGCCGGTTAACCAGGTGGCTTTTTCGGACAGTAGGAAGGCGGCGAGGTTGGCGACATCGCGGGCGCTGCCGACTTTTTTAAGCGGGTGGCGTTGGGCATGGGCGGCTTTCTTCTCTTCGGTACCGAGCAGTGTACTCGCGAGTGGGGTATCGGTTATCGAGGGCGCTATGCAGTTTACACGAATAGTCGGAGCGAACTCAGCCGCCAGCGCTTTTGTAAGTCCTTCAACAGCACCCTTAGAGGCCGCTACCAGCGTATGGAAATTAAAGCCGGTCTGGGCAGCGACGGTCGAAAACAATACGACAGACGCCTGTGCGGAATTTTTTAGTTTCGGAAGACAGGCTTGGATCACTTTGACGGCACCCAGTACTTGAAGTCGATAATCGGCTACAAATTCTTCGGGTTTGATACGGCCAAATGGTTTGAGTGCGATTGTTCCCGGGCAGTATACCAGCCCATCTAATGTTTCGGGCAGAAAGCTTACGTCGGGGTTTTCATCCAACACGTCAAGACGTTGCATTCCGGCGAAGCCGCCGGATGCCGTGACGGTGTTGAGAAATGTACCGTAGACTTGATGCTTTTCCGCAATGAGCTGGTGGGCCAGTGCGAAACCGATGCCCGAAGAGGCACCAACGATAAGGATATTTGCCATGCCTTAAAAACAAGCATGACGCGATTTTGTTTAGGTGACCAGGAGACGTCGGGATCGATAACCGCCTGCTCACCTCTCCTTGTCTGTTATCTTCTCCCACACTTTCTCATGGTTCAGTTTGAACGAACCCATATGCTCCTTGTTCCAGCTCCCGGGTGGAATAAGGGACAAGAATTGTTCATCTTTATTTGCATCGCGATAGAGATGGTATACCTGCCCGATAATGGGTTCGAAGTTTATTTTTGATTGGTAGAGCATCTCGTTGATCTTATATTCATCGATGAGGTGCTGGTAGTTTTTCTTCAGCGATTCAATCTTGTTATTAAAAGCGTGATTGAAGTTGGAGATGCTGGAATTTTTCCACGCGGTAACGCCAGTCTCCGTGATTTTTGGTGCTCCGATGTTGGTACCATAAGGAAGCAGGTGAGAGTTGTAGGATTGTGATGCGGTATCGAATACGACATTGTCGGACCGTTCTTTTCGATTGAAATCCGGTAGATCTTCGACATACGCTGCATCTAGCTTCATGAATTTCGAAACAGATGAGTATTGGTTCAGGCCCGTTACGCAAACATCGTGGGCGGCCTCAAGGTTGAGCTGCCCATCTTCCTCAATGATGTCATCTTCGATAGAAATGTGTTGAATCTCGCCCACGATGAAGCGTGTGCCGTTTGCCTCGATTAGCTTGTCTTCTCGTAATGCTAGCCCGAATTTGATGTTACTTTCCTTTACAAAGGGCGCGACAAAACCATCGAGGTATTCAGGCGTAAGATTGCACCGCTCAAATTCTGATTCCCCTTGCGGGAAAGACGCCGACGTAAAGTGGGCTTTTTTAACAAATGATTTATGGACGTGGTTGATCGTATAGACGCCAGTCTCGAGCATGTTCGCATAGGTATGCCGTTCCACCGTTATCGGCCGCATAACAAATCCGATCAGGGGCGGAGAAGCGCCTACGTGAACGATTGAATTAAAAATGGCAAGGTTAGTTTGACCGCGTGAATTTTGTGTGCCAATTACATGCGCGCTTTTGTATCCGGAAATGGAGTTGATGAAGCGTATTCTATACTTCTGTTCCCAGGCCAATATGTCGTTTAATGTGAAATTCATATTTAGTTCTTACGTATGCTGTTCCTTAATTTTTGAGCCGTCCAAACAACCCATCTTCACTCGGTATTACAATTACCGTCAATAGATTCAAAAGTACAACGCTGTTAAAGGATGAGCTCATAAGTATTTCTCTCTTGATTCATTTCGGTTATGTAAGATGCCTGAACCAATCACATTGTCTGCCTTTTGTTCCTTCGGTTTTTGCGATGATGTCGTTTAAGTGATGTGCTGACATGGTTATCGAACCAAAGCGAGATTAGTACTTATGACTACTGATGTATTGAAGCTTAGTTTCTAGATATGTACGAGAAACTGGCAAGAATCCATTTCGGCCAATTGCGTCATATCTTCTGGAAAACCCTACAAGCGTGTTGAATACATTTTCGATAATTTGCCTATTCTTAAATAGCGCGATGTTTTGATAGGTACTAAGAAGATTGCATGCATTTTTATAGTAATCCTCAATCAGGTCGTCAATGACTACAAGTTCGCCATTGGACGTGAAAAAATCTTCAAGGTGTACCCAAGCTCCATTTCTCAACCAATCCGCAGCACGATATACAAGTTTCTGATAACCTTGACCTGAATTAAATTGAAGCAATGGCGAGAAATTGGACTCGTTGAGTATGTTGTCATTATAGATCAAGAAGAATTTCGTGACGTTCGCATTCTTAAATATACCGTGCTGGCTCGCGAACTGATCTGACAGACCATGCGCTTCTGAATGATGCTTGATCATATCGAGCAGCGAAAGCTGAGAGGAAATATAATTATGGATATCGGTTATCGCCGGCGTCAACAGCGCATTTAATTGCACCATCGCATCACTATCGTACACTATTTGGTCCTTTAACGTCAGGAGGCCTTTAACTACCCGCTGGTACTGGTTATTATGAATTTCTATTGCTCTGTCTAAAGGAAAAACAAGCCTGGCGCAGGCTTGATATTCCTCCCTGGAAATGTACTGCTTAACGTCCTTCTGAATTAGGTTTAACGGTGAATTCGAAAGGCGGTCAAGTTCCTCCTGAAAAGAAAACATAGATCAAACACTTTTTTCAAAGATAACATGTTCTGTTTCTGAATGCGGATCCTCATTGAAAATTCAGCGCGTTGATAGCGATGTCGTCTCTTTTATACTTCCATTGTATAAACGCCACCGTATGTGCCAAAGCTGTTTCATAACGCTCTTGTATGCAAGGCACGAACTCCCTGCCGACCGGCTAAGCGAGCTGTTCATTGTGAGCTGGAAGATGGGATGAGCGTTCGAACCTCTTTCTTCTTTTCATGAAGTTCGTCCCTTAAAGCTTCTGCGGGAACGGGTCCTCGTCTGCCATTCATTGCAGGTATACCCCGTACACGTGCGCTTGAAGCGCACTAGATAGGAATTTAATATGCGACGCCTTCGCGCCTGCCGTTGACATTATCCCAGCGCGCAGTGTTCGCCTCCTGCGCTTATGCGCATATAGATGGGTAGGCAGCAGCTCGTTTTGACCGTTTCGGTTTCTCGAAATGGAATCTGTACTGAAAAGCGATTGTTCATCATAACGACGGTGTTTAAGCATGGATAAATCTATGCTTGCGGCCACCGCGAATCAAGATGTTCACTGGTTGAACAGGTTGATCTTCAATTCGTTGCGAGAGAATTGGTGAGTCTTTTTTCGGCTTCGGACGAACTCACCAATTTCCCTCATAAAACATGAGAAAAGATGAATAATTTGAACGGTCCAAAAACAAAAAAGCCTGCAAATTTCGTCATTTGCAGGCTTTTGAATGTTTTGAGTTGATACTCAGCAGAGGAGGAGGGATTCGAACCCCCGGACCTGTTACAGTCTCCGGTTTTCAAGACCGGTGCAATAAACCGCTCTACCACTCCTCTGTACATCCCAAACGTCTTTTTGGGATTGCAAAGGTAGGAATCTTTGGCTATTTACAAGCCAAAGACCCATATTTTTTTACTCGTCCGCGAAATCTATAAAGGTCTTCCGTATCTCCCGATTATCGATTTTTGCAGAATTCTTCGAATACGCGCTCAATTCCAATAAAACGAGCTTCTGATCGTTCATAACCGTCCGCAACTTATTGATATCTTTTTCGAACTCCGGACTTCTCCGCGACGATTTCAACGCGTACTTCCGCGCAAATTCATCGCCCTCCGATTGAATCCGGTTCCGAATCTCAATTCCCAGCTTGATCTTTTCCATAATCGCATCCTTGGAGCGACCTACAACCTCCGTCGCCTCAAGCGTACCGAGCGTAAGTACCGTCGTACCACCCACACCGGAAACGATCTTGGCCTGGTCCGCTTCAAACGCCACCGGCGAGAGACCCGTAGCCGCACCGAGAGACGCGTTCAGGATAGAGCGGTTCTGCTTGCCTTTACGGGCCTTCTTGTAATAGCCGTTCAGTTCCTTCTGGTTGGCGTCCAGTTGCGAGATCAGCATCATGGCGGCAATTAGATTATTGCGGTACTTGGTGTACTGTAGGGCGTCCTTCTCGATCATATTCTCGGCGTCCAGCACTTTGATCTTGACCTTCCGTTGTGCGCGGTTGTTGCTCTTGTCGAGCGTAAAGAAAGTCACTTCGGTGGTGAGTTGCTTCTGTACCTCTTGCACGAACTGGTAACCGGGCGTCCAGGTAAACTCGTATTGCACGGGGGCGTACTCTTTTAGGGTAGCCGCAGGGATGCGTGTGTCGGTAGAAACGAAGCTCGTGTTACGGATATTCTCGTCACCGTTGGGGTCGGAGATATAGATTTTGAGGTTCAGCGTTTCATCTTCCTTGATCGTAAAGAGCGTGTCACCGGGAACGATCATAATTTCCGGGGGCAGATCTTGTTGTGTTTGGGCTATGCGGAACTTGCCGGTCTTCTCAGCCTTGTCGGGCTGATCCTGAACAGAGAATTCAATAGAGATCGGGTTGCCGCGAAGCGACGAGAACTGACTGCGCGACGGTGTCCATGTAAACACGCCTAACGACGACATACTCGAGCCCTCAGGCATATGAGCCTGATTGGATTTGAATACAATCGGATCGCCGTCGGGATCGTATACATACTCGCTGGGAATCTGGAATGTATTGAGGCTTGACTGTTTCACATAAAATACCGGAAGATCTTCAATCACCGGAGGACGGTTCACGTGGTGTACCGTAAACGTTACGGGCTTGCGCTCGCGCTTACCGTCTGGGCTGGTGGCCTGGAAGATAACCGTAAAGTCTCTGGACTTTGCCACCCGATCGACAAACTCATAATTGGGTGTCCAGTGAAAATTACCGAGTGAGTCGAACTGAATAGCCAGGCCTTCCGGATTCTCAATCGAGTAGCGCGCGTGGTTATTGGGATTCGTAGGGCGTACCGAAAAATCCAGCGGTTGGTTTTCATTTATAATGTTCCACCCTGATGAGTCAGGAAAGACAAGCGTCTGACCAAAAGAGGTAGCCGATGTCGCCAGGAACAAAAGCATAAAAAAAGAAATGTGCTTCACGATAGGCAAAGAGTTAATGAAAATGGACCGTAAATTTAGCAAGATCGAAATTCTAGTATATGCCACGTACCAAAAACAAACAAACCGACAATAATTTCTTTACTGATGTATATGAGGTGGTCAGGCAGATTCCCAAGGGTAGGGTAACCAGTTATGGCGCCATTGGTAAATTCCTCGGAGCGAAATCGAGTGCACGAACAGTCGGTTGGGCCATGGGCGTCTCTCCGCGCGATGTTCCCGCCCACCGCGTCGTCAACAGCGCCGGACTTCTAACCGCGAAACATAGATTTAAAACTCCCGACACCATGGCCAACAAACTCCGCAAGGAAGGTGTCAAGGTTGTGGGAGATAAAATTCAACGTTTCAACGATTATTTCTGGGATC
>Ga0065165_1002537_pt1 | contig 15163 bp, 11 predicted proteins | sample AraplaMF_Cvi_mMF_FD_63813 | JGI IMG/M metagenome (GOLD analysis project Ga0065165, IMG submission 63813) | Arabidopsis root microbial communities from the University of North Carolina, USA - plate scrape MF_Cvi_mMF (version 2) (version 3) | ecosystem: Host-associated > Plants > Roots >...
GGAGGCACTGCACGCGCGGCCCAACGCCCGGCTTTCCTCCGCCACATTCGACGTCACCGATCCCGACGCGGTCACCGCCGCGGTCGACGACGTCGTCGCCCGGCACGGCCGCATCGACATCCTCGTCAACAATGCCGGGATCGCACGCAGCGAGACGCCCGCGGAAACCGTCACCGACGAGCATTGGCGCAACGTCATCGACGTGAATCTCAACGGCACCTTCTGGTGCGCACGCGCCGCGGGGCGGCACATGCTGGAGCAGAAGAGCGGCGCGATCGTGAATGTCGGGTCGATGAGCGGCTTCATCGTCAACCGGCCGCAGGAGCAGAGCTTCTACAACGCCTCCAAGGCGGGCGTGCATCATCTGACGCGGTCGCTCGCCGCCGAATGGGCAGCGCGCGGCGTCCGCGTGAATGCGGTCGCCCCGACCTACATCAACACCCCGCTCAACGCCTTCGTGAAGGCCAAACCGGACATGTACCACCGCTGGCTCGACGGCACACCGATGGGCCGGATGGGCGAGGTCGACGAAGTCGCGGCGGTCGTCCTGTTCCTCGCCTCGGATGCATCCAGTCTCATGACGGGAAGCATCGTTCTGGCCGACGGCGGTTATGCCTGCTGGTAACGCAATGAAATAGCCCATTTTGTTGGCCGCTCGGCCTCGAACCATTCTGAACCATCCCCGATCGGAGATCGTCATGCGCAAACTCAGAACTGCGATATCGTGCGCTCTGCTTCCCGTAGTCGCCATGACGTTCAGCGGCGCGGCACAGGCGGAATGGGTCGCGAGCTGGGCGGCGCCCTCGATTCCGCCGGGCCCCAAGGCCGCCTCCTTCTCGAACCAGACATTGCGCCAGGTCTTGCGGCTCTCGGCCGGCGGAAGCGCGCTCAGGGTTCGCTTCACCAACGCCTTCGGTGCCGCGCCGCTGGCGATCGGCACCGCACGCATCGCCTTTCTCGATCGGGACGGCAAGGAGATCGCGGGCACCAGCCGCACCCTGACGTTCGGCGGTGCACGTACCGCCACCATCGCACGCGGCGCGCCGCTGCTCAGCGACGCGGTGAAGATCGAGGTGCCAGCGCTCGCGCGCATGGCGATCAGCCTCTATCTGCCGGGCGAGACCGGGCCGTGCACGTGCCACAATGCAGCGATCGACGAGACGCAGATTTCCGCACCCGGCGACTTTACCACGGGCCCGTTCCAGCCCGCTGCAGTCCTCAAGGATCGCGCCTTTCTTGCCTCGGTCGACGTCGATGCTCCCGGGGACGCGGCGACGATCGTAGCGTTCGGCGATTCGATCACCAACGGCACCGGCTCGACATCGGGCGGTAACCGGCGCTGGCCCGATCAGCTCGCCGACCGTCTGAACGCCCGGCATGGCCGGGTCTGGGCCGTGGCGAACGAGGGCCTCAGCGGCAACCGGGTCCTCGGCGACGGCACCGGCGAAAGCGCGCTGACGCGGCTCGATCGCGACGTCTTCTCCTTGCCCAACGTCAAGGTGCTGATCCTGTTCGAGGGCATCAACGACATCGGCCGCTCCTTTGCCCATTACCAGGGGGAGGCCGCCGAAGCCCAGAAGACGCTGCAGGGACGCCTGACTGCCGCCGATCAGATGATCGCCGCCTATCGTCAGATCATCGATCGCGCGCATCAGCATGGCATCCGCGTCTTCGGCGCGACCATCGCGCCGTACAAAGGCGCGAGCTACTGGTCTCCCGAGGGCGATGCGGTCCGGCAGGAAATCAATCGCTTCATCCGCACCGGCGGCGCGTTCGACGCCGTGCTCGACTTCGACAAGGCGCTCGCGGATCCCGCCGATCCCGCCAGCATGCGCCCCGGCTATCATTCAGGCGACCATCTCCACGGAAGTGACGCTGGCTATACGGCGGCTGTCGAGTCAATCGATCTAAAGTTGTTCGACAAATCTCCGAACAGAAATATTCGATAATATTACAAAGATACTGCAGGATATTTGCAGGTTATATAGAATTATCGCCATAATAATTATTGGGAGGGGTTCAAATGCATTCGCGAAAGTCTTCGCTGCATACCGGGATAGGATTGCTCGCCTTCGCTATGGCATCGCTGTCGGTCGCGCCGCCAGCGCTTGCTGCAGGGCAATCGGCTTCGCCGGCCACCGCGACGCCGGACACCAGTGCGACGGCACAGGATGATGCACGGGGAGGCGAGATCGTCGTCACCGGATCGCGCATCGCGCGGCCCGAACTCGAATCGGCGATGCCGATCAGCATCACCCAGATGGACGACGCTCTGGCGCTCGGAAGCGTGAGCGTCTCCGACGCACTGGCGCTCGATCCGACGATCGGCATCGGTTCCGACCTGACCACCGACGCCAACAGTCAGGACGCGGGCGTCCAGGCCGTCAACCTGCGCAATCTCGGCACCAATCGCAGCCTCGTGTTGATCGACGGTCAGCGGCGGGTGTCCGCGTCAGCGGCGTCCTCCGCCGTCGACCTGGGCATGATCCCGGTGGGAATGGTCGATCGCGTCGAGGTCGTCACCGGCGGTGCCGCCGCCATCTATGGCGCGGACGCGGTGACCGGTGCGGTGAACCTCATCACCAAGCGCAACATCAAGGGCTTCAACGTCTCGGCGACCAACGGGATCTCGGAGCAGGGCGACGCCAGGCAGACGCTGGTGTCCTTCTCCACAGGCGCCAAATTCGCGGGCGGTCGCGGGTCGTTCAGTCTCGGCGGCACGTACAGCCATTCGTCGCCGCTGTATTACACCGATCGTTTCGACCAGCATTATCAGCTTTATTATGCGACAAACCCGTTGAACAAGGGGCCCAATGACGGCGTTCCGGACAAGATACGAATTAACAACGTAAGCCAGATCTACTACGATTATCGTCCGACCTATTACCTGAACGGCAAGTCATACCTTCTGGAAAACGGTTCGCCTCGCCCTGCAGTGTATGACACCACCTTCTCATCAGGTGAATTCTCCCTCGGCGATGGCGGGGACGGCCGCACGCTGAAGGATACTGACATGTTCCGCGCGCGGCAGGATTCGCTCGCGTTCATGGGGCGGTACGATTTCGATGTGACGAGCAACATCACCTATGGCGGCTATTTCTCCTTCGCGAGCCAGAAATATAACGGGGGCGAAGGTGACAACAGCTATCACCGCGACGACAGCCGCACCGTCTGGTTCGACGGCGCCGGAGGAAGCGTCGCCTATCTCGACAATCCGTATCTGCCGCCTGCGCTCAAGCAGGTGATGCTCGCCAACAATCTGACCAAGCTCAACATCGAGCGGACCTATGGCAATTTCCCGAAACGCGAAAATCATCACGATCGCCTGTCGTTCACGATCGGCCAGACCCTCGACGGCAAGCTCACCGACAGCCTGACATGGAACGCCTTTTTCCAGTACGGCCGGACGCGCGACAATGTCGTGGAAGGACCGGTTTCCTGGAAGAGCCACTGGATCGCCGCGCGTGACGTCATTGCCGACCCGGTAACGGGTACCCCCGAGTGCCGCAGCGCCGCCGCGCGGGCAGACGGCTGCGTCCCGCTCAACATCTTCAGCATGGACGCGCCGAGCAAACAGCTCCTCGATTATGTCATGGCGTCGCGTCATGCCCGGCGCGTCAACAGCCAACAGATCTTCGGAGGCAGCGTTAGCGGCAAGCTGCTCACGCTTCCCTATGGCGACATGTCGATCGCCGCGGGCGTCGAGCATCGGGTCGAGAAGCTCCAGACCGAGGACGACCCGCTCGCGCTGTCGGGAGAACTCGTCTACTCGGGCGGGCTCTCGGCCCAGCCGGAACTGGACGTCACCGCTACAGTGACCGAGGAATATGCCGAAGTCGTCGCGCCGCTGCTGAAGAACCTGCCCTTCTTCCGCCGGCTCGAAATCGAGGGTGCCTTCCGGCATTCGCAATATAGCCGGATCGGCGGCACCAATACCTGGAAGGTCGGCGGCACCTGGTCCCCGATCGCCGGCATCACCTTCCGCGGCGTCCGCTCGCGCAGCATTCGCGCGCCCAATTTCGGTGAGCTGTACACGCCGCAGGCGACCAAGCTGATGGGGTCGATCGACGATCCGTGCGAGATCGCCACCTATTACGCCAATGCCAATCGGTCGAAGAATTGCGCGGCGCTGGGTATCACCACGCCGCTTCCGGACATCAAGACCGGGCCGGCAGTCACGACCGGCGGCAATCCCGATCTCGAGCCGGAAACGTCGAACAGCCTGACCTTCGGCGTCGTCCTGCAGCCCAAATTCCTGCCGGGCTTCGACATCACGGTGGACTATTACGATATCAATATCAGCAACGTCATCACGCAGTTTTCCTACACACAGCTGCTCAATCTGTGCGTGGATCTCCCCTCGATCGACAATCCCTATTGCGCGCGGATCGTCCGTGATCCGGTGACGCACGGCCCGACCACGATCGAATCGAACCAGCTCAACGCGGCGCGCCTCTACACGCGCGGTATCGATATGGGCGCGCATTATCGCGCGCGACTGGGCACCGGTCAGCTCAACCTGACGCTCAAGGGCAGCTATCTGTTCGACCGGGTGACCGAGACCACCCCGGGCAATCCGGCCGGAGATGTGATTGCGGACGGCAACTTCCGCAACCCGCGTTTCCGGGCGACACTGATCACCGGATACAATATCGGCAAGCTCAACTTCACCGCGGCCACGCGCTTCATCAGCGCCAGCACCTATGACCTGACCCAGCTCGGCCACCCCGAGGCCTATCCGACCAACGAGGTGCCGCCGATGCTCTATAACGACGTCACGGTGCGCTACAGCGTCAACGATCACTACCGGATCGGGTTCGGCGTGAAGAACATCACCGATACGCCGCCGCCCTCCTATCCGGCGACCTATCTCGACGCGACGATGTACGACCTCGTCGGCCGGTATTTCTTCGTCACCGCAAACGCGAAGTTCTGATCGGATTGCGCGCCGGCCCCGTCTCCGGTCCGGCGCGCAACGACAATTGTATGAAACGGGAAGGGCGCAAAATGGTGAGCGTTGTGTGGAAGAGTATGATCGCGGCCGCGCTGGCCTTGTCGGCCGGACAAAGTCCCGCTGTGGCGGCGCCCGGCGACGTGCCGCATCGGCCCGTTCTGCTGATCACCCTCGACGGCCTGAAGCCCGACCATGTGCTGCAGGCGGACAAATACCATCTGTCGATTCCGGTATTGCGCAGCTTCGTAGCCAACGGCGCCTATGCGCGCGAGGTCGTCAACGTCAGTCCGACCCTGACCTACCCCAACCACACCACACTCGTCACCGGCGTCGCTCCGGCGGAGCATGGCATCTACAACAATCCGGTGTTCGACCCGTTCGGCAAACTGCGCGGCGAATGGTATTCCTATTATGCCGAGATCAAGGCGCCCACCTTATGGCGTGCCGCGCATGAAGCAGGCCTCGTCACCGCGAGCCTGTGCTGGCCGGTCACGGTCCATGCCCCCGATATCGACTATAATATTCCGGAGTTCGGCCGGAACGGCACCGAACGCAACCATCTGCTCATGGAAGCCGTTTCCCAGCCGTCGGGGTATCTCGAGCAGATCGAGAAATCGATCGGCCCCTATTATCTTCAGTCCGACGTCGCCGCGAACGACCGGAAGATCGAGGCCGCCGCGCGCATCATCATCGCGGACAAACACCCGGATTTCATGACCATCCATCTCGGCGCGCTCGATCACGAGGAGCATGTGCACGGCCCGGGCAGTCCGCAGGCGCTTGCAGCGCTGGAAATCCTCGACGCGGCAGTTGGCCGGCTCATCGCGGCAGAACGCGAGGTCCATCCCGATGCCGATATCGTCATCGCATCGGACCACGGCTTCTACCGGTGGACGCACGCCGTCAATCTGAACGTCGCGCTGGCAAACGCGGGGCTGATCACGCCGCGCGATGCCGGGGGTAAGGCCATATCCTCGTGGAAGGCGTTCGCGTGGAATGGCGGCATGGGCATGATCGTCCTGCAAAATCCCGATGACGACCAGACCAAGGGGCGGGTTCGCGCGTTGCTGCGCACGCTCGCGAACGATCCGGCGAACGGGATCGACCATATCTATGAAGGCGGCGAGATCTCCGCGCTCGGCATCGCCGCCGCTCCCGCATTCGTCGTCGGCTTCAGGGAGGGCTATGCCATGGGGGACGGACTGACCGGTGCACTGGTCGACAAATCCCCCAAGGAGCCCGGCAATCACGGCGCGCTGACGAGCCGTACGATCCGTCCCGACGTGCATTCCTCTTTCTTCATGATCGGACCGGACATTGCCGCCGGCAAGGATCTCGGGGTCATCGACATGCGGCAAATCGCCCCGACGATCGCGCGCGAACTCGGGATCGCACTCCCCTCGGCCAGGCAGCCGGCTCTGGAATTGCTTGCGCACTAGGACCGGCAGGCCACACGGGATGCGCGAAGGAAGCTGGAAGGGAAAAAGATGCGAAACTGGGTCAAGGCCTCACTGGGCGGGGCGCTCGCGCTGGCCTGCGCCGGCAGCGTCGGCGGCACCGAAGTCTTCACGGGCTATCTCGCGACGGGCGAACTCGATCTCACGCACATATTGGAGCCGGCGCCGAGGCCCGGCGACCCGCGCTACGAAACCGATCGCAAGATCTTCCGTGCGACGCGGGCACTGATCGGCACCCCGCGCTGGGTACTCGCCACCAATGACGCGAAGCTCGATACGGGGTCATTGCTGCGCGACTTCAGTTGTTCGGCCGGCGTTGCCCTCACTCCCGAGAGTGCGCCGAAACTCGTTCGCGTGCTCGAACGCGCCAGCACCGATACTGCCCGGGAAACCAACGAGGCGAAGGCGATCTATCAGCGTCACCGGCCCTATACGATCGATCGGGGCGAGATCTGCCAGCCGCGATCCGAACTCTACGACCGGAAGGCGAACCGCGTCAGCTACGATTATCCGTCCGGCCACACGACGCGGGGCTGGACCTACGCGCTGGTGCTTGCCTCGCTGGTGCCCGACCGGACGCAGCAGATCCTCGTGCGGGGACGTGCCTATGGCGACAGCCGCTTCGTCTGCGGAGCGCACAACGAGAGCGCTGTGGAGGCCGGGATGCTCTCGGCGACGGCGACCATGACGGCGATCGCGAGCAAGCCGGCATATCAGGCGGACCTGGCGGCCGCGCGCGCCGAATTGACGGCATTGCGCGCGAGCGGCGCGCCGCCGCAGGGATGCGCGGACGAGGCGGATCTGCTGAAGCAGCGCGTGATGCCGACGCTTCCCCGGACGCGCTGACCATAGCGAAGAGCCGCCCGCAAGGCGGCCTGGTGCACAAGGGACGAGAGATGGACGAACCCCACATCTACGGCCTCGAGCTCGGGGGGACGAAGTGCGTGGCCCTGCGGGCGGTCGGACGGCGAATCCTTGATCGCGTGTCGATCCCGACGACCGATCCCGATGCGACGCTTGGCGCAGTGGACGCGCTGTTCGATAGCTGGCGCCGCCAGCGTCCGCCCGAGGCGCTCGGGATCGCCAGTTTCGGCCCCGTCGGCGTCGATCGCCGGCGATCCGATTGGGGCTTCGTCCTCAAGACCCCGAAACCGGGATGGGCCGGCACCGATATCGGCGGCCGCTATCGACGCCTTCTCGGCGTGGAAGTCGGTTTCGACACCGACGTCAACGCCGCAGCGCTGGCCGAGGCCCGCTGGGGCGGCGCGGCGGGGACAGCATGCAATGCCTATGTCACGCTGGGCACGGGCATCGGCGTCGGTATCGTCGTGCATGGCGAACCCGTGCACGGCTGGCTGCATCCCGAATTCGGGCATCTGAAAGCCCGACGCCTGCCCGGCGACAATTTCGGCGGCAGTTGCCCTTTTCACGGCGATTGCATCGAGGGCCTTATTTCCGGACCGGCCATCGCGGCACGAAGCGGCATCCCCGGCGACCGGATCGGGGACGATCACCCGGTGTGGGACGCCGTCGTCCATGACCTGGGCGAACTGCTCGCCAGCCTGATCCTCGCCGTATCGCCGGAACGGATCGCACTCGGCGGCGGTATTGCCTGCGCGCGCCCGTGGCTTGCCGATCGCGCGCGGCGGGCGGCGCTCCTGTCGCTGGGCGGCTATTTCGAGGATCTGCCAGGCAATATCGATAGCATGATCGGAATCGCGGGATTGGGAACCGACGCCGGCCCACTCGGCGCCATCGCGGTTGGCGATGCCATGACGAATGGCTGAACGCGGATGATCGGGTCGCGGCAGCGATGCCGGTCCATTTGAGCAAATGTCCGGTTTCGGCCGCGCCTTTTCACGCCTCGAACGACGGCAATGGGACGCATTTATGCCGGGCGACTCATCCCGAGTGCCGGGGAAGGGCTCCGAAAAGGCTCACGCCCCGCCCTTGTAGAATTTGCCGTCCTTCATGATCACGTCGAAATTCCGCGCCGGATCGCCGAGCAGGTCGATATGGGCAAGCGGATCGCCATTGACGAGCAGTAGGTCGGCCAGAGCGCCTTCCGCGACGACGCCCAGTTTTCCGGAATAGGGCGATCGCGGGCCAGACAAAGCGAGGAGCGCGGCATTGTCATAGGTGACGAGCTTCAAAATCTCGGCCGGGGTAAACCATTGTCGCAACCTGAGCAGATAGCTGTTCTGCTGCGGGTTGAGTGCCGGATCGAACAGGAAGTCGGTGCCCCACGCCAGCTTCACGCCAAGCCGCTTCGCAGTCATCCAGATCACGGGCGTGTTGGCGAGAATTTCCCGTCGTTGTTCGCGCCGCCGGGGATCGATGCCAGGATTGTCGTCGGACAGGATCTGGGTCGAAAGCCAGATGCCTTTCTGCGCGATCAGGCGAAGCGTCTCCTCGTCGAGAAGCTGGCCATGTTCGATGCACTTCACGCCCGCGTCGATCGCCCGGCGCACCGCACGCGGCGTATAGGCGTGGACCATCACATAGGTGTTCCAGTCCTCCGCCGCGTCGACGGCGGCCTTCATCTCGTCGAGCGTATATTGGGTAACGTCGATCGGATCATATTCGGATGAGGTGCCGCCGCCAGCCATCAGCTTGATCTGACTGGCCCCGAAGCGCAGATTTTCGCGCGTGGCGGTCAACACTTCGTCTCTGCCATCGGCAATGAAGTTGGCTCCGAACGATTCCGATCGCGAAATCTTGCCGCCAAATTTTCGGGGTCCCTCGGACGGAAGCCTGAAATCGCCATGCCCGCTGGTTTGAGAAATGACGGCGCCCGACGGCCATATCCTCGGTCCGACGAATTCGCCGGAATCGATGCGGCGCTTGAGCCCGAAGATCGGGCCGCCGGCATCGCGCACTGCGGTGAAACCGCGGAGCAGCATCTCGTGGGCTTGGCGCCCGGCGGCCTCCTCAGCCGCCTCGGGCGTAAGATCCGGTGCGAGCATCTGCGGCATCGTGAGCGCGCTGAAGGTCAGGTGCACGTGCACGTCGATCAGGCCGGGCATCAGGGTTCGCCCACGTCCGTCGATGACCTTCGTGGTTTTTTCGGGCACGATGTTGTTCCCGATTTTCGAGATCCTGTTCCCATCGATCTGGACGTCGGTCGGCACACTCAGACGGCCGTTGACCACGTCCAGCACGCGGACATTGCGGAACAGGGTTTCGGAAACCGTCGCCCCGCCGGCGACCGGTTCAGGTCTGGAAGCTGTTCGCGTCGGAAGAAGGCTCGCAAGGAGAGCGGCTGCGCCAATGCACAGACCCCCGCGCAATAGCTTCATTGTCATAACGGCCACCCTTTCCACACAGCAATCGCCGGCGAAGGGCTCGCCCGTGGGGGGCTTCGCCGCCGGGGTTCGTCAGAAGGCAAGTGCCGCGCCGAGTAACGGACCAGCGAGGGGCACACTGGCGCGAACATCGCCCGCCTTATGGTCCACGCTGCCCTCGGCCGGCACTACCGGCAGGGCCGGGTTACCCGTCGGAACGAGTCCGTCTGGCGAAGACGACGAGTGTGTCAAATCCGCCATGAAGATAAGACGGCGAGTCTTCACGAGGCCGGTGATGAAAAAGGCGGCATCGGAAGCCTCGAGGACATCCCCGACGCTCTTGTCCACGCGAAAGGCGGGCCCGCCAAATCCGAGCCGGAAATCGCCGCCGATCCCCGGCACCCATATGTAGGGGCTCATCTGGACCGTTGTTCCGGGCGTGTCCTGAGCCAGAGCGGCGGACGGCGTCCCAATCGCTCCGACGATCGGCAGGATGGAGCCAAAGCGCCAAAGTCTGGATTGCACCAATTTGGCAGCTCCCCGATCACGCTTTCGCCAGCGGATAACCGCTTCATTTGGCGACCAATTCCGTTGTCGCGGTATCAGCGTGCATGCGGAGGCGGACAATCGGGGTTTACCCCGATCAAGCCGAACCTCGTCAGGTGGCCGTTATAATTTCGGTGCCGACACCGGAGCACAGAAGCGTCCGGGAAATCCGAAACCGGAACCCTGGCCCCTGACCTTACGTTCACCCCCGGTCTGGCGCGAAGCTTCCGCACGCGATAGTTTCGCCCGCATAACAAGGGGAAGGCCGACCATGCAGGGCTTGCCGTTCTCGACTCCGACGCAGTTCGCCGCGCTGTTTCTCGTGCTCATCGCGGGCTGGCTGTTCGGTCTCGCCAGCACCTCGGGCGGGCGCAAGTGGCGCGAGCGCTATCAGGACGAGGAGCAGGCCCATGCCGGCTATCGCCGGGAGGCCGAGGTCAAGCTGCGCGAGGCCGATGCGCGCATCCGCGAGCTCGAGGCTGAGAATGCCCGGCTGGGCGGCGCGGTCGCCACGGGTGCTCCCGTCGCTGCGGCGGTGGCGGGCGACGCGCCGGCCGAGGCCGGCGCCGGCTGGCGCGGCTGGTTCGGCTGGGGCCGCGACAATCTCGCGCGCATCCGCGGCATCGACGCGGCGCGCGAGGCGCGGCTCAACGAACTCGGCATCAAGACCTATCGCGAACTCGAGGGCATGACCGCCGAAGACGAGGCCGCGCTCGAGCAGCGCCTCGGCCTCAAGCCGGGCGAGATCGCGCGGGAGCAATGGCGCGAACAGGCCGCATTGCTCCGCACCGGCAGCGAGGAAGAACACACCACCCGCTTCGGGTGAGCCAATCTCCGAAGCAATGCAGGTCGCTATTTACACCGGTAATAGGTCGCGCCGTTGAACCGCACCTCGTCTTCGCTGACGCGCACCACCTTGACCGGATCGTGGCGGACGCGGGCGCTTTGCTCGGCGTCGCTGCGCTGGTCGTGCGTCATATCGGCGAACAGGTCGGGATCGTAATTCTTCCAGATGAAGGTCAGCGTCGTATCGGAGAGCCGCCACTCTCCCTTCATCCCCTTGACGCCGACGAAGCTGCCGTCAGGCCGGATCTGATAATAATCGGATTCGATATTGGGCAGCGGGGCGCAGGCACCGCGATCGCTCACCCAGGTGCCGATGATCCAGTCACGCTCGATCGCGTCCGGCCCCGCCGTATCGGCGGCGTTGGCCTCAGCCGCGGCATTCCCGTTCTCCGCCTGCGCGGCCTTCTTGCCGCCCGCGCAGCCCGTTACTGCCAGCGCGGCCGCCGCCACGACCGTGAACGCCCTGTACTGCATCGCCCTCTCCCCTGGCAGGGAGCCTGCCCCCGAACGGGGGGCCGGTCAATCGGTTGCGCCGCCAATCTCCAGCGCGCTGCGCTTGTAGGTCTCGACCACCTCGGCCAAGGGCCGGCCGGTACCGTCGAGGACCAGTGCACGGTGGCGCAGCACGCCCTCCGGTGCCTCGCCCTCGCCCTGCCACAGCAGTTCCGCGCCGAGATTGCGCCGGCTCGGCTTGAGCGGGGCGATCACCGCGCCGAACGGCGTGTCGCTGGTGTCGAGCGCCTGGTTCATCGCCGCGGTCAGCCGCGACGGGATATACCAATTCTCTGCCTCGCTCAGCACATGCCCGCCGCAGCTCAGCCGCACGCGGCGATAGCCGAGCGGCTCGTTGGGCCCAACCTTGAGCCGCGCGCGCTGCTCGAGCGTCGCGAAGTGCAGCCCGCCCGGCACGATCTCCGCGCGCACCGGCGCGTCGACGCCATGCTCGGCGCACCATTTGCCCAGCGCCAGCGTGGCGGTTGGCCCGGCGAGCAGACGGGCGTTGAGCGCATCGAGCGCGGCGCGCTGCGGGCCCTGCGGGGCGGCGGCCAGGAGCAGGGTTGCAGCGCCCGTCACCATCGTCACCCGCACCCCTGTCACCACGATCCTACCCCCGTTTGAGCGCCGCCTGCGCAGCCGCGAGCCGCGCGATCGGAACGCGATAGGGCGAGGCCGAGACATAGTCGAGCCCGGTCGCCTCGCAGAAGGCGATCGAGGCCGGGTCGCCGCCATGTTCGCCGCAGATGCCGAGCTTGATCCCCGGCCGGGTCGCGCGGCCACGCTCGGCGGCGATCTCGATCAGCTCGCCCACGCCCTCCACGTCGAGGCTGACGAACGGGTCCTTCGGGTAGATGCCCTTCTCGACATAAGTTGTCAGGAACCGCCCCGCGTCGTCGCGCGACACGCCGAGCGTCGTCTGGGTCAAGTCGTTGGTACCGAACGAAAAGAAGGCGCCCACCTCGGCGATCTCGCCGGCCCGGAGCGCGGCGCGCGGCAGCTCGATCATGGTACCGACCAGATAGTCGACATTGCGGTCCTGCTCGTTGAACACGTCGCGCGCGGTCTGGTCGACCACCGCCTTCATCAGCTCGAGCTCCTTGCGGGTGGCGACCAGCGGGATCATCACCTCGGGGATCGGCGCCTCGCCGCTATTCTCGGCGACGATGCACGCCGCCTCGAAGATCGCGCGCGCCTGCATCTCGTAGATCTCGGGATAGGTCACGCCGAGCCGGCACCCGCGATGGCCCAGCATCGGGTTGAACTCGTGCAGTTCGGCGGCACGGCGCTTGAGCGTCTCGACGTCCACCCCTGCGGCCTCGGCCACCTCGGCGAACTCCTCCTCCTCGTGCGGGAGGAATTCGTGCAGCGGCGGATCGAGCAGGCGGATCGTGCAGGGCAGCCCGGCCATCACCTCGAAGATCTGGACGAAGTCGTTGCGCTGCTCGGGGAGCAGCTTCTCCAGCGCCGCACGCCGCCCCGCCTCGTCGCTCGCGAGGATCATCTGGCGCACCGCGGTGATCCGCGCGCTGTCGAAGAACATGTGCTCGGTGCGGCACAGCCCGATCCCCTCTGCGCCGAAGTCGCGCGCGGTGCGGCAGTCGAGCGGGGTCTCGGCATTGGTGCGCACCTTGAGGCGACGCACCGCATCGGCCCATTCCATCAGCGTGCCGAAATCGCCGGCCAGCTCGGGCTGCACCGTCGGCACCGCGCCGACCATCACCTCGCCGGTGCTGCCGTCGATCGTGATGATCTCGCCCTCGCGCACCTCACGCTGGCCGACGCGCATCACGCCCTCGGCACCCTTGATCGAGAGCGTCCCCGCCCCCGACACGCACGGCCGGCCCATGCCGCGCGCCACCACCGCGGCGTGGCTGGTCATGCCGCCGCGCGCGGTGAGGATGCCCTTCGCCGCATGCATGCCGTGGATGTCCTCAGGACTGGTCTCGACCCGCACGAGGATCACCGCATCGCCCGCCGCCGCGCGCTTCTCCGCGGTGTCCGCATCGAACACCACCGCACCCGAAGCCGCGCCCGGGCTCGCCGGCAGCCCCTTGGTCAGCACGTCGCGCACCGCCTTCGGGTCCAGCGTCGGGTGCAGCAGCTGGTCCAGCGCCGCCGGATCGACGCGAGCAACCGCTTCCTCGCGCGAGATCAGCCCCTCATTGGCCATCTCGACCGCGATCTTGAGCGCCGCCTTGGCAGTGCGCTTGCCCGAACGCGTCTGGAGCATCCACAGCTTGCCGCGCTCGACGGTGAACTCGATGTCCTGCATGTCGCGATAATGCCGCTCGAGCAGGTCGAACACGCGCGCGAGCTCGCCATAGACCTCGGGAAGCGCCTCTTCCATCGACAGCGGCCTGGCCCCCGCCCCTTCGCGCGCAGCCCTGGTGAGATATTGCGGCGTGCGGATGCCGGCGACGACGTCCTCGCCCTGCGCGTTGATCAGGAACTCGCCATAATAGGCATTGTCGCCCTTGGACGGGTCGCGCGTGAACGCCACGCCGGTGGCCGAGGTGTCGCCCATATTGCCGAACACCATCGCCTGCACGTTGACCGCCGTGCCCCAGTCGGCCGGGATGTCGTTCAAGCGGCGATAGACCTTGGCACGCTCCGACTGCCACGAGCCGAACACCGCGCCGATCGCGCCCCAGAGCTGGTCGTGCACGTCCTGCGGGAAGGGCTTGCCCCAGAGCTCCTGCACCAGCGCCTTATACTCGCCCACCAGCGCCTTCCAGTCGGCGGCGGTCATCTCGGTGTCGAGGCTGAACCCCTTGTCTTCCTTGGCGACCTCGAGCGCTTCCTCGAACCGGCCATGGTCGAGCTCGAGCACGACGTCGGAATACATCTGGATGAAGCGGCGATAGCTGTCCCAGGCGAAGCGCTCGTCGCCCGCGCTGGCCGCCAGCCCCGCGACGGTCGCGTCGTTGAGGCCGAGGTTGAGCACCGTGTCCATCATCCCCGGCATCGACGCCCGCGCGCCCGAGCGCACCGACACGAGCAGCGGGTTCGCCGGATCGCCGAACGTCTTGCCCGTGATCGCCTCGATATGCGCGATGCCCTCGGCGACTTCGGCCTTCAGGCTCTCGGGGAAGCTGCCGCCTTCGTCATAATAGACCGCGCACATCGGGGTGGAGATGGTGAAGCCGGGAGGGACCGGCAGGCCGATCGAGGCCATTTCCGCCAGATTGGCGCCCTTGCCCCCGAGAAGATTCTTGTCCCCCGCGCCGCCGTCCGAAACCCCGCCACCGAAACGGTACACATATTGCGTCATGCAGCTTCCTCTATCAGTCCGGCGAGCGCGAACGCTCCGCGCCTAACGCGGTTGCACAGGGCAAGGAAGGTCTGACTGCGTTGTCAGTAGGTGCGCTGCAACATAAATCGGTCGGACTGCGCAGCAAGCGCAGCTTTATTATCCGACCAGTGGCACAAACAACGGATTAATATGTAAAATACAATGGCCGGACTGTAAAGCGGCGTTCCGGCACTGATCGGAACGGCTGCGGTTGCTTCAAATGCGTGTGGAGGACGGCAGGCCGATGCCTTCCCCGAAGGGGAGTGGACAACAAAAGCCCTCCCCC
>Ga0065165_1002541_pt1 | contig 15139 bp, 9 predicted proteins | sample AraplaMF_Cvi_mMF_FD_63813 | JGI IMG/M metagenome (GOLD analysis project Ga0065165, IMG submission 63813) | Arabidopsis root microbial communities from the University of North Carolina, USA - plate scrape MF_Cvi_mMF (version 2) (version 3) | ecosystem: Host-associated > Plants > Roots > Endosphere...
CGAGCAGGTCGGAGAAGAAGGCATTGGCCATCGGGACTTTCGATCGATCCGGTTTGTGCAATGCGGGAATCTTACACGGGATTTAGGCAGAAGCCGATCACAATCAAGCAGGGGATTCTGGCAAGTTGAGCTGGGCCGTGCGTTTCGGGAAGGCTGTCATGCCGGGCGCTGTTGCCCCCACAACCGCTGTCATGCCCCGCGAAGGCGGGGCATCCAGTACGCCGCGGCGGATTTGGTGAGAGCAAAGGCGGCCATTTCACCCACCGTCATTGCGAGCGCAGCGACCTGTCCGCCGAAGCCTTAGCGAAGGCGGAAGCAATCCAGAGTCCCTCCGCTGAGACAGTCTGGATTGCTTCGTCGCTTCGCTCCTCGCAATGACGAGGTGCCTCTACTTCCCCGCAAACTCTGTCGGCGTGCGCCCTGTCACCTGCCGGAACGCCGCCGAGAAAGCCGGCACGCTGGCATAACCGAGCTGGGTCGCGAGCTGCTTCACCGACACGTTGGCGTCCGTCGACATCCGCTGGATCGCCGCCGCAATCCGCGCGCGCTGGCACCAGCTCTTGAAGCTCAGCTGCGTCTCGCTCGAAAACAGCCGCGACAGCGTCCGCGCGGAGGTTCCGACCTCGCGCGCCAGCGTGTCGATGTCGTGCAGACCGATGGGGTCGTCCAGCACGATCATCGCGGCGCGGCGGCAGCGCGGCTCGTGCGGCAGCGGCACGAAGGTCGCGGAATCCTCGGCCTGGTGCAATTCCAGCATCACCAGCCGCACCAGCAGTTCGGTGCGCTCCTCGGTGTTGCGCGCGTCGAACAGCGCGAGGATCGCCTGGTTGAGCAGCGGCGACACCCGCACCACGAATTCCCTGGTCAGGCCCTCATAGCGCTGCTCGCGCTTCAGCCAGGCGAGGTCGAAATACAGCGTGCGCATCTCGATGTCGGCGAGCAGGTCGAGGGCGTGCTCGAGCCCGGCCGGCACCCAGACCGCGCGGTCCGGCGGCACCAGCCAGCGCCCCTCGGGCGTCGTCACCTGCATGGTGCCCTTGGCCGCATAGATCAGCTGCGCTTCGCGGTGCAGGTGCGGATCGATCCGCATCCCCCTGGGATAATCGCGCGCGACGAGATGCACGCCCGCGGGTGAGAAATGGTTGCTGCGGACTTCCCGCAGGATTGGTTTTTCCAAGATTGGCGTTTCCAAGACAGTCATTGGCAGCATCCCGTCATGGGGAGGACATATAACTCATTTCGGAGCAGGAGAGGATTCTGGAATGAACAGTCCCGGCCGGGTGATCAGTTTCGTCAACGCAGGCCATTTCATCGACCATTATGCGATGCTGATCTTCGCCGCGGCCGTGATCATCATGGGGCCGGCGCTGGGCATGGCCTATTCGGAACTCTTGCCTTACGCGACGCCGGGCTTCGTGGCCTTCGGTGCCGGCTCGCTGATCACCGGCTGGCTCGGCGATCGCTGGAGCCGCCGCCACATGATGCTGATCTTCTTCGTCGGCATCGGCCTGTCCATGATCTCGGTCGGCTTCGTGCAAACCCCGGCGCAGCTCGGCGCCGCGCTGTTCGCGATCGGCATTTTCGCCTCGATCTATCACCCGGTCGGCACCGCCATGATCGTGTCCTATGCCGACCGGCTCGGCCGCGAGATGGGCATCAACGGCGTCTGGGGCAATCTCGGCGTCGCCTCCTCCGCGCTGGTGACCGGCGTGATCGGGCAATATCTCGGCTGGCGCTTTGCCTTCATCGTTCCCGGCGTGGTCACGATCCTGATCGGCATCGCCTTTGCGGCGATGGTCGTGCACGAGGACCGCAAGGGCAGCAAGCAGGCGGCAGCGCAAGCGCGCGTGGCGAAGAAGGACATGTGGCGCGTGGTGCTGTCGCTGCTGATCGTCGTGATCGCGATCTCCACGACATTCAACGCCGTCACCGTCGCGCTGCCAAAACTGTTCGCGGAGCGGCTCGCGGATCTCACGAAAAGCCCGGCGCTGCTGGGGGTGATCGCGGCCTGTGTCTACGTGTTCGGCGCGATGACGCAATACACGATCGGTCGCCTGCTCGACCGCTATTCCCTGAAGACGGTGGCGCTGCCGCTGTCCTTCATGCTGGCGCCATTCTTGTATCTCGCCGCCAGCCTGAACAATTTGCCGCTGATTCTTGTGTCGATCGGCATCGTGATGGGCGCGTTCGGGCAGGTCACGGTGAACGACGCCATGGTCGGCAAATACACCAGCGAGGAATGGCGCTCACGCGCCTATGCCGTGCGCTACTTCATCGGCTTTACTGCGGCCGGCGCCTCCGTCGGCCTCGTCGCCTGGCTCTACGAGCAGGGCGGCTTCGTCACCATGCTGCACGCCTTCGCCGGTTTGTGCCTGCTCGCGATCGCCGCCGCGATCATCCTGCCGCGCGAGATCAGGTCGCCGGCGGCGGCCTAGGTTTTCGTGTCCCGGACAAGCTGCAACGCGTGAGCGTTGCGGCGCAGAGCCGGGACCCAGACGCCGCGAATTCCCGGGGCACGAGACGTCACGCATGCCGCCGATCATGCCATTATGCCGGTGTTTTGCCCGACGGAGCAAGCCGTTTCGGCAAGACCGAATTTTCTCAAGCCTTTCCAATGCCATCGCTACTGTGCATGGGGTTGTTTTCGCACTTCCTGTTGACCCCCGCCGCGGACGCCGGGAACCCGCTCAGCCTCCCGCGGGTTCTATCCCCTGTGTCCCGACAGCGGGGCGGGTGAAGGGGGAAAGACACAAGCATGCAGTGGCGCCTGCTCCGGCCGATCGCTCTTGTCCCCGCGGCGCTCGTCCTCACCACCCTTGCGGCCGGTGCCGAGGGCGGCAAATCGGCCGGCCCGTCCGAGTTTCTGCTGGTGGCGCAGATCGGGTTGCTGATCGTGGTCGGCCGGGGCCTCGGCGAGGTCATGCAGCGGATCGGCCAGCCCTCGGTGATCGGCGAACTGCTCGCCGGCATCATCCTCGGACCGTCGTTGTTCGGCTGGATCTGGCCGGAGGCGCAAGCCGCGATCTTCCCCAAGACGCCCGAGCAGAAGGCGATGATCGACGGCATCGCCCAGTTCGGCATCCTGCTGCTGCTGTTGCTGACCGGGATGGAGACCGACCTCAAGCTGGTCAGGAAGGTCGGCAAGGCCGCGATCGCGATCTCGATCGCCGGCATCCTCGTGCCCTTCGCCTGCGGCTTTGCGCTGGGCGAGTTCCTGCCCGATGCGCTGCTGCCGAATCCGAACCAGCGCCTCGTCGCCGCGCTGTTCATGGGGACGGCGCTGTCGATTTCGTCCGTGAAGATCGTCGCCGTCGTCGTGCGCGAGATGAACTTCATGCGCCGCAATGTCGGCCAGATCATCGTCGCGACCGCCGTGATCGACGACACCATCGGCTGGATCATCATCGCGGTCATCTTCAGCCTGGCGTCGCAGGGCACGCTGGACATCGCTTCGGTCGCGAAGGCCGTGCTGGGCACGCTCGCCTTCCTCGCCATCAGTTTTACGATCGGCCGCCGGCTGGTGTTTCAGCTGATCCGCTGGGCCAACGACAACCTCGTCAGCGCCGCGGCGGTCATCACCGTGATCCTGCTCCTGATGTGCGCGATGGCGATGACCACGCATCTGATCGGGGTCCACACCGTGCTCGGCGCTTTCGTCGCGGGCATCCTGGTCGGAGAATCCCCGATCCTGACGCGGCAGATCGACGAGCGCCTGCGCGGCCTGATCTCGAGTTTCTTCATGCCGGTGTTCTTCGGCCTCGCCGGCCTCAGCGCCGATCTCTCGGTGCTGCGCGATCCCAAGCTGCTGATGCTCACCGGCCTGCTGGTCGTGATCGCCAGCGTCGGCAAGTTCGGCGGCGCCTTTGTCGGCGGTACGCTCGGTGGGCTGAATTATCGGGAGTCGCTGGCGCTGGCGAGCGGCATGAACGCCCGCGGCTCGACCGAGGTGATCATCGCCACGATCGGCCTCTCCATCGGCGTGCTCAGCCAGAACCTGTTCACGATGATCGTCACCATGGCGATCGTGACCACGATGGCGATGCCGCCGATGCTGCGCGCGGCGCTGGCCAGGCTGCCGATGAACAAGGAGGAGAAGGAGCGGCTGGAGCGCGAGGAGTTCGAGAAACGCGGCTTCGTCGCCAATCTCGAACGTCCTCTGCTGGCGGTGGACGAGAGCGTCAACGCCACCTTCGCCGCGCACATCGCGGGCCTGATCGCCGGCATGCGCGGCTTGCCGATCACGGTGCTCCATATCGGCAAGCGCGCGACGGAGCAGGCCGAGGACGAGAGCCATGAGGCCGTGGTGAAGAAGGCTGCGGAGACAGTGTCCGCCAACAGCGACATCGGCAGCGTCGATGTCGTCACCCGCGCACGGCGTGCGGAGCTCGGCGAGACCATCGCGGACGAGGCGCGCAAGGGCTTTGATCTCCTCGTCGTCGGCGTCGACAAGGTCACCGCCACCAAGGATCGCTTCGACCGCAGGATCGAGGACATCGCCGCGAAATTCGAAGGATCGCTCGCGATCGTGGCGGCCAAGGGCCAGCACCTGAAGCAGCCCGCGCCGGAAGGACTCAACATCCTCGTTCCGGTCTCCGGCAGCGGCGTCTCCAAACGCGGCGCCGAGGTCGCGGTGGCGCTGACGCAGGCCGGATCAGGCGCGCTGCGGGTGATCTATGTCGCGACGACGCGCGACAAGGGCGCCCAGCGCGGCGCCTCGCGCGGGCTCAACCAGGAAGCCGGCATCCTCAAGGACACCAGCGACCTCGCCGCCCGCTACGAGGTCGACATCACCACGACCCTGCGCGTGAACCGGGCACCTGAGGCCGCGATCCTGCGCGAGATCGACACCACCGATGTCGATCTCGTCGTCATGGGCGTCGACCGCATCCAGGGCGACCATCTGTCCTTCGGCGGCGTCGCCGACGCCGTGCTGCGGCAGTCGAAGGTCTCGGTGCTGCTGGTGTCGAGCGGCGAGGCGCGGGGGGAGAAGGCTTAGAGGCGGACTGTATCCGTACGAGTGGTGCGCTCCCTCTCCCGCTTGCGGGAGAGGGGTGGGGAGAGGGTGTCTCCGCATTGGGATACTCCCCGTGTGGCAAAAACCCCCCACCCGGCGCTTCGCGCCGACCTCCCCCGCAAGCGGGAGAGGTTGCAGCGAGCCCTGAGCGCCGCCGGCGTAACCCAACGCTTTAAGGCTTCACCTCCGCCACCGGTTGCGCCTTTGGCGCCTTCTTGCTCGCCCGCCAGTTCTCGAAGCGCTGCACCACCACGAAGAAGGCCGGCACGAACAGCACCGCAAGGCAGGTCGAGGCCAGCATGCCCGAGAACACGGTGATGCCGATCGACTTGCGCGCGCTGGCGCCGGCGCCGGTGGCGATCACCAGCGGCACCACGCCGAGGATGAAGGCGAACGAGGTCATCAGGATCGGGCGGAAGCGGGCGCGCGCCGCCTCGATCGCACTTTCCAGCACCGGCTTGCCGTCGCGTCCGTGCAGCTCGAGCCCGACCTCGACGATCAGGATCGCATTCTTCGCCGACAGCGCGATCAGGAGGATCAGGCCGATCTGGCAATACAGGTTGTTGTCGATCTTGAGAGCGGAGAGGATCAGCATCGGCCCGAGCAGCGACAGCGGCACCGCGAGGATCACCGAGATCGGCGCGTACCAGCTCTCATACTGGCCGGCCAGCACCATGTAGACCAGCAGCATGGCAAGCCCGAACACCCAGTAGATCTGGTTCGAGACCGCCTTCTCCTGATAGGACATCGCGGTCCATTCGTAGCCGGTGCCCTGCGGCAGCGTCTTGTCCGCGATCTCCTCCATCAGCTTCAGCGACTGGCCCGACGAATAGCCCTGCGCCGGCAGGCCGATGACGGTCGAGGAGGGATAGAGATTGTAGAGGCTGATCAGCGACGGGCCGGTCGCCGGCGTGATCGTGGCGACGGTGCCGATCGGGATCATGTCGCCGTTCGAGTTGCGCACCTGCATGTTGGCGATGTCGCGCTCGGTGACGCGGAACGCCGGATCGGCCTGCGTGTAGACCTGGAACACACGGCCGAACTTGTTGAACTGGTTGACAAAGGACGAGCCGAGATAGGTCGAGAGCGCCGAGAACACCTGATCAGTCGTCACGTGCAGGGTCTGCGTCTTGATGCGGTCGATCTCGACGTTGAATTGCGGCACCGACGAGCGGAACGAGGATTGCACGCGCTGGAGCGCGCTCTGGCTCTGGCCGTTGGAGACGACGGCGCCGGTGATGGCTTGCAGCTTGGCGAAATCGCTGTTGCCGTCGCGCAGCTCGACCTGCATCGAGAAGCCGGCGGCGTTGCCGATGCCCTGGATGGGCGGCGGCGGCAGCACGATGGTGCGCGCCTCCATGATGACCGCGAGCCTGTCGTTCAGCCCGTAGACCAGCGAGCGCAGATCTTCGCCGGGGCCTTTGCGCGCCTCCCAGTCCTTCAGGATGATGTAGGCGACGCCGGCATTGGCAAGGCTGGCGCTGCTGTCGAGCGCGGAGATGCCGGCGATGGTGATGACCTGCGCTACGCCGGGCGTTTCCTTGATGATGCCGCTGGCACGGTCCAGCACCTTCTGGGTCCGCTCCAGCGAAGCGCCGTCAGGCAATTGAATCGCGGCGATCAGGTAGCCCTGGTCCTCGATCGGCAGGAAGCCGGTCGGCACCCGCGACAGGCCGTAGCCGCTGAGCCCGATCACCACCAGCGCGAATGCGACCGAGACCGTCGCACGCCTGCACAGTAAGGTGATCAGCCGCGTATAGCCCCGCTCGACGCGGTTATAGACGTTGTTGAAGCCGCGATAGAAGAAGTTGCGTTGCTCCGGCGGCACCGTCGGCCGCAGCCACAGCGCGCATTGCGTGGGCTTCAAGGTCGCCGCGTTGATGGCGGACAACAGCGCGGTCGCCGCGATCACCAGCGCGAATTGCGAATAGATCCGCCCGGTCAGTCCCGCGAGGAACGAGGCCGGCAGGAACACCGAGATCAGCACCAGCGTGATGCCGACGATCGGCGCGAACAGCTGGTCCATCGCCTTGATCGCGGCATCGTGGCCGTTCATGCCCTGCTCGATATTGTGTGCGGCGCCTTCCACCACGACGATGGCGTCGTCGACGACGATGCCGATCGCGAGCACGATCGCGAACAGCGTCGACATGTTGATGGTGAAACCGAGTGCCGCCATCGCCGCGAAGGCGCCGATGATGGTGACGGGCACGGTTGTCGCCGGCACCAGCATCGCGCGCCAGTCCTGTAGGAACACCAGGATCACGACCAGCACCAGCAGGCCGGCCTCGATCAGCGTCATGTAGACCTCGTGCACCGAGGCCTCGACGAATTTGGTGGTGTCGAACGGCGTGTCGTACTTGATGCCCTCGGGGAAACGCTTGGCGAGCTCCACCATCTTCTTCTCGACGGCCTTCTCGACCTCGAGCGCATTGGCGCCGGGCGACTGGAATACGCCGATGCCGGTGGCGGGCTGCTTGTTCAGCGAGAAGATCTGGCTGTAGGTCTGCGCGCCCAGCTCGACCGAGCCGACGTCGCGCACGCGCGTGACGTCGCCGCTGGTGCCCGACTTGACGATGATGTTCTCGAACTGCGTGGTGTCGTCGAGCCGGCCGTTGACGTTGAGCGTGTACTGGAACGCCTGGCCCGGCGGCGTCGGCGGCGCGCCGACCTGGCCGGCGGAGACCTGCTGGCTCTGCTGCTGGATCGCCTGGATGACGTCCTGCGGCACCAATCCGCGTGCCTGCAGCTTGTTCGGGTCGAGCCAGATTCGCATCGAATACTGGCCGGCACCGAACACCGTGACGTTGCCGACGCCGGGCAAACGTGAAAGCTCGTCGCGGATGTTGATGGTGGCGTAGTTGCTCAGATAGAGGCTGTCGAACCGGGAGTCCGGCGAGGTCAGCGTCACGAACAGGAGGATCGAGGTCGACCGCTTCTGCACGGTGACGCCCTGGTTCTGCACCGACTGCGGCAATTGCGACAGCGCGCTGGAGACGCGGTTCTGCACCAGCACCTGCGCGAAGTTGAGGTCGGTGCCGATCTTGAAGGTCACGGTCAGCGTATAGGTGCCGTCGGAGGCGCTGTAGGACTGCATGTAGAGCATGTCCTCGACGCCGTTGACCTGTTGCTCGATCGGCAAGGCGACCGTGTCTATCACGGTCTTGGCGCTGGCGCCGGGGTAACGCGTGGTGACCTGCACCGTCGGCGGCACCACGTCGGGGTATTGCGCGATCGCGAGATTGAACAGCGCGACGCCGCCGATCAGGATCATCAAGAGCGCGATGACGTTCGAGAGGACCGGCCGCTCGATGAAGAACTTGGAGATCATGATCGGCGGTTCCTACTTGGTGGACGCCTGGGGCTGGTCGATCTTCGTCACCTGCGGGTCGATCTTCTGACCCGGGATCACGCGCAAGAGCCCCGCGGTCACGACGCGGTCATCAGGCTTCAGGCCGCTTTCGATCACGCGCAGGCCGTTGTCGGCCGGGCCGATCTGCACCTTGCGCTGCTCGACGACGTTGTCGCCGTTGACGACAAGGAGATAGCGGCCGCCCTGGTCGCTGCCGAGCGCGGTGTCGGGAACGAGGAGGGCGTCCTTCTCCTGGGTGAAGGGCACGCGGACGCGGACGAAATAGCCGGGCAGCAGCACCCGCTTTTCGTTGGGCACGAGGCCGCGCACGGCGAGGGTGCCGGTCGACTGGTTGATGGTGGGCGCGACGTAGTCGAGCTTGCCCTCATGCGGATAGCCGGTCTCGGTCTGGAGGCCGACCTGAATCGGGAATTGCTTGAGGTCGGCCGTCGTGAGCCCGCGGCGGGCGGCTTCGGCGCGGATGCGCAAGACGTCCTGCTCGTTGACGGTGAAGTTCACATAGACCGGATCCATCGCGACGATGGTCGCGAGCTGGGTCGGGGAGGAGACGCCGACCAGTTCGCCGACCGAGACCATATGCGCGCTGACGATGCCGTCGAACGGCGCGCTCACCTTGGTGTAGCCGTAATTGACCTCGGCAAGCCGGGTGTTGGCCTGGGCCTGCTGGAGATTGGCCTGGGCGTTGTCGCGGGTCGACGTCGAGTTATCCAGGGTCGCCTGCGACACGGCCTGGCGCTGCACTAGGTCGGCCTGCCGCTTGTAGTCGGCCTCGGCCTGCTTGAGCGAAGCCTGCGCGCCGGCTTCAGCTGCCTGCGCCTGCTCGAGCTTGAGCTTGTAGGTCTCGGGCTCGATCGTGAACAGCTGGGTGCCCTGCTTGACGAAGGTGCCGTCCTGATAGTCCTGCGATTGCAGAAAGCCCTGCACGCGCGCGACGAGGTCGACGCTCTTGATCGGCGCGGTGTTGCCGGTGGCCTCGACATAGCGCGTCACCGGCCGCTGCACCGGCGTCGCCACATCGACCTTGGGCGGCGGCGGGGCGACGAAGGTGTTCTTGTCCTCGCAGCCCGCGAGGACGGCCACGGCGGCCAACGCGGTCAGCGCCCGCCCGATCTGTCTCCACTCTCGATTGCGATGTGCGAGAGATGCGGGATTCGCGCAGGTCATTCGGATGCCCCCGATGGCGGTCTGTCGGTGCGGCAGGCTATCAACAAATGCCCGGCCGTGGAACACCATAGCCATGGGAGTCTTTAGGCGATCACCGGCCTTGCACTGCAAACTGAGGCGTGGCCTTTGACAGGTTTGTCACGACAAATCGCTTTTCACCGTGCGCACGATCAACCACAATTGTATCAAAGGTCGCGTGACCGAGACGATGCGGCCCGGAAGAAGAAAAGTGAGGAGAAGATGACATGTCCACGTCCTTCCACTCGGCCCTTGCCGGCCTCGTTCTCGCAGCGGCCTTCGTCATGCCTGCACTAGCCGATGGTTTGAAGGACGAGATCGCGCCGACCGGCAAGCTGCGGGTCGCGATCGCGATCAGTCCCGCGGGCGGGGCGTTCTGGTCGACCAAAACCGAAGCCGGTTATGCCGGCGTGCCCGTCGACCTCGGCAAGGAGATGGCGGCCCGGCTCGGCGTACCCGTCGAATATGTCGTGCACCAGAATTCCGGGCAGATCACCGATGCGGCGGCCAAAGGCACCTGGGACGTCACCTGGCTGCCGAAGGATCCCGAGCGCGAGACCAAGATGATGTTCGGCCCCATCTACGAGGTCGCGGACGCCACCTATATCGTCAAGCCGGGCTCAAGCGTGACCAATTTCGCCACGCTCGACCAGCCCGGTATCAAGGTTGCGGCCGTCAACGCCACCACCACCATGCGGGGTGCCGTGGCGCATCTGAAGAATGCGAAAGTCACTGGCTATCAGACCTATGACGAAATCTTCGGCCTTTTGAAGAGCGGCGAGATCGATGCCTTCGCGCTGTCGCGCGACCAGCTCAACAAGATGGCGCAGAAGATCCCGGGCACCAAGGTGCTGGACGAGACCTTCAAGAAGACCGTGACGGCCGTTGCCGTGCCGCTCGGCCACAGCCAGTCGCTGGCGTTCGTCACCAAATTCATGAACGAGGCGGTGACGAACGGCACCTTGCGCAAGGCTTATGACAACAATGGCCTGAAGGACACGCCGATCCGGACGGAGTAGCGGCAGGCGGCGCACCGCGGGCTCATGGCTCCGCAGTCCTGATGCCCGCAGGGCTCACCTGCAACTTGAGCGTGGACGTCCTGGTCAGCGCCTTGCCGTCGAACGAAAAGGCGATCAGCTCGCTTTCGACCATGCACTGCGCCACGACATGCTTGGAGTCTTTCGACCACACCATGCCCTGGCACCAATGGCCGATCTTGGCCTCCGCCACCGGCGTGAGGTCGGTCCCTGAGATCCTGTAAACCTTCAACAGGCCGAAATCGTTGAAGAAGGGCGAGGTGGACGGCTTGTTCGAGCCGTTCATGACGGTGACCGCGACATGGCTGCCGTCCGGCGACATCTTCACGGCTTCAGGTGTCTGTCCGACCGTGACCGTCGTGACGACGCGGATCGGCTTTGCGGTCATGTCGATCAGGCTGATCGTGTCGTTGTCGCCGCTGCTGGCGCCGACATTACCGACGACCGCCACAGCGCTGCCGGTGAGATCGATGTCGTAGGGGCGGATGCCCGCGGAGAGGTCGCGTTTGGCATATTCGACCTTGCTTCCGTCCACGGTGAGAAGCGAGATCTTGCTGTCGCCGTCGCGGGTGACCAGCGCGGTCGCGCCGTCATGCGAGAATACGGCGTGGCTCGGCCCCGACTTGGCATCGCCAAGCTGGATCTTGCCGGCCGGCGTCAGCGTGCCTCCGCTGATGGTGAAGACCGAAACCGTGCCTTCGCTGCGGTTCGCGACCAGCGCCAGCGTGCCCGCACGGTTGATCGAGACACCGGCCGCGCCCGCACCGGCCTGCAATGTCGCGAGCACTTTTGGCGGGTTGGCTTTGATGTCGATAACCGAGAGCTTGTCGTCGGGCACTGCCTTCGTCGGATCCGCCGGATCGAGCTTCATCGCGCCCGTGACCAGCGCAAACGCGCCATCCGGCGCGATGGCCACGCTTGGCGGCGGCCCGACGACGCTGGCCGGGGCCGGCACCTCGCCGAGAAGTTTCAGTGCGCCGTCGGTGAGATCGATGACGCTGACGGTGTCCGGCAGCGGCTGCTTGCGCACCACGGCGTTGCCGTTCTCCAGCACCATCTTGCCGTCATTGGCGGTGACGACGATCTCGGCATGAACGGCGAAATTTGCAAGGCCGGCAAAGGACGTTGCGGCCAGAGCTGACGCGGCATAGCGCGTGCGCCTGCGAAGAGCGGCTTTCATTGTTTCCCCCGAAGTCATTTTCTTGTCCGGCAAAGCTAAATGCAACCGGGTGTATCGCGCAACAATCGGGGCGCGATCATTTTTGCCTGCGCCACGGGAATAAAACGGCAAGGCGTGGCCGGGGCGGCGAAGCCGGCGCCTGCCCAATAAATTGTGTCCCGGCCACTGCGCAAACTGTCTCGTGCGTCAAACTGACACAGCTCTGTCACTCGTGCTGCCTAGAATATTTCTGATCGTAAACATCCTCATTTCCGGGGCGTCAAAAAAATGAAATCGAGACTCCTGACGACGGTGGCGATTTTCGCCGCCGCGAGCGCACTCGCCTGCACGCTTCCCGTCCTCGCGGACGATTTCGGCCGCGACCGCGATCACGGGCATGATCATGACAACGATCGCGATCATTACCGTCATGCCCACGACATCCACACCGAGACGCCGATCAAGCACCTCGTGATCATCTTCAACGAGAACCGTTCGTTCGATCATTACTTCGCGACCTATCCGAACGCCGCCAATCCGTCCGGCTCGATCCCGTTCGTGCCGAAGCCGCATACGCCCAAGGTCAACAATCTCGCCAACGCCAATCTGCTGGTGAACAACCCGAACAACAATCCGGCCAACGGCACCGGCGCGACGGATCCGTTCCGGCTCGACCGCACCCAGGCCAACACGCGCTCGCAGAACCATGCCTACACGCCCGAGCAGCAGGCCGTGGACAACGGCAAGGAAGATCTGTTCCCGAAATTCACCGGCCGTGGCACCGCCGGCGGCGCCGGCGCGTTCGGCACCAACGGTCAGGTGATGGGCTATTTCGACGGCAACACCGTTACCGCCTTGTGGAACTATGCCCAGCACTTTGCCATGAGCGACAACAACTGGACCGATACGTTCGGCCCGTCGACGCCGGGTGTGCTCGAAGTCGTCGCCGGCCAGACCAACGGCGTGCAGAACGTGATCGGCACGTCATCGTCGATCGCCGACGGCCAGGGCGGCCTGACACTGACGGGCGACACCGATCCGGGCAACGACGCTTGCTCGAGCAAGACGAGCACGATGCTGATGGACGGCAAGAACATCGGCGACCTGCTCACCGACGAGCGCATCAGCTGGGGCAGCTTCATGGGCGGCTTCGACCTGACGCTCAAGAATGCCAACGGCACCACCGGCTGCGCCCGCAGCACGTTCTCGAGCAACGTCAACGGCACCATCGTGGACTACATTCCGCACCACGCGTTCTTCCAGTACCACAAGGCGACCGCCAACCCGACCCATGCGCGGCCGAGCTCGGTCCATGCGATCGGCCATACCCACGACTTCAACGGCAAGGTCGATCCGGCCAATCACAATTACGACCTCGAGGACTTCTACGCCGCGGTGAAGGCCGGCAATTTCCCTGCCGTGTCCTACATCAAGATGCCCGCCTACCAGGACGGTCACGCCGGCAATTCCGATCCGCTCGACGAGCAGGCCGGCAATGTCGAACTGATCAACTTCCTCCAGAAGCAGCCGGAATGGCGCGAGACCGCCGTCATCATCACCTATGACGACTCCGATGGCTGGTACGACCATCAATACGTCGCGCCGAAGAACGCCTCCTACGATCCGACCGCGGATCAGGTCAACGGTTCGGGCCTGTGCGGCCTCGGTCCCAACAGGCAGCCTGCGCCGAACGGTCTCGTCGGCAAGCCGGTGAACGGCCGTTGCGGTCCGGGCACGCGCGTTCCCCTGATCGTCGTCTCGCCCTACGCCAGGACGAACTACGTCAGCCACAACTACACCACGCAGGCTTCGGTGGTCCGCTTCATCGAGGACAATTGGCTGCGCGGCAAGCGCCTCGGCGGCGGCGCGTTCGACGCCGGCGCGGGATCGCTCATGGACCTGTTCGACTTCGACCAGGACCATCGCCACGATCTGCGGGCCGACGCGCTGTTCCTCGATCCGACCTCCGGCACGGTCATGACCAGTCCGCCGGACGAGCATCACCATCACTAGTCCGACGGGACGCCTTTATGACTAGCCGCACCCTGTGGCTTCTCGGCGCCGGCCTGCTCTGTCTGGCCGGCGCCGTCTTTGCTGCCGGAACGCAAGGATTTGCGGAGGCAAATCCGGTTGGCACGAATCCCAATCCGGTCCGCCTGATGCGCCCGCCCACGGCACCGCTGTCCTCGATGGCGCTGCTCGGCAAGGAGATTTTCTACGACGCCTCGCTGTCGTCCTCGGGTGCGGTGTCCTGCGCATCCTGCCACAGCCCGGATCATGCCTATGGTCCGGCCAATGACGGGCCGGTGATGCTGGGCGGCGCGACCCTGTCGCGGCAGGGCGCACGCGCGGTGCCGTCGTTGACCTATCTCGACCGCCACCCGAATTTCAGCATCGGCCCCGACAAGGGCGACGACGACAACATCATCGATCTCGCGCAGATGGCCGCACTCGGCCGGCAGGCGACACGCACGACCAAGACCGCGGGCAGCAGCGGCGCGTCGGCGAACATCGTGCCGCAGGGCGGCCTGTTCTGGGACGGCCGCGCCGACACGTTGCAGGATCAGGCGCTGTTTCCCCTGCTCGATCCCAACGAGATGGACGGCGGCAGCGCCGGGATCGTCGCGGACAGGCTGCGTCGCGCGCCTTATGTCAACCGCTTCGTCGAGCTGTTCGGCGCCGGCGTGCTGAGGAATCAGCGGCTGCTGATTGCGGAGGCGATGTTCGCGGTTGCGCGCTACCAGGTCGAGGACGTCAGCTTCCATCCCTACACCAGCAAGTACGATTACTGGCTCGAGGGCAAGGCGCGGCTCACCGAAAGCGAGCTGCGCGGCCTGCAGGCGTTCAACGATCCCGACAAGGCCAATTGCGCGGGATGCCATACCTCGGCGCCGACCCGCGACGGCTTGCCGCCGCTGTTCACCGATCATCAATACGAGGCGCTCGGCGCGCCGCGCAACACCGCGCTCGCCGGCAATCGCGATCCCGATCATTTCGACCTCGGCGTCTGCGGTCCGCAGCGCACCGACATCTCCGAGCAGACGCAATATTGCGGCATGTTCCTGACGCCGACGCTGCGCAACACGGCGGTGCGCCACGCCTTCTTCCACAACGGCGTCTTCAGCACGCTCGAGCAGGTGCTGGATTTCTACAATTTCCGCGACACCAATCCGGAGAAGGTTTTCCCGCGCGCGGCGGACGGCACGGTGCTGAAGTACAATGACCTGCCGCAAAAATATCACGCCAATGTCGACGTCACCGATCCACCCTTCGATCGCCACCCCGGCAACAGGCCGGCGATGACGGAGCAGGACGAGGCCGACATCATCGCGTTCTTGAAGACGCTGACGGACGGGTACAGAGTAGAGAACTAG
>Ga0065165_1002543_pt1 | contig 15137 bp, 12 predicted proteins | sample AraplaMF_Cvi_mMF_FD_63813 | JGI IMG/M metagenome (GOLD analysis project Ga0065165, IMG submission 63813) | Arabidopsis root microbial communities from the University of North Carolina, USA - plate scrape MF_Cvi_mMF (version 2) (version 3) | ecosystem: Host-associated > Plants > Roots >...
GAACTCCTCACGCGTAAGCGGGAACCGATCCCGGAAAGCCAATGCTACCGAGTCAGGCATTTTATGACGCAGATAGTCAACAAGAAAACGTTTGCCGATGTGAGCACCCGAACCTTCATCCGCCAGAACCCAACCAAGATTGGCCACATTGTCAATGATCTTCTCGCCATCGTATAAACACGAGTTTGAACCTGTACCCATAATGCAGGCGATTCCGGGTTCATGACCACACAACGCACGGGCCGCTGCCAGCAGATCCCAGCCGATTTCAATGTGCGCCTCCGGGAAGAACTCCAGGAAGGCACTCTTTATCGTTAACTGATTCTTTGCCGACGAAACACCGGCTCCGTAAAAAAAGATCTTGTCCACGGAATCGTGTATCATGGGCAGGAGCATCTCCCGGACGTTCTTTTTAAGATCTTCGATGGGCTGGTAGTACGGGTTAAAACCCGGTGCACTCGCCTGTCCGATGGTACCGTCCTTCTGGATGAGTCTCCAATCGATCTTGGAGCCCCCGCTGTCAGCAATTAAAATCATGCGTTGTTCGTCTGTCTGATGTTAGTTTATTCCCCGCGTACCCCCCTCACTATAACCCGACAAAACTAAGACAGTAAATCAAGACAAAAAACAAACCTTGACAAGTGTGTCCATGTGCCTGCCAAAAAATGAAAAACTTTTAACGTTTTAACCTGCCAATCACCGTAAATTTATCGAACACCTTCTCATTATGCGGCGCATCGCCCAATTCTTCCGTAAGATCCTGCCCGGCCCAGTGCTCGTAATGCTTACCCGCCCGCCACAAACGCGAGCGCGTTACGTCATAAATCAACCCCTGGTAAGCCACCCAGATTTCAGGTTTATCCTGCCCGTTTCGTAACGCGAGCTGTGCACGTGTGTACTCCGTTAATGCCTCCACAAGATTACCGCGACGTTAAATGATTGAAATCCCGAACCACCGTATACAGGAAATCCTGTGGAGCCTGATGTGTTGAAATACCCAGCAAAGACTTTACCTTTTCCGTTACCACCAGCACCGGCTGTAGATTACCCTGCTGCCGATACATCTCCAGCGACCTCTGAATAAGCTCGATATCCTGACTGGACAGCTGAGTAACCTGCGGATACGTTACCGTATAGCCCGTATCCTCGTCCGCCATCACAAACACCTCACTCGCCGTAACCTCCCGCTGAGGAGTCTGCTTCACCACCGACGTACCCGCGGCCAGATCACCAAGCCGCTGCCCCTTACCATTGGCCGCCACAACGATAACCGTAATGATGCCGCCAAAGAAATGGAACTCCACCAGCCCGATAAGCCAGCGCAAAAGATAGTTACCGATCGTCGGCGACGTGCCATCCGTACGAACCACCTGGATAGACACAGCACGCTTACCGGGCGTCTGCCCGTTCATGAAAATCTCGAAAAACAAATGATAGAAAAGCCAGGGTATACCCAACAACGTAATCCACACCCACGGCACCTTCACCGAAAAGTTCACCAGCGACGCGATCACCGCGAATGTATACAGCACCAGTATAAACCGGTCCAGAAGAAACGCCCCAATACGATCTCCCAGGCTGGCGATGGGGTAATGGATATAAACATTTTGAGTCGTGTGTACACGAATGGTTTGCATGCACCTTGTATTTTGTGCAATTTTCAAATTAAACCTTAAACCTAACAATGACTGCAACCAAAAAAATGCCTGGTCGGCAATCGGCCAGCCACAATAACGCGTCGCATACCCCTACCGGGAGAAAAATATATAACCTTATTGGCCGCGTGCACCGTCACATTGCACTCCTTTCAATCGCGTGCATAACATTACAGGCCTGTAAAACCAACGAAAAGCCCGACGCCAGATCCGACGACGAACTGCGCACCCAGGCACAACAACTCGCCAACGATTACATCATTACCGACGGGCACGTCGATCTGCCCTACCGCCTCAAAGTAAAACACTTCACACTGGAGCGCCAGTACATGGGCATACCCATCAGCACCACCGAAGGCGACTTCGATTATGAACGCGCAAAAAAAGGCGGCCTCGACGCCCCCTTCATGTCCATATACATACCCTCTAAATACCAGCTTCAGCCCGACAACGGCAAAGCGCTGGCAGACTCCCTCATCAACATGATACGGGGTATCGTAGACGCACACCCCGATAAATTCGCCCTCGCCGGAACACCCGCCGACATCGAAGCCAACACCAAAGCCGGAAAAATATCACTGCCCATGGGCATGGAAAACGGTGCCCCTATTGGCAAAGACATCGCCAACGTACGCTACTTCTACGAACGCGGCATCCGCTACGTAACCCTCACCCACGGCAAAGACAACCAGATCTGCGACTCATCATACGACACCCTCAACACCTGGAAAGGACTCAGCCCCTTCGGCGAAACCGTAGTAGCCGAAATGAACAAGACGGGCATCATGGTTGACATCTCCCACGTATCCGACAGCACCTTCTACGACGTGCTCCGCATAACAAAAGCTCCCGTCATCGCGTCGCACTCATCATGCCGGTACTACACACCCGGCTTCCAGCGCAACATGTCAGACGACATGCTCAAGGCTCTCGCCAAAAACGGCGGCGTAATCCAGATCAACTTCGGCGCAAACTTCCTCGACTCCACCGCCCGACGCAACGATGGCCTGCGCGATTCCCTGGAGGCCATACTGAAAGAAAAGAAGCTCACCTCCGTAGACACCGCCGCACAACCCATCATCGCCCGGTTCGCCAAAGACCATAAAGAACTCTTCTCCGATGTAGAGCGCGTCGCCGATCACATCGATCACGTAGTAAAACTGGCCGGCATCGACCATGTAGGCATCGGCTCTGACTTCGACGGCGTAGGCGATAGCCTACCCCTCGGACTCAAAGACGTATCACAATACCCCAACCTCATCTTCGTATTACTGAAACGTGGCTATACCCCGGGAGACATTGAAAAAATATGCTCCAAAAACGTCTTTCGCGTATGGAATGCGGTAATCGAAACCGCAAAAAACAGCGCTCAATAAAAACCTCATACCCGGATATGTACGAACAACATATCCGGGTATCTTTGCCCCCTGCTACACGCCCTGCCCATGACCAACGATCGGGAAGGAAACACACAAACAGGTTGGCGAATACACCCGTATGAAGGAAGCCGCATTCATCAAGCAGAATAAAAAGCGTTGGGAAGAATTTGAAAAGGTCGTCAAAAACCGTCAAAGCGCTTCACCCGACATCCTGGCCGAACTCTTTATCCAGGTAACGGACGATCTCTCCTTTTCACAAACCCAATACCCCACCAGCCGAACCACCACATACCTTAACTCGCTGGCAGGTAAAGTACACCTGGAGATCTATAAAAATAAACGCGAAGAAAGCAGCCGCTTTGTCAACTTCTGGAAATACGAAGTACCCAAAGCCGTATACGAATCCCGCAGGCAACTGCTCTACGCATTCCTCATCTTCATCGTGGCCGCTATCATCGGCGCCATATCGGCCGCCAAAGACACCACATTCGTACGCCTCATCCTGGGCGACGGTTACGTAAACATGACGCTGGAGAACATCAAAAAGGGAAACCCCACCCGCGTCTACGAGTCGCAGAGCGAACTCATGATGTTCATCTCCATAACACTCAATAACATCATGGTATCCTTCTACACCTTCGTGTGGGGACTGGCCGCGTCCATCGGCTCCGGATACTTTCTCTTTACCAACGGCCTCATGGTCGGAACGTTCATCATGTTCTTTCAGCAGGAAAACCAGTTGGCACAGGCCCTTCCCGTCATCATGCTCCACGGAACCATCGAACTATCGTCCATCGTCATCGCGGGCGGCGCCGGCTTCGTCATGGGCAACAGCTTCATATTCCCGCAAACCTACTCCCGCATGGACTCCTTCAAGATCGGGGCAAAAAAAGGACTGCGCATCATCGTCGGGCTCGTCCCCTTCTTCATCATCGCAGGCTTCATCGAATCCTTCGTAACCCGGTACGCATTCATGCACTGGATAATAAAAACCGCCATCATCGCCCTCTCAGCGGCGCTCATGCTATACTACTTCCTGCTATATCCCATACTGCTCAAACGCCATGGAAAACTTTGAATTCATTGAATATAGCCGAATGCGTGACTTCGGCCAGAAAGTCAACGTCACATTTGCGTTCATCAAACAAAACTTTACAGCGTTAGGCAAGAGCATCCTCTTCATAGGCTGTCCTCCTATACTCATCGCCAGCTTACTGTTCGGCTCCTTTGTTGGCGATATGCTGCAATTCTCCTCCTCGGGTGCATCATCACCCGTGCAGGTATCCAACTACTTCCTCACCGTAGGCTTCTGGACACAATTGGGGCTCCTCATGCTGCTGCTGATCGTGGCCATAGTCATGACCTTTGCCACAATCTATAACTACATCATCCTGTACGCCGAAAAGAGAAGCAACCAGATCGAAGTAAGCGAAGTTTGGGAGCGCGTACGAGACACCTTCTGGCGATACCTCGCCACAGCAATAGTCTATAGCCTCCTCATTGCGGCGCTATACCTGGCCTTCGCACTCTTCATTTACCTCGCCGCGTCCAACATACTTCCCGAAGGCGTCGCCGCAATAGCCTGTTTTATTATCGTAATAATCGGATGCTACATTATCGTGGCGGCATCACTCACATTTGTGATTCGTGCCTACGAAGACCTGAACGCCGTAAGCGCCGTAACACGCGCGCTCAAACTCGTTTCCGGTAAATGGTGGAGCACCTTCGGCCTCATCTTCGTATTATCCATGATCGCCGGCACCCTGTCGTATGTCCCACTCGTCATACTCTCGGGCATAACCCTGGTAACATCGCTGCACAGCCTGGAGGCCCAAACCCTTGCCTCGCCAGGCACAACCATGCAGGTCGTAACCACCGTATTGTTAACGATATACTACGTTCTGTACCTGCTGCTCCTGGCGCTTCCACAGATTGGCATAGCCTTTCAATACTTCAACCTTATCGAACGGAAAGAAGCAAAAGGACTCATGAGCCAGCTCGAAAACTTCGGTCAGCAGCAAGACCATACCAACCGGCCACACGACGAACACTATTAATTCAAAGGTACTTGAACGTAAAAAGAACAACGTTACTCCTTCTGCTATCGCTGACGTTCGCAACACAACTGCGTGCACAGGACTCCGCTTCGACGCTGCCCGACTCCGTGATCAGCGCGATAGACTCCGTGGCATTTTGGGAACAGCAATGGGAACAGGAAGAAGGGGAAAGAATAAAAGACCGTGAAAAAGCAGAACAGGCAGTACTCCGCGCTCCGGCAGATAGCGCCACCGTAGAGAGCAGGGCCTTCTCCGCGAAACGCCTCGAAGAACTGCGCAAAGACTCCGAGCTCCAGTATAAAGAAGAGGCCACCGTGGCCGAAAGCCTGTTCGACCGCTTCATGAAATGGCTCAGCCGCAAGCTGGCATCGCTGGTAAACACATCCATAACCACCAACTGGGGCCGCGTAATCATCTGGATCGTCGCCCTGGCCGTTATCGCCGCCATCATCCTGGCCGTATTGAAAGTTGACGCCTTCAACATGTTCTTCCTCGGAAGAGGCGCCAACGCCATAAACCATAACGTATTCGAAGAAAACATTCACGAAATGAACTTCGAAAAACTTATCCAGGAAGCGATAGACCAGAACGACTACCGCCGCGGCGTACGCCTCGTATTTCTGTACGCACTCAAGCTATTGGCAGACCGCCAGCTTATACACTGGGAACAGGGCAAAACCAATCACGACTACGTGGCCGAACTCAACGCCGGCGAACTACGCAACGGACTGAGCGACCTCAGCTTCTACTTCGACTATGCATGGTATGGGAACTTCACCATAAACCGTGAACTGTTCACCAAAGTAAACGACACGTTCACCCACTGGAAAACAAAACTGTAATGAAGAAGGATTGGAAATATATACTCTACGTTTCCCTGGCCTTCGCCCTGGTGGTAATCGTCAGACTGTTGAGCCCCGCACAGCTCGACTGGACAGTAACGCTCGCACACGACGACAAAAATCCGTACGGCACCTACGCGCTCGACCAATTGCTGCAAAACATCTTCCCCGGAAAAACCATACAGCACTCATCGCTTACCCTGTACGAACTCAAAGACTCGCTGCACCGACCCGGCAACATACTCATACTAACACAATCCTTCAGCATGGAAGACGCCGACGCCAAAGCGCTCCTCCGACATGTTGACAACGGTGGCACCGCATTCATCGCGGCAAACTATTTCTCAGGCACCGTGGCCGATACACTGAATCTGAACAGTTACGACACATTCATGCCCAACATAGGCAACGACTCCTCGCTGCTACACTTTACCAACGCCGCCCTCGACACAACAACGCGCTATAGCTATAGAGAATACGACACCAAAAACTATTTCATCAGCTTCGACACTACACGCACCACCGTCATTGCCCGCAACCAGAGTGGTCACCCCATAACCATTCGCGTGCAATGGGGCAAAGGACACCTGATCCTGAACAACACCCCGCTGGTATTTACCAACTATCATATACTGGCAAATCCCAACCACGAATTTGCGGCAACCACACTTTCGCATATGCCACAACAAGACGTGCAATGGACCGAGTTCTACCACCTGGGCCGACGCGAAATACAAACACCGCTGCGTGTAATACTCACCTCCGAACCGCTCTCGTGGGCATACTACCTCACACTGGCTGCCATCATACTCTTCATGTTGTTTGAAATGAAACGCAAGCAGCGCATCATCCCAATACAGCAGCCGCTGGCTAACACCACACTGGAATTTGTAGGAACCATCGGCAACCTCTACTACCATAACAACGACCATAAAAACATCGCCGAAAAGCGCATAGCCTTCCTGTTGGAAAGCATTCGCGCGCGATACCACGTAAACACCCAAATGCGCGACGATGCCTTCTTCAAAACCCTGAGCCGCAAAACCGGCCGACCCGAAGAATACATCCGCCAACTCTTTGCCATAATCGATACCATAAGCCAAAGCCCGAAAATCTCGACACAACAGCTTATGGAACTCAACAAAATAATCGAAGACTTTAACAACACCACGCTGAACGCATAACCCATGGAAGAAAACGTATTCGAAAGCCGGGTAGACCTCAATGCCCTCAACGCAAGCATCCAAAACATCCGTCAGGAAATCGGCAAAGTAATCGTTGGCCAGGACAAAATGATAGACCTGCTCATCACCGCCATCCTCGCCGACGGCCACGTGCTCATCGAAGGCGTACCCGGTGTTGCCAAAACCCTTACCGCCAAACTGCTCGCGCGTATCATCGACGTAAAGTTCTCGCGTATACAATTCACACCAGACCTTATGCCCTCCGACGTATTGGGCACCTCCGTATATAACCTCAAGAAATCTGAGTTCGAATTCCGCGCCGGCCCCATCTTCTCAAACATCGTACTCATCGACGAGATAAACCGCGCCCCGGCCAAAACACAGGCCGCCCTCTTCGAAGTAATGGAAGAACGGCAAATCACCGTAGACAGCACAACCTATGCCATGGAACCGCCATACATCGTTGTCGCTACACAAAACCCCATCGAGCAAGAGGGAACCTATCGCCTGCCCGAAGCCCAGCTGGACCGCTTTCTCTTTAAAATCGTCGTAAGCTATCCCGACATCGAACAGGAAATTGCCATCATCAACGGGCACCACCAGCGCAAAGGAGCACAAGCCGTACACGACGTAAAACCGTTGCTGTCTGCCACGCAAATCGCCGCCTTCCGCGGTGCCGTGCAAAACATACACATCGAAAGCAACCTCGTGCGCTACATCGCTCAGATCATCAACGAAACGCGAAACAACAACGCGCTGTACCTCGGTGCGTCGCCACGCGCGTCTGTGGCCATCCTCAACAGCTCCAAAGCATACGCCGCTATACATGCCCGTGACTTCGTAACACCCGAAGACATCAAAACGGTTGCTGCCCCCGTACTCCGCCATCGCGTAATGCTAACGCCCGACAAAGAAATGGAAGGCCTCACAACAGACGAAGTAGTAAAACAAATCATCGACAAAGTACAAGTACCCCGGTAGTGAAAGTTATACGCGCGCTATACCTCAACAGCAGGCTGTTCGTAGCCCTGGGTGCCGTCGTGGCGGCATTCCTGGTAACCTACGTAGCCGAAACACCCGTTATCGTTCCGCAGATCCTTTTCCTCGTCCTTGTAGCCTTTGTCGCAACAGACATACTACTCCTGTTTCGTATAGCCAACGGTATAAAAGGCGCTCGCTCCGCCCCCGAGAAACTATCCAATGGCGATGAAAACGAAATCCGCATCCTCCTCGAAAACACATACCCGTTCACCATCACACTCACCGTAATCGACGAGATACCACACCAGTTTCAAAAACGAGACCTCAACTTCACGCTTAACCTGGACGCACGCCAGAGCAAAGTAATTCAGTACTTCCTTCGTCCCGTAAAGCGCGGCGAATACTCCTTCGGAGCCGTCAACATCTATGCCCGGTCACCCATTGGCCTTTTCTCAAAACGGTTCCGCTACTCGCAGGATGCCCTCGCGCCCGTATACCCGTCGTTCATACAAATGCGCAAATACGAGCTGATGGCCATTTCCAACCGCCTCGTCGACAGTGGCATCAAAAAAATAAGACGCATTGGCCATAACCTTGAGTTTGAACTCATAAAAGAATACGTAAGCGGCGACGACTTCCGCACCATCAACTGGCAGGCTACAGCACGGAAGAACAACCTCATGGTAAACCATTACCAGGACGAACGTTCACAACAGGTCTACTGCCTCATCGACAAAGGACGCGTCATGCAAATGCCATTCAAAGGCATGAGCCTGCTCGACTACGCCATAAACGCCTCGCTCGCCATAGCCAACATCGCCATGCGCAAGTCCGACAAAGCAGGACTTATAACCTTCCAGGACACCATCGGCACAACACTTCCCGCAAATCGCCAAAGCAAACAAATGGCGCGGATCATGGAAGTACTGTATAACCAGAAAACGGCGTTTCGCGAATCCGATTTCTCCGTACTACACAACCACGTAAAACGAAAAATCACCCAGCGAAGCCTCCTGTTGCTCTTCACAAACTTCGAGTCCATCTACGGCCTGCAACGCCAGCTGCCATACCTGAAAAGCCTGGCCAATCAGCATCTGCTCGTCGTCATCTTCTTCGAAAACACCGAAATGAGAAGCCTGCTCGAAGAACCCGCCAACGACGTGCGCCAGGTATACCACAAAGCCATAGCCGAGAAATTCAGCTTCGATAAAAAACTCATCGTAAAAGAACTTAACCGGCATGGCATTCAGGCGTTGCTCACAGCACCCGAAAACCTCACCATCGATACCATCAACAAGTATTTAGAGCTGAAAGCACGGGGCCTCATCTAGTAGGTCCCAACCGTTATCGCCTGGCGCCCCCCAGCAATGGCGTTGCGGTTCATAGACGCTAAATAAAATCACGTCGCACGTAACATTTGTATGAAATCCGCAGAATCCCTGACGGGCTAAAATGTTATTTTTATAGAGTATCAATGCCCTCGCTATGCGACTACTCCTTTCAGCGTTGCTCCTCGCTTCGGCTATGCCCGTGGCAATCGCACAAAAAACGCCGTCTCAACAAAAAGTGATCCCCGGCAAAGCGCTGGTGAAAGTAAAGCCTGAATTCAAAAGCCTCTTCCAGGGCGGCTCCACAGGACGCTCGGCGGCAATCGGCACGGCTATACGTCCACTCGCACCCGGAGCAGCCACGCGAAAGGACGGCCGCGCACAGGCCTTTAAACCCGTAATCGATATCACCCAATACTTCGAAGTAACGTTCGATCCGGCGTTACCGGTAGCGCAATACATCCAAAGCCTCTACGCCACTGGCTACATCGAAGTAGCCGAGCCGCAATACAAACAGGAACTGTTCTATACCCCGAACGACCCTTCTGCCGCCTCACAGTACTACCTACAAACCATCGGTGCATACGATGCGTGGAACATAACACAAGGCAGCGAAGACATCGTCATCGGCATCATAGACTCCGGCGGCGACCTCGATCACCCCGACCTTGCATCGCAGATATACATCAACCCGGCCGAATACCCTGCCAACGGAATTGACGACGACGGCAACGGCTATATCGACGACTACCGCGGATGGGACTTTGCCGGAGCAGACGCCGCCAACATAGCCGGCGACAACGATCCTTCCATAAAACAAAACGCACCAAACGTAACACACGGCACATCCGTAGCAGGTTGCGCCAGTGCCGCTACCAACAACGGAGTAGGGCTGGCCGGCGTAGGCTTTAAAACCAAACTTCTTTTCACAAAACACTTTGCCGACAACAACTCTTCCGGTTCCTATAACACTGATACATACCTGGGCGTACTATACGCCGCACAATCCGGAGCAAAAATCATAAACTGCTCATGGGGCAGCAACACACCAAGCGCCATCTATCAGGACATCATCACCTACGTTACACAAGACCTCGGCTGCCTCGTCATTGCCGCCGCCGGAAACGCGGCTACCGATGCACGCGTATACCCCGCGTCGTACGATCATGTCATTTCTGTAGCAGCATCAAACGAAGCCGATAAGGCCGCGTGGTACACCACGCATAACCACGCCGTAGACATCAGCGCGCCCGGCCTGAACATCCCCATCCTCGTTTACGACGACGGGTATAGCCAGGACCACGGAACATCGCTCGCCGCACCCATCGTCAGTGGTGCCGCAGCCCTGCTCTGGGCAGCACACCCCGAATACACAGCTGCACAAGTAGGCGAACAGCTGCGCGTAACCGCCAACCCCGTCATCAACCAGAACAGCGCTGAGCTCGCAGGTCAGATTGGCAAAGGCCGCCTCGACATATACGCCGCACTAACCCAACAGTCGCCTTCCGTTCGTGCCGCGAACGCCCGCATAACAAACCCCCTCGGTGGTGTGGCAACACCTGGCGACACCGCATTGATCTACTTCGATTTTACCAACTACCTCACGGCAACATCGTCCGCACTACAAATTACCGTCACGCCCACCGCCGCATTTGGTACCGCACTGACTTCTACCATTGCACCCGGTGCCATAGGCGGCGGAAGCAAATACACCAACAACACCAAACCTTTCCGCGTCAAAACCAGCAATGCAATTGGTGAAAATGTTACCATAGAACTACGCCTCGATTACGCCGATGGAACCTACCAGGATTATCAATACATAACCATCGTATTCAACCCAACCTACATAAACATAGGCACCAACCGCATCGCCACTACAATGACCTCTACAGGCCGAATAGGCTTCGGCGACACGCGCGGACAAAGTCAGGGAATCGGATTCAAGTATAACGATACCCCCATGCTATACGAAATGGGATTGATCATGGGATCATCCACCGCAACCATACTCAACAACGTTCGCTCCGTAAGCGCCAACTACGACCAGGACTTTGTTTCCACAAGCCCCATCATAAAAATTACACCCGGCGAGCGTTCATCATCCGAAGTATTAGGCTCCTTCGCCAACAGCACTATAGCACAGGATCAGACCGTGGCCATACGCTACCGAAGCCTCACATGGACTGACACTAAAAACGAAAACCTCGTCATACTCGAATACAAAATCAAAAACCCCACCGCCACACCCATCACCAACTTCTACTACGGCATCTTTGCCGATTGGGACATCTCCAACGGTGGTGCCCAAGACGCCGCAGGATGGAATGCACAAACAAAAACCGGCTACGCGTATGCCAAACAAAACACATCGCTGCCCTATGCCGGCTTACAGCTACTAACCGATAATCCACAATACTACGCCATAGACAACAACCAGACCATACCTGGCAACCCGTTCGGCCTGTACGACGGCTTTACCGACGCCGAAAAATTCACGTCCATCTCAACATCAGCCAAAACCGAAGCCGGCATAAGCGTAGCCGCCGGTACCGATGTGAGTCACGTACTGGCTACTGGCCCCTACACCATTGAACCCAATGCCGAAATAACAGTAGCTTTCGCACTGCTCGCCGCAAATAACCTGAACGACCTTCTGGCCACGGCCAAACACGCAGACACCGTATATAACCTCGCACTGAAAGCCGCCAGGCCTGTAGCCCCCGCCGTAGCCGGCTGCATCGGAAAAGACGTAACCGTGGCCGCCTCCGGCGCAACCACATACGCCTGGTACCGCGACTTCACAGGAGGGCAGCCCTTCGCCACCGGGGCAAACATCATCATCCCAAAACTCCAACGCGACACCATAGTATATGTAGCCGCAACCAGCAACGGCTATGAAAGCATCCGCACAAAAGTCAACATAACCACCACACCCAACCCCACCGCCGCGTTCGACATAACGTACCCCTCGCTCTTCACCGGCTCCGCTATCCAGTTCACAGACAAGAGCACAGGCGCACAAACCTACACCTGGAACTTCGGCGACAACTCCTCCAGTACCGAACAAAATCCGGCACACGCCTACACCACCGCCGGTACATTCAACATAACCCTCACCGTAACCGCCTCCAACGGTTGCCTTGATGCCAATACACAATCCATCGCCATAAAAACACTCCCACCCGTCATCACCGAAATCGAAACGCAAAGCCTCTCGGCCATAACCCTATACCCCAACCCTACATCGGCCTCCACACACCGCGTCATCGCCCTCAATACCGAATCACTCAGCAGCAAACCTCTGAACATAACACTGTCCACTCCCCAGGGTCAGCAACTCTCCACCACATCCATCACCGCCACATCCCAACACACGCTCGACATCTCCCCCTACGCCCCTGGCCTCTACATCATAACCCTGACATCCGGCACCACCACCCTCACCAAAAAAATTATCATCACCCCATAAAACCAGGACCCGCGTATACACAGCTACTATTGGTATTGGCGCGGTGGAACTGCCACCGTTAAATTTTCGTTCAATAGGTCCACGCAAAGAGCGTACCTTATGACCATGAAAACCGTTGAAGCAATCCGCACCTTCTTCCAACACCACGGCCAAAACCATCCCGACCACCACGAATTCAACGTGTATCGGAGAGAAGAATTCGCGTGTGATGCCACAGCATTGCAACCCGATCGGCGTGCCTTCTATAAAATCTCGCTCGTTAAAACGGGCGAAGGGTTCTTCAACTATGGCGGCCAAAACACCTATGTTGATCGTCCGTCGATCACACTCCTCAATCCGATAATACCGTATGCATGGAAGCCAACTACCCGGAACCAGTCAGGCTACTTCTGCATCTTTACAGATGATTTCATAAGCCGCGATATGAAGAAGCAAAGCCTCGCGCAATCACTTCTTTTTCAGGCAGGAGGCAGCCATATACTCTTTCCGTCAGGCGACCAACTCTCACAACTTATCATCGTGTTTGAAAGCATGGTACGCGAGATGCAGACAACCTATGCCCACAAATATCACGTGCTTCGTAATTACGTGCAGATCCTTATGCATGAAGTCCTGAAAATACAACCAACCGATAACCTCCAGATACCACATAACGCGGCACAACGTCTATATAACCTCTTTAATGACTTGTTGGAACAACAGTTTCCGATAGAGTCTCCTAATAACATCCTTCGTTTAAAAAATGCGAACGAATTTGCCACCGTGCTGAACGTACATACCAATCACCTCAATCGTTCATTGAAAGAAGCCACGGGCAAAACCACCCAGGAATTGATCGCCAGACGTGTAACAATGGAGGCCAGGGCTCTGCTCATGTCCGACAAGGCGAGTGTTGCCGAGATCGCCTACAGACTCGGCTTTGAGCATGCCACAAACTTTCACCTGTTCTTCAAAAAGCAAACCGGCCAGACACCCGGGCAATTCCGCGATGTCATTGCTTCGCTTTCATAGCCTTTTGTTTGATCGGCATAACTCAGCGCAAAACCACCACACAGATCTTTGTGCCATAAACAACAGCATATGACAAAACAGATTTTGAAAGACAAAGTAGCCGTAATAACAGGTGGAACTACTGGTATAGGATTGGCTACCGCGAAGTTATTCGTAGCACACGGAGCAAAAATTATCATCGCCGGCCGGCGCCGTAAAGAAGGCGAACTCGCCCTGAAAGAACTGGGCACCATAGCAAACACCGTAGACTTCATTGAAACCGATGTATCAAAAAAACACGAAGTTCAAAACCTCATCAATGCCACCGTGTCAGCCTACGGCCGGCTTGACATCGCATTCAACAACGCCGGTATAGAAGGCCGTTTCGCCCCCATCAATACACTGGAAGAAGAAGATTACGACGCCGTAATGGACATCAACACCAAAGGTGTATGGCTCTCCTGCAAATACCAGATCGAACAATTCCGCAAACAAGGCACCGGCGGCTCCATCATCAATACCTCGTCATGGCTTGCCGTTGGCGCCTTCAGCGGCTCGGCCCTGTATTCTGCCAGTAAGGCCGCACTCGAAGGCATGACCCGAGCCCTGGCCGTAGAAGTCGCAGCAGACAATATCCGCATCAATAACATACAACCGGGATACATCCAAACCCCCATGTTCGACCGCTTCTTCAAAGATGACAACGCCAAACAACCACTTTTAAAGCAAGCCCCTCTAAACCGCTTCGGAACATCGAACGATGTCGCCCAACTCGTCCTCTGGCTCGCCACCACCCCCGCGTCGTTCATCACCGGCACCAGCATACCCATCGACGGCGGCCTGGCTATCCCCGGCCAGCGCAGCTAACAGAAAAAAGCTTTTGATACGTCGGTTGAAAACTGACGCTCGCGCTGATTCCATCTCACACGCGCGCTGATTTCATCTCCTTCACCACATACGCACACGCCCGCGCCGTCAATGCCATATACGTCAATGACGGATTGACACAAGACGACGAAGTCATACACGACCCATCCGTTATAAAAACATTCTTAACCTCATGCATCTGGTTAAAACTATTCAACACCGAAGTCTTCGCATCGCGCCCCATACGCGCGGTACCCATCTCATGATTCGCGTTGCCCGGGAAAGACATATTCGCCTCTAACCGTATATTCTTAAATCCCATCGCCTCGAACATCTCTCCCATAGACGATGCCATATCCTTCTGCATGCGCCTCTCGTTATC
>Ga0065165_1002545_pt1 | contig 15116 bp, 13 predicted proteins | sample AraplaMF_Cvi_mMF_FD_63813 | JGI IMG/M metagenome (GOLD analysis project Ga0065165, IMG submission 63813) | Arabidopsis root microbial communities from the University of North Carolina, USA - plate scrape MF_Cvi_mMF (version 2) (version 3) | ecosystem: Host-associated > Plants > Roots >...
GATCCCGACGATCCGGGCGATAATATCCTGGCCGGCGCCTGCTATCTCAGGCGCATGTATGACAGCTTCGGCTATCCCGGACTGTTCGGCGCGTACAATGCCGGGCCTGCGCGCTACGCCGCCTGGCTCTCGGGGCGGCGGGCATTGCCTCCCGAGACCATCGCCTATTTTCAGGCGATCGGGACGCCGGCGCCCTCACCGGCCGTCATTCCCGAAGCCGCACCTGCGCTGTTCGCGGTGCGCCTGGACGGTGCCGGGTCGGCGGCCTCGCCCGCAACGTCAGCGTCGGGCTTGTTCGCGATCCGGAAGCAAATCCCGTGAGGCGGGCGGGGGAGGGGCTCGTCTCGGAAGACCGAGGATGACGGACGCCGGAGCGGTTATCAAGGCCCGCGGGTGCCCCCCAATTTGCTGCGCAAATCGGTTCCCCCCGCGTCCGCTTCGCGGCGCCTGCGCTGGCGCTCCGGCGGCCCTGACAGCCGCTCCGCCGCCCGTCCCGGAGGCCGCGTCCTCGATGGTGAGGACCTCAAGCGGAGACAGGTCATGACCCATGTTCAACCCATCGCGGCCGCGGCGGATCGCGTGCTGAAAATACTGATCGCGGGGCTCGAGATCGAGTTCGGACGCGGTGCGGGCGAAGCCCTGGCGCAGCGATTTCTGGACGCCGAGGATATCGATTTCCACTGGGAAGCGCGCATCGCGGAGCGCTGGATCGGCGCATATCACGGCGGCGAAGAGGAGGGGCTCGAGCTCGATACGGTTCGCATTGTCGGGCATCTCGACGGTGACTGGTTCGTCGCGGTGATGATCGTCGATGGCGATGGCAACGCGCACGGCATGACCGGCAAGCGAAACTTTCGGGGGCGGTCTTATGCAATGCGGGCGTTCGCGGATGCGTGATTTCGACGATCGTTTCGGCCGGGATGCGGTGCCAGCAGGGCGCCGTGTCCCGGCTTTCTTTTTGAGCCCCGGTAAGGGAGGGGCTGAGGGGGAGAAAGGGAAGAAGGGAAAACAAGATAAAGGCAGTGCCTCGCTGGCACTGCCAAGGATTTGTCTGCACATCGTTTTTTCGCGAGATGGCATTACCCTGACGCGAGATTGGCTTCGCGAAACTGGCGGAAATCCGGGGTTTTTGCGACCTGAGCGCGAGACACCGGAGCGCTTCCGGTGAGCGATGACGAGTTCGAGCCGAAGCTCGGCCGGATCGGCAACAAGGGCGGCAAGCGTGGTGCCCGCTATGCTGCGCGGGTCGTTCTCGCGGCGCGGCTCGCGGGCAGCAAGACCGGGGTGCGCAACCGTCGCTTCGACGGCAGCCGCATCGGGCGCGGCGCGAGCATGGGACGACTGCTTTCCTCGCGCGATCGCTTCGCCGGGCTGCGCGCGCGCCGTGCGGTAGTCAAGACACGGCTCGTCCGGCTGGGGCCGAAGGGTCTGGCCACGGCGCGCGCGCATCTGCGCTATATCCAGCGCGACGGCGTCACCCGCGAAGGCAGTCCGGGCGAGCTCTACGCGCGCGATCACGACATCGCCGACGGCAAGTCGTTCCTCGAACGGTGCGAGGGCGATCGTCACCAGTTCCGCTTCATCGTGTCCGCCGAGGATGGCGCCGAATATCCGGACCTCAAGCCGTTCATCCGCCGGTTGATGACGCAGGTCGAGGAGGACCTCGGAACACGGCTCGACTGGGTTGCGGTCGATCATTTCAACACCGGACACCCGCACACCCACATCATGCTGCGCGGCGTCGACGATGCGGGCAAGAATCTGATCATCGCCCGCGAATATGTCGCGCACGGCTTTCGGGAGCGCGCCGCGGAACTCGCGACGCTGGACCTCGGCCCGCGAAGCGACCGCGAGATCGAGGCCCGCCTGCGGCACGAGGTCCGCCAGGAGCGCTTCACCTCGATCGATCGTGCCCTGGTCCGGTCGATCGATGCGGACCGAATTGTCGCTGCAATTGATCGCGATCCATTCAGGCAGTCGCTGCGCGCCGGCCGTCTGCGGAAGCTCCATGACATGGGCCTTGCCGAACCCCTGGCAAATGGCCGCTGGCGGCTCGCCGAAGACCTCGAGGCGACGCTGCGCACAATGGCAGAGCGCGGCGACATTATCCGCACGATGCAGCGCGAGCTGACCGCGCGGCGGCTCGCGCGATCATGGACCGTGCCCAAGCCACTCGATGCGGGTCGTGCCGGGCCCGAGGCGATCGTCGGTCGCGTCATCTCCCGCGGCCTCGCCGACGAGTTTCGCGACCGGCACTATCTCCTCGTCGACGGGGTCGATGGGCAGGCGCATTATGTCGATATCGGTCAGGCCGGGGCCATTGGGCCGCTGCCCGAGGACGCGATCGTGCGCATCGTGGCCGAAAACAGCGGCATCCGCGACGTCGACCGGAAGGTCGCGGAAATCGCGGCAGCCAATGGCGGACGTTATTCGGTCGACCTGCACTTGCGCCACGATCCCTCCGCCACCCAGGCGTTCGCTGAAGCCCATGTCCGTCGGCTCGAGGCGATGCGGCGTGGCGGCGCGCGGCTCGAGCGGGTGCCTGATGGAAGCTGGGCCATCGCGCCGGACCATCTGGACCAGGCCGCGGCCTACGCGGCGAAGCAGCTGCGCGAACGACCGGTTCGGGTAGAAATCCTGTCGAGCGCGCCTCTCGCAAGGCTGGTGGATGTCGATGCGGCGACCTTGCTCGACACGCAGCTCGCTGCCCGCGACGGACTGGTGATCCGCGATGAAGGCTTCGGACGTGACCTGCGCGAGGCCCTCGCGGCGCGGCGCCAATGGCTGATGGAACAAGGACTCGCCGACGAGGGTACAGACGGCGCGTGCTTGAGGACGAGCGCGCTCGCGACACTCCGGCGACGGGAATTGTTGCGCGTCGCTACCGGTATTTCGAACGAGCTCGGCAAAGCCTTCGTCGAGACCCGCTCCGGCGAGACCGCAGCAGGCGTCCTGCGGCGGCGGGTCGATACGCTGGGTGGCCCGCTCGCGCTGGTTGAGAAGAGCCGGGAATTCACCCTGGTCCCCTGGCGCGACGTGCTCGAACGGCGGATCGGGCGGCAGGTCTCCGGCATCATGCGTGACGACGGGATCAACTGGCGGTTGGGACGCGAGCGTGGCCTCGGGATCTCCTGAGCATCTCCTTGATCCCTGCCCATTGCGGGACAGTTATTCGAGTGTCAGGGTTGCCGGTGCGAAAGCGCGAAGGAACAGGTCCATCATCGCATTGGCCTCGACCTCGATCGTCGGAACGTCGGGAGCCGGACCGCCCCGAAGCACCCCGATTCAGCACGCCCTGGCACTGGTGGACACCGACAGGTCGGGGTCGCCGGCGACGAGTTTGCCCGCTGCCATCTGTTCCGCAAGATAGGTTCGCAGCGTCGACAGCAGGCGCAGCGACGCGCGCTCGTTGAAAATGCGGCCGATCTCCGGAAATCGCACCGCTTCTCCAGGAATGACACGGTGAAGCCGAAGGCCTTGCGGGGAGGTAATCTTCGTCAGAATGCCGCGGCAGAAATTTCGAAGCGTGCCCCGAAGCTCGTCCCGCGCGTCGAAGAGCGATTCCACCTCGCTGGGATTGGCCCGCGTGCGATCGTCCGGAACAGCTTCGAACAACTCCTCTTTCGAGGTGGAGTAACTCCAGAGCGTCCCTTTGGAACCGCCCATCTCGGCGGCGATCGAGGACATCGACGTAGCGGCATATCCGTTGTCGAAAAAAGCTCGCGCAGCGACAGTCACGATCGCGGCTCGCCGCTCCTGTCGCCTCGCGTCCCCGCGGCCGGTCGACGGTCCCGCCTGCCGGATACAATGCTCCCCCACCGGACCTTCACAGGCCGGGCGACGACCATCGCAACGCGGATGCAGAAGCGGATGCGTTTGCGCTGGCGCGAGCTGGCGGCGTCTGTCGTCGCGGGGCCAATCGCCCTTCGGTCAGGCTCATGGAATCTTGCTCGAAATCCCCGCCCTGCCGGCGCCGTGGAGGGTGACCATGACTCCGACAAGATTGCTCGCAGGACAGATAATCGCCGTACTGGCGATCGTCATTGGCGGCGTCTGGATGGCCACCCAATGGGCGGCGGCGTCGCTCGGCTATCAGCCGGAGCTGGGCGATCCGTGGTTCGTCGCGTTCGACCGGCCCATCTACCGCCCCTGGGCGATCTTCCCCTGGTGGTATCACTTCGATGCCTATGCCCCGCACATATTCGATCGGGCCGGCGCGATCGCAGGCGCCAGCGGCTTCGCCGGGTGTGCGGCGGCAATCGCCGGATCACTCTGGCGCGCGCGCCAGCGCCGGGACGTCACGACCTATGGATCGGCGAAATGGGCGGCGTCCACAGAGATAAGGGCGGCAGGACTGTTCGACGAAGCCGGCGTATTCCTCGGCAAATGGGGCGCGCACTATCTGCGCCATGGCGGTCTCGAGCACGTGCTCGCCTTCGCTCCGACGCGTTCGGGCAAGGGCGTGGGTCTGGTCGTGCCGACGTTGCTTGGGTGGACCGGCTCGGTTGTCGTCCACGACATCAAGGGCGAGAACTGGCAGCTGACCGCGGGCTGGCGCGCACGCTTCTCGCATTGCCTGCTGTTCAACCCGACCGATGCCCGCTCGGCCCATTACAATCCGCTGCTGGAGGTCCGTCGTGGCAAGGACGAGGTGCGCGACGTCCAGAATATCGCCGACATACTCGTCGATCCCGAAGGCGCGCTGGAGCGGCGCAGTCACTGGGAGAAGACCAGCCATGCACTGCTCGTCGGTGCGATCCTCCATATCCTCTATGCCGAGGAGCAGAAGACGCTCGCGCGCGTCGCGACCTTCCTGTCCGATCCTCAGCGCACGTTCGCCGAGACGCTGAAGTGCATGATGTCGACGAACCATCTCGGCACGGCCGAAGCACCGGCCGTGCATCCGGTCGTCGCCAGCGCTGCGCGCGAGGTGCTCAACAAGTCCGAGAATGAGCGATCCGGTGTCCTCTCGACCGCGATGTCGTTCCTCGGACTCTATCGCGACCCCACCGTCGCCGCGGTGACCTCGCGCTGCGACTGGCGTATCGCCGATCTGGTCGAGGGCCGCGTGCCGGCATCGCTCTATCTCGTTGTGCCGCCTTCCGACATCAGCCGGACCAGGCCGCTGGTGCGCCTGGTGCTCAACCAGATCGGGCGGCGGCTTACCGAGCATCTGCACGCCGACGGCGATCCACGCCGGCACCGCCTGCTCATGATGCTCGACGAGTTTCCTGCGCTTGGGCGACTGGACTTCTTCGAGACCAGCCTCGCCTTCATGGCAGGCTATGGCGTGCGCGCCTTTCTGATCGCCCAGAGCCTCAATCAGATCGAGAAGGCTTATGGCGAGCACAATTCGATCCTCGACAATTGCCATGTGCGCGTCGCCTTCGCGACAAATGACGAGCGGACCGCGAAGCGCATCTCCGACGCGCTCGGCACCGCCACCGAGCAGCGCGCGATGCGCAACTATGCCGGGCATCGCCTCGCCCCTTGGCTCGCGCATGTCATGGTCAGCAGGCAGGAGACGGCGCGTGCGCTGCTGACGCCGGGCGAGGTGATGCAGCTTCCCCCGGCTGACGAGCTCGTACTCGTCGCGGGCGCTCCGCCGGTGCGTGCGAGGAAGCTGCGCTATTACGAGGATCGCGTCTTCAGCGCGCGGGTCATCCCGCCGCCCCGCCTCGAATCCGGACCGTATCGCGACCTTCCCGCGACGCGTGCGCATGACTGGCTGGATCGTAACGCCCAAACCGACGTGCGGCTCGCGCCTGCCGAACCCCCCGCTGAAGAGATCACCGAAGACCGGGAGCTGGCGCGGCAGCCCGGTGACGAGGACGCGGCGAGGAAGTCCCGGACGCTCGAGGAGGATGTGCTCGGCTTCGGCGACGACGGGGGTGACGACGCTGCATCCAGACAGACGATGGACCAGGCCCGCGGTCTCGACCCCGCAAAGGCAGTCTACGCGATCGACGCCGACCGTCCCCGCCAGGGTGAATTTCAGCTGGAGCTCTGACGATGTCCGACAGCGTTCGCCACCAACTGTTCCTGCCGCGCGCGATCAGCGAGCGCCTGGAGGCGCTTGCCGCGAAGCCCGGGGCGTCGAAGTCCGCGATCCTCGCCGACGCGGTAACGGCGTGGTTGAACCGTCGCGGCGCGTCGGAGATGGAGGAACGCTTCGCGCTGAGGCTGGACCGGATCAGCGAGGCGCTGTCGCGTCTTGAGCGCAACGGCGAGGTCCAGCTCGAGACGCTGGCGCTGTTCGTGCGTTACGAACTCGCCATCCACGCCCCGCTCGCAGAGAACGATACTGCCGGCCGAGCGATGGCGGCCCGGCGCTTCGAGGCGTTCATCGGCCTGGTCGGACGCAACGTCGCCTCGGGCAAGCGCACGATCAGCGTCAGCGCGGACAACGACCGGTGAGCGGAACGCTTGCCGCTGACCGCCGCCGGGCGATGCTTCGCACGGCTCTGGGGCCGGCGATCACGGCGGCGCTCGGCGATCCGCGCGTCGTCGAGATCATGGTCAATCCGGACGGGGCGCTTCGTCTCGACATTCTGGGCGAGGGCAGGGTGGACACCGAGCTGCGGCTCGAGCCCGAACAGGTCGAGAGGATCATCCGGCTGGTCGCGAGCCACGCGCGGGCAGAAGTTCATGGCGAAGCGCCCATCGTCTCGGCCGAGCTCCCGCCCCATATCGAGGGACGCGCCGGCGAGCGCTTCGAGGGCGTGCTGCCGCCCGTGTCGACAGCGCCTTGTTTCTCGATCCGCAAGCCCGCCCAGCGGCTCTACACGCTCGACGACTATGTCGCCGACGGCATTCTGGAGGAGCGCCCGGCCGACCAGTTGAAGGCGGCGGTCACCCAGCGGCTGAATATCCTCGTCGCGGGCGGTACCAGCTCGGGCAAGACAACGCTCGCCAACGCACTGCTCGCCGAGATGGCCTGGGTCGACTCGCGCGTCATCCTGATCGAGGACACGCGTGAGCTTCAGAGTCCTGCACCCGACACCGTGGCGCTACGCACTCGCCCCGGCGTGGTTACGATGACCGACCTCGTGCGCTCGACAATGCGTCTTCGTCCCGACCGGATCGTCGTGGGCGAGGTCCGCGGTCCCGAAGCGCTCGAGATGCTCAAGGCCTGGAATACGGGGCACCCCGGCGGGATCGCGACGATCCACGCCAACAGCGCGGTCGCCGCGCTCTACCGGGTCGAACAGCTCGTGCAGGAGGCGGTGGTCACCGTGCCGCGCCGGCTGATCGCGGAGGCGATCGATCTCGTCGTCTTCATCTCCGGCCGTGGCGTCGAGCGCCGCGTCAGCACGATCGCGCGCGTCGCCGGGCTCGATCCTGACGGCAACTATGCACTGCACAACCTCTTGTCGCCAACCATCGGAGGATGATCATGCGTACCTGTCAGCTGCTATGTGCTCATAGTTCACGTTGTGTCCGTTTGGCGCAGGTCCGTCTCGCGCTGTGGCTCGCCCGGCTCGCTGTTCTCATCATCACCATGGCAGCCCTGCTGGCGCAAAGCGCGGATGCCGCGGGCTCGGGGATGCCGTGGGAGCAGCCGCTCCAGCAGGTACTGGAATCGGTCCAGGGACCGGTCGCCAAGATCATCGCCGTGATGATCATCATCGTCACCGGACTGACCCTGGCGTTCGGCGAGACGGCCGGCGGGTTCAGAAAGCTCATCCAGATCGTCTTCGGTCTGTCGATTGCCTTCGCGGCGTCGAGCTTCTTCCTCAGTTTCTTCAGCTTCGGCGGTGGGGCGCTGATCTCATGATCGGCCCGAATTCCTTCGACTCCGGCCATATCGACGGCTTCGAGGTGCCCATCCATGCGAGTCTTGGCGCGCCGATCCTGCTCGGGGGCGCGCCACGGGCGATCGCCATCGTCAACGGGACCGTCGCTGCCGCGGCGGGACTCGGCCTGCAGCAATGGATCGCGGGCTTCGCCCTCTGGGCAGTCGGACATAGCCTCGCTGTGTTCGCCGCGCGTCGCGATCCGGACTTTGCGCCCGTGCTCATCCGCCATCTTCGTCAGAAACGTTGGTTCGCGTGCTGAACCTCGCCGAATATCGCGGCCGCGCCGACCGGCTCGCCGATCACCTGCCATGGGCGGCGCTGGTCGCGCCCGGCGTGGTGCTCAATAAGGATGGCAGTTTCCAGCGCACGCTGGCCTTCCGCGGCCCCGACCTCGAGTCCGCGACAGAGGCGGAGCTGGTCTCCGCCTGCGCGCGGGCGAACAATGTGCTCAAGCGGTTCGGAACCGGCTGGGCACTGTTCTTCGACGCCGAACGGCGCGCAGCCTCCGCCTATCCCGACAGCCGTTTCCCCGATGCTGCGAGCTGGCTGGTCGACCAGGAACGACGGGCGGCCTTCCTTGCCGAAGGCGAGCATTATGAGAGCCTCTATCATCTGACTTTGGTCTGTCTTCCGTCCGCGGACGCGACGGAGGCCGCGGGGCGTTCGCTGATCGAGCGGCCTGAGGCGGGGCGGGGGCGCGACTGGCGTGATGCGCTGGCGGGCTTCGTCGCCGAGACTGACCGCGCTCTGGATCTTTTTTCGGGCTTCATGCCGGAGATAGCGGCGCTCGACGATGCCGCGACGCTGACCTTCCTCCACAACGCGATCTCGAGCCGGTCGCATCGCGTCGCGGTACCCGAAACCCCGATCTATCTCGATGCATTGCTCGCGGATACGCCGCTGATTGGCGGGCTTGAGCCGATGCTTGGCGAACGCCACATCCGCACGCTGACCGTGTTGGGATTCCCGAACCTGAGCCGGCCAGGGATGCTTGACGCGCTCAACCATCAGGATTTCGGATATCGCTGGGTCACCCGCTTCATCGCGCTCGACAAGAGCGATGCGACCAGGGTGCTGACGAAGCTGCGTCGCCAATGGTTCAACAAGCGCAAGTCGGTCACCCAGCTGCTGCGCGAGGTGATGTACAACCAGCCGGTGCAGCTGCTCGACAGCGATGCCGACAATAAGGTGGTCGATGCCGATGCGGCACTGCAGGAGCTCGGGGGTGACCATGTCGCGTTCGGCTACCTGACCACGACGATCACCGTCACGGATACGGATCGCGCTCGTGTCGAGGACAAGGTCCGGCAGATCGAGCGGATCGTCAACGGGCTTGGGTTTACGACTATCCGCGAGGGCGTGAACGCGGTCGAGGCGTGGCTGTCGTCGCTGCCGGGGCAGGTTTACGCCAATGTCCGGCAGCCGCTGGTTCATAGCTTGAACCTGGCGCATCTGATGCCGCTGTCTTCGGTGTGGGCAGGTCCCGCGCGCAACGCGCATCTCGATGGTCCACCGTTGCTTTACGCCAGCACGGCCGGCTCGACGCCGTTTCGGCTGTCCACCCATGTCGGCGATGTGGGCCATGTGCTGGTCGTCGGACCGACGGGCGCGGGCAAATCCGTCCTGCTGGCGCTGATCGCGCTCCAGTTTCGTCGCTATGCGGGTGCGCAGGTCTATATCTTCGACAAGGGCTTCTCCGCGCGCGCCGCGGTGCTGGCGATGGGCGGTGCGCATCATGCGCTGGGGCTTGGCGCAGACAGTGGCGGAGCGCTGGCGTTCCAGCCGCTACGGCAGATCGACCACGCGACCGAGCGAAGCTGGGCAGCGGAATGGATCGCCGCCCTGCTCGCGCACGAGAAAGTCGCGGTTACGCCCGAGGTGAAGGACCAGATCTGGTCCGCGCTTCTGAGCCTCGCCTCGGCGCCGCCCGGGGAGCGGACGCTCACCGGCCTGGCAATGTTGCTGCAATCGAACGCGCTGCGGACGGCGATCGGGGCCTATACGCTCGACGGGCCTTACGGCCAGCTGCTCGATGCCGCCGAGCAGGATCTCGCCTTTGCCGACGTGCAGTGCTTCGAAACCGAGGCACTGATGGGGCAGGCCGGCGTGGTCGCGCCGGTGCTGACCTATCTGTTCCACCGCCTTGAGGAACGGTTCGATGGCCGTCCGACGCTGCTGATCCTCGACGAGGCCTGGATTTTCCTCGATCATCCGCTGTTCGCCGCGCGCATCCGCGAGTGGCTGAAAGTGCTGCGCAAGAAGAATGTCGCGGTGCTGTTTGCCACCCAGAGCCTTGCCGACATCGCATCGAGCAGCATTGCGCCTGCCATCATCGAGAGTTGCCCGCAGCGTATCCTGCTCCCCAACGACCGCGCGATCGAGCCGCAGGGACGCGAGGCCTATGCCCGGTTCGGGCTCAATGAGCGCCAGATCGAGCTGATCAGCCGCGCTACGCCGAAGCGCCAATATTATCTGCAATCCGCGCGCGGCAACCGGCTGTTCGAGCTGGGGCTCGGGCCGGTGGCACTGGCGCTGTGCGGCGCGTCCGACCCGGCCACGCAGCAACGCATGGACGCGTTGCTGGACGAGCTCAGCCTCGATCCGTTCGCGGGACGCTTCCTCCAGGCTGCCGGGCTCGACTGGGCCGCCGAACTCCTCGCCGACTTCCCTCTGCTCAATGCCAAGGAGTAATCGCCATGCGTATCCGTGTGCCTGCCAGCAGGTTTGTGATTGCGGCCGTGCTGGGAATCGCGGCCGTCGGGTCGGCGGGGATGGGGCTGCTGACCGCAAGCATTCCAGCGCACGCGCAGCTGACCGTATTCGACCCGAACAACTACAGCCAGAACCTCCTGACCGCCGCGCGCACGCTCCAGCAGATCAACAACCAGATCCGGTCGCTGCAGAACGAGGCGCAGATGCTGGTCAATCAGGCGAAGGGGCTCTCGAAGATCGACTTCCCCGAGCTGCAGGAGCTGACCACCAGGCTCCAGGCCATCGACCGGCTGATGGGGCAGGCCGAGGGGATCGATTTCCGGATTAACGGGCTCGACGACCAGTTTCGCAAGCTGTTCCCGCAATCGTTCGACATCGCGCTGACCCGCGATCAGCAGGTGCAGGCCGCACGCGCCCGGCTCAACAACGCGATGGCGGCGTTCCGCCAGACCATGGGCGTCCAGGCGCAGGTCGTCGAGAATGTCGCGGCCGATGCCGGTTCGCTCTCCGCGCTGGTCGCGAAGAGCCAGGGCGCCGAGGGCGGCTTGCAGGCGCAGCAGGCCACCAACCAGCTGCTCGCGCTCGTCGCAAAGCAGCAATTCCAGATCCAGAATCTGATGGCCGCGCAATATCGGGCGGAGACGACCGAGGCCGCCAGGCAAGCGCAGGAAAGCCTTGAGGCGCGCGGGCGGACGAAGAAGTTTCTCGGCTCCGGCACTGCCTACACCCCGAATTGACGAACCGGGCGCAGGCGGCCCGCCCCCGGCCGCGCGTCCGCAGCCCGCGGGGCTTCGGCCCAGCTCCCCCGCCGGAGCCCCGCGGCACCACTTCCGAGAGGATCGCACCGTGAACGATCTTGGCGTCATCGATCGCTTCATGCAGGCCTTCATCCGCTACATCGATAGCGGGTTCGGGCTGCTCGGCGGCGACGTCCACTTCCTGACCGTCACGCTGATCGGTATCGACATAACACTTGCCGGCCTGTTCTGGGCAATGGGCGGCGAGGACAATGTCATCGGCCGCTTCCTGAGGAAGATCCTCTATATTGGTGCGTTCGCGTTCATCCTGAACAGCTTCTCGACGCTTGCCGAGGTGATCTTCAAATCCTTTGCCCAGGCCGGACTGACCGCGGGCGGCGGGACACTCAGCGCGGACGACCTGCTGCGCCCGGGCAAGGTGGCCGAGACCGGGTTCTCCGCAGCATGGCCGCTGCTCGATCAGGCCTCGGACATGATGGGGTTCGTCAGCTTTTTCGACAATTTCCTGACCATCGCCGTGCTGCTCTTCGCATGGGTGATCGTCATCCTCGCCTTCTTCATCCTCGCCGTGCAGATGTTCGTGACGATCGTCGAGTTCAAATTGACCTCGCTGGCCGGCTTCATCCTCGTGCCGTTCGCGCTCTGGAACCGCACCAGCTTCCTCGCCGAGCGCGTGCTCGGGAACGTCGTCTCCTCCGGCATCAAGGTGATGGTGCTCGCGGTCATCGTCGGCATCGGCTCCAGCTTCTTCGCAGAGTTCGTGTCCTCGATGCAGGGCGCCGAGCCCGACCTCGGGGCGGCGATGAGCCTTTCGCTCGGCGCGCTCGCACTGTTCGGGCTCGGGATCTTCGGTCCCGGTATCGCCTCGGGCCTCGTTGCCGGCGCACCGCAACTGGGCGCGGGTGCGGCGATCGGGACCGTCGCCGGTGCGGCGGCTGTCCCCATCCTCGCCGGCGGGGCTGCGGCCGGTGCGGCTGGAGCCGCGGGCAGCGCTGCAGTGGGCGCGGTACGCGCCGGCACCTCCATGGGGTCAGCCGCTTCGACCGCGTACTCGCTCGGCAAGGAGACTTCCGCCACGCCGGGCATGGCCTCGGGTCTGGGCGGCGTTGCGCAGGCAGCAGGCAACGCACTTCGCTCGCGCGCGTCTGGCGCCTTCGGTCTTCACCAGGCGGCCTCGGGGGGGCGGCAGGCCGCCTGGAACGCGCTCAACCGGACCAGCCCTCCGGCACCTTCGTCCGGCGGCGTCTCGACAGATCCCGCCCCGACCTGGGCGCGGGCGATGCAGGCGCAGCAGACCGCACGGCACCACCGCCAGATCGCGATGCACACGGTCGCCCAGGGCGATCACGGCGGCGCGTCGGCACATCCCGACATAAAGGAAAGGGACGACTGATGGTCTTCAAACGCGCCGTCCAGCGCTATGGACGGACACCGGAACCCGAGACCCCCTTCCAGCGTGCGGGGCAGCTCTGGGACGAGCGGATCGGCTCTGCCCGCGTCCAGGCGCGCAACTGGCGGCTGATGGCGTTCGGCTGCCTGACGCTCGCCGGAGGCCTGGGCGCCGGTGTCCTCTGGCAGTCGGTCCAGAGCCGTGTCGCACCCTATGTGGTCGAAGTCGATCGGCTCGGCGAGGCGCGGGCGGTGAGCGAGGCCGAGGCCGCGTACCGGCCCACCGACCCGCAGGTCGCATGGCACCTGTCGCGGTTCATCCGCAACGTGCGGAGCATCTCGCTCGATCCGGTGGTGATGCGGCAGGACTGGCTCGATGCCTATGCGTTTACGACGCAGCGCAGCAGCCAGTTCCTCGGCGACTATGCCCGTTCGGCCCAGCCGTTCGCGCAAGTGGGAACACGCACCGTTTCGGTGCAGGTGACGAGCGTCGTCCGCGCCTCCGGGAGGTCATTCCAGGTCAAGTGGACCGAGACCGCATTCGAGCGCGGTTCGGTCGCAGGCCGCTCCAACTGGACGGCGATCCTGACGATCGTGACCAGGACCCCGGCGAGCCTCGAGGTGCTGCGCAATAACCCGCTCGGCATTTATGTCGACGCAATCGACTGGACCCGGGAGCTCGACGTGCCCGCGCCTCCCTGGTCGAGGGCGACGGCGCCTCGGGCCAACAGCCCGACGGGCTTCCCGATCGACTCCCGTCCCGAGACCAGCGCCACGGCGCCGCTCACCCAGGAGATCACGCAATGACCCGATGCATATCGGCGCCGCTCGGCGCCCTGGCGCTGCTTGCGTTCGGCGCCAGCACGCACGCCCGGACCGGGGCCGCGCCGCCGAAATCGCCGGCCCCGAAGAGCAGAGTCGTGCCGGCCAGGGCGCGGTCAACTTCTCCGGCGGTGGCCGTCCCGGCGATCCCGCACCGCCGTAGCCGGCCGCGCATGCCTTCGCCGGCCGAGCGGGGCGTCGCAGTTGCAAACCATGCAGCGACACGGGAGCCGATCGCGGCCGGGTTCGTCGACGCGGTGCAGATCTATCCTTTCTCGGAAGGCTCGCTCTACCAGGTGTATGCCGCGCCGGAGCATGTGACTGATGTCGCGCTGCAGCCTGGAGAGGTGCTCGTTTCGGTCGCCGCCGGCGATACCGCACGCTGGGTGATCGGCGACACGACCAGCGGCAGCGGCGCGGAGAAGCGTACGCATGTCCTCCTGAAGCCATTCTCGGCCGGTCTCGCGACGAACCTCGTCGTCACGACCGACCGGCGCAGCTACCACCTCGCGCTGACCGCCACCTTGAACACCGCGATGGTGGCGCTGTCCTGGACGTACCCCCAGGACGCGTTGATCGTGCTCAGGCGCGCGGAGCAGGAGGAACGGGCGGCGACGCCGGTTGCGAAGGGAATCGCCCCCGGGCAGCTCCGCTTCAACTATGTGATCTCCGGCGACCGGCCGGCCTGGCGACCGCTGCGTGCGTTCGACGACGGGCGGCAGACCTATGTCGAGTTTCCCGCGAACCTGGGCATGGGCGAGGCGCCACCGCTGTTCCTGGTCGACCGAAAGGGAGAGGCGCAGCTGGTGAATTACCGGCTCGAGGGCCGCTTCTACGTCGTAGACCGGATTTTCGACGCTGCCGAGTTGCGTCTGGGGCTGAAGCATCAGGACGTGGTTCGGATCACCCGCTTCGACGAGTCAGCGATGCGGAGGAAGTCGTGACCGATAATGCCACGGCGTCCGCCGTTCCGCCCAAGGTCGACCCGGAGACCCTCGCTATCCGCGCGCGGCCGCGCCGGGCCATTCGCTTCCGCCGCGGAGTGATTGTCGGGATATCGGCGGCCGGATCCGTGAGCATGATCGCGGTGACCTGGACGGCACTGAAGCCCGCTGTGTTTCGCCACGCGGCGCAGGAAGAGGAACTGTCGCGGCCGTCGCCGCCGGCCGCCGACATCCTGAAAGGCCTGCCCGCCAGTTATGGCGACGTTCCCCGGCTGGGTCCGCCGCTTCCAGGCGATCTCGGACGGCCGATCCTCGAGCGCCAGCGCCAGATCGCGGCGGAGACGCAGGCGTCCGTGCCGGCCGTCGACCCGGCGGCACAGACCGCCGCCGCCGGGCGAGCGAGCCGGCTCAGTGAGCGCAAGACGGCCCGGGAATCCGGACTGCTGGTCTCGCGATCGCCGGGCGAGGCGCCGGACAGCGGCCAGTCATCGGCGGCGCCGGCTGCCGCCGCTCCGGCATCTGCGGCGGCGGGAGCGGTCGCGCCTGAGCCGGTCAACGATCCCGGCGCGCCGGGGCGCAAGAGGGAGTTCGTGGCGGCGCCCGATCCCGGGGGGGACATCAATCCGCACAGCCCGGCAATGGCGCCATCGCCCTTTGTGCTGACGGCGGGAAGCGTGATTCCGGCAAGCCTT
>Ga0065165_1002546_pt1 | contig 15111 bp, 14 predicted proteins | sample AraplaMF_Cvi_mMF_FD_63813 | JGI IMG/M metagenome (GOLD analysis project Ga0065165, IMG submission 63813) | Arabidopsis root microbial communities from the University of North Carolina, USA - plate scrape MF_Cvi_mMF (version 2) (version 3) | ecosystem: Host-associated > Plants > Roots >...
CCGATCGCGTAGACCGCATCGCCCTGGCGCACCAGCAGCGCGTCTTCGCCGTCGATCCGGCCGGCGAGCATCGCACCGTCGGCGATCCGTTCGAGCGGGATGCCGGCCTGCAGGTCGGGCGGGGTGTTGTCGCTCATGGGTCGCTCCGGTGGTTGCGGTCGGACATCGTGGCACGAATGGGGCCGTGACCCCAGGGCTGTGGCAATGACACCGCACCATGACCGCTGCCCCGTCCCGCCCCGCCGCCGCCGAGCCCTCGGTGACATCCATCACCCAGCGCCCGCCGCGGTCACCGCGCGACATGCTTTTCCGGCGATCGGCCCGGCGGGCGATGAGAACAATTCACTCATCGCAACCCGCACACCCCGCACCATGCACATCGCCCGCCCCGCCGGCAACCTGCCGACCCCTGCACTCCCGAAGGCCGCCAACCCGCCGGCCGCGGCACCGGGTGGATTCGGTTCCAGCCTGAAGCCTGCAGCCACTTCGGCTGCGGCGCCCGATGGGTCCGAGCCCGCACCGGCGGCGCCGCCGAAGCCGGACCTCGCGAGCCAGCTGTCGACGCTGTCGCTGGCCGCGACGACCACGCCGCGCCCGGCGGCCTGACACCCGGCATCCGGCCCGGCGGCGGCCCAGACCGCGCCGGGCGAATTCGCGAGGGAGACCCCATGGAACACACCGCTTCGATCGGCGCCGGTGCGCCTGCCGCGCATGCATCGGCCCCGGCCGCGGCACCGCACGGTGCACACGGCGCCGCAGCCCACCCGCCATCGCCGGCATCGCCCGGCGACGCCAGCAGCACGCTGGTGTCGCTCAGCGATGCCGGCCGGGCGCGTGCCGACGACGACACGCCCGACATGGCCGATGCGGCGCGGGTGGCCGCCCACGTCGCGCTGGCCGTGCTCGGCGAGCCCGACGGGCTGGTCGCCGACGTGGCCCAGGCGGCCGCGGGCTATGCGGCGCAGGCCGGGCTCGACCTGGCCGGCCGCATCGATGAGATCGCCTGAGGCCGCGGTGTCGACACGTCTGCCGAACCGATTCGCCGTCGCGGTGGCGGCGGCCTGCAGCGGCCTGGCCGGCTGCTCGCTGCTGAGCCCGGCGCCGACCTGGGAGCTGGTGAAGGCGACCGGCAGCGCGACCGCGCATGCGATCGGCCGCTCGCCGTCGCATGCGAGCGACACCGTGCACTACGGCGATGCGCCGGTGAAGCGGCTGTGCATCGAGTTCAACCGCAACGCGCCGCTGCCCGACCTGGTGCCGGCGCTGCAGGCGGAGCTGCGCAGCATCGGCGTCGCGAGCCGCGTCTACGAGGCCGGTGCCGGTGCGGCTACCGGTGCCGACGACTGCGAGGTCTGGCTGCGCTACGCCGCCACGGTCGACTGGGACACGCCGCCGTTCGGCGACACGACCCGGCCGTACCTCAGCGCGGCGTCGATGAGCCTGCAGCGATCGGGCGGCGCGCTGCTCGCGAGCAGCGGCTACCGCGTCGACGACGCCGGCTTCGGCGCCAGCAAATGGGCCACGACAAGAACCAAGCTCGCACCGGTGGTGCGGGCGCTCATCCAAGGATTCGAATGAAACCCCCGAAGTACGCGGTACGTGGTGCGGCAGCGGCCGGTGTGCTGATGCTGATGCTGGCGCTGGCGGCCTGCGCGAGCCCGCCGCCCAGCCTGGTGCCCGGACCGGTCAGCGCCGCGCCGCCGCTGGCACCGATGTTCATCGAGCGCCGCAGCAATGGCGCGATCTGGCAGCCGCAGCTCGAAGCGGCCTCGCTGTTCTCCGGCGAGCGCCGGCCGCAGGCGGTGGGCGACACGATGAAGGTCGACATCGCCGAAAGCCTGAAGGCCTCGCAGAAGCGCGCGACCGACACCAGCCGCGACAACAAGCAGGCGGTCAAAGGTCCGGGCAATGGAGATAAAAACGGCGGCCTGTTCGACAAGATCCTGAACGTCGACGCGAACGCCGGCAGCAGCGATTCGTTCAAGGGCAGCGGCAGCACCGAGGTCGCGACCGAGTTCAGCGCGCAGCTCACCGTCTCGGTGATCAACGTGCTGCCCAACGGCCACCTGGTGGTGGCCGGCGAGCGCCGCATCGGCGTGAACGGCGGTGCGAGCGCGCTGCGCTTCTCCGGCATCGTGAACCCGCAGGACATCCGGCTGGGCAACATCGTCAGCTCGCGCGACGTGGCCAATGCTGCGCTGGAGAGCGCTGGCAGCGGCGATGTGTCCGAGGCGGCTTCGCGCAGCTGGCTGCAGCGCGTGATGGCCAAGACGCTCGCGGTGTGGTGATGCCGGCGCACTGGATCGACGATGCGGTGGAGCAGGTCTTCCGCCGCGGGCAGGCCATCGTGCGGGCCGGCGGCGAGCTGGCCGACTGGATGGCGATCCGCCAGGGGGCGGTCAGCCTGCACATCCGCGTTGCCGCGGGCACCGAGGTCGGCGTCGCGGTGCTGTGGGGCGGCGACGTGATCGGCTGGGGCTCGCCGCTCGGGCAGGACCGCGCGCTGTATGACGTGACGGCACTGATCGATGTCGTGGCCGTCAAGGTGCCGGCGGCCACGGTGCGGGCCGCGCGCGATGCCGGCGACCGCGGGCCGGGCGACGACATCGGCCGCCTGCATTCCGCGACCGCGCTGCGCATGCAGGAGCAGCTCGCGCTGCGGCTCGCCGGCAGCGGCTTCCAGCGGCTGGTGAACGTGCTGGCGACCTTTGCGGCGGCCTTCGCACCGGCGCAGGCGCGCGCCCGCGGGCTGCACATCGGGCTGCCGGTGTCGCAGGCCTTCATGGGCCAGCTGGCCGGGCTGTCGCGGCGACAGACCTGGATCTACCTCGGCCAGCTGGCCGACGCCGGCTGGGTCCGCACCGAGCGCGCGCAGGTGATGCTGGAGGCGCCGGCCGCGTGGCTGCAACTGCCGGCGCATGTCGAGCGCGAAGGGCTGGAGTGCATCGCGACGGCCGAGGAGTGCAGCGCGACGCTCGGGCTGCTGTGCCTGGCCGCGGCGTCGGGCCGGTCGGACGGCGGCGTCGCCTCGACGCGCTGACCGATGGCGTCCGCCCGCGCGCCGGCCTTCACCGGGCGGCGCTCGCGGCGGGCTCGATCGCCGTCACGGCGATCGCCCCGTTCACCCGCTCGGCGCTGAAGCGCACGGTGTCGCCTTCGCGAAGGTTCTCGAGCAGCCGCGGGTCCGACACCTTGAACACCATCGTCATGCCCGGCATCTCGAGGTTGGCGATCGGCCCGTGCCGCAGCGTGAGCTTGCCCTGGGTCTTGTCGATGCGGCGCACCTCGCCCTGCGTCATCGCGGACGCGTCGCCGGCCACCAGCACCCGGCCCAGCATGCCGGCCTCGAAGTGCCCGGGCTGCAGGCAGGCGAACTGGAAGTCGCCGGCCTTCGTGAACTGCCAGACGATCTCGCCGCTGGCGCCGGGCTTCACATGCGCCATGTTCGGGCTCGCGTGCTCCATCTCCGGAAACTTCTGCATCAGCGCCGCGTGGGCCTTCAGGTCGGCCGGCGTGCCCAGCACCATCTCGTGCAGCAGCTTGCCGTCGTTGCGCACGACGAACTTCACCGTCTCGCCGCGCTGCACGGTGATGTCGGCCGGCGTGAAGCGCATCGCATCGCTCATGCCGAGCGGGATCACGCGGCGCACGTTCGCCGGGTTGCCTTCGTGGCCGAACGGGGTCTCCTCGACCTTGGCGGCGTCGTAGCGGCGCGGCGCGGCATGGTCTTCATCGCCGTGGGCCGATGCGGGAGCCGCGTGCAGCGCCAGTGCGGCGGCCGCCAGGGCCAGCAGGGTCGTCAGGGTCATCGGTGTCTTCAGGGTCATCGGGAAGCGGGTGTTCATGGTTCAGGTCCTTTCGTGTGTCGTGTCGTATCGGGTCGGGTTTCAATGGCCTGCATGGCCTTGCGGCTTGCGCACCTGCAGCGTGCCGGCATCGGGTTGCGCCGCCGGCGCGCGCACCGGGGCCCCGGGCTCGCCGCCGTACTCGTGCGCCAGCGTCCCTGGCGGGTGCCGGTACGGCCCGGGGTCGCGGTGATCGCCGCGCGGCAGGTCGTCGCGCACCTTCACCACGCTGAACATGCCGCCCATGCCGACCGGGCCGAACGGGCCGGTGCCGGTCATCATCGGCAGCGTGTTGTCGGGCAGCGGCATCTCCATCACCGCCATGTCGTGCATGCCCTTGTCGCCCATCACCATGTAGTCGGGCACCAGGTTCGCGATCTTCTGCGCCACCTCGCGGTGGTCGACACCGATCATCGTCGGCACCGCGTGCCCCATCGCGTTCATCGTGTGGTGCGACTTGTGGCAATGGATCGCCCAGTCGCCGGCCACGGCATCGAACTCGAAGGCACGCATCTGGCCGACGCCGATGTCGGTCGTCACCTCCGGCCAGCGCGCCGTTTTCGGCACCCAGCCGCCGTCGGTGCCGACCACTTCGAAGTGCGGGCCGTGCATGTGGATCGGGTGGTTGGTCATCGTCAGGTTGCCGACGCGGATGCGCACCCGCTCGCCGGTGCGCGCGACGATCGGATCGATGCCGGGGAACGCCCGGCTGTTCCAGGTCCACAGGTTGAAGTCGAGCATCGTGTTCACGCGCGGCGTCGCGGCCCCCGGCTCCACGTCGTAGGCGTTCAGGATGAAGCCGTAGTCGCGGTCGACGCGCAGCTGCCGCGGGTCTTTCGGGTGGACGATGAACAGGCCCATCATCCCCATCGCCATCTGCGTCATCTCGTCGGCATGCGGGTGGTACATGAAGGTGCCCGAGCGCTGCAGCACGAATTCGTAGACGAAGGTCTTGCCGACCGCGATCGGCGGCTGGGTCAGCCCCGTCACGCCGTCCATGCCCGACGGCAGCAGGATGCCGTGCCAGTGCACGCTGGTGACCTCGGGCAGCTTGTTGGTCACGAAGATGCGCACCCGATCGCCTTCGACCGCCTCGATCGTCGGCCCCGGGCTCTGGCCGTTGTAGCCCCACAGGTTGGCCTTCATGCCGGGGGCGATCTCGCGCACCACCGGCTCGGCCAGCAGGTGGAACTCCTTGACGCCGTCCTTCATGCGCCACGGCAGCGACCAGCCGTTGAGCGTGACGATCGGGTTGAACGGCCGGCCGGTGGGCGGTGGCGGCGGCGCTTGCAGCGTCGCGCTCGTCTGCGTGACCGCCTCGGGCAGCGAGGCCGCGCCGACGCGGCTGACGGTGGCGGCGCCGAGCAGCGTCGCGCCGGCGGCCTTGAAGAAGTTTCTGCGTTGGGTCATGGCTGGCTCCGTCCGGCGATCGCCGTCTGCAATGAGGTTTCGGCGATCCAGTGGTCGCGCAACGACTCGACCGCGCCGGTCACGCCGGCGATCTGCTCGCGCGCATCGGCCAGCAACTCGAACACGCTGCCGAGCATGCCGTTGTAGCGAAGCATCTGTTCGTCGGAGATGCGCTTGCGCAGCGGCACCACCTCGTCGCGGTAGTGCTTCGCCAGTGCGTAGGCACTGAGGTAGGCGGAGTGCGATTCGCGCACCTCCGAGCGGGCCTGCAGCGCGAGCTGCGCGACGCGGTCGACCGACTGCCGGTAGGTGGCCTCGGCGCGCGCGACGCGGGTGCTGCCGGCATCGAACAGCGGCAGCTCGAACTCGATCTCGTAGCCGTTGCGACGCGGCTCGCCACCGGCGTCGCTGCGGCTGCTCTGGTTCTGGTAGCCGACGTCGAGCACGTTGATGAAACGCGTCGTCTTCGTCAGGCCGAGCGAGGCGGCGGTCGATTCGGCGCCGCGCCGGGCCATCAGCAGGTCGAGGCGCTTGTCCATCGCCGCCTGCTCGGCGTTGCGGGCGTCGATCGGCGCGGCCGGCAGCTCGGGCAGGCGCTCGGGCAGCGTGAACGGCGGCAGGTCGTCGGCCAGGCCGAGCGCGCGCGCCAGGCGCTCGCGCCCGGCCACTGCCTGGTGGCGCGCGCGCAGCCATTGCGCCAGCGCGTCGGCCTCGAACGCCTGCTCGCGCATCTGCTCCAGGCCGCTGAAGTTGCCGACTGCCCGCATGCGTCGGGCGAGTTCGCCCGACGCGTCGGCGGCCTCCTTCACCTGCCCGGCATAGCCCAGCAACTGCTGCGCGGCGACCGCGTCGAAGAACGCGCGCCGCGTTTCGGCGGCCAGGCTCACCGCGTCGGCGGCGGCCTGCAACTGGGCGATCTCGAAGCGATCGCGCTCGATGCGCGACGCAGTCGGCATCGACAGCAGCCCCAGCACGTCGAAGATCACCGCGCGGTCGATCTCGACGCTGCCGCCGCCGGCCAACCGGCCGAAGCGCAGCGAGGGGTTGTGCAGGCGGCCGGCGCGCACGAGGTCGGCCTCGGCGATGCCGAGCTCGGCGAAGCTCGCGCGCAGGCCGCGGTGGTTCAGCAGTGCGATCTCGACGGCGGCGTCGGGCGTCAGCGGGTGTTGCAGCAGTTCGGTGGTGCGGGTGCGTGCCGCGTCGGACGCGCCGGCGTCGCGCGGCGCGATCGGTGCGATGCCGGTGCGCTCGCGCGTCAGCGACGCGACGCGGTCGAAGCCGCCGTCGGGCGAGAAGGACGCGCAGCCGGTCAGCGCCAGCAGCGACAAGGCGCCGGCCACCTTCGACAGGTTCAGGTTCATGGTTCGAAGTCGTTTGAATCGCCGGCGCCCGCAAGGCGGGGTCGGCAACAGCCTGCGCGGCGGACGCGCAGGCACCCTCGGGCCCGGTCGACGGGCCCCGGCGGGGTCAGCGGCTTCGGGGAGGACGGTCGGGGCCGTCGGATTGGAAGCTGGGGGCCGGCGCGCGCAGCGCCGGGAAGCTCACCGTGGCCGCGAGCATCGACGGCTCGACCGTCGGCGCGCTGCTGGGCAGCGGGGTCATCGAGCAGAAGCTAGCGCAGAGGTCGCAGCCGCCGTCGTGCGCGTGGGACGCGGGGGACGGTGGTGCGGCGTCGTGGTGCATGCCCTCGTGATGCGCCTGCGCGGCAGCCGGGTCGTCGTACCTGTCGGGATGCGGCTCGTGCTGTTGGTGGGACACCGCGTCGCCCCCCGTCGGGCACAGCATCGCCCCCGCGACCGCGGCCCGCAGGGGCATCAGCAGCGCAAGGACGATCAAGAGGAGGGCGCGGGCGGTTCTCAAGGCAGGTGGGTATTCAGGCTGGCCGCGAGTCTAGGGGCTTCCACGGTGGCAATGTCAAGCGATGACCCGCCGCGTCGAACCGTGATTTTTCCCACTGAATGCCGGTGTGGACGCCCTGGATTCGTGATTTGGATCTCTAGACTTGTACGACAAGTGGAGCCTTTCCACTCCAAGGGAGCTTGAATGCACATGTGGAAGAGTGTGCTGGCGTTGACCGCCAGCTTGATGGCGTTGGCACCGGTCCACGCCCAGATCAAGATCGGCCAGACGGCCGGCTTCACCGGCCCGGTCGCCGCCGGCGTGCGGGACATGACGGCGGGCGCGACCCTCTACTTCGACACCATCAACAGCCGTGGCGGCATCGACGGCCAGCGCCTCGAACTGGTGTCGCTGGACGACCAGTTCCAGCCGCCGCTGGCCGCGAAGAACGCGAAGACGCTGGCGGCCGACCCGAAGGTGGTCGCGCTGTTCCTGAGCCGCGGCACGCCGCAGACGCAGGCGATGCTGCCGGTGCTCGAGCAATCGAAGATCGCGCTGGTCGCGCCGCTGACCGGCGCCGCGGTGCTGCGCAAGCCGGTGCAGCCCTATGTGTTCAACGTGCGGGCGTCGTCGTCGCGCGAGGCCCAGCGGGCGATCGAGCACCTGATGGGCGTCGGCGTGAGCCGCATCGCCGTCGTGACGCCGGAGGATTCGTCGGGGCTCGATGCGCTGGCCGGTGCCAACGCCGGCTTCGAGGCCGGCCACATCAAGCCGGTGTTCGCCGGCCAGTTCAACCAGCAGAAGCCGGAGTTCGGATCGACGGTCGAGGCCTTGAAGAAGGTCGAGCCGCAGGCGATCCTGTTCGTCGGCTCGGCGCAGGCGGTGGCCGGCGGCACCGCGCTGATCCGCGCAGCTGGGCTGCAGGCGCAGATCGTCACGCTGTCGAACAACGCGTCGAAGGGCTTCATCGACCTGATGGCGTCCAACGCGCACGGCACGATCATCGCGCAGGTGTTCCCGAACGAGCGGGCGATCTCGTCGCCGCTGATCAAGGAGGTGCTCGAGTTCGCGAAGGCGGCACATGTCGAGAACATCACGCCGGCGCTGGTCGAAGGATTCGCCGACGCGAAGGTGCTGGTCGAGGCGATCCGCCGCGCCGGCCGCGCGCCGAACCGCGCCTCGGTGCTGGCCGCGCTGAACGGCATGGCCGCGTACGACCTCGGCGGCCTGCGCATCAACTACAGCCCGAGCGACCACACCGGGCTCGATTTCGTCGACCTGTCGATCGTCGATTCGACCGGGCGGCTGCGCCGCTGACCCGGTCAGCCGGACGCCTTCTTCGCGGCCGGCTTCGGTCGGCACACGCGGGCCGCGATCCTCAGGAACTCCTTCGCGGCCGGCGAGGCCTGCCGCAGGCTGCGCACCGCGAGGCCGATCTGGCGGCGGGCGGCCGGCCGCAGCGGCCGCGCCACCACGCCCGGGTAGTGGCTGTCGAGCCGGTCGGGCAGCGCATGCTCGGCAACGATCGAGACGCCTTCGCCGCGGTCCACCATCGACAGGATCGTGACCATCTGCGAGACGCGGTGGCGGATGTCGGGGCGCAGCCCGAGCGCGCTGAAGCGGCTCTCGACCAGCGACGAGCTGCCCGCCTGCGTCAGGATGAACGGCACGCCGACCAGGTCGGCCGGCGCGATGCTGCGCGCCTTCGACAGCGGGTGGGCCGCGGGGACCAGCGCCATCAGTTCGTCGACGAGCAGCGGCGTGGTGTCGAAGCGCTCGTCGGGCAGCACCACGAAGCCGACATCGACGCGGCCTTCGAGGATCCAGCGCGCGACGACGCTGTCCTCGCCTTCGTCGACACGGACCTCGATGCCCGGAAAGCTGCTGCGGAACTCGGCCAGGATGCCGGGCAGCAGCCGCACCGACGAGGTCGGCCCGAACGAGCCGATGCGCAGCACGCCCTGGCTCAGGCCGCCGGCGGCCGCGGCCTCCTGCTTCAGCGCCTCGGCCAGGTTCAGGATCTCTCGCGCGCGCAGCAGCACCTGTCGGCCGACCTCGGTCGGCTTCAGCGCCGTCGGGTGGCGCGAGATCAGCGAGACGCGCAGCTCCTTCTCGAGCGCCTTCAGCGCATGCGAGGCTGCCGACTGGGTGATCCCGAGGCGCGACGCCGCGGCGGTGAAGCCGCCGAGCTCGGCGACGAGCGCGAAGACTTCGAGCTGGGTGAAGGTCAACGGCGGCTCCACGAGTGGCATGAGCGTTTGCTCATTTGACCATGACCGCTCATGAAAACTAGCATTCGCGCCGAACCACGCTCCCTCGCCCCGCCATGACCGCCGTTCCCGTTCCCATTCCCATTCCCATTCCCGTTCCCGTTCCCGTTCCTGCTGACGCTCTGTCCGCGCGCGAGCAGCCGAACCTCCCGTTCGTCTACGCCAGGCTGGTGATGGTCGCGCTGTTCTGGGGCGGCACCTTCATCGCCGGCAAGGCGCTCGCGCAGGCGATGCCGCCAGCGGTCGCGGCGGTGCTGCGCTTCGGCGTCGCGGTGCTGCTGTTGCTGCCGCTCGCCTGGCGCTCGGCCGGCGGGCTGGCCCGGCTGAGCTGGCGGCAGGCGCTGGCCACCGCGGGGCTCGGGCTCACCGGCATCTTTCTCTACAACCTGTGCTTCTTCTCGGCGCTCTCGCGCATGCCGGCCGGCCGCACCGCGCTGTTCGTCGCGCTGAACCCGGTCGTCACGGCCATCGCCGCGAGCCTGGTGTTCCGCGAGCGGCTGCGGCCGCTGCAGTGGTGGGGCATTGCGCTGGCGCTGACCGGCGCCGTGGTCGTGATCACCCGCGGCAGCCCGCTCGCCGCGTTGCACGACATCGGCCAATCGATCGGTGCCGGCGAGCTGCTGATGTTCGGCGCGGTGCTCAGCTGGGCCGCCTACACGGTGATCGGCCGCATCGCGTTCGCCGGGCTGAGCCCGCTGGTGGCGACGACCTGGGCCGCGCTGTGGGGCCTGTCGTTCCTGCTGCTCGGGTCGGCCGGCGATCTGGCCGAGCTCGCGTGGCGGCAGCTGCCCTGGCCGGTCTGGGCGGCGGTGGTCTACCTCGGCGCGTTCGGCACCGTGCTCGGCTTCGTCTGGTACGGGGACGGCGTCAAGGCCATCGGCCCGTCGCGCACGGTGGTGTTCAACAACCTGGTGCCGGTGTTCGGCGTCACGCTGGCGGCGCTGCTGCTTGGCGAGGGCATCACCGCGTCGATGGGGATGGGCGGCGCGCTGAGCGTGCTCGGCGTGATGCTGACCAATCGCAAGACCTGACCTTCCCGCGGCCTATCGCGGGCCGCGACAATCCGGCGTCGAGGGGTTCCTCGCCACCTTTTCTTTTCAACAGGAGATCCGAATCGTGCAAGAACTCATTGCCCTGGCGGGCATCGTCGCTGCGCTGTCCGTCGGCGTCGTCAGCCCGGGGCCCAGTTTCGTGATGGTGGCGCGCATGGCGGTGGCCGGCTCGCGTTCGCAGGGCGTCGCAGCCGCGCTCGGCATGGGTCTCGGCGGCATGGCGTTCGCGACGATGGCCTTGCTCGGCCTGCAGGCGGTGCTGATGGCGGTGCCGACGCTGTACGTCGCGCTGAAGCTCGGCGGCGGGCTGTACCTGTGCTACCTCGGCTTCCTGATCTTCCGCGGCGCGCGCGAACCGCTGGCGCTGCAGTCCGGCGGCGCCGACGAGCCGCGGCAGTTCGGCCGCTCGCTGTGGCGAGGCCTCGCCACGCAGCTCAGCAACCCGAAGACGGCCATCGTCTACGGCAGCGTCTTCGCGGCCTTCCTGCCGCACAGCTACTCGGTGGGCTTCGGCATCGCGCTGGTCGCCGCGGTGTTCGCGGTCGAGGCGAGCTGGTACGCCTTCGTCGCGCTGCTGCTGTCGTCGCAGGGGCCGCGCAAGGTCTACCTCGGCTGCAAGACCTGGGTCGACCGCACGGCCGGGGTCGTGCTGTTCGGGCTCGGGGTCCGGCTGATCGCGACCGCGCCGGACGCGTGAGTCGCGCGCGCCAGATCCCGCGCTGCGCGGAGGCGGTGAAGGCGGGGGGCGCGCAGGCGGAGTGAGGCTGGAGCGAGGGCCGGGCGTATCATCGATTCGCCCCCCCCAAGTCGAGGAGATGATCATGCAAATGGCGTCTCGCCTGTTGGCCTGCCTGCTGTTCGCCGCCCACCTGGCCGCTTCCGCGGTGGAGGTGGTCCGCGTTCCGAAGCCCGAGTTCGAAGGCGACCACCGCTACGACTACGCGCTGCAGCTGCTGCAGCTCGCGCTGTCGAAGAGCGGCACCGACTACCGCACCCAGCCGGCCGAGACCGCGATGAACCAGGAGCGCCAGGTGCTGGAGATCGAGGCTGGTCGCAGCATCGATGTCGGGCCGATCCCCAGTTCCGCCGAGCGCGAGGCGCGCCTGCTGCCGGTCTACATCCCGATCAACAAGGGCCTGCTCGGCTGGCGCCTGGGCCTGATCCGCAGGGGCGACCAGGGCCGCGTCGCCGGCGTCGACACGCTGGCCGACCTGAAGCGGCTGCGGATCGCGCAGGGGCAGGAGTGGCCCGACACGCAGATCCTGCGCGCCAACGGCATCGACGTGATCACCGCGCCGCGCTACGAGGGCCTGTTCAAGATGCTCACCGGCCAGCGCTTCGACTACTTCCCGCGCAGCATGATGGAGATCTGGGAAGAGCAGGCGCTCAATGCCGATACGCTGGAAGTGGAGCCGCACCTCGCGCTGCACTACTTCTACGACGCCTACTTCATGGTGAACCGCAAGAACACCCGGCTCGCGCAGGACATCCGCGCGGGCCTCGAGAAGGCGATCGCCGACGGCTCGTTCGACAAGCTGTTCCAGCAGTACTTCGGCGAATGGCTGCGCAAGGCGCAGCTCGAGACCCGCACCGTGATCGAGTTGCGCAACCCGCTGCTGACACCCGGCACGCCGTCCGACCGGGCGGAACTCTGGTACGACGCCAGACGCGGACGCTGACCCGCCGCGTTCAGCCTAGCGCCTGCAGCTCGGCCATGACCGGGTCGAGCCGCCGCTCGACCTCGCGCAGCAGCGGCTCGATCCCCGCGTCGTCGATCTCGTCGATGCAGGCGCGCTCGAGTTCCGCCGCCGCCTGGTGCACGCGGCGCACGGCCAGCGTGCCGGCGACATTCTTCAGGTCGTGCGCCATGCGCATCGCGGCGGCCCTCTCGCCAGCCGCACGCGCGGCCCGGAAGCGCCGCACGAAGTCGGTCTCGCGGTCGCGGAACATGCGCATCAGGCGCCGGTACAGGTCTTCGTCGCCCATCGTCGCGGCGAGGCCGCCCGCGCGGTCGATCGCCGGCGCCTCGTCCGTCGCCGCGGCCGCGGGGCGGATCCAGCGGGCGAGGGTCGCGAACAACTGGTCCACGTCGATCGGCTTCGCGACATGGTCGTTCATGCCGGCCGCGAGCACCTTGTCGCGGTCGCCGACCAGCGCGTTGGCCGTCATCGCGATCACCGGCAGCTCTCGCCATTGCGGCTGCCCGCGCAGCGCGCGGGTGGCCTCGTAGCCGTCCATCACCGGCATCTGGCAGTCCATCAGCACGCCGTCGACCTGCCGGTCCGCCAGCACCTGCAGCGCTTCCCGGCCGTCGCAGGCCACGCTGACGACGATGTCGGCGCGGCCGAGGATGCTCAGCGCGATCTCCCGGTTGATCGGGTTGTCTTCCACCAGCAGGATGCGCGCGCCGCGCAGCTGCGCCTGGTGCGCATGCAAGGCCTCCTGGCGCAGTGCCACGCGCGGTGCGCGGGGCAGCGCCAGGCCCAGCGCCTCGCCGCAGGCGTCGAACAGCGTCGACGGCGAGACCGGCTTCGTCAGCAGCGCGCCGACGCGGACCTGCTTCTGCGCGAGTTGCCGTTGCGCGTCGTCGCGGCTGAAGGCGGTCACCATCAGCACCGTCGGCGCCGCATGGCGACGGCCTTCCTGTTGGCTCAGCAGGCGCGCGCACTCCACGCCGTCGAGCCCCGGCATCTTCCAGTCGAGCAGCACCAGGTCGTACGGCTTGCCGTCGGCGTCCGCCTGCTGCGCCATGCGCAAGGCGGCGTGGCCGTCGGCGGCGGTGTCGATGTCCAGGCCGAGCGAGCTGCACATGCCGGCCAGCAGTTCGCGCGCGCAGGCGTTGTCGTCGACCACCAGCGCGCGCCGGCCGCGCAGCGCCGCCTCGTGCGACGCCGGCGTGTCGTCCTGCTGCGGCTGCAGCGCGAAACGCAGCGTGAAGTGGAAGCTGCTGCCTCCGCCCGTCGTGCTGCTGACGCCGATCTCGCCGCCCATCAGCTCCACCAGGCGCCGGCTGATCGACAGGCCCAGGCCGGTGCCGCCGTAGCGCCGGCTGGTCGACGCGTCGCCCTGCGTGAACGGCTGGAACAGGCGCTGCTGCTGCTCGTGCGTCATGCCGATGCCGGTGTCGCGCACCTCGAAGCGCAGGTCGATGGTCTCGGCGTCGCGTCCGGCCACGACGATGGCGATGACCACCTCGCCGCGCTCGGTGAACTTGACGGCGTTGTAGCCCAGGTTCAGCAGCACCTGGCGCAGCCGCGACGGGTCGCCCACCAGCGCGCGCGGCAGCTTCGGCGGCAGCGCGATCAGCAGCTCCAGCCCTTTCTCTTCGGCGTTCATGCCGACCAGGTGGCCCAGGCCTTCGAGCACGTCGCCGAGGTCGAACGCAATCGACTCGATGTCGAGCTTGCCGGCTTCGATCTTCGAGAAGTCGAGGATGTCGTTGATGATCCCGAGCAGCGATTCGGCGGCTCCGTGGATCTTCTGCACCTGGTTCAGCTGTTGCGGGTCGAGCCCGCTTTGCAGCGCCAGGTACGACATGCCGAGGATGGCGTTCATCGGCGTGCGGATCTCGTGGCTCATGTTGGCCAGGAAATCGCTCTTGGCCTGGTTGGCCGCTTCGGCGGCGCGGCGCGCCACCCGGTCGGCCTCGGCCTGCTGCCGCGCGGTGATGTCGCGCGCGATGCCGACCGTGCCGGTTACGCGGCCGTCGCGGTCCCGCAAGGCCGTCTTGACGGTCTCGACCCGCGCGCTGCTGCCGTCGGCGCGCACGTGCTGCTCCTCGATGCGCTTGCTGGTGCTCGATGCCATCACCTCGGCATCGTCGAGTCGGTACGCGCGGCTGAGCTCCGGCGGGTGCACGTCGAAGTCGGTCTTGCCGAGCATCTGGGACGGGTGCTCGAACCCGAGCGTGGTGGCGAGCGCGCGGTTGACGGCCACGTAGCGCCCATCGGCGTCCTTCACCCACGCGAGGTCCGGGATGTTGTCGAGGATGATCGCCATGCGCGCATTGGCATTGGCAAGTTCGGCGGCATGCTGGGCCAGCCGCTCGCGCATCGCGTTCAGCGCATCGACCAGCTGGTCGAGTTCGTCGCCGCGGCCGCGCTGCCGGCGCAGCTGCAGCGGCGGTGCCGGCGCCTGCGGCGTGACGCGGCCGATCGACGCGACGATGTCCAGCAGGTGGCGGGTCGCGAGCCGGTGCACGACGAACAGGATGAAGAGCGCGACCAGGAAGGTCTTGGCGGCGTTGCTGAGCAGGATCACGATGGCCTGCGCCGCCAGGTCGCGGTAGATGTCCGCCAGCGTGGCTTCGATGTGCAGCACGCCGATGACCTGCGGATGGTCGCCGCAGCAGGCGAGCGGAAACTCCTTCACGACCGACTGGCTGGCCTGCCGCTCGCCGCGCAGCACCGTCAGCGCATGCGAGGACGACGCCGTTTCGCGCACCTCGGCGGCGCGGATCGACGGCAGGCGCACGATGCCTTCGAGCTGCTCCTCGAGCTGCTTGGAGTCGAGGGCCCACAGGCTTTCGCTGAGGCTGCGCGAGCTGGCCTGGTCGATCTCGCCGAAGCGGCTTTCGAGGCGGGCGCGCTCGCTGCGGTAGCTCAGCGTCAGCTGCAGGATGGTCAGCACCAGCGTGACGACGGTGCTGAACAGCAGCACGCGGATCAGCAGCGCGATCGCGATGCCGCCACCCGG